>Ga0210059_1002029_pt1 | contig 31338 bp, 19 predicted proteins | sample Ectturendosymbi2_FD_188042 | JGI IMG/M metagenome (GOLD analysis project Ga0210059, IMG submission 188042) | Ecteinascidia turbinata endosymbiont from Florida, USA - Sample 2 (SPAdes) (version 2) | ecosystem: Host-associated > Tunicates > Ascidians > Unclassified | place: Key West, Florida... | reverse complement strand
CCGCAGTAGTGCTGTAACAAGTGTTACGTGTTAGCTAACAATAGCGTTAAGAATGTGTCTGTAACCCTATGGTTCTGTCTTCAATGCAGTTGCAAAAAGTGTCTGTAACCCTGTGATTCCCCCAGCTTCAATGCCTTGTACTACGTTCTGTTTTGTCTGTTTTTATCAACCTGCGTTCTGCAGCGTGTGTGTGTTCATACTATGGACTTCGTGTCTGCTCATAAACAACTAATTTAAATGAAAGAACCTGTAGTGTTTTAAATATTAGACTTGCAGTATGACTCGGCTTTGAAAGAAAAATTTGCTGCAGGTGGCTTGAACGCATTTTATCGGTATATCTTGCCAGGTTACTCCATCTTGACAGCCCTTGCCTCAAAGGTGTTATGCATGTTCGGATCCACATATCTGTGTGAGCAAGTTTTCCTATGTAGTGAGCATCAATACAACAAAGCTGTGTTCAAGGCTTACAAACAAGCACTTTGACATCCTGAAATTGGCTGCCTGTCAGGGTGGGACGCCTGATATCGATGTACTTTTGAAAGCCAGGGATATCTAGGAGCTCTGGATGTCCCTGGTGAAAGCTAAAAGAAGCCAGATTTCAGGCTCAAAACAATACGTAAGCCCAGGGCCAGCCCTAGTAGGTGCCGGGCCCAATGCAAAATTTAGGCGCAGGGCCCATCTTAGCAGTAGTTTTATGACGTAATCGTTCTCAGTCAACCGTGCTATGACCATTTTGAGAAAATGTCCTACATGAATATCAAGACACACGGCCAATTATTGGAGATGATCTGTATGTAGATGTTATCACAGAAGTATCCTTTTCATTTCGAGGGGCGTGGGCATATCTCATGTGTCCCTAGTTACGCCCATGTTTATGACTAATATGTTGCTGTGGTGGACATTAGACAATGTGCCGCTACCACTCGTAATTAAGCTGCAGTCGTAAAGGAAGCTCTGCAATAGAGATACGAGCGGCGAGCGCAAGTGCAAAGTTATGTAGTGATGTCAATCAAACCGAACAAGCGAATTGAACTTACATGCAATTTCACTCTTGTTGAACGCTACTTTCGTTCGACGAACCTGCCCCGCAGCCACGGGGGAAATTCGGGGGCAGTGTACTTCCAAGTTTTTTGCGCTCCCCCCAAATTTTATTGTGTCCAGCAAAATTTGTTTCAAACCTAGAATAAAAACAAAAGTATTGCCCGCTAAAATGTATTTTCCCCCAAACCTCAAAACCTGATTACGGGCCTGCGAAGAACAACTGACTTGGAGAAAGCTGCTAATATGAACTGATTACCCTGGTCGCTTTCGTAACCAGAAGCGCATAAGCATTCTTGTATGAAGGTAACATCTGGGCGCACGATCAACTGTGCGCTTTATGACGCAGTACACGTAAAAAACAGACTTCACTAGAGAGCAACCCATACATCCGCCCAAAGTTCTCCAAATGCCCAATTTTATAGTTATTCTTAATTCATTGACTTGGATACCAATGCAAATTGTTCTTCATTAATTAGAAATGGGTACAAAAATTTCACAACTATCAAGTCACAGATGCAGAAAAACGTACCAAACGCAATATATAATGCTCATGGTTGATTGATGAAATAGAAGCATATTGCCGTCCAATACGATAAACAGGAACTAGTGTGCTAGATGACATGCACAATTTTTGCCTTGCCTAGTTAAGCAGCACTGCTGCTTTCATTCAGTGCTGTAGGAGCTGGGGGTGTCCTAACGTTTATGTACCTGGACTTTGAAGCAGAGTTGCGGAGTCTGGGGTAAAATATCCGACACCGACCTTTCCAAAATTTCCGACTCCCGACTCCGACCTTTCCAAAATTTCCGACTCCGACTCCTTAACAGAAAGGGAATAAAGCTTGGCTGTTAACATCAATGGAAATCGTGGTGCACAGCAAGAAATCTTTGGTTCAACAAAAGTTTCAAAAGAAATTGTGCCACTTCAACAGGAATTTCCAACTTAGGAGTGTGATGTAAAAATGATCCAGTTGGACATCCGGAGTTGGACAAAAAATCCAACTCCGACCCCTAGTGTTGTTAGGAATTCGACTCCACCCAAAATTCTCGGACTCCTTGCGACTCCGCAACCCTGCTTTGAAGTAGTGTTTTTTCTACCTATTTACACTCGCAAATAGGCAAAACACAGTGAAAGTTTGGTGGAGCGGCAAATCATAAATGTGATCATTCGAATCCAGCGAGCAACCCTTCGTTAGTCTTTGCTCAGCCTCAAACCATTGAACACTTGCCTGTAAGTGACAACTGGACTTTTCATGCTCAGCTAAGTGCAAATTAGCACTGGAGCAGCCAGAAAAACTATCATTGGATACATAGGTACAGGAGCAGGCAATTTGTTTTGGGGTGCGAAGGATATTTTGCCCGAATTTCCCCAAACTTGCCTAAAAACGTTTGTGCGGCAAACTTAACCCTATAAATTTTCTGTAGCATTTGGTTGCTGATTAACAACTCTCACAAACTGTAAGACATGAAGTTCTTTGGAGGTCAAAATTTTGTTTTTTTTCGGAGAAAGAAAGTTAGTCAGACATTTATATTCTTTTGTTCAGTGAGACTTGCTGATCACTCAGTAGGAAACAAAGATGTCCAAACTTCAGTACTCTAATTTCAGGAATTTCGCCCGAGTTTTCGACAAATCCAAACTTTTGTATGTGCGCTTGCATTCTCAGCTCTTACACCACTGAATGGACAGTGCGACAATAATCTTGGAGGAAGCTTACAAAAAATTAAAATATCCATTTTCCAGATAAATACACCATCCATTTCCGTTGCATCACCTCTCCCAGTGTTTTTTTTATAGTCTTTGAAAGGGTGTCGTGGTAGAGGTTTAGGGTGTCAACATGATTTTCCCTTGTATGTCTGATACCTATAAGCTACGACTGATTTTCACAAAAACAAAGTTTCCATTCAAATATTCTTAATTATTTGAATACGACATTCACTTTTGGCAAACAATCTAAAGACAATTTTATAAATAAAATTTCAATGTCCATACTCATTCATTCAATCATTTTCGTGCCTGCTTTTCGTTTGAGGAGAGTCGCGGAGGCAGCACCCTTAGGAGAACCCGAAATACCTCGCGATCAACAGCAATCTCAGATAGTTCCCCTGGGTCCAACACGGGTCCAAGGAAGGTCGGAGATGTAGTCACGCCACTTGGTCCTTGGACGACCTCTGGGTCGCTTTCCTGTATGTCTAGGCAGCAGGGCTTACGTAGCCATCTTACATGGACATTCTGGTCAAATGGCCGAACCAACTTAGCTGGGATATCTAGATTGGGAAAAGTGGCTTAACATTACAGGCTTTACAGATATCAGACCTGTGCACTTTGTCACGAAGTTTAACACCGTAAACTCTTCGCAAATATCTCATCTCTGCCGCTTGTTGTTGGGACAGTATTCTTTCAGTTGTAACCCACGATTCATGACCACAGGTAAGGATCGGAACAAAGGTCGATTAAACTGGAAGCTTTGCGTTCGTTGGAAGTTCCGTTTTGTCAACACGAAGTCATAAAGCTAAGGAAGAATTGCGTTTTCTTGCGGAATCCGTGTATCAATCTCTTTGTTCCCACTTCCGTAACCCACGGTGCTTGAGCTTATCCGCCTGTTGCAGTGTATTTCCGTACACTTGCAGAATACACTGCCTTGGACGTATTGAGAGAAATAATACCTGTCTTTTAGTATTAATTGTCATTCCGGTGTGGTCGCACGCAGCAGAAAAATGTTCAAATGCATGTTGAAGCGAAGGTCCTGTTGAGAGGATGCCAACAGTACCAAATCGTCTGCAAACAGTAAAGGGTTATCTTGCTGTTTCCAACAGTGACATTCTTGTTGACTCTTCTGTGACTGTATCCAATTCATATAGACCAGGGGGCACCACACATTCTGGGAGAGGGCCACATACAGGGCCGGCCTTAGCAAGTGCGGGGCCCGATTGAAAGCATTTTTGCGGGGCCCATTCAGTGGCATGTGCAGAAATTTTTGAGGAGGTCATCAATTCATAATGGTAGAAATCATGAGTGATATGAAACAGCCAGGCCGGAAGGTGTAATGCTAATTTAGGGGTGTCTGGAGCCATACTACCCAGTTTCACCTCTCCAGCAGAGACAAATAAGACAATGTTTTTCAATTTTCAATTGACCAAATCATTTTGGAGCCAGATCTGTAGCCAAACACTTTAGATGTCTGCAGCTAGAGCCAGAGCCCAAGCCTGAAACTGGAGTTCCGGATCCGCTATTGCAGTCTACGATACGGAAATTGCATTCACTAAGATAAACATATTTTTGTGATTTAACATTAGCAAAGTTCCTCAGAATTTTGTCCCAGCTTAATCACCTGCGAATTTCGGATCCAATAGACATAATTTCCAAACTATTTAGGTGCTTTTATTGGATTGATGATCTCAAATAAGTTTTAATTACTTTTAGGTTAGAAAAACTCCTTTTTCCGGATGTCACGGTAGCGGGGATGGTCAAGTAAATCCTGAGGCAATAAACAAATCAGGGAAAGAGGCTGCCTGATCAGATATCTATGAAGGAAAACTTAGCATATATAGTCATTTTGCACTTTGAAAAGCGGCGCCCCAAACAAAAACACTGTTGCTCGCTTAAGTCAAACATTTTGGCCATCCCCGAAATTTTGGGCTGCTATCGAACCGTATGTTGTAGCAACTATTAAAACTTGACCTGCCAAGTACGAAACGTTACAGCTGAAGAAGAAAACAGCTTCGAAACTCAAGCTTTCTCTGCCTTAACTAGCTGCTACTGAAAAACTTGAACACACGTTATCGAAACACAAACCACTGTTACGATTCCGCAGAACGAATTCTAATGAAAGAGAGTGTTGAAACCGCGCAATTCACTTTGGTTTTCGTTGGCAACAGATCTCACGTTTAAAAATACTGCATGCAGGCTCCACGCCGGCACTACATAGAAAGTGTAAATATGTCTACGTTAGTAAACGTAGCGCGGGGCCCGATTGGAAGCAATCGGTCCAATCGGCTGAGGACGCATAAGCTATTGCACAACAGTTCGAAGGCCGGACATCTTCCGTAATGTGATTGTACTAAATTGGAGATCCTGATATAGACTCTCAAGAGGAGTGGTGACAGCATGGGCGCAATTAGGTGGGGGACACGGGGGACGCGTCCCCCCACTTTATCAGACAGTGGGTATATAAAATGCCATGTCCCTCCACATTTTCTCTTTAGGTTTTGCAATATTGGTTTCACACCAACCTGTCACCCCATATTTTACAACAAAATTGCGCCCACGGGTGACAGTACACACCCTTGTTAGAGTCCAACACCCACGGTGAGCAGATACGATTTAACTCCGCCAACACCGACACAAACGTCTAAGAAGGAATACAGTGACTTGACGGCCAGTAACAGGCATCCGTCAACATAGGTGTAGGAGCAGGCAAATTTTTGGGGGTTCGAAGGATTTTTGCCCATGTTTCCCCAAACGTTCCCATACAAAAACTCAAAAAAAATCTGCATTTTTATTTTCGGCGCCATTTTTTAAAAAGCCATGCACATCAAGCGATTTTGCGAAGGCTTTCACACATTTTGCCCAAATTTCCACATATTTTGCCCGGATTTTCACCAAATCAAAGCTTTTGGGGGTGCGCTTTCACCCCCTGCCTCCTACACCACTGTCCGCCAACATCGTACTACCACAAAACTACCCAAGGCTTTTCACGAGGAACACGATCGTATACTTTTCCTAGGTCGACAAAACTTGTGTGTACGTCTTTGGCATGCTCCTAAGATTTCTCGAAGAATTGCTGGAGAGTAGAAATTTGGTCTGTAGTGCTACGGTCATGACGAAAACCGCACAGGGGTATCATTCAGCTTTGGTTCAATTATTTCGCGATATCTTTTTACAAGCCCATTGGCATTCACTTTTCCAGGGAGACCAATGAGATAGATGAAACGGTAGTTGGTGCATTGACTTCACTCCTGTCTACCTCTTTGTGTATGGGGATGATCAACTTGCCAATCTTTCGATGACCTTCCATAACGCCATGCCGATTGACACACATGAGACAGCCAAACCATCCGGCGTTCTAAGTCCCCCTTATTAATTCTCACGCTTTTCCCAGTCAGCTTGGAACTCGGATTTAGCAGCGGCATCAGAGAGCTTTTGTACGCACAGTTCTACGGAAGCTTTCATCTGTGCAAAGTTAAAACATCCCGCCTGAAAAACTTTGCTCGCTTCTGTAAGGTGTGGTAGCAATGTTGACAAAAGATGCCATGATGAAATTTTTTGTTTTCACAATTCGCAGTAAAACAATGCACATTACATCACTTTGAGTTTCTGACAACCTCTTCAGTGTGGCCCAAGTGGCCAAAATCTCACTCCTAAGCTCTCGCTGTTGTCTCACGCGACAATCACCTTGCTTCGCATGCGCGCTGAACTGCCGACCTTTTGTCTTCTATGCAATCTGATGCATCGCCAGTCAAACGATCGCAACGGTGAAACAGTAAAAGAGTTCCATTATTGCATTGAAGTGCTTTCACATTTTCATACCCCATACTATACAAATCTGCAGCAGTGTAGCAACAGGCCGAAGCGAGGCGGTGCGCATAACAATACACATATACCATAGTTACAATTTCCGCTTCCAACATCCACGCCAGAGAATTGTGTCGGTCTGAAACACTGCAGCCTGTTGCAATAGCCACGTGCAAGAAAACATGCTTTCCTGAAATCATTTTACTTTACTACAACGCAAAACCACATCGTGGCTTTCAGAATTTAGGGTGTCATTGCAAATTTTTAGGGTGTCATTTGACACCCAAAAACGGCTTGAAAAACACTGCCCTCTCCATTGGATAATTTACGTTGTAATCAACAATTTCAAAAATTCCCGTGTGCTACATCTTTGGGAAATTCATAATTCAAATCTAACTTATCTGGGCCTTTCACGATTGGAAAATCTCGCTGAACTGTTGAAAGACGTTTGGGTCAAGACGCAGGATCCTCACAATTTTCGATAAAGCAAACATTAGGGCCATCACAAATGAAAAAGTTTGGGGGCGCAGTGAAAATAAAGTCTATAACCAAATCGTGGCGCACTATAGACATTTATCCCAAAGCAAAGACCACAGCTTGCAAGTTTTTTTCAGAACAACGACCAACAAATTTTTTGGCACACCAAGCGTTACTACTCAACAGCTATTGACCGACTGCCTAGATAGGCTGGCACGGTTCAGCATCGAATACAACTACAGACCAAGTCGAAAAATGTAAAATAGAACACTTTTTGCTGCTATATTTGAAAGGAAAACTGTTGCAGTCTTCGGACTCGAATAAGAGGTCTGCGTCTACGGGTTCAACTTTTCATCTTTGTGTTAGTATTTGTTTTAGCAATAGCGCTGTTTGCTAACTATGAGATTTATGAGCCATTTCTTCTGAATTCTCGAGCGCAACGAGTATCTGGCAAAAATGAACAGCTTACCCAAACACCATGGCGCGGGGCCCGATGCAGCTGCATCGGCTTAAGGCCGGCCCTGTGTAAGCCCATCGAGAAAGCAATACGTAAGCCCATCGAGAAAGGTGCATGAGTCAGTGCACCCTGGCATAGTTCTTGCGAAATTATTGCGTTCTGTAGAACGAAGCCCCGCTGAGGTTTCCTTCACCAAGATGCGCAGTGCAGTTTTCAACAAAATTTTAAAAATAATTGAGATTCACGTGTAAAGACAATTTTTCAGTAGCTGCTTTTCATGCGCTCTGTCGAGCAGTCCTATCGAAATCTGCTCAAGTTTTTAATTGTTTGAGTAAGCGGTATCATTACCAAGGTGTCACTGCGCACCTGACGCGTGACATCAAAAGATTTGCCTAAGGACATCAATGCTGTTTTGGCAAATGAAAAAAAGAAAGTCGTGTAAGATTTTCTGTAATGACATCAGTTAAATCAGTTCTTGATTTTGTTATTGTGTTCTCATAACTGAACAATATCTTCCTCAGAACAAGTGTTTAAAACCTCTGATGCACAATAACATGCTTGAAGCTGACCATTATTATTTAAAAACATTGCAATTTGGCAAAATGCATAACGAAACAACTGAATGCACATCGAAAAAACGGTTCCCCTTAACGGAAGTATAACTACAGAGATTTTATTGCTCATGTATTACATCGTGAAGATCAAATTTTTGATCAACACCTGCTTTTCTTGTGTGCAAACGTAGTGGTGTTTCAAAATCGTGAAGAGGTCGTTGACCATCGATCTAACTTGCGACCTCGGCGTGCTGTTGGTGTAAGTCAGAGGTGTCAAACTCATTTAGCTGAGGGGCCACATGGAAGAAAAATAACTCCCACAAGGGCAGGACTGGTTAAGTCATGGCATAAAATTTAAAAATAACAAGAACGTCAAATTGATTTTTTTGTTTCACATTGGCACACAGTAAAACAAGCACATTCTGAAAATGTAACACATCACTTTCTTGTCTGACAAAAAATTGTTCAGTTATAAGAACGCAATGCCAAATTTAAAAATCGGTGTAACTGATATCATTACAGAAAATCCTACACTGCTCATTTTTTTGTTTTTGTTTTTGCCAAAATGGCATTGGTGTCCTTACCACAGCGCATAAAAAGCAGTTACGGAAAAATTGGCTTTGATGGTGATGTGTAATTATTTTCATAATTAATTTAAAACTCCACTACGCACCTTGTGAAACAAACATGAGCGGGGCTTAATTTTACAAAACATAGTAATTTTCACAAGAGCTATGTTAGGGATCATTTACTCATGCGTCATTTTAGATGGGCTTACGTATTGCTTATTTTGAGCCTCAGAACTGGTTTCTTTTAACTTTCAAAAGTGCACCAACATCACGCGTACCAACATGACTGGCAGTCAATTTCAGGATGTAATTCAAATGCTTGTTTGTGAGCCTTGAACGCAGCTTTGGTGTATTGACGTTCACTGCCGAGAAAAAGTGCTCACACAGATGTATGGCCACAGCAGTAAGTTAATGTTTCTGCACGAAGCCTGTTGCAGTGAAAATGCATTTAAAAGTTTCTCCGATATCTGTTCATTGTTCTTAGGTAAGACTAGGTCTTTTAGTTTTCACATATAAGGCAAGGTCGGTCATCCAACTCATCAACTCTGAGCAAACATCTACAGGGAGATGGCCAAGAAAAATACCACATTAAACTTTGAAAAGCAGTCATTACGATACGTATGCGCGAAGCAATAAGCACTGGTACGTCTCCAAGTGACAGAAGCTCTCCAAAATCACAATGGCTGATGGGGTTTAGCAGCTCTAATCGTAGTATACTTTGTTTCTTATTAGATACAATCCTCTAAGAGTTGCCGTTTCCTTGGCAGTGTGAGGTTGCAACCAATGGGCAAAAACAAGCTGGATCGCAAATTTGATCGTGAAACAATTTAAATCGGAAGATTTGCAAAGTGCCTGCAGATATCCGATTTAGTGACATCACGAAAGCGAGATAACAGTTCTTTGTCAGTTCCTTGCGAGCGATATTACGTTCTGGGTAGATGACAATACAATACTCGATGACATCGTAAAGCAAATGTCGGCAGGGCAGTCAAAAAGTTTCGACTACTTCGTTCGAAGTTGTCGTTTCACTGATTTGGTTCCGTAGTCAAGAAGTGCACGATTTCGTCGTTTTGTTCGTTCATTTTCGTGAAGTCATCCTGCATTGAAACTTTTCCAAACTGCCCAGAAATCGTTGTCAGTTCCTGTTCATCCGCTCCCGGACCGACGCCGAAACCGAATATCCGTATGTTGTTGTCATTCGCTTCCGCAACGGATTCGTCTAGTTGTCTGCAAGAGTGTGGAGATGTTTTGTAGCATCGATTGTTTTTTTTTGAAAACAGCCAAAGACAATGAAAAAATAATGAAAAGAAATTGCAAAGATAATTTACTATCAATAAACTCAAAACACAAATGAAATAATTAAAAGTGAGAAAAGCCTCAAACCGTGAGGTGATATCCAGAAGTATTTGTTGTTATGCACTGAAGCAACGCGTCTTAACTGAAACTGCGGTATACCAAGAAGCACAAACGCTGAGACATGTAGAATGTCGGTAATCGGCTGTCGCATAGTGAAAAGCGAATGAAAAAGAAAAAACAAGAAAAACATGCTGCATAGGGGAACTTAGAAAGCATAACGTCTGCAATAAAAATTAAATACACACGACTTCTTTCAACATTTCCACAAACGGGATCTTCGTCATCCAACTCGCTCGTTCGTTTGCTGCAAACGTAATGCTGCTTATGGAAATTTAGAGATTTGGATTAAACTTGTCTTAATGTATCAAATTTTTGGTTTTACGTTTCTATGTTCTTGACAACGTAGAAGATAGCAAGCCCTGAGAAACCTGATGCTATATTTTGTAAAACTTTTAATCATTTTAAAGATATTGTGCTCGACTACATGTCATACAATGCGTTGTATCTTATTGTATCTTTTTCACACAAACATAGACCAACGCGACGAAAAATAAGGGCTTTTCGTCTTGCAGCATAAGGCTGCTCTTCTACAGACGTAAGGTCTCCGCAGCACAAGGTTGCTCTCCACAATTTTCGTTTAGCACGTTTTGTTGGCTTGTTCGAATAAAGTCGATTAAGTGCATTACCAGATTTTTATGGTTTGCTTAATGTAGACCTTAATTAAGCATCAGGAAGCTACGATATAGTTGAAGTGAAACATTTGAATGCTCGAGTTCGTGTCAAGCAATTCTCGTAGTAATAATAACACTCGATATTTGGCAAAATACATTTGCAAGGCGGCCCCTTACTGTGGCCGAGAAGCTTCTCCATCAGTAACGACCAGAAGACGCCTTAGAGCTGCTGGAACACGAACAGAAGCTTCTTTAAAGTCTTCAACGGCTTGCTTTATGCCTTTGTGTGTCATGGTGAAACTGTCAGGATACTGAAAAACAAAGTTTAATTTGAAATAAATATAATAGAATATAAATAGCACCCGCGAAGAAAAATTTTAAAAAGCTATTCATGGGCTGATGCACGTATATCCACACAAGTGCAATGCTGTACAGTGACAATGATTAACCCATTAATGACCATTGTTCCATTTTTGGAACATGACCTTTACATGGTCAACCCTCATTGTATCATCTCTGTTTTGATTTGTATGTTAGTTCACGTTTATGCAAGCATGCCTTTCAAAAAAAATTTCTTTTTTTCCTAGGAGTTGCGAAAAAATGTCAAAGTTTTACACATTTGAGTGACGTCTATTTCCTCAGTAATGATGACTCAGCAAAAAAACAACTTCGTGATAAATGCTACATTTATCGAAAGTAGGAACACTAGTGAATGTAATGATGTACTTTGCAAGTCTTTGGTGCGATCTGCAAAGAAATTATTTGAGGTGAAAATTTTTGTTCCATTTGTGGAACAATAGTCCAAAACCGGTATCAGAATCAACATTCTCGCGAGCATGCTTTGCAATGTAAATTCTTTGCTAAAGTCATAGTAAGCAAGTTAATAAAAGTAAGCATATTCAATGAAAACAAGCACAAGCGACGGAACAAACGTAAAAAGACGTTTCTGTTTCTAATAAGCTAAAAAGCAATTTTCACGCTGCCTAACATTACAATCGCATGATTTTTTAAAGGGTTTTTGCCGCATACATAACATCGTTCTTGCTTTTCTGGTTACACAGGCTGATGCAACCCAGGATATGTGTTGAAGATCCTTTTCCCGCTGGGCACAAAGCAAGACCCCGTGGACAGTAGCGGACAAAGGCTAATTTGGTGGGGGAGGATGCGATATCGATTTGCAATGAACTCAATGGTTCACAGGACCATATTGTGTAAATCAATCACTTTCGCATACGCACATTTACTAGGAAACAAATCTAAGCTTGGTTTAGATTCTAAAGTGGTTCTCAAAGTGGGCGGAATCGTCCCCTTGGGGGTGATTTTAAGAGGCAAGGGGGCGCAAATACCAAAAGGGGTGATAAGGGGACAAAACAACACAAATGGGGTGAAAATGCTCAACAACTAATCGATTATTGAGTTAACTTCAGTAGCATACTAGTATGACTTGTTAGTTTCTTGCAAAATTAATTTACTGTGATATTCGTTGGAGGTTGTTGCTAAAGCAATTCATTCATTAAATTTCTACTTTGGATCGTCTATATGTGCCCGGCTACAGTGTGGATTATTTTCACAAGAACTTTGAACGTAATACTAGCGACGTAATAGTTGCTTAGTTCAGATATTGAATGGCCTGGTTCAACTATTTAATACTTCTTAAATAAAATTCTTTAAATTTACTACCTTATGTTTGCTTTATCAGGCTTGTGGGGCGAAAACGACAGGTTGAGGGTGAAAAGGGCGCGATGGAATAAAAAGGTTTGAGAAACTCTGGTTTAGAAGCTTGAGTGACAAAACTGGTCAAACTTTAACACTGCCAACAAGCAATGTGGCACATAACAACAATCTGACGTAGCCAGCATAGTGCTGTTTGACTTGTTGCAGCAAGTCAGCGTAGTCACTTGGATGCAGCTGAGATTAGTGCTCTTGAAATTGGGAACCTTACAGTTTTTAATTGTCGTTTGGAATGGTCTACAACACCCATAGCAATTTGTATACAACATTTTTTATTTCAGGTAATTTTGATGAAATAATAACAATAACGGAAAGAAACAAACAATTCGTAATGACTGAAAGCACGAATGTAACGAAAAAACGAAAGCGAGAAAGCACGATCATTCATGGGCGTCCGCAGAAATTTTTCGGGGGGGAGCAATGTCGGCATTTTGTTGATCATTTTCAAATTGCTGACGATAAGTGTTCCCTCTAAGATAATTTTGCACTGAGCAAATATTTGTTTTGGTGGGAATTATTATTTCAGAGCTGAGTAAGTGGAATTTTCAATCAATTACAAACTTTGTGAACCATATAATAAATATACAATCTTATCAAAATACAAACAAAAATACATTTCATTCAATTAGCTTAATGTTTGCGTACTTTTCCACTGCTTTGGAATGTTGCAAGTGCGCGAGAATGAGATTTCACTGCTTGCGCACTCAGAGAGAACATTGCCGACGAAGCAATGCAAATGGACGGTCGCAAAACGCTTTATACTTTCTACACTACAAAGGAAATGCCCCATGTTACGGTAGCAATCACCGAAAAACGTTTCGTTGGCAGCAATAGTAAGGTATATTAGTATTACGACAATTTACACAGTAGGCTATCTGCAGATTTTCAATGCAGGGGATTTCGTTTCAAGACTATTTTACTTAGCAAGTAGGGCTGCACCCAGCTGATATATTCAACTGAACATGTTTTTGAAAATTTCGGGGGGATTGCCCGGTTGCTCTCCTCCTAATTGCGGGATCAACTGGCAAGACTTCTCAGCATCGCTTAGAAACAAGAGCTGCAAACGTCTGGGATCTCGTCCAAAGCGATCAATAAAACCTTGCTACACAAACCGGACAATTAAGTAGACCTGTATGTTGACACGACTACGGACAAACTTAGTAAAATTAGAACACCACGCAGGTTTTGCAAAATTGACCAGAAGAATTATGAAAACTCGCCACGGCAAATATAGCTTTGCCCTCCGTATTTACTCAGATGTCAGAAATTAGCCTTGACAATTAAGACGTTTTCCCACAAGCCTGCATAGATGTATTCTCACAAGCCACGTAAGTTTATACTGCATGAAACGAAGCCTGCATAAGGGTAGTTTGACACTCAGGCACATTGATCACACTCGCACGAATAATGGATTTTTCGAACTTCTTGAAGCATTGTTATAGACTTACTCATGCTTTTTTTCACAAAGTATAAATGTACGTGGCTTACCGCTATCAGCAGTCGCTGTCTCGCTGCATTAGACATCTGCGTTCAACAGCAACATGTGGCAAAACGACTGCTACCATAATATAAAGTGAACCTTTGCATGTTTGTTGCAATGGTATTGTTACGTAATAAAGATCAACAGTAGAACAATCCGCTCGCGACTTTTGCAACTCGCCTCTGTAGGCAGAGGGGACATGAGTGAACTGCAAGCTCATCACTGCATGACACTGTAACTGTGAACCTGACTCATGTGCAGTGTGAGTTTCATACCGGCAAAAAACTGTCATTACAAGAATCAAATCAATTAATTGGAATTTAAGATGCCGACTTCAGGTTTTTCCAGAAATATTTGGTTCTTAATCCCAACTTCCATGGGGGGCAGATGCTCGTTTTTCCCACCGTGCTAACGCCCATGCGATCCTTGTCTATTTTATATTAGGTTCCACAAACAAGGCTAGCTCATCTAACGAAACGAAGAAACGTTTTTGACTAATTGTTAGCGTAAGTTAATTTTTAGTATCTTTAGCGATTAAGTAATGTGCAGTACAGAAATACTTTTGGTGATGATTTTCAATGAAATCAAATGTCATGTCAACACCTCTTCAGGTCTGGTGGGGGGATGCATCCCCTGCATCCCCCCCTTGTGTCCGCACCTGCCTGTGGACGTTTTCAGCAGTTTAACTACAACTGACCTCATAAACACAAGTAGATCCTACATCAGGCTACATTCAGCCGTAACATGCGGTCTCGTACCGCCGCAATTTTTATCAAGTTTCAAACATAAGGGCCAGTACCGAATTTTAATTGTGGTCTCTATTGACTAATAAATCTGGCAAGTAAACCCATACCTCCCATTCCCTCATTTTACTAATACAAACGAAGAAGTTAGTTACATATTTTTTTCATTTCTTGTGTATAACGTTTTACGCCTGCTACGTTAACATGATGGGAACCAATGTAAACGACCTCATTTTCTTTTCACTGAAATATTGGTACAACCGCCTGCAGCCATGGTAGGCATTCCAGGGCATTGCCCACTCAAAATTTGTTGTGCTCAGAACATTTTTTTTATGTAGATATACATGTGACTCAAACTCGACAAAATTTACAAATTTTGCACATGGTTGGTTTTCATGTGTTTAATTGTTACGCCATCTCGCAACACTACCGCACATTGATTTAACCTCAGTGTTACAAAATAAATTGTACTACGGAACTTTCACACTGGCACTTGTCATTTCACAGTCTGTTTTAAACTTATGAGAAAAATATTTCCCCCCTAAAATTTATTTTGTCCTCCAAACCGTAATACATGGCCACAGGCCTGTTGGTACATACCCACCAGAGCACCGTTAAAATTTTTGGGCAGTGTCACGATTAAACAGTTGTCTAACCGAAGCAACAGAAAACAAAGAATAAGAAACGTCAACCAGCGTTCGTTATCACGCAGCTGTGAACCCACATTGGACCATTGTTCCAGTGATGGAACATGCTGTTGCCTAGCAACCGCAAAAGATTAACCTTTTTCATGATTTTTATGTTAGGACATACATCAAACGGATACTGAAAAAGCAGAAGAATATGATTTGTATTTTTGTTAGTGGTCATTAATGGGTCAAACAAAAAACAATGGAAACACTATTTCTTTATTTTATTATTGTAATGTTTGAATCAGACACGAAGTGCTTAGAGCACACGCACACACTGTTTGCACAACTCAGGTTGATAATAACAGACACAGAACGTTTGTAACGGCGTTGGGGCTAAGACAACATGATTTCGGACACTCCTAACACAATTGTTCGCTTACTCGTAACACTTTGTGTTAATATTTTTTGTAAAGATATTGCATTTGATTTCAGAAAATGTTGTACATTAAAAACCTTAACATTTATTCATAACTTCTATGATCATGCTATGACTATTTCCCGAGAACACGGAGCTTTCTTACCGCCCGACGAAACGGTTATCGAATTGCTATGGAAGTACCTTGTTACAAGAAAGATGCAGGTAGTTTATAAGACCAATTTTTGAGTTCATGACCTGGGTGGGCGATTTTGCTCAACTTTTGCCTACCGGTGCCTGCGTGACTTTTCGTTACTTCTTTGCGTATAATTAAACATAACAGCTAATTGGATGATGCCAGGATGATCGAAGCATACGTAAACTACGAAAAATCTTTCAAAGATAATATTTTTGTGATTTCATGCAAAACCGTCTGTTTTGCTTCATTATTTCTCATACGAGCTTGAAAAACTTGCAAATTTGAAACCTCTGTTTCACATTTTACTAAGTATATCTCTGATAAATTCACAAAAATTTTTAGGCCAGTCGCTGCAAAACCGAAATCTTTTACCATGGTTTTTCTCTGAAACTTCTCAGGTTCTATCATGTTGGTAGCTTCATTGTTTTTGTGTCAAGTTTGTTACCTCGCTTACTATAACGCTTGTGGATGTTATCTTCTAAACATAAGGGTGACGCAATGCACTTGTTTTGTTTGTTTTCTCTTTCATCTACAGCTCTGTATGGGCTAACTAAGCGCTCAGTTGTAAAATGGAAATTATGGTATAAGCTTTCAAAGTGTGCCCTGAAAACATTGAATTTTGGCTGTCCAGCTAGCCGGACATCAGCAAATGTTTTGTCCAAATAAGCCGCCACATCAGAATTTCGAACCTTTACCTGGAAGTCGTTTGATAAATCGTGCTTTCCGGGAAAGCTCTATATATTTCTAACCAATTTTTTTCAGTTTGCTGTAGCATTATGAAAGTAATCTACTGCTTGAGCAGCGTCTTTCATGCATGTTTGCAGAATGCAGATACTGATTTTACAGCGTAATTTTATCCAATTAATTGCTGCTGGCAAGTAATTCTGCAGTTTTAAAACTCTATATCAAACAGTTCGCGCCCCTTATGTCGGCATGACTAGGTTCTTCTATCAGGTTAACTCTCTCTCTCTCTCTTAGTTGTCCGTCGGTTCGACGATGACGCTTCTCAAAGCGTTTCCTTTTGTCGACGCATGTGACTCTTTAGTCCAAAGGCTGAGGCGCAAACACGGCCAAATACTGTACAGGCGGATCCCTGCGCGTTGTCGTTATGGGTGGTTGGTTGCGCTGTTAGTGTCTGCGCATACGCTTTGCTACTGCCACATTAATATGTTGCTGTTCAAATGTTGCCAGCCCCTTGTCGCAAACTGCACGCCATTCTTCTCGGTCACCGGCCAATTCCTCAAGTCTGTCGAAAGGGATCCCGCATTTACTTAAGGACGACTTAATGTTGTCCTTAAAACGCTTCTTTTGGCCCCCCACCGAACGTCGGCCGCAGGAGAGTTCACTATAAAGTAGACGGCGGGGAAGCCTGTTTCCCGGTATCCTTATCACATGGCGAAGCCACCTCAGTTGTTTTCTGAGGAGTATCGTCTCGAGGGATGTTGTGCCTGCTCTGCGGCAAATCTCAACATGAGATGTTTTGTCCCACCAGTGCACGTGCAGGATAGTTTAAAGACACCAAATGTGAAAGGCCTCGAAGGTTCTGATGTGACAACGGTACGCTGTCCTTCTCTCACATGCATACAGCAGTGTCGAGACGCCGATAGCGTTGTAAACGGCCATCTTGGTGCTCGTGCAAAGGTCACGGTTTGTAAAAACGCGCTTGGACAGCCTCCCAAAGGAAGCGGACGCTAGGTTAACACGATATTGAATCTCCACAGTGAGATCACATGTGGAGGTAATGAGACTTCCCAGGTACGTGAACTGTTCAGTGAGGCCAAGTTGACCTCTGTTGGTGTTAAAAGTTGGGGGCAGCGACGAATCTGAGGGGAGGTAAAGGACTTCCGTCCTTTTGGAGTTAATGACCAGTCCTGCGCGAGAGTATGCAGAAGAGATTGCATCCAGCTGTCGCTGCAGGCCGTCTGGCGCGTGGCAGGCCAGCGTCTTCTGCATATTGTAGATCGAAGAGGGTGCCGTTTGTTACTTTCGTCACTGCTTGCAAACGGCGGATATTAAATAAGTTGCCATTGAGCCTGTACTTGATGCGAACGCCATCTGCAGCAGAGATGTTGTGACGAAAGACGAGAGTAACTGCCACAAGGAAGAGGTTGAAAATAACAGGTGCTGGGACGCAGCCCTGTTTAACCCCTGTGTTAACACCAAACCTCTTCGACAATTATCTTCCCTGCACGACGCACGCACTCATATCAGTATGGAATTCCCGTAAGATGCTAAGAAATTGTGGAGGGCATCCAAATTTGCCCAGGGCTCGCCACAGCAGATCACGATTGTCGGTGTCGAAAGCTTTTGTAATGTCGATGAAGGTAATAAAAAGGTCACGATGTTGTTTCCTACATTTCTCCTGAAGAAGTCTTGCAACGAAAATCCTATAAGTGATGCTTCGCGCGCGACGAAAGCCACACTAAGATTCCCGAACCACTGTGTCAATGACGTATGCCAGAAGACGGATCAACATTACACGGGCAAGTAATTTGCCTGCGAAAGAGAGAAGGGAAATGCCACGGCTGTTGCCACAGATAGTTATGTCACCTTTCTTTTTTAAGATTATTATTAAATAATATCTTTCCATTGTGTGGGATGAACATTCGATGCCCACGCATTGGTAATGAGGGAGTGAAGTCGCTGTAGCAGCAGAATGCCCCCATATTTGAAAATTTTAGCAGGTATGCAATCAGGGCCAGGTGCCTTGTTTTTTAAGTTTTTTGCTACAGCTGATATTTTTTCTAGGTAAGGAATAATATCAAGTTCTGATATGGTGGGAAGTTGCGGCAGCTGATCAACTATGGATTGATCCACAGGATTGGCCTGATTTAACAGTTCTTGGAGGTGCTCCGTCCAGCAAGAAAGGATGTCCTTTTCTGATGTGTCGAGATTTTGCTAATTGCTTGCGTTGTCGACTGCTGGGCGGAATGCCCTAACCGTCGCAGTCTACCGTTCGGGTCAACAATGGAACAGAAAATTTTTGGGTCACCTTTTCTAGGTCCTTCCTCTTGTTGAGGTGAGCATGTGGATCTTAAATAGGCTGCTCATGCACCCAGGAAGGTGCCGAGGGACCTTGCTGTTCCTGTCTCAAGCTCCAACGACCATCTGACCTGAGCCGCCTACGCGGGAGTAACAGACTAGAGGCTCCCAGTCTCATCCAAGACCTGCCCCGACACCTGCTAGATCCTCGCCGCAGGTCTTTCGGGATGAAAGGGGAAACAACTGCGTTGAGCAGAACTTGCGCAACTGATGATTAAGCTGGAGGTAAGATTCGCAGCCTTTGATCCAGCATCTTGGCCGCCCTGCATGCATGGTCAGTGGCATGTGTGGGCACATGACAACTGAGCTGCAGAGAGGTTGCAGGAACCTTCCAGCAACTCCCATGTTTGGGGGCCTGCATTCGCGTGTTTCCAACGCGTCGCCAGCTTGCCTTCACAGCCGGTGGGATTTTGGATCCTTATACGCCTGATTCGTCAAGAGGCAAGCGCATGGTTTGAAGTAGAGTGTCCGTCTCATAGGCATGCCGTCGACCAAGGCTGGGGGTCATGCCAACCCCAGGTAGTTGCGCAGAAATACCGATGAGTACTCGGATGCGCCACGTCGCATGGCAACTTTTGTTCAAGAACAGGGGCACCACGTGAAGGCGTTGCTACGGGCACATTCGCGTAGGAAAGGCTTGTGCAAGTGTCCTGCTTGCTGGATTACCAGAAGAAGCGCGGCGATTCCTACACCTGAAAAGGAGAGGCTGCTGTAGGAGACGCTTACTCTTTCCTCAAGATGAGCAAGCTCATCAGTCTGAAATGAGCAGCTCATCCGCCCCCAGGTTATACCGAAGACCTGAAAAACGTTATTTGTGGCGTTTTCAACAATGGTGATAAGTCATCGGAAATGAGCGTCCGCATGGCATCCATGACAGCCCGCTGGGCTTGCACTGTCACAATATAATTTTTTTTCCTTATGAAAATTTTCCTTTTTGTAGTATTTTTTTCTCTTATCGTTTTGACATAAACCTGCTAGAGTGATGTATGTACAAAGTTTTTTGAGAATTGTTGCTTACCTTTATGTCCTCTATGTCATCTATCATAGATGAGAAGGTATTGTCATCGTCTCCAAGTTCAATAATGGTTTCGGCTCCCCATGAAAAAACCACCTTTGAAAAAACAAGGTGTTACGTCAGTTGTATCATTACAATCTATTGCATTAATTGATTTTCCGCACCATATAATTTTCGTTTCGTCTGTGAAAGTTTGACGTCTAATTGGCAGCGGCGTAACTGACGGGGGGAAACGGGTGCGAACCGTTTCTTTATCTAACTAAATGTAAAAATGGGGCCCCCAATTAACTTATATTTTGGTATAAAGTGTTGTTTTGGTTTTCAGTAGATTATTGTTTTTTTGAGGTGTTTTCCAGTGATTTCAGCTTTTGTTGAGGACATCCACACCTGGATTCACTAATTTATCAATTCTTTTTCGAGTATTAGCTAGTGGGTCCCATTCCACTAGGTTTTCCCATCCTGCCTCAAACCTCAAGTTACGCCACTACTAATTGGTTAATGTTCAACACCCACAAATTGTAGAAATGAAGCAATGCTTCTTGGTTTTCTTCTTACACTTTCCCAGTTTCCATGACATATGCTCACAGCACAGCTAAGTGAAGTAAGGTTAACATAACAAATTGTTGAAGGTTTTGTCCTATGGTAAATGTTTTGCCACACAATATTCCTTGCCAAAACATTGGTTCTTGATGTAAGGCAAATAACAACGTAAGTCTAAACACATGTTTTATACTTCAATTCTGAATTATCATGCGTTTGTTTTGGATTATGGCTGTTAGCTCGCATTTTTGTTTGTCTGACATTTAAAAGAGCAGTGTCTTTGTAATGAAAATTACTGTTTGATATTGTGCGGCGTGTGGATCCCCCGCACTGATTTGTGTTTCTCTGATTGCTTTCGTGTTATGCAAGTGGTTTATATTTTCTGTTCGTGTTATTCGTATTTGCTGCAGTAATATTAATACATATCTCTTCTTTCGTTCCCTTCGTCAACTCAGTTTGCGATTTGAGCTTATTAAAACCGTGAAGACAGAGGCTTGAGGTGCTTATTTTCTACAATTTAATGAACTTAATTTAACTGCCAATGAGTACATGTAAATGGATAAAGTATTGCGGCCCAGTCGACTAGATATTGATTCGAGTTCGCAAGATGCATCGTCGGACCTGTTTCATTGAAAAAAAAAACATTTGAAAACTTTGTAGCTACCCTAAAAGTGATGGCCTCGAAGAATATGTGGTCAACGAATTTCGTGATTCCTGAGATTTACTGGTATATCGAAGACGTAACTGAGTAGTTTTTGGCAATTGAGGTTTTGGGGAAACTCTTTGTAAAACCCAAGAACAGAGTCTATACTCGAAATCCACTTGCTAACAGAAATCAACACTCGTCAGAGTCCGTCAGGGAGTATGCAAGTTCTCAGAAACTGGAGTAAAGACTGCCACTTTCAACAGGCGACGGCTGCGTAACATCAAAACGAATATTAAAAGAGACTCTTTTATTAGAGATTTAAAGTCAAGTTGGATGCGACAGCGGTTGTAAGAAAATGTGACGCTGGGATTGGAGGAAATGTTTAATCAAGCGTGTACTCCAGAAGCTGCAGCGCAAAACACCGAATCTTACAGACCTGTGTCTCAGTCATCTGCGGTTAAAGTTTTGCAGTCCAAACGTGAGGAAGATGAGCCCGACTACTCCGCTGCTTTAACCGAAAAATGTTTTTTGTGGCAATAATCGGCATCCGGGATCGCGGTGCCCGCGGGAGGAATTGAACACCACAAGTGCCAAAAGATGGGGCATTTTGCCAAAGTGTGTAGATACACCACATCATCCGCTGCCGAAGTGTCGGAATAGTTTGAAACATCAGACGTGCAGAGAGCACCTCACGCTACACTTGCGATGATCAATCAACCTTTGATTGCCTCAGTGATACATAACGTGCCTTTATCGCTTTCGAAGGCTCCTGGTGTTGTACGCATTTGAGAGCCCGAAGTATGGGTTTGTTCAATCGGTGCAGTTCCGAGAGCTTCATTCATTCTTTTTTGGTTAACGCGTTGAAACTCAAAGTTCGGCCATCGTTTAAAACCATATCAATGGTCGCTTCTGCATTTTCTACTGAAATAAAAGGGCCACACGTGTGTGAACATTATGTATCAAAGTCAAGAACGCACCCGCACTCAGCTGGGGATGTTAAATCATTTGTGCTGCAATATTCTGTTAGGGATTCATTTTCAAGCACAACATTCTAGCGTCGTTTGTGGATATGGTGATAACAAAACAACTTCGACTGTTTGTGAATTTACTACATTTCGGACGAAGTCACCCACACGGTTCAAAAGCCTCACTGCTGACTGTCATCCATCCTGTGGTTGCGCGATCTCGGAAATATTCCCAAGAAGATCGTGCGTTTATCAACGAAGAAGTGAGACGATTACTGAAAGAAGGTATAACAGAACCCAGCCAATCGCCGTGGCGTGTCAAAGTGGTGGTCGTGAAAGGCGGAAATTAGAGAAGACGTTTGGGAACAGATTATTATTTGCAATAGATTTGCTTTTTTGGATGCATGCCCGCTACCAAATATCAACGAATTAGTCATTCAACCGAAGAGCTCAATACCGCATTTTCAGCACAGTCGAATTCAAAAGCGTTTAGCACGAAATACCTTTGCGAGAAAAGGATAAACTTTACACTGCATTTGAGGCAAGTGTGGGATTATACGAATTTGTCCGCTTGCTATTAGGCGTTACTAATGGTGTTGCATGTCTTCAACGAATAATGACTCAGTTTGTTCAGGAAGAGAAGTTGGATGCTGTGTATCCCAATTTAGGATAACAAACGATTTGTGGTCATTCAAAGGATGACCACGATGAAAACTTGAAACGATTTTTCGAAGCAGCCCAGCGTAGAAAGCTGGTTTTGAACGAGCCCAAAAGCGTTTTGTCGACCGGTAAGCTTCCGATTTTTGGCCACAAGATTGAGGAAGGTGAGATAAGACTGGATCCGGAACGGCTTTAACCATTGCGTAAGATGCCTGTTCCTGAAAATACTCGATCATTAAATCGATGTCTCGGTTTCGTTTCGTATTACTCCAACGGATTCCGAAATTTTCTAATCGATATCGTCCCTTAACTGTAATGAGGGCTTTCCTTTAAATGAAGCCGCTTTTCGTGCATTTCAAGGTCTTAAACAAGCTATAGAAGATGCAGTGGTTGTGGCCGTGGATGAAAATGAGCCGTTTGTGAAGTGGAAAAAGCGCTTCCGAAGTACTGTAGCGATAAGAGCTACCTTGAATCTGAATTGTCGTCCTGTTGCGTTTTTCTCGAGAATGCTTCAGAGCTCTTGAGTTAAAGCACCCACCTATTGACAAAGAAGCCCAAGCAATTTATGAGGCCGTACGTCACTGGAAGTATTTTTTGACAGGCATGCATTTTACACAGCGAACTGATCAAAAGGCCGTGACATTCATATTCGATCAAAAGCATAAGGCGACGATTAAAAATGTTAAATCTTACGCTGGCGAATTGAGTTATTGTGTTACAATTTTGATATTGTGTATAAACCGGTTGGGCAATATCCCACCTGTCGTTCTTTCTCGTATTCCATATGCCTTACCGAATGACGAATCTCGATGACAGTTGAATATGCGTTATGCCATCCAGTGTTACCCCATTAACGCATATTATTCACAGTCGTTATCTTCCCTATTATATTGCAGATATCAAGCGGGTTGTATCCATATGTCAAATTTGCTGTGAGTGCAAACGCAATTTTATCGGCCCGACCCGGGAAACTTTGTCAAAACCATGTAGCCGTTTGAAAGGCTCAATATTTATTTTAAGGGTCCTCTTCCTAGTAACAATCAAAATAAATATTTTCTGGATGTTGTTGATGAATACTCTAGGTTCCCATTCGTATTTCCGTGTCGTGACTTATCAACTGAGAGCGTCATTAAGGCATTGACATCGCTGTTCAGCATCTATGGTATGCCGGCTTTCATCTATTCCTACAAGGAGCTTGTTTCATGAGTCGCGGAGTTTCCAACTTCAGTAATGAGTATCTACAATACAAGTCGAACGACTCGATACGTACAACCCTGTTGGGAACGGGCAGGTTGAAAGGTACAACGGCGTTACTTGGAAAGGCATGGCTCGTCTATGAGGTCGAAAGGCCTTCCCTTGGTTCACTGGCAGGAGTTTCTTCCGGATGTCCTACACTCGGTGCATTCACTGCTTTGTACAGCAACAAACTGCACGCCTCATGAGCGATTGGTTTGCTGGGAACGGGGCTCCAACACCGCAAATTCAGTTCCTTCGTGGTTGACCACACCTGTTCCGGATTTACTTAAAGACATGTCCGGAAATTCAAAAATGGATCCTTTAGTTTAGCAGGTGGAATTGGTAGAAGCTAATCCCCGTTACGCTTACGTTTCATTTCCAGATGGATGACAATCAAAGGTTGCAACTAAACACTTGGCCCCGATTGGGTAACCCTCTGAGCCCACGAACATGGCGTCCGCCAAAGAAAATCAAAGCGTCACTGACCAAACTTCTTGGCCACCTGAATCAGAGGGACAGTCTACGACGAGAAGCTAACTAACTGATCCGGATTCATCGTCACCTGAACCAGAGGACAGTCTACGACCCAACGAACAATGAGCGACGCTTCTGTTGACAGCCAGTTTAACAAAAACGTGTGATGTTGATGACATCGCAACTGTTGATACTCGAACGCATTCAAATGAAAACACTGTTCTACGTTGATATCAGCAAGAACGGTGTCCGGTTGATCGACTTAGTTACGATACATTTTTCAATATTGCATGATACTACAAGAAAGTGGTGATTATAATGAATTACTGTTTGACATTCTGCGGCCTGTGGATACATGGCGCTGATTAGTTTTTCGCTGGTTGCTTTCGTGTTATGCAAGCGGTTGACGTTTTTTGTTCATGTTATTAGTATTTGCTGTAGTACTGTTAACACATATATCTTCTTTCGTTTCGTTCGTTACCTTAGTTTGTGATTTAAGTTTATTAAAATCTTGAAGACGGGAGGTTTAAGGTGCTCATTCTCTGCAGCCTTTACCTTGCCAAACTTAATTGAACGTTCGCAAACTTGTTTCATTTCCTCAGCTCAAATATAGTAAGTTTGCGAACTCTTTGCTTTACACAGACGCAGGACGTATTGAAAGATAACTTCAAGCGTTATATAACAATTAAAATTTTACAGAAAGCTCCTTCAAAACTTCAGATTAACGAATTTCTTCAAAAAATCAGTAAAACCGATCTTCACTTGAGTGGGCACCAATAACCGAAATTTTTCCCAATGTGATCTAGTAATTATTCGTAGAAGCTTGAAGTAGTTCGGTGCAGGGCTTCTCAAACCTTTTTGTTCTGCTACCCCAGTTTAAAAAGTATAGTCTGTGCGACCCCTTGATGGATAGCCTAAGTTAATGATACGTGTAAACGTCTCATTACAAATCTCAAGAAGCATTTTTGTCTGTGGCGAAATCATACAAGTGTGGACAATCCACGAAAGTAACTATACAGTAATAAAACTACCACATAGTGGAAACAGTAAAGCGAAAGAAATTAACAAAAAAAACAATTCAGTTCAAATTAGTTATCAAGCACAGGTAATGGGATGGATGCACTTGGTAATTTTTACATAGATCATCCATTCGTAGATTGATACAAGACAACAAAGGACATTCTTAACATTTTTCAAAAAGGATCGGTTTTTGGACTTGATGATTATTATCAATTTTGAGAATACCGCTCCACACAAACGTCTTGTGCAAATGTCTAAAAGTTTATGAATGGCTAGATCAGAAATGACTGAGCATTCATTTCTTGTTCTTATCCAATATTGATATACACTTTGTTTTGAAAATTCCAGTTGCAAACTTGTGCCATTTAATAACTCCGCAAACTCATCCTGGGCATGACAGATATGTGGGCTACTGAAATTTCAATTGTGTTATGGTTTGTGGATCCAACTTCTCCTGAATCAAAGTCCAAAGTGCTTCTGAAACTGTGCGTGAAGCTTTTAACCTTACTTTGAAACTAGTCGGTGTGCTCTCACAGCAGTTATCCTATAGCCCTAGACTAGACCTAGACTTCTAAACAGAAGCATGCCTTCGTGTCGGAATTAATGCAGTAAAGTCAGTATTGGTCAGTACGTTTGAACAATCACTACGTTAGAACGCATGACGTGTTGTGCTTCGTTGATTTTTATCATTTGAAATTCCGGGAAGACATCCTAGTAAACTGCTGACAGCATGAAAAGCACGATATTGCCTCTAAAAATGTAATAGAAGTACATTCACTGCAGGCTTCTTTTAATTTTCTTATAAAGTTTACAAAAATTGTTATATCTGATTTGTCTAGTCATTTGTTTCGCGACCCCAAAATTACACTTCGCGACCACAAACGGTGTCGCGACCCAATTTTGAGAAACCCTGGTTTAGTGGAATGAAAGAGGTTCTGTATGCCCCAATCACCAAATAAATGCATAACGTTAACCCTGATCCTGTTTCATAGGACAAAATAACTTCTGGACTGCAAAAATGTTTGATAAACTATCTTTAGCAATTTTACAACGAATAAACCTGAAAAGCAGAAACGTCACCTAACAGTTAGCAAACAACAGTCTTTCTTTCGAGAAAATTTTTCCAAGAATTTTTGCATCAGAATTTTTGTTTTTTGTTAACGATATGTTACTGATCTCTGATTGTTTCTTCAATCCAATTATCATTGAGCTCCCTCAAATCCCATTATCATTGAGAGAATAAGCACCTTAAACCTCCCGTCTTCAAGGTTTTAATAAACTTAAATCACAAACTAAGGCAACGAACGGAACGAAAGAAGAGACATGTACTTTTTGTGTGCCAGGAAAAAGGAAACATTCGTACTACCAATAATTTAGTGACGAAAATCGGCCACGCATAATGAATTTAATATTTGGCACTTTGTGACTACAAGTGATGTCTGCAAGCTTGTCTTTTTGTGCTGCTTTTGAACAAGCTGTTTTTTTGCCCGTTGTAACAAAATGATGACATGGACACATTGAAAGCGTGTTTCACTCACAAGCCCAAACCGGACATTATCGATACCCAGTCCTTGATCGTCTCTTAGGGCAGTGAGGAAGTTCACCAACCACTCTTTCATCAACTCGAAATTCTCCTTTCCGATTGATCCCGATCCGTCAAAGATAACGACCAGATCAAGTAAAACTGAAATACAGAAGGTAACAACTTGGTGCTTCAGAAGACAAGAGATATTTTTGTGAAATACACGCGCATATACCTGCTTGTTTCGGGAATCGTTTGATGCTTATTACGAACTAGCGGTTACATTTTCATCAACCATTTCGCATTGGCTTGACATTCACGTTATGCCCTGAAACTTTAATGTAAATGTTGTGTAGGTAGTTACAAGTGTTTCTACTGTGTTTATTAATATAATATCGACGTCTGCATTCCTACACAATATTGGGAGAAACACACACAATGAAAAATGAGTTGAACTGTTTGAGTGTTAGTAATAAAAACCGAAGTGTCACTGTGTTAGAATCTTGTGATCAATTAAACGTTTAACAAATAAAGTCTATTTGCAGAAAGTGCTTACGAAAGTTTTGCAAGGATTACGCTTTCAAGGTTTCCAGGTACTGCATATGCACAGTAACGCACTCGTGCCGCAAGTCCGCGAGATTCGCCTTTGGTGATGTACGCGTTTACAATATGTGGTTGCGCAATGAGCAGATTCCCAGCATGTCAGTTTAAACAAAAAGTAGAGCAGTTTTGTTGCTATACCTTCGATTTGCTGCTCTTAACCTGTAAACTCAACAAAAATTTGATGGTTTCGACTGACAAACAGTGGGCTGTTTTATGTACAAGAAGTATCTTTCGCTTTTCTAGTCGCTTTCAAGTCATTTGCCTGAATTGAAAAAGACTTCACTTCAACGTCACATGACATGAAACCAATATGGCAATAGCAAAACAAAACTGAAGGCACTGACTGTTTGGAAAAGCTAAGTTCAACTTTTTCCGAATTCAGAAAGAAGCCAACCTTACAACAAATTGCAGGCAAAATCCGCAAGTTGTTGAACTATTAAAGCAGAAACGTGCTTCCACACCATCTTTTTGGTGAATAAGTATCGAAGATTATTAGTCCTGGTCTAATGATCTTTCTATCGAAGCTGAGACTCCATCAACATGTCTTGGCAACACTCTAGCAGCTTAACATGTTTGCTGTTGGAGCTATTCTCGAGGAAGGATAAAACAAACATTTGGCAAAAACGTCGAATGAAAAGGTTGCAAATACCAATGACTTTTAGTATTTTTCTCATTTCTCGTGAATTTCGGCGAAAGTTAAGCAAAATCATTACGAAGGGCCAGATATTTTGTTGCAGCAGTAAGCAAGGCGTTGGCTTTCAGTTACCAAAAGATAAAGATTTCGGCCTCGAGTCACTATCACGGACATTCAAATCTCGGCCTCTTGTCTTTTCACAAAGTTCTGGTCTCGTGACATGAAAGTTTTAACTAAGTTTCAGTTCATCATATATTGTGGCCTCGAATAAATCAAATTTTCAGAAATGTGTTGTTATATCTCAGACAAACAGAAAATGCTGTAAATCAGTGAATAAGCGTTGCGAAAAACGACTATTGCCTACAAGAGTGTTATGAAGGACCTTGTGACACATTTCAGGCAAATTGGATACCACCATGTCAATCATGATGCATACACATGCTTCATAAAAAATTTCAACAAAGCACAGCATACTCTGTCGACAGGTGTCTCCGGCATAACCAGTCGTGCATAAGCAGTCGTATCCGGCCACAGAATCAACGCATGTACCCGTGTTCAAACAGGGGTTGGAATCGCATTCGTCGATTTCTGAAAAGGTACGACAACAATCACAAATTTTTTAAAGCAAAAAGCAGTCAGCATAAAGACAGGGAAGTAAACTTTTCGCTATGTTGCTTTCAGTAAGGTTTCGTATTACTTTTGGCGAAATGTGTGCTGGCCGACTTTCGCTTCAAGCTTCATTCTTCTAAAACTGCTAAGCGACGTTAGAGACACACATCCGTTCTTCAGGTGAAAAAGCTGGATCTAATGCTACATTTGGAGGTTTTGTCTGAAAGAGATGTTCATCTTCCAACAAACATGCTGAATTTCTCAAATCAGCATTTGCAGAATGATTGCACTTTGTCATGAAACACATGTCAATTTCAGTGCCTCCCTACCAAATGAATAGATAAACCGATCAAAGCAATTGGTGGAATGACATATTCATAAGGTTACACCTTACGTACATGCACGTAGGGTAAACTGATTGTTTTTACAACATGAACTCTTCACAGACCTGTACGTCAGCTGACAGAAAATCACAATTAGAGATTGTTGCATTCAGATACATCAGTTGAATTCAGTTACTCAAACCTTGTCATTTTAAATGCGAGTTTTGATAACGTGCTTAAATTCTCTAAAATGTAAGGAAAGCATGCGCTTTACGGAATAGACCGAAACAAAAGTGTTGTGCCGAGCATAAGTTTCAAATGACCATTTTGAGTCTGAAGCAGGCGTGTGATGTTACGGTTGAAACCTTTTCTTCAAGTGAACAAAAGCTAGATCTAAATGGTTTATTTCACATTTTGCTCGAACGAGATGTTCATATTCCAGCAGACATGCCTCACATGGGCAAGCGTAAACATGCTGATTTTCTCGTTCTGCTCACATTAGTATTTATGGATTGCTTGCAGTTTGTGATGAACTCTACTTCAACTTCATTTACATCCTAGCACATCGTTATAACCCGATTAAGGCAATGGTGAATCTTTGTCAGGTGATTAAAGCTATTATGACGTTATCGATAAAAAAACAACAATCCAAAATTTTCAATTATTTTTCAGATCGAAACTTCAAGACTTTCCGCATCTTCAGAGGGTTTAAATAGCTTTAAATCTTAATCTGCTGCTAAGTTATAAGGCTGGCCAATCTTGCCCAAATGGGCAAATACTACCTTTGCTGCTAGTCTGAAATTTATCCCAAAATTTTGTTTTTGAGCCATAATTTTGGCACCACAAACGCTAGAAAGTCAAACAAGGGTTCTGAAAACTTGTATTAGAGCGTAGCTTTCCATACAAACTTGAGTCAAAAAAGGCTTGTTGGGTTGGCGCCGAGGGCCTGCGGATCTTGGCCAAAAATGGGTAAACCTCCCCCCATTATGAGGTCATTCACAAAAAAAGCCCAAACCTTTTCAATATAAAAAAATCTAAACTACAAGACTTCCCGCATCTTTAAAGGGTTTGAACTGCTCTCTAGCTCAATCGACTCGCAAGGCATGGTTGTGAAAAATTCAGCAAGAAAAGTGGCGCACGCGGGACTCAAAACAATCAAAGTTAAACGAATTTAACGGAAAAAAACTAGTCAAAAATGCTCAAACAGAGTGATTTACCAATGCTATCGCTTTCACAGAAACAAACAAAAAACAAGCATAGACTTAGTCGAAATTCAATGATCGCTTTGATTGAACCAAATAAGGTGCATTTGATATTCGAATATTATGGTTTTCATGTTCAAACGTGACAGAACATTATCTTGTTGAACCATGTTGTGTCATTTGTGTGACAAAAAGATAGTTCAAATTTTAATTTCTTGCAAGAAAAATAATTATAATAGTTTTGCTTCAGGAATTTGCTGTATTAAACTTGCCAGAATAATTTTTGCAAACATTTTGTGGTTTGCCAATGAATTCGAAGTCCTATTTCATTTCATGCAATTTAGCTTCGAAAATAAAGTTTCTCGTGTGTGGTTGATGGTGCAACATTCGTTTTCACAGAATGTTTCATTCACGTTATCTCAATTCAGTAACTCACGTCTTCTCATTACTTGCGTTTGTGAAAAAATATTTAAATTCTTTCAAACATAAGAAAGCATATGCTTCATAAGGGAAATTAGCACACACCTTATGCCGAGCATAACTCTTAAATTATTATCAGATCGTTTCTGAAACTGCCGTGCGATGTTTGAATTTAGCATTCCTTTTTCACGTGAAGAAATGCTAGAATTAATGGTATATTGCACATTTTGCGTGTGTTGCGATCGGAAAGCCCGAGCGGCATGCGTGTAAAGCTTCACATTGTGATCGGAAGCAACAATAGAGATCACGTGCCGCGATCACTCTATCATGGCTAGTTCGCTCCACTTGCAACAGGTTGTCACGGATCCGCAGTGTCGGAGTCAACACTGCCAGGATGGTCCGATTTTTTTGGACCGGGATCCGGAGCAGAGGTGAAAGTAAGCCGGAACGGCCCGGAACGCCGTTCCGGTAAAAGAATTATTGCCGTACGGCGTTCCGGTTAGAATTTCTAGTAGGCTGGTATTATGACGCTGACGCAACAATGGCGGTACCTGAACTTTACTAGAAACAGCTTTTACATCTTATTTCCTGAG
>Ga0210059_1002028_pt1 | contig 31342 bp, 24 predicted proteins | sample Ectturendosymbi2_FD_188042 | JGI IMG/M metagenome (GOLD analysis project Ga0210059, IMG submission 188042) | Ecteinascidia turbinata endosymbiont from Florida, USA - Sample 2 (SPAdes) (version 2) | ecosystem: Host-associated > Tunicates > Ascidians > Unclassified | place: Key West, Florida... | reverse complement strand
GTGTGGGTAGAGTATTTTTAGCAATACAAAGAAATTAAAATAATGGTAATATAAAAAGTAAAAAAGTTACAAAAACTTATTAGTGAGGTACGAAAGAAAACAAGGCAAAATAGAAAAAAAACAAAACAAAAGGTGAATCAATGCAATTATAGCTGGTGCGCTGTTTCAGTGTTTGGCATCTCACTATGTTTTCTGACTTATCATCTGACACCTGCTCTGTAATGCACTATGACTAAACATTTTTGTGTTGTTGTGTAATTCGAGTACCCTTTGATATGGACCATGGGTCTGACTCAAAAATAAATGTTAGTGAGCTGTGGCAATAGACACCTTCCGATTAGGGCAAGATACCGTTTGCCGTCAATCAACTAGTAGACAGTTAAAATGTGTAATTACACCTCTTTAAAAATGAAGTGTTTCCGTCATATTCCTTTTGCTATAGAGATCAATGACTTATTGACAATGAGCCATGAAACCAGGCAATATAAATGACTCGATCAAGCGAAAACGCAAGTACTGAGCTTGGACACAATTTACGAGGATTTCATTTGATTGAGAGACAGTGATGTGTGGATTATTTTTATTTGCACAGTATCATAGGTTGTTGATGTAAAAAGATAGCAGTTTGTGCAAGTGCAGGTGTTTTTCTCCTTTCAACTGAGTTACGAATAGCTTTTATCGATGTTCGTGTGAATTCTGAATTGCGCGGGAATTTTGCCTGCCTAAATCTAAGGGCACCACCTAGTGTTGAAACCATAGCAACGACGTGCTTGCCGTCAACAGGTACTCACTGGAGCTATTTTGCTTGTAACATGAGCGCCATGCCAGTGTGAATTTCTGTCGTACCGTAGCACGTTGGATCGGTAGCTTTAGGGAGTAGGATTGTTAGTGTTCAGATATGGTCATGGAGCGCTTTGGTTGATGCAAGGTCTCGGGATATTTGTGAGCCTGTCCAGTTTCCTCGAAAACCAAGAATTCTAACTAACGCATCGGCATCACTGGCATTGCAGCAAATTTGTTTTAAGGACTTTGGTTGTTCGTGCTGCTTATCAGGTAAAGCGTAGTAAAGTAAGGAACTGCTTACGTTAACTGAGAGATTGTTTGGTGTGCCTCACCGGAAAAGAGTATGATGGTTTTCAAATTCTTGCCCTTGTGCAAAGGAAAATCTTCAATCTTGGCTTTTGACAATTATATTTAATGTTTTCCTCAACTCGCAAAATTATTGGAAAGTTGATTTCCTGTGCACTGGAAAAGATCTGCATTCTTAACAGCTTGACATTGTAATTCCTTATTTTATTTCATGCATATAAATAATATGATATTATTTACATTAAATATCTGGTGCCCAGATATTAAATATCTGGTGCCCATCATTAGGTGTATGGGAAGATTTTTTGAAGAGGTGGAAACCATTTACTTTGAAAAGTTTGTGACTGCCCCTGTTTCTGATGCTGGATTTTTTTGCGAAGCGTGTCTATAATATCTAAAATTTGTGTCTATAAAGTCTAAAAGTTATTTTTTGCAAGTTTTATTAATTATTCCAATATTTACTATGGTAACTCTCAATTTAACTATTTAAGGGGCTATTTCTTTGCATATAATTATTTTGATGGTTACACACTAGTACTGTAACCAGTCTTGTCCACTAGAAATTGCATTTTTACACTGCACATTTGCAGGATTTGTTGTTTTCACTTCATCCTAGTTTACAAACGCTTAAGGTGGTGTGCATTTTGAATTCAATTTACAATAATGTGGTACAAGTAGGCCTATAGGTTAGATTAAAGCAACAGCTGCAGTGGTCCAAATTTTGTTGAATATTTTAAGAATCTGATGCTGCAATGGAATTTGTTTGCATTAGTGATTCTCAATGTAGTTCACCTGAATTTTGTAATAGTCCACAGAGAGTTCCACAAATTCTTGATGAAATGTTCCTAAAAATCGTAACCTTTACTGTACAATAAATTTTGTAAGACTACTTTTAGGTTCTGGTGTTTGACTGGTTGTTCATTAGGTGTCAGCCTAGCAAAGTGGTCTATCAGATGATTTTTTTAAAAAGATGGTCCATGGGCCAAAAAAAGGTTGATAACCACTGGCTTACATCAATGTTAGTTGATTGGTGGGCACTAAAGACCACACATTGTGTTTCTGCTTTTACTTGTCATTTGAGCATACCATGCATGAATCACTGGTAGCTTTATAATTTAGGCTTTCATTGTTCTTTACAGAAGTACAATTACCCACATAGATTAATAAATTTGAATGTTATTCTAAGTCTTTTGATGTGCTACCTTACCACAATTTTCTATATTATATCAAATAAAGCTATTTATTTAAAAACTGTGTGAGGTGGCAGACTGCAAGAATGCTTCCCTGATAATCTGAACTTTTTGGTGTCCTGTTGTCTTATATTTATCATTCGATGTAATATTATAAAAGTGCATAATAATAAAATAGGCCCAAAATCAAATCAATACTTTTGTCATATAATAGCTACCTAATAGTTGCAAAATTGTTAAATAGAATTGTAGCACATTTGACATTATGTTGCTTTTAGTTTGGTTTTATGCTTGTGCTAATCAAAAACTTCTGCATTTTTTACTCCTTCTGTTTATGTCATTGTTTTCAATATTTTTCTCTGTGGATTTTATGTCCAAATATGAATTTTTCATCTTTTAACATCTAGAACAGTAATATAACGAATTTTGTACTTACTTAAAATATTATAATCATCCCAATTTTAAAATTTACAACTATGCTTGATATATGAGCTCAATCACTAGGTTTTAATTATACATTTTTGATAAAGTAATCCTGTAATAAGATTGTAGCTCATGGTATGTACATATGGCAAATATTTGATCTGTTAATCAATGTTTCTTCATATTTTATTCTAAATTTGATGTGATAACACATATAAGACGTTTGCTTGGCATGTTTTTTGAAACTATGTATGTAGTTCGTTCTTTGTTGATGAGATCAGCTTCGATGTTTGCTTTTAGCCATTTTTTTCTTTGTAACCCAATATAGATTTTTAATTAATGTACACAATGGCAAAAACAACACAAAGCAATCTAATTTCGTATGAACTTAGGCTTGTCTCATTGCTTACAACAGTATCAACCTTTTATGACAAAGTGTAGATCATCAGATACTTTATTAGTCATGGCTGTCTGAAAGTCTAAGGTTGTGACTTGGTGCATAAATTTATAGTGAGTTGATAATTGCTCTAAAAATAAATCTAGTACTTATCATACTTTGCTCGATTTTGTATTGACTAATTTCATTTTTCTTGTAATGGAAGTTTTCAAATTATATGAGAGCACAGTAAATGTTTAATTTCACAGAGTATAAAAATTCTCATCCAACTATATCATTATCTGCAGGATAAAAATGTGATGTTAGTGCTGGCATAGTTTTTTAGTCCAAGTAAAACATTTAATTTACAGTATTTAAGTACTTTTGGTTACCGCAAAAACGATGCAAACTTTTTAGTGGCTTTGACACAGGGTCCATACCACGGAGTTTATTGAAAGAAGATGAAAATATAAAAATGTTTAGCCACAGCCAGGGCTACCATACTGTCCTTATTTCTGGGATTTGTCCTCGTTTTGCACTACTAAGGGTTAGAAAATATTACTGTCCTTGTTTCTAAGAATATCTCTATTTGTGAACTGCGTCCTTATTTTTTCTTATATTCTGTAGCATAACAATTTTGAATGAGCAACATGTGATAGACATAACAGACCATTTCTATCTCACTGTAAGCATTTTGTAATCACAATTTATGACATCATAAAAGTAGTATAATCTTGCAGCACAAGAGACGTAATGCACTATCAGGCATTATTACTTAGTAGTGTAAGCTGTTTACTCTGGTTAGGATTCCTAGGAAAGCTGGTTTTGCAGTAAAGGTTTAGTATTTAATTGATTCAAGAAATAAGCAAGTGAAGAAAACATTTTTTGTGACGATTGCAAGAAGGAAGTCAAGAATAAGATATTGCTGTTCAAAGCAAATGGTTCCTGAAGATAAATAGGCAATGATATGATTTGGCGTTAGTTGTGCAAACAGAAACAATCATTCATTTAGGTAATAAAAGCGAATTTTCCTCAGCTGTCCTTATTTTTGGTTCTAGATCAATGGTAGCCCTGGTCATAACACATCATGGGGTAGATATTAAGTGGTACACACAGGTAACACTGAAGAGGAAAAAACACTGGTACAATACACCAGCACCTAATGCAATTGGTCATCTACATGCAGAAGCATTAAACTATTAGACAATTAGATTGAGCTGATAAAAAGTTAGATGAAAATACAGTACACATTGCTGAACAAAAGCATGCAAGTTGTTTCTAACCAAGGAATCGAATGTCTTGACAAAATAGGTAACTTGATGTGTGCAAATGTTTATGTTTCAGAGGATGTAATGCAACATTATATAGCTATTATTGCAGTCAACACAGAAGCATTTAACACCTGACTGTGTGTATTTTCTGCAAAATTGACATGCATACATTGGTACAAATGACAGGCGCACATTAATTTGCAATTGGCACAAAACACTCTTTTTCACTGCAGTAAAGCACTGAGAAAAGGTGCTTCTGAATTTGTTTGCTGCACAATAAAGTAATTTCATATGCCTCATTGTCACTGCTAACCTTCTATGAGGTATAAAGTAATACAACAAGATATTTTACCTACAGGGAAATAGATATGGACTCAGAACACTACCTTGTATTATCCCAGCAGTTGCTGTGGTAAACTAATGTTTAAAAAAGTAAACCATTAGCTTTAATAAACTGAATACTAACAACTGTGAACTAACAAAAAAACATACATGATGACCAACTAAACAGTATGCTGAAAAACTACAAATTAAATGCTTGGAACGGAACTCAAGATGCATGGTAATCAATCACAGAGCGGCACGTCCACAGCAAGTGCAATGTTCAAAGTAATTATCACTTTATAACAGTTACATTGAAGGGGTTTGAAAGGCAAGTGCTCCAGTTCACTTGCATGGTCTATTTTTTATGCCTAACAGCTCTCTTGTATGCATGTAGATACACTTTGATTAGTTTTTGTGCACAATGGATTGTGAGTAGTTTTGCCAGTCCCTTAGACACATATAAAACCACTCAAGACACAGCGTAGCCCTTTTACATAATGTGATATCGCCTGCCTGAGTGTAAAGATGCACATATCTGTACCACATTGTGGCCTTAAGTCAACTGGTTGTCAGTGGTGGCAACAAAAGCAGAATAAAATTTAATGCTAAAATAGTTTGGAGAAACTTATTGCAGAAGAAACAAGTCTATAATTAATAACATCACTTATGTAATCATTCTTATTGTTGCAAATATGTAGGAGCAATAACAGTTTTCATACATTGTTGTAAAATATTTCTATGGCTTAAACACCCACTGAGGTTAGCATAGTTGATGTGCTCAGCACAATTTCATTTTTACAAACAACATGGTTGATGGGAAGTTTGTGAATATGAGATTCAAGCTTGTCACCAGTACACACAAGATTAGTAAAATCTTATGAACTTTTCCTGTTTTTTCAAGTTTTGGTTGAGAAAGGCATCGATATTGTTGATTTGTGGTGAATTCAGTAATGCTTCAAAGTGTTTTATGATCATTGCTGCAACACATCTGTGTTCAGTTGTGCCACCCACTGGGGATTGGAGCATGGATGCTTTGTTGCTTTTTTGATATTTTCCCAAAATGTCTCGGTAGAGTGTTCCTTGAAAGCACTTGCAAATGCATCTGTCTTGTTCTTTTTCTCTGGATTATGACAGGCTCTCAATGCACATTTAAAATGTATGTGCCTTTCTTTCATATTGCTAAACCAAGAGATCCACTTTGTGGCGTGGTGTTGTCTTTTCATCAAAAGGAAACATCTTTAACAATACAATGTTTTTCACTCACAGCCATATTATATACCTGGATGTAATGACTGTATTAAGAAATACGGCTTCATTTGTAACAATTTTGAGTGACAACTATGTCTCTACATAACTTTTCTAATATGTTAAGGTGTTCTTGGTTATTGCACTTATGTTTGCTATTTTAGATAAGCGTCCCATGTGGAGGTATTTTTTAGAGTTACCTCTTACTAGCCATTGATAGCTCAGTTTCTGTTGCTGTGTGACTTTCTTCCAACTCAATTTTTTCTCATATTTTAGCATGTGATCACCAAAACTTAAAAAAAGTGAATTGGAAGTTATGCATGTCATAGTGCAGCCATTCTATTTCATGCAGCAAAAACATTTTGAGGACGCTTTTACTGCACTAATTCCTCAACATTTTGATACAGCTTTCCATTTGGTTATTATCAAATTGCAAAAGTTAGAAGCAAGTTCAGCATTTACTATTTACTATACAGGAAACGGCTTCATAAAATTTATCAACAGCTTGATTTTTAATATTCAAATGCTGACTGAGTAAAGGTCAGCAGCCGTAGTTTTTGAAAAACATTTTAAAATTTTTGTCTAATTCAGATATTACTGTAGAAATATGCTTCTTTTGTTAATTAGAAGCAGTTTTATAATTTGTGGAAAACGTTAACCATTCTGTAAAAAAACAATCTGAAGTCCCTTTTTCGTTTTGTTTTCAAAAGTTCTAAATTTGTTGACTTTGAAACATGCATTATTTGGTGCAGACTCGTTTGAAATTAGACAGTGTGACAATTTTCAGAAATAGTCGACCATCTAAAGTATTTCAAGTTTTAGCAAATAAATTTGGTTAAGGTTTGGAAACATATGTAGCAAAACTGGCTTATGTTTGCAGCAGTGTTATATTGCTAGATCGTTTTCACTTGAATGAAAACCATGGACGGTGGTCTTCCAATGGTTTAGCTATCTTATAAACTTTTATTTTCTTTAATTGCTTGATTTTTACACACTTACAAAGCCTTCACAAATATCAGTTTTCAAGTTCAGAAATATTCAGCAAACTGTGTATATAAAATGATGAAAAAAGTAAACCAAAAATTTTAGATAATAGGTTATAACTCATGTTTACTTGTCATACGTTTGTGTTTCATGGAACTTTTGAACATGACAATGATACAAAGTTGCACAAAATGTTTTGCTACATTAAACAAACGATTTTGCCTTGAGATGATCGTAATTTCTTTTCGATGATTTTATTTGGGAACTTTTATGAAGCTAGTTCCCTTCTCCGACGTCCTATCTTTTGGAGTTTCACCGTTGTTTGCATTGATTTGTACTTAACATCATTCCAAGCTTACACACTATTTTGCATTGGTTCACTGTAGGTAAGGATTGGTGAATCAACGTTCTCCATGAATGGCTTTTAGGTAATTGCTGCCACCATCATCGTGGAACGACATCGGCAAACAATATTGTACACTCCGACTTGCTTTACTACTTGCTATGGGCACAAACAAACTTACTTTCAGTTTTGAAAGTTTCCGAGCACATCAAATCTTTTTCGCTAACCAAGAATTGTGTTCTATCCACAAAATTGTGCCAAAAAACGCCTTAAAAGTGCGCTTTGAAGCCTAATGCTGCTGTATTTATGTAGTTAAGAATGGTCAAGAACGTATAAGTTTTAATTATTTTGTTCAGTACATTCTTCATTGTAGATTTTACGGTAACTCCATTCGAACTTAAACGCCGATATACAAAAAAATTCCTCAGCGAATGTTGTGCAAATGACCGAGATCACCAAACCTGAGAAAAAACGTTATGGCCGGGTTGTGCCATAGATTGTTTTTTTTGCGTAAGCTTACGCTTAATTTGAAATCTCCACTCGCAAAATGATAAGCATAGACGCAAGACAAACCGAAAGAGTGGCTAACGACCGCGGGATCGCTGTCGTTTTCGTAGTGATTGAAAGAGTTCGCGGTATTTCTCAAACCTCTACGGCAAGTGTCGAGTGACAGTTTTTGCAAATGAAGGATGTTGTTATAAAATTTTGCAAAGCGCAGGTTCGAACACACTATTCGGAGCTCACTCAACGTGTTTCATCCAGCACCACTTGCTGTTTGCCCCGACCCGAAGTCCGAAGTTTGTTATGATAATGGTTTGGTCCGAGCACGCTTCTCGCCGGTTCAATTTCGGAGAGTGGCTATTGTTCCACATGACTCGTTCGTTTCACTATATTTACGTTGGGTTCAATTTGCTTTGTTTGCGCGTAATTCAAACCATCTGTTTGATTTGAAATCAGTGTTGCTACGTCTGCTTGTTGCATGCGAAGTTGGTCTCTGAAAACAGCAACGAAAGTTATGGATCTCCACAGGATTGTTGTCTGCATCATTGCCCTTTCGCGCGTTCAGGCAGTTACACCTAATAACACTTCTTCGATGAAATTCCTTGCTAATATTTTGATGCACTGCCCATACTGTCCACATTTTCTTGTTGAACGAGAAATTTTGTATATTTGACACCGTAAGGTAAGCAGCTGGCTGTCATGGTCCAGGATGCCAAACAAGCAATGGAAAATTTTTAGCTAAAATGCAAAAAATATAAAATGATTAAATGATCACGAACGCGATGTGAAATGTTTGGTTTCAACTTCAACGCTTTCTTTGCGGTTAGCGATACGAGGCTGCGAAGAAATTTGAGTGTCGATCGAAGCCAAAATCAAAATTGTTTTAGGGTCGCTAACAAACCACAGATTAGGTGTACTTCATGAATGCTTGCATTCGTTACCTGTTAAAACCAAATTTCTTGTTAGGTTATTTTTTTATGAATTTGCATCTTGTTTGGGTTACTGCGGTTTAGACATCTTTTTTCTACGCCAACCGAAAAAAAGCTTTACTGATACTATCTTGTGTTTATTTACCGACTGAGATCCTTCCCGTATAAGGCTACTCATCCATTCCAGGCAGTGAAGGTGCAATTGCCTCATCTTCAGTCTGCTTGCAAACTGTTTCTTTCCCGCTTTTCAGCTGTTTGCAGTGACATTTCCTCTTTAGAATGGTAATAATCGAGCCAAGCTTTTAATTATACATAACCTACCGCGTTTGGTTGGCTATTCTCCTGTTGTTATCCCGACAGTACGGAGTTCACCATCAAGCATGTTTGCTTTGCCTAATGCTTGCATTTGTTTCTTGTTTGTGCGAAAGAAAGCAACAGATCATCAGATACTAAAGGAACAGTGCCAAATGTCCACTTGCTTTTGGTCGGTGGCCATATCGTTGTTTGGTGCATATTCCTCATGTTATGCCGTATGTGTACGTTCTATATCTGACAAAAAGTTGCACAGCGCGATCGGTTATGAAACCAAAACCAGTGATTGGTCAAAGTTTTTTTCACTTCGGCGTGCTTTTTTCACTTCAGCGTGCTTTTCACTTCTGCGAAAGGTTTATGATGAAAGATAAAAATAAGCTTCGGATTGATAAATACGCTTTGTCGCAAAATGTATGGTTTTGCGTGCTTGTGAAAGTGCAGCGAAACTGTTTTTGCGAAAAAATATCGGTATTTCCTACTTTTTTTATTTCGAAATGCATACAAAATTCGCGATTGTGCATGTGGAGATTGATTAAGCTTTAAGCAACTTTTTTACTGACATTAAACACATTTCAACTTGTTGTGAACAAAGTTTTCGATCTTGGTCGTGTAACTGTTGCATTGAAACACTTGAAAGCGTTTAAGTGCAACGGTTTCACCTTTAGGTCTTTTCCACAGTTCAAGCCGTTAAGTTCGGTGCATTGCACAGTTTTATCACTTGTGATTTCAGTTAAAAAATTTGGTAATACAGTATAATGATTTGTTCGGGTGTGCGTTTCTGTGCAAATACAAAGAAAAACGATTTTTTCCTGAAATTGAAGGTTTCAAAGTTCTGCTTACTTTGACTTACACCAGTATTTAGAGTTCAGCTTAAATCACTTGTATCAACATACGTCAATAAGCTCTCTCAGTAAGGAGTTTGAAAATAGAACAGCGCTTTCGAGCACCCTATGCAAAATTCTTTCATTCGAAGATCCTAATTGTCAGTTGGTGTGAGGTTGATACCAGTTGTAATTTTGAGAGCAACACCTTGTCTGCGAGTAGGATAGTTTTTTTCAGCTGCTTGTTTCATTTTAATTGTATGACCGTGTAAAAGCGTAAAAGACGATGTAAAAGTAATTAGTGACATACTTAATTTACTAGTGAAATCTGTTATTTATCTTGCAGATAAAATTTCCCTTTTTAAAAATATATTTTATATTGCGTTTTCAAAGATATATGTTTTAATTGATGCACTGATGCTTGTATACATTTTGTAATTTTTGAAACACTTTGAAATTTTTGACGCCAAAACGATTAGAAATATTTTTTGTGGAGAAGCACTCTTACTATAGATGTCGTTGACTCCAGCGTTTTTTCCTGACCACAACTCATAGTTGATCAAAATCTCCTTATCAAGCACACCCAACCTGTCAGTGCCAGCACTGCTTCGGCACATTAGCTTGTTTTGTTGTACGTAGCATGTCACAACACACCATCTGACCTACGTTTTGATGTTTGCTTTTCCTCGTTCATTTCCATGATGAAGAGACACCATTGGTTGGTCAAAATGCTGGAGAGTTTTATTGTTTCAAAACCCATTTGCTACCCCAATTAAAAATGAATTTCGTTGCCCTCAAACAGAGCATCGCACCTTTCTTGGTAGTGGTGACCTCAGCATTCGCCTAGCGCTGTAATGACTACTGTAAGCGCATAAGTGGTTTGTCTTAAGTGATCGCTGCTGGAATTTTCGTTTGTGACAAATGCGCTTTGGTAAGCGATCTTCTCTGCGTTCTGAGGAAGGATCTATAATGTATTTCATTTACGTGATGTGCATTTTATTGCAGACCTTCTCGACAAACTCCTGTGTCGCCTCTGTGCTCCTGCCCTTCATCCAACCGAACTTGTGTCGCGAAATCATCGATAAAGTGACGCTTCAGCTGGCGCACGCGGAATGTCAACGATTGCCTTCGAGCCTCAGCCTCAGCAGCACAACAGCACCTTCGTCACCATGCAGCAGCCTGAAACGGCCAAGAACGTTCGGGTCTATTTGAACGGGGATAAATTTTTCCCCGGCAGAAGGTTCGTTGTCAACCGGCGTCACATCTCGAACTTTGACGGGTTTCTTAACCAGGTATGGTTCCATTTTTTCATTTTTGTTTGCGCAGTTTGCTATGGCAGTTGCTTACTACAGTTGTCTGTGTCAGAATAATTTGTCTATTTTTTCGGTTAGTATTGATTGTTTTGCCTGATTTTTTGGGGTTTTGTCGACAGAGGGAACACTTTCTTCACCATATGATTCTTTTTGCAGTTCAGTTTAATTTAGTTTTGGTATTCGTCCGAGTGGAAATAAAGATTATTTTTTTTCCGGTTACTGATGACTTCAAGCATTATTTTGTAAATGTCCAAATAAATATTGGAAAAAGAGCTTTAGCCATGAATGGAAATAAAAGAGCTTAGCCATGATTCTATTTGAATAAGAGCTGATGATGCCTACATCGTAGGCGAAATATATACTCTGTAATATTTTAAAGTGTCTGATTCTTTGCTGAGAAAAAAATTATTTCCATAGACATTGTCTTTAGCCATGAAATACGATTTGTCAGTTTTCGTAGTGGTTCTTTTTGGATGACTTTCAAACCAAGGTCAAATGTTTTTTTGTTTATTTGTTTTTTTCTGGGAGACGACATTGATTTTGAACTGAAGTAAAAACTTTCATGCACATATATGCACAGAACACATTTTCACAATATTGAACCTGTGCTAGGTAGCGCAAATGCTCCGTGTGTGTGCGCATGCGTTTATGCAACTGTGTCCGTGTGTGTGTGCATACACGAGCATACACAGATGTGTGTGCGTGCGTGCGTGTGCCTGGGCACGTTTGGGTAAAAACCAATATTAAATTGACCAAGTTGTAACAAATTTATAACGTATATGCTATTTTAATTTGGCAGGGTACCTTGAATCAGTGACAATTCGAAGTAGTTTCTGCCGACATTCGGGATCACAACAAAATACAGTGCTAGTTCAAAAATGCAGTGTGGGTCGATTGGGGGTAGATATTCACTTGCATATTCATATGGGTTTCGAGGAAATAATGGGCGTTTGAAATTGTCTATTGCACCACAGTTTTCAGTCTTGTCTGCCTACTCTGACATAACATGTCATAGGGTTGTGTCCTGATGGACGCGGTCTTACAAATGACGTTTTTTATATATGTAAGTTCAAATGGTGTGTTCACTGATACCGACAACTACAGTAAAGATCGGAAGCAAAGGTTTGTTTCTACTCTTTAAGAGTTTTGACCAGACGTTAAGGTCATTGCTTTGATATCCTTGGCTCTGAATGATTGTGATGTTGCAAGTTTATGATCCTGTTCTGCTTCGCTTGTAACATATTTTGATGAAGTATCATTTACTGCAGTATGGTTCAAGGAAGGTAGTGTCACCAAACTGTGATGAGGAAGGTAGTGTCATCAGATTTTTGAAAACGATGCTTGTCCAAACTAGCTTTAGTTTATGAGGTTGATACCTGGGTTTCCCACGTATAACACTCGTCAGGCACTATAGTTTGGAATGAAACGTCTTGTGCGTGCGCGGTTGAGGACCATAGGTGTGGGAGCAGGCAAATATTTGGGGGTGCGAAGGATTTTTGCCCAAATTTCCCCAAACTTGCCCGAAGATTTTTGGGCCACTTTTTCTGCGAATATTTTCTCATGAAGACCGAAAAAACGATATTCATGTAATTCTGCAAACGTTGCGCAACAGTTTTTTCAAATCAAACCACATTGGGTGCAATTTCTGTTCGTATTTTGAAGGAGTTTACCCAGATTTTCTGGGATTTTGCAAAGGTTTTAACAGATTTTGTCCAGATTTATACGGGTTTTTCCCAGGGATTTTACCCGGCTTTTCACCAAATAAAAACTTTTGGGGGTGCACTTTCACCCCCTGCAACCCCGCCTCCTATACCACTGGTGAGGACAAGAAAGCGAGAAAGTCCCCTAGCGCAATTGCTCTTAAACGCATTAAGAGATATCTCGGGCAACATTAAAGAAAATCTTAAGCTGACAGAAAGATACGACTTATCAGTAACGACCTTCATTTAGATGAATTATTTATTGACCCCTGCTTTCAGTTAAATTTTGATCGGTGTTCGACTTGCTCTGCAACGTCTATAACTGCTTGAGTTGTTGTGCAGCAGTGTATAATCTCACACACCGTGCAGTCGTGGATCGGCGTAGCCTGAAATGGGCAACATATCTAAAGTTTCTAATGTCATTTAATAGCAGTTATTAAATAATTAAATAAAGGCTAAGTGTTCGTTGTTGGCGTCGCTTCACACCAGCTTAGCCGTACGCAGCTATAGTTCCCCGCTGCAACCAAAACTTTATTACTAGAAAATTTCTGTTATACCACATTGCATCGTTAGAATAAAATCAAGAACGTGTGTGCCACATTACACAAACTCGTTTCAATTTAAAATCTACTGATTGAAAAACGCACCTGCGCATTAAGCTATGATAAAGTTTCGGCATAAATTATTGTGAATGCTGCAAAATATTTTTAAAACGAACTGCGAAAATATTATGTGCCTTAGCTGCATTGCTTCAGCGTTGTTTCACACCGGATAGAAAATTGATTGAAAGCAATACGTGACATTTCAGAATAAATGGGTACGTTTTTTGACTTATTGCGTAACTTAATTTGCTTGAAAACTCCCCGGTTCAGGTGCGTGAGCTGCGATGGGGTCGGGGGCGTAAAGAAGGGGGGTCAAGGGGGTATAATTCCCCGGGCGCCGAAAAATCCCAACAATGTCACAAGTACTTTGTTTAATACAGTAAATTTGCTTCCGAAGGACCAGTTTTGAACATGGGGACACTAAACTTGCTTTTTATCCCAGGTGCCATCTAACCTCGTTACGCCTCCAGATGGGGTTTAAATGAAGTTGGCGTTCAGAAATCGCAATTATATTTTTTGACGGCAATATACTGAATAAAGTTCAGCAGTCAAATCCAATGTGAACCCAGGCCTGCTCCAACTTTGATGTTAGCTTTGCGCTTAACAAGCATCATACTAACTATGCTTGCTCCGCAATTGCCTTCTTGGCTTTGCCTACATCGAATGCTTTGTGTTAATTTGGTTGACCTAGTGTGAAATTTCGACTTTTCTTTGACCACTTTGATGTGCTAGTTGTCTTGGCATAGTAGATGTCTCCCTAACCCATTGTGTAATTTCGAACATACCTGTTGTAAACAACCAACCTGCTTTGATTATTTTGTCTTCGCTCTCTGCACAATGCCTGCATGTCCGCCTGGTCTATATCGTAAACAAGCAATTGACCGGCAATTGATAACATGCAAGTTGGACCAATCCTGATATGTCAGTAGTTCATACTACTTATCCACTGGACGAGACCATCTCGCATTTGATAATCCTCACTTGCCTACTTGTCTTTTTTAGCCCATACCCCCGCATGAAAGATCGTTTAAATATTCCTTGTTGGCAGATATTTGCGCTTGACCCGCAGCGACGCAAGAAAATATTCTTTCCGGGCACCTTGCAGGACAGCTTCAGCTTTCCTTTCCGTTTGCTTGACAGTCTTTATTTTTACTTTTTTACTAACACTGGATGAGCGGTCATGTACCGGCGCTCGTACGCACTTAATTTCGTGCAAGAATCGGAGACGTACCGACACAATTCCATTTCTTATCAGGTAACCTTCGGAATCAAAGCTCCTTTTGGGGCTGTTCGCAACATCTACACTCCGACCAGCGGCCACCGAGTCAACGGTCTTGAGCAATTGCAAAATGGCATGGACCTTGTCGCAGGGGGCAACGAAAGGTTTCGGAAACTCGAGTAAGTATTGTATTCATAGATTTTGACGGACTTGTGCCATTTTTCCAACTTCGCCAAATCTTGGCTGGATTGCTTCTCTAGACTGCTTTTTCTTGTTTCAACAAACGTCGCAAAGGTGTTTATTTCGAGACCAACTATAAATAGAATCATTCGCCTCTTTCATCCCGGTTTAGCCTAAACGCCAGTTATACAGCCCTTAAATTGCTCATCCCATTCTGTTGCGTTTTCAACCCGGCCACTATTGGAAATCCGCTCCACATTCTGTGTTCGAGGCAAACATAGCAGTCCATTGTTATTGTTCAAGCAGCCCCGATAGCAAAATGTCAAACCTTCCATGTGAAAACCGCAAGACCAGCACTCCAGATACTTCGAGGGCGGGTCGGATGTACTTCACGCGTCTTCGCGCGTCGTCCGTACCTGTACCTCGAAATGGTCGGCTTTTCAGATCGCACGATCTTCCCCCGCCGGCAGTCGACACGTATGCATAACAAGTCTCAGCGTCAGGCACTGCAACCCTTGTTGGTTCGTTCATTGTAATGTTTGCAGCCCAGCAAAGTGCGATATCAAGCCGTGTTTTTAGCTTGGATGGTGAAAGCGCCCGCCGTAGTTAATTTCTCAGCAATTTGCCTAGCCCTGGATTTCTGATGGGCAATGTTTATTCATTGTCTGGAGAACTGGCTTGCATGATGAGCAAGCGATGCTGATTTTTGCTTCTTCTGTATACTCATTTGGGGGTTGCTCACACGACTCGTGTTCATTACCGGCCTTTGCCTTCTGGTGTTGAATGAAAATATTATTTGAGATGAACTGACATCAGGCGCGTTCGACTCATAGCACCATCCGTGACTTTGTCAATTCTGTCACTTGCTAATAAAGCGACTAAATGCTGATTGCTGGCATACACTGTTACTGAGTTGTGGAAGCCGCAGGAACTAGATACACTTTCGCTTGTGAAGACAGCGTAGTCCTTTGAAGCAATTCACTGTTTGTGAAACGTCGAGGAGTCCTTTTGTTGCAACTCAGCGTCCGTGAAAAATCTCTCATTTCGGATTTAAGATCCTGCCGCGCAGTCATAACAATCTGCGCCAAACAGTTTATTCAAAAGTGTGCTAGAGTCCAATGTTGTCCAAGCGCTGGCGTGGCTATGATTTGACACTAGCTACGTCGTGCGGCAAGGAGGACGTCGCTGCCGACTGCATTTTCGCATTGCAATAGAAACGCCATGGTAACCTGTGACAACGTACACTGTTTGTCTTCCGTAAAAATGTTCTTGCTTAGATTACATTACAACCATCACTCATTTTTGTGTAGTTCTTGAATATTGACTAGGCAATATCTGTTAACCGGAAAATTCTTTTGATTGTTGCAAATCGCAAAAATGTAAAAAGTGTGGAAGATCACTGGTTGCATAAAGTTTTTGTCCGTATTGGTGATTGCAGCCCGCGCTTAATGTTGTACTTTTTTCTGTCGAGCTCCAGAACTGCTCACCAGAATTTCCGTTCATTTCTTTTCTACGTGTGGGGACCGTTGGCTCTTCATGTTTGTATACGTCTCATCTCAACCGCAACAGATGGCCTCTCTGAAGAGCAAGCACAAACAAACTTAAAAGAAAATAAGTCTGCTCTTAACCAACCAGGACCAGACATGTCTGTACGGAGTGTTTGAAGACCTTCCTGTTAACAAGAATCTCGTCAAAGTTGCCGGAAGATGCTGGGCTATTTATTTCAGTTACACGACGTTCTATTCTTTGCTGAATAATTTAGCTCGCGTGGCTATGGAAGTCATCAATCTGTTGTACCAAAGTTCAGGAACACGGTTTCACCGTAGTTTTAGCTCTTGTGAATCTCACAAAAGTTTCACAAATTTAACACTGTGCTAGCATGTTTTGGGAATTTGAGCCAGACATTGCTGTGACTTGCCAGCTTTAACACTATGACTATATTCGCCGATGGAGAGAAATGATCCTAGAAATTCTCGTCTAATAGTAGGACGCCAATCACTGATTGTTGTGTGTGATATTAAATATTTTACAATGTACCACAACTTTATTTGGTGCGGAATCGCACTGAAAGCCATTGTTGAGTTTATTTTAGGAAAATGTTGGGTTTAGTCTGTTGGTGTGGAGTTGAATTTGTAGAAATGTTAATAGGTTGCTTACAGATTGTATTTCCAGGATTACCTTCTTCCACCTGTACCACGTTTGTTTACTCGGCTATTCTGGTCAAGTTAAGAGAAAGTAGTACGTGACCCTGGAACACGATAAACAATCGGCATCTTTAGCAGTTCAAATCGACCAGTAAGAACGCGCAGAAAATTGTCATTTTTTAGAAGAATTTTTAAAATCGCTTCTCAGCTGAATCAAGCACTTCCTCTTTCCGCGATCGTCACGAGTTGTGAGCTTGGTAGTTTCGTGTGGTTGGTAACAAGGCTAAATTGATCCTGCCTTGTGCTTCCATGCAATAGGCTACTGAGTGGCTCGCCGAAGTGTTTGTTCCTACTTTGTCAACTGTGCCTTTTCAATCCAGCACTCCATACATCACGGCTCGGCGTAAAATGTGCGCAGCACTGGTCGTGGAAAATTTAACATCGATGCGTGAAATTGGCCGATCTCCAAACTTCATTGCAAAGCGTTTTTTTGCAATGCATTATGCTCACAGCTTGCGTAGCTAGCACATCGTACCCGTCAGTGCCTGAACTTGGCTTCGCCGTTTCGACTGAGTCAAACAGCGACCTTGAGCGCAGTATCCCGATTTTTGTTGTCCCAGTGAAACGTTGTCAAGACCAAGTCTCGTTGCGAAAGCTTGCAAGGCAACGTTGTTGCATTATAATCAATATCTAGACAGCACCGCTTTGATCTTAGTGACTTAATTAGTGAAGCGCAGAGCTTAACCTTTACCTTGGTCACCCCTGCAGCGGTTGTCACGTCCGAGAGCAGTTGTGTTTTGCCATTTGCGTTACTGAGAAGTATATCTTTTAAGATTGGAGAGAACGTGCAGCTTTTATCAGACTTCCATGTACCTTCTGTTGCCGATTTAAACTGTTTATCAGGTCTGAGAAGAAACTGCTGGCGAATTGGGAAAAGGGGAGCATTTTTTTCCTGAGGTGGAGTGAGTATTTTTGCGGAAATGAGCTATATACTTATTTCTGTGTTACTATATAAACGACAAGTTTAAACCTAGCAGGGCAACAACGGCTTTCTTTAATGATCTGAGTCATCTTTGACGCTGGCTATTAAAAGAAATAAACTGTTTCCCGGAAATAAACTGTCTTTGTAAAGCGAATGCTACTTTGGTGGTAGTGCCAATCGAACAACCACGCGTGAATCGAACTCCAATAGAACTTTTTAAAATTAAGGTATTTATTTTCGGTGTCTTGCTTCGGCACATCATATTTTGAATATGACATGAAAATACTCCCACCGTTTTTTCCAGGAAACAATGGCGGTAATCACGATACAAATACCGACAGCGGGGCAAGAACGTAACGGGTGCACTGCGCTTTTATTCTCTTGAGGATTTGTTTGCTTTGGAATGTTAAGCTCGGTGAAACCAGTATTGAAATGCCCCGACAAAAGAGCCTTGAGTCTGCAGACCGTGTCAACACAGCTTTCTCGGTTGTTTATGAGGTGGTCATCAGTTTCTTCGACAAAATCACCGCACACGCTCGTCAATCCATTATTGCTTCGGCCATGGCAGCTTCAGTCCGTGCGATATGTTGTGAAGGACGGGGTCAAGTGTAGGAAACTGGAAATCACGAAATCCTTTTTTAACCCAAAATTTTTCAAGGTTAATTGTTTGCAATTCTCCAATCTTCTCTTTTCAATCAAGTTACTGGAGTGTCGCGGAATGCTGCGATGCATTGCGAATGTATGATGGCTGTAATTTTGTTCTGTTTATACGAATTATGAGGAAACGCGAGACGATTTTGAGATGTCCGTGGAGTCAATCTCTCAAATTGTGGCTTTAGCAGATCTCTGAAATGCTCAATTGTTGTCAGCAAACCTCGCACGAGTTGACTTTTACCGGTTGTTTTTCCACGAACGAACATTTTGTGGGAAGTCGCTCATCAATTTCAAAAGCACACTGTAGCGCTCAGTAGAGAACCCATCGTTGCTATTTCGAACACTCGAAAGCCTCACAGATGACGGCCAGTCAAGACACGCTGCGCCTTGCCTTTGACCAGTTTTGTTTGTCTTTGGACTCTTGAAGACCGGCGGTTAGTTGATAAGCACTACATCACGATTGATGTCGCGGTTGCTTGGCGACGTGGCCTGTTGCAATCTATGCGATTCGTGCCGAACTTCGATTCGGTGATTGCAAAAGTTAACCTGTCTTTGTGGTGCGCGCAGTCAAATGCGAACACAATAGGTAAAGCGTGTGCGGTAAAATGACCCTCAATGCTTCAGACTCAAACCTGAAAGTGAGCGATGGACTTATTTCTTTGCGCACGATTGACGCGGTGGAAAAGCTTCGATGATGACGTCGTGATAATTATTACGAGTAATACGAGTAAGAGGAAGACTGCATTGTGCTCACTGCTGTTTTCCACTTTCACCAGATCGATTCTCATATTTTTTTCATCTAAAGACTTTTAAAGTTAAGTCAGCAATATTTTAAAACTTTTAAATTTATTCCAGTTGCTTTCAGCTTTCATTTCTAGCGCAGTGCTCTGCGAAACTGTGCGAAACCTGACCAGTCGTGGTGAAGATAAGTTGCTATCAGAAATGTAAAAAATAAGCATCGGCTTGTCACTGACGAACTGTCAACCGAACGCTCTTGTACCCGATCACGTGTCACCAGTGTAGCTCTCATTAACACTTCCTCGTTGTGATGGAATCAGGCCCGTAACGAGTGGGGCGAAGCCCCTCTAGAAAATTTTCTTCCCCCCTGGAAAAATGTGTTGGACATCGTTTAAAACTATTGGACATAGTTCAAAAATTTTGGGCCCCTCCCAGAAAACTCTTCGCCCCTCCTGGTGTCCCACGCTGGTTACGTGCCCGAAGGGAATCAAAGTGCGTTTGGTCATAAGGGCGTTTTGCCAAGGACCGGAATGTAGCGAAAAATATCTGCTTTGCCAGGCCAGAAATTTGCGAACTTTTCAAAAACAAACTTCAGAATATTCCGCGCAGCGTCGCCGCCTACAGAAATTTATAAATCCCACGCGCCAATGTGCAGATGGATGGTGGCGGGAGAAGCAGTTAAAGCTAGGTGTTTGTTTATTTGTACAAGGTCATTTAAAGCCTAATTTCCGCGCGACATCTAATGTGACTGGTCATGAGAGCAGACATTCATCTCATTTTGTGCGCAACTACTGCTAACTTGCAGCTCTGTCATATACAGTTAATTGCAACTTGCCCGGTGGTATGATCCGTCACTCCTGTTTGTCCACTTTTCTTAAAGCACGACCGACATTCTGTATTCGCTTTCTGCTGACGAGCAGGTGACCTGTAGTAGATTGTGTGAAGCTTTTTTATAGACTCATATTTGTAGGACAAGCTTAATTACATTATCTGTTTAATATCACTGTGCACGACCGATTGAATTGAGGTGTTTAGCTTCACTAGATAAAGTGGATTCAATGCACATTTCGGAAATGCGAGTTGGTTTCTGAGATGAACCTAATTAGCTGCGTTGTACATAAACAATGCCAGTTTTCTCGCGAAACACATTTCACGAAATCGACTTTGCAAGGATTTCCAAAGCTATTTGTGACTCCGCTACGTTACCATAATGACTAGTTGGGAATGGTTGACCGTGGTGTTTATCAAATTTGATAAACGTTGCAATAAAAAATGTTTGCTTCCTCGTCGCTTACGTTAACCGCATAAACTCGAATAAAAAACTTTTAGAGTCAAACTCCTTCAGTCGCACGACACTGGGTTCGTCTTTCGCCGCTTTCTTGAAATGTTGGCGTTCAGGTCTCTGCCAGCCGCGTGGCTCCCGGCCCCTGTCATTAACTCAACACGTTGGTTTTGTTGCCTTAGTCACGATCATGTTTTCATTTTACGAAGACTCCGAAGCGTTGTTGTGTATTATCACGTAGGTCACAATGGGCGATCTGTTTTTACGAGAACCAGCCGTGATGATATTTTGACAGCTCTGAGGCAGCTGTGCTTCGCTCCCGCCACTCGTTTCAACCATTAGTTTTCGGGTGCACTGACTGCAAGGTGGAAAAAATCACGAACGAGCAGCTCTTGAAATTTTGCTCAAGCAGGAAGGAATTCGCACTTGGTTTCGTATGTTTTTTTTGTCAAATCGCGTGAAAAGCAAGAGGGTTTCAAAGCAAGGCGGCTGAATGCAAATAAAAAACTCAAAATTGCATGTTGAATATCGTGTCACTGCAACCATGGCACACACTCTGCTTGCAAGTCAATTTCAAAATTATGGACAAGTGGCATAACTTCGTAGCTCATAACTCGGCATAACTCACTGTAGCAGAACACGTCTTCTAAAAATCTAAATCACAAAACATGCGGTAAGATGGCCGCTGCAAGCATGGAATGACGTAGCGTCCTCTAGCGGTCACGTACAAGCTGCGCAGGTGACGCTAAACATGCAAACCAGTTGGTGTCTCAATCGTCCGTGATGTTTCTCAGCAGACAGCAAATGTTTTACAGATTGTCGGCTGCTAACAACACAGATAGCGTTCACGTCTCCTTGTCTGCAAAGCGGCCTGTCCTAAACCATTACGTTGTTTTCATCGAAATCGACTGCGACTAGGAATGTAGTTGAAAATTTTAAGCAGGTGTTTGGCCAAGAATGGCATCTTTAGCTTTGTTATTGTTCAAGTTGTTCAAACAACACTAGGTAAAAAGTATTTTCTTGCGTGCTTATTTCCCCGTGATAGAACTGGTGAGCCACAGATGTTGGTTTGAAATGTTTTGATTACTCCAACGCTTGCTGTACGTTTGCTAGATCAACCACGAGCTCCAATTTTTAACTAGTAAGTAAAACTGCACGAAACTAATGAATACCTGCTGTTATGTGGGCTAAACCTTCAAAAAACATTTTTTCGAGCCTTATGTATTGCACGAGAAACAATTATGTCTTCAGGTATTTGCTTATAACCTTTTCACGCCTACAGTGTTTTGCTGACAAAATGAGTTACAGTTGTGGAATCCATGTCGCCTGCTGCATAGAAACATGCCTAGAATAATTAATTAATTTGACGTCTGTCTTGGTCTTGTTGCAGTTTACTTGCACGAAAAGCGATTTGAACCATTCCTTGTGTTGCGTATCTTTTACCCGGTTGAGCAATTTCAATTAGAGCTCGCTCACTCCTTGCAGGGAATAGATTAATTAATTATCTAATCACGGAATTGATAGATTTGTCTGGCGTTCCTGCGTGTTTTTGTGTGATGTTGCTTTGTGCTCAAGAGTGACAAAGCGTTGCTAGGTTCCAAGGGTAGCGATAAAATTTCCTGGGCTCTGCCGACACCTGCTTGTAACTGCCGCTCTGTGTGAAATCGCCAATGGTTTTTCGGAAATAGTAGGAAGTCATCTTTTAGGTTACGTTGTGGCTTTGCAGTTCACATCCGCGAACTGAACAATAATAACAATTAGCGCCTTCAGATTTTACTCTTTGAACGCGCGTTTCAATTAGACTGCAGCTTTCTCGTTTATATATTGTGCGACATGCTGCTCATCGGCTTGAATTGTTTATGTTGGAAGTGACTGACTGCTGAAGTTGCTTGATTGACAACCAAGTCATGTACGAGACACTAATTGCAAACGATGCGAGGCTTGTTCTTGTAGCCGGTAAAGGATTTCCACAAAAGGAGAATTCAACAGGTTTTTGAAATCCTTTTTTCGCAAACGCGCAACTGTAGCAAAAAGCAAGTGAACAGTGGGAGGAGTATTTCCTCCTCCAAGTCCGTGGCGAACATCGTGTCTGCATTCAGATTGACATGTCGCAGCAATGTGCGTCGGCGTCGTCACGACCGACGCAAACGACAGCTGTATGCGATGCTGGCAGACACAGCTTGGGTCTGAGTTGAACACAGTGAAGGTCATATGCGCTGTTGAGTTGGGTGCGAAGTCCCCTCCTCAGGCTGAGCTGATTGGTCACCCGTAATGTGTACCGCACTCAGCCTTTGATGGCTCATAACGAGACGCAACGTTACGCAGCATCCACGGTTTAGAAGTTCCAAGGGTGTTTGAAAAACTTTGCATGACGAAAATGCGACGAATCACGCTGCTACTTCCATGAAACACCTTAAATGCGGGCGTCAAAGTCGTCTTTTTAGTTTTGGATATATCTCACTTCGATGCAACCCTGTTCTTCTGAGCTGAGTATCTCCACTTGTACATTTCAGAAAAAAAGGTTTTGTTCGCTTAATGTTGCAACCACCACCACCGCAAGCCGAAGGCAAGGCCTTCATTATTTGCGACTCAAGCGGCACAAATTTCGGCTGAAGCGCGGGAACTACGCAAATCTCCACTTAAACTTCAAAACTTCACCGAATGCTCTTTAACATTGCCTGCGTAGCGATCTTTCTCTGTGTACTTGGGCTTAATCATCATGAACCGCTTCCGTGTTTCACGACAGATGCACTATCCAAAGCAGAGGTCGGCAACCTGCGGCTTTTCAGCTCCTCTAAAGTGGCTCTCTGGATTTTGCAAAACTTGGAATTTTTATTTGCATTTGATTAATTTTAGAAGTAAGTTGCTTACAATTTAGCTTGTACTCCGAGGAAGTCACATGAAAAATAAAACGGCATCAACGTTTTGTGACTCCTCGCCGGTCATATGTGCTGGGGGATGAAGCAGAATGGCTCTTTTATGAAAAACGTTGCTGTCTCCTGATCTAAAGCAACATGACCTTTATCCGTCGATTCTTTCACATTTTCCACATTTACTTTACAGATACAAAGAGATTGGCACGCGAAAAAGACCACCACCGAGACGGACCGCCTTTGACGTGAGTAATGAAATTGTCATTTCCATTTTATCAAGAGTCTTAAAACTGGGATTTTTTACTTTTTTGATGTGATTTAGCTTACTTCATGCCATGGATAACTGCACTGAACTTCAATCTGTCTACTGTTCAACCTGGCCGGTCTGTAAAATTTTGCATTAAGCTTGGATTTTCTTTCGAAAAGCTTTCGATGTGACGGACAATTCAAATAATTTTATGCTCTAGAGATGTTGGTTGCATGCCACCGATACTTATTTCGGTGGAACGCATTTTTTATTCCGTGTATTTGCGCTTCATGCACCGTAGTAAAAACACAAAGAAGCTTGTCTCACTGCTGCCAAGCATACGAATAGATCGTTGAAAGCGAAACTTCGGAACGTGTTCTTGGCGAACGCGACAAATCGATCGCGGCATTAATGACACATTTCACGTGAGCGAAGTACACCCTCAAATGGTCGCGTCACGAAAAATAACTGCCCGACCTTGAACTGCGCGCACCTGATTTCATTACGAACGGTCTGCGCGATTGCACTTGCGCCATCGTTCGGCGAGGGATCGATCAGCGTTCAGGGAGCATGCGCAGTTTCGGGCTGACGACTCGATTTGGCTGAAAATGTCGTGCACGAAATTAAAATCGATAAGCCCGGTCTTCCCACGACGCGTGTCTCTCGCTGCATCCCTATTCTTTCGCAAAGCCGGGAGTGCAGATTATGTTCTTACGGCAGCTGACGCGACCAGATGACCGTTTGACATGTAAGGTTTGCCAGCTTGGTTGAGGAACGCGTGCCTCACGACCAGTTGTTCGTCGTTCTGATTTGTCTCTTGGTTGAGTGGTTGACGAGCGTGTCACGTGTGTTTGAACGTCCATGGTGCTTTCAAGTTCAGGAGTGAGTTAAAATTTCGTTTTGTCATAAAAATCCAGATTGGTTGTTTTCAGAGGCGAGGGCAGGGACAGGATCAGGTTTTCTGAAAGAGCCAAAGATTTGTTTTTTTTTCAAAATAATCTTTCCGGTGTTAACAAGCAATTTTCAGATAGAGCGGCATAAGTTCAATGAACTTTTTCTCACTTTTCGCTCTGTTTTTTTTTTCTCAGCTGCATGTTGAGTTGTAATTTTCGTTTCCCGTTGCATGCTGATTTTAGACGCCGCGTGTGTGACTGTAGCTTGCTTGATTTGCTTTTCGTCTGGGGTTGGACGGTAACTCATCTTATTGCTGGAAAATCAGGTACGTTGGAATGATCTCAACCACGCGATTACCGTAAATTTATTTTTTCCGGAACACCGGCTGCTCTGCGGAGTACTTCTGGTCAGATTGTCGTTGCAGGCCATGTGACTGTTTTTTCGGTTGCTGTTGTTTATTAGCAGTTCTCCCCTAGGCTGATCGTCGTTGCGGCAAAAAGACGGAAGCTATTGTAGCCGATAACTTTTTGGGCAAGTGGATCGTTGCCGGATGCAAACTGCTTTGTTGAGATTTGCTTGCTATGTTTTGTATACGCACCAGCGCTTGACCGCTTTAAATTATTCAAAAACGGCAGCGACGTTTCCAGCAGTCGCGTTGTCACCGCAGCTTTGTTGTGACAGTGTCCGTCTAGACGCGCCGCGCCGCAATCGCTGTTTGTCAACGGAACTTAATTAAAGGTTACACGTGCTTCGGAGTCGCGAGGCTTTTACGCCACCTTTGAAAAGCTTGTTGTTGCGTTTTCCATCCATTATGCATGACCCGGCGTCGCTCTCCCCTGCCTAGGTGTGAGATTGTAGCCGAAAAGAGCACTGTATTTTCCCGGATGATTACGCGGTAGCCCTTAAAAAGCTGGCAGGTGACGGAAGGTGCGAAGCTTTCGTCAGATCCAGATAAAATGAACGCAGCGAAGATGCGATCTGACATCTGAAAGTTTCGTCGCATGAACGGCTTCAATCGAATGGACCAAAACCCTACTAATCTAGAGCGCGGTATGGTGTCCAGCGTGCCATAGTTTGTAACGCACCATCGCGCAAATTACCGCCTCTTGATGCCTTCGCCCATTTTTGCCCCACGCTTAAATCGCGAATACCACAGCTTATGGTTTTCGCGCTTTCTTTCCAAATCGCAGCGTGCCGTGATCAGGCCGGCAACCACGGGGGACATTCGGGGGCAATGCTCCCCAAATATTTTTGGGCTCCTCAAACTGTTTTGTGGCCAGGAAAATCTGTTTTAAACATACAATGAAAACAAAAATATTTCCCCCTTAAAAATGCATTTTGCCCTTCCAAACCCTAAAAACTGGCTACGGGCCTGATCGTGATCGGTGGATGTCATTTTTGTGGCCGAAAGCAAATCGGTAGGAGACCCGTCAATCGATGCAGCCTGCCGGTGAAAAGATACACGTCGCGTTTCATTATGTACTCCCAGCACGCCGAACCCCGCCCTGCGTGTACGGTGTCCGGCAAAAACAATGGGTTTTCAAAACGACGCCCAATCCAAGTGACGCGCGCCTGGCAAGGATGGATTGCGGGATAGTGCAGTGCTTTTTGTAACTGTATCAGCTCAGCTGAAATCGGATAAGCGGTCGTTGTAGCAACGTCGACCATGTTGTGGTGATACCTTGCGTAGATAGCTCCTGGCGGCCCGTGCAATGTATCCACTTGACCCAGTGTCGAATGCTTCATCCAGGTCGCTATGTTTTATGGATACACTGGTGCTATATCAAATGCCAAGCGCCAACAAGCCGCATACCATCGGTGTATCTGTACAAGGTTGCGTGACTTTGAACAGCTCCCTGCCTGCATCGGTTTTTGCACGTTTTGTGACTTGCGAACCTCGTCGAACCGCACAAAGCTGGAAAAAATCTCTGGTGATACACGTAGAAATATGATAGCGGTAGATGCTTGCACTTTACACAGCGCGTTTCTATCTCTCTACTGCGCACAACTGTTTTCTTCCATTTCATCAAGGTACAGCTCGCAGCTGATCTGTGTTGTTATCTCATCTTGATATCGTCAAACATTTAATCTTTTTCCGCAAAGATCTGCAGTCAATCCTAAATTATAAAGCGGCCCTATTTATTTTATTATATACTAAATAATTCTGGAATTCTGTAAAATGCAGAAGGGGAAGTTTATGCTAGTCGAGTCGTTTCATTTCATTCATCTTCAGTTTGGGCGCAATACATCCGGTACCAATACAAATGCTCCTTTTCGTTCTAACAACTTGGACTGTGATTTACAGTTTTTGTGGATTGTGCCGCAGTTGACGTTTGATAACTTTTTGCTTTGCTGTTGTTTTCTGTTTTCCGAGTTAATTTCAAACGCTTCGGTGTTTATGACTATGTATGTCAAAATTACAAAAGCTCGAAACGGCGATTCTCACGAAAGAAGAGATCCTGCATGAACTGCATCATCATTTCAGTCAAAAATTGTTCATGTGGCAATATGCATTTGATGACAATAAACCAACGCGAAAGATATAAATGTATCGTTGAAACGAAAAGTATATTTAATTAAAATTTCGGTCGTCCACTCGACATTGAGCTTTTTCCGTCCGAATATAACTTTTTAGCAAATTCTGAAGTGAATTACAGAAGACTGTGTAAGTGCTGGCTTGCTAAAGTCGGGACTACACATGAACGATCCGCACGTATTGAGTTACCAGCGAGTTCTGCCACCGGTCTCATACAAGTTGCTGTTGCGTTGGTGTGACTTTCAACAACTCAGCATTGGATTGCGATTAATCAGTACATTCCATCCACGTTCGGCAATAGGTGTCGTGCGCGTGAATTGCTGAGATGTTCGCTTCAGATGTTGATTTTCCGAATGCTTTGCCTCATGTTCAATCCTGACCAAGTCGAATTCACATGCTCGTGAGAGGCCGAAGCATAGTCTCTCCAAGGTTTATAAAAAATGACTCCAAGATTTATAGGTTAATGTTTTTAAAAGCTTTTTACAGTATTACTTGTCTTGCGATCCCCTACGAATATTTCTTGAAGATTAGAAATCAGCAACAGTTTTCATCCAAACAATGCAATGCTTCTCGATACTGTCTGGAAAAGTCTCGAAAAATCATAGTTTGTGCGGGGGTGCGGTCAGGCGTTTCCTGAAATAAGCGTCCCTGGGAAGGGGCAGCATTGACCTAGCGCGGTCTTTGACTTGTGTTAAAATTCTTTCGTGCAGCTCTCTAACAAAATCGTAGGTCTGTATTTGGCTCCCTTCAGCGAAAAGATTGAGAACTACTGCCGAAAAGGATTACAAGCTTGTTGACGTCATTCGCTGTCAGTGCGCAAACCCTCATCCCGTAGTAGCCGGACCTACTGACTGAGCGCAGTGTATTGAAAATGTTGAACAATCCCGTCACACTTCTGCCTGTTGATGCTGAGGCGGCTGGTGGGCTTCAACCGCTTGACTCGAACTCGTCGCGTAAAGCACCCTGCCAGGGGTTCTAATTGTTCAAGTGCGCAATCAAAATTTCGTGTTTTTCTGTGTGCGAACAAACGTAACGAGTGATTTATTTTCCCTGATCGCTGACAGGCTTTCAATAGTCAAGGCCTCATCAACGTCACGAAATTGTAAACCGAGCAATCAAGATGGCGACCACATCGCCTTCAAGTTGGACCGCAGGCGCACGATGCACTGTTAAGCGCGCAGCCAACCAAAAGGATCCCTTTGTTTGAACGATGCTCGATCGGTACTTAGCGGTCTCATTTAAAGCGACTAAACTAGACAGGAATTTTGTGACAACACTAACTGATCAACCAACCGTTTGTCGAAAACATGACCTCAGCTTTTGCTTGCGATTGAGAAACGCCTATCGAATGCAAACACTACACGTTACGCTGGCTGCGGCGAGTTTTTGTGTTGCTTAAACACACAGATTTGGTGTTGAAGTGTGTAAGGACTGCGTTCAGCACATCGTCGTCCCCGTCTCACCCGCTACGGTTGGAGACTGTTTTCCTGTTTTCGTGCCACAAGCAAAACCTCGTCCACCCATCTCTGCAAGGGTTGCTAGGCAAAGTGAAGAAGTGTTCTCCTAAGTAGACTACCGCCAGTCTTTCCGTGCTGTTTTCAAACACCACCCGCAGTCACAGAGGACCGTGGAGTGTGACTGATGGTGTCGTTGTGCTGTGGCGACGGTCAAGTCATCAACACATCGTGCGTTGCATTTTAAATGAGAACAGTCTCCTAGTTACGGGCTTCGCTGCTCTGCTTCATATCGCGAAAGACAGAAAAAAGGTTTGCCGTCGATAACGGATCGCCGGAAAGGTTCATTGCCGCTTTGCGCTAAGTGAGGTCTTAGTGTTTACGTACGCGCTGGAAAGTTTTGAGACTGAGCGAAAGTTGCAAATGTCGTTAACTCTGAAAAGATTGACGTGATTTCGAGCTAATCATTCAGAAAGCAACTAAGAGTCTAGGCTTAAAAAGCCATTGCCTGGGTTAACTTGCACGCACTTACAGCTATAACGCGGAAACTTAGCATTTACGGACTCACGGAAATAGTGCCTGCAAGAATTAGATAATGCGACCACTTCCGCAGACGTTTTATTTTTCTTATTAAAAGTGAGCTGGTTTTCCCAGAAATGTTTTATTTGGAAGGCAGGGGATTCAAATTTGCGAAGTGTTTCACGGACGAGATCGGAAGGAACACAAATTCAATACTTGCGTAAACTGCATGTTACGTTTAACTGAAACCGTTTTTTATGTTGTTTTCCCCAGGCGCGAAATTGCTTCGTTGTTTTTTGTCACTGCCGTTTGAGTTTTCGCCCACCCGGAGGTTCAAAAAGATCATGAGAAGCTTTCTGTTGTGCGCTGTCAAAGATTAACTATGAATACCTTTGCTAAGATGCTTAGACTTAAAAAATCTTTGCAACTGAAAAATTTCTTTTCTATTAGAAAAAAATCTTTTCTATTTGAATAGGAGCTGAGACAAAATCTTTTCGATTTGAATAAGAGCTGGTGATGCCTACATCGCAGGCGAAATATATACTCTGTAAGATCTTAAAGTGTCTGATTCTTTGCTGAGAAAGGAACTCTTTCCATAGACAGTGATCTTTGCAACTGTATTTTTGTTTCACAAAGACTGAATTGAAGACCTAAATTTGTTTGAATTTTCGCGGTTCCTACACTCGATTTTGTAAACAACAATTTAATAAATTGTTTTACCATTTTAAATCACTGACTGCTGTTTAGATTTGGCTTTAACGCAAACGTGCATTTGCCAACTACGTTGTTGGACATAAGGAAGTAAAAACGCCAATCCACCCATTGGTTTGTGCAGTCTGTGTAAATTTGTAAAAAAACACTCCCGCATCGCGATATCAAAAGCTTCTCTGTAGCTAAATTTTATATTGGTATGAATCACGTTTGTCGCATAATGTTGAATATTGTTTCTACTCATGGAAAACGGCTATGGTTTGTGACGTTGCATCGTGAGTCAGGTAATCATACAGTTAATCACCTTTGAGCTTTACCGATTTTAACATACTAGCGGCTTATCAGCTGAGAGGATTCACACCCTGTACAATCATGTATGCCAGTACCTCGTGCTTATTTTAAGAACGTCGCTAGTAGGTCTGCGGAAGTGTTTAAACTACCACCGGGTGAAGAGACATGAATGACCCTGCTTCGAGCAATGCAGGAAAGCCTTGGCAATCTGAACAGCCACTGCTTTTAAAGCGTCGAATTTTGACTCAAAGGTTGCAGCTGTGCAATAACGTACGTAGGACAAGTTGTTTCGAGCTTTTCTCGTTTTATTGGACAATGGCATCCGCTCAATTTGTTTGCTTGTCGTACTGCCGATGGTCGCGCCTCTGGCATCAGAAACAGTGGTTAATCTTACCAAACTTAAACTTTATGCGTTGATGCGTTGCAGTGTTTGTCTTCTTTAAAACTGTGGCAAATCCTCTCGTAGTGAGCATAGAATCTAAAAAGGTTTTCAGTTACTTCAGGTTCATTTAAGTTCCGGGCCTGATTAAGGATTTGGAGCAGTGGTTTTCAATGTTTTTTGTACCGCGACCCATTATAGCGATCCACTCTAACCCAACGACCCCCATCTAGAACTCGAATAAAGCAAATGGAATATAGCTGTGCACATAAATTGTCTACTCGTGACTCCTACAAAAATGGTTCAAGACCCCTCTGGGGGTCGCGGTCCCCGGGTTGAAAACCACTGATTGAGAGGCAAACACCATGTCATTGTAGTCTATTACCAGAGTTCAAAAGACAATCGCTGACGCACTTGAACGTGCCCTTCGCTTTCAGAAAAGATCGTTCCCTGCTGTGTTTCTGCATCATGTGTTGATTTCATCATCAATAGTAGTAGTAGTAAGTTTATTGGCGATAAGGAAGATATTGCATTTGCATTTTCATAGTAAATAGTTTGGCAGGACACCGAAAAAAACAGTACGGTTATCAAGTCAGGTGTCCCTAAACAAGCTAATATTAAAGACACATTTAAGTTAATGAAAGGGCCATGCGAAAAGATAACTAGCAACACAATTGAAGGGGGGTGTTTACCGGATGATCCACACAGTTGCGCAGTGGGTGCTGGGTCGCAACTGGTTTCTCTCGTTAGGGTGCACCAGTTCCGCAAGGAACTGAGCTGGACGAAGAAAGTGTAAACCCAGCCAAAATGAAACTC
>Ga0210059_1002027_pt1 | contig 31345 bp, 22 predicted proteins | sample Ectturendosymbi2_FD_188042 | JGI IMG/M metagenome (GOLD analysis project Ga0210059, IMG submission 188042) | Ecteinascidia turbinata endosymbiont from Florida, USA - Sample 2 (SPAdes) (version 2) | ecosystem: Host-associated > Tunicates > Ascidians > Unclassified | place: Key West, Florida... | reverse complement strand
TATCGAAACGTTTGCAAGATGTCAGTTGTATCGTTTGCTTTGGCCGTAGTATTTATTATAAGGCTATTTAGCACTTCCGCTTTTCGTGTACCAAAATAGCCCTTTAAATTCTGCTTGTATGGTTCATCTGTACAATGGCCTATCTACAAAAAATATGACACTTTCTGCTGATGCATATGAGTTGAGACAACGGTAAGTAAATACCGAAAACATCGAGCAATAAATTTTAAGCGTTTTGCTTTGCCTAGCCTACCTTGGATTTTCAGTTGGCGTACAAGGTAAAGGTTTTGCTGCTCACTTTTGTTTCCTGAACTACTCCATCAAACAAATCAAATTATGTGATGGAATAAAATATGGTATTTTCTGTACCAATGGTCTGCAGACATCTGAAAGTCCACATCACAGACTTTTATGTCTGCCTAACCAAAATGAAAAGGTAGAATCATAAAACCATAAATATCTCATGAACAAATCTGCCAACTGTTACCCGTCCCGTTCCACTTCCAACTGAAAAGCAATTATCAAATTTTATATAAAGTCTCGCAGAATTAAATAACGAATCTGAAAATATTTTCAAGATATATTTTGACTTAAAGAAGACAAAGTTGCAGGGGTTTTAATCTGTTCTGATTACCTTAATAGGCTAATTTCATTTTATGGTGTACCTTTGATTGTTATTTTTGAGAAGGAGGCATACGAAAATCCACCAGGTTTTTCTGGGGAATGAATAGCAATACAAGTTTGGATAAACGCTACCACATTGTACTGTCTCAAATGGTTTGAATGATTGTCCGCTTGAATTAAATCTTTCCATACAGACAAAAGTAACCTGCTTACACTACAGATGCATAAAGCCACATTTCATCGTGGAACATAAGTTGGATTACAACTATAAAGGTCTACAGATTTACCAAATCCATTCTTTTGATTGTGAGTTGTACAACTGCAAACACAATCCTGTAAAAAAAACATGTTTAAAACTATTTCAAAAACTGTGCAGGCCCGCAATCAGGGTTGGCAACTGAGCAATCGTCACCCCCGAATTAAAACCATGTTTATAGTTGTTAAGCACAACAACAAGTTACAATCATTTTTCCCCCCGAAAATGTCAGCTGTTTGCGGCCCTGAAACAATGACCCATCTGATCATAAACGATTGGCAGACAGTCCGCACAACAGTATGAAACCTGCACTTGTGCTCAATGGAAACACTTCGCCATCCATGCCGCAGGCCTACTCTAGAGGAACATGAAATGAAAACAAGGTTACCTTACAACTTATTTTGGAAACGATAAATTACAATACTAATCGATGGTTCATGTGCGCTTATTTGAAAGTAGTTGCGATACTTTTAGAGCTTCATCTAGACTACATAACATATTTTTTTTTTTTTTGCTGGGAATGGAGACCTTGTAGCGAGATCTTTACGAAGAAGCACCATCCATTGCAAAGATATATCGAGTTTCTACCAGGATATTGTTAGTGCTGTACCCGCAGTTCCGAAAGCAACAAAGATAATTTTTCTCTTTGTATATCAAACAGCGTTTTCCAAACACTTTGTGAAAGATTAAAAAAAAATATTGCTTTCAGTTATACCTCAAAGATACGTTTGCGTATTTCTAAAATGTTGCATTTTAGATGTATATGTAAGACCGAAAAATAGGAAAGCTTTTTATAAATGAAGATTTAAAGAAATATTGATGGAAGATGAAACACTTACGTGTTAGTTTTTCAAAAAAAGCTATGTCACAGAGTCTTAACTTAAGATCGATGGGAAACATATAATGAAATCATGGCACAACTTTGAAGTGTTGGGATGTAAAATGTGTCTGATAGAGCACTTTTTATTTATACTCTCATTTGCATGTTCTCCACAGCAAACGATTTCATCAAGACGGTTCTATCAGTGGAAATCTACGAAATTATTCCGAGGATTGCTCGCTGAATACTATTGGTCGTAACAGGGAGATATTTGTAGATGGAGCGTGATATATAAAAACAAAAGCGATGAGAGCAAGAAATATTACTAAGTTGTCGTCCATAATGAAAGGTTTTGACGGTGATAGGTGTCCTTAGTAGAAGTGGTTGATACAGTAGCTTAGATTATCCCTTAATTCATGTGCAACCTGCACCACGGCAGTTTTAAAAAAATCGTACGAATAGTTTTCTTTGAACACCCTATGAATGAGTTGGCTATAGTAAAACGTGCACGTCTATATGGATAACCAAGAAATTTCAACAATTTTGTTTCGCATTGTGTTGATCTTTGATCGGCCATGCGTGTAATGTTCATTTCGAAGAAATTAGTATCAAAAATTAAAATTATTTTTGCATACAATGAGGAAGTGAAGGCAATACCAATGGCCCTGATTTTTTTAATTCGAATTTTTGGTGACGGCAGTTAGCGTCAGGCCGAAGCCTGAAATTTGCCCCCTGCCGGAGCGATTTGGGTGAACACTCTTGCCCAAGGAGTGCCACGGCAGTTCACGCAGTGACCGTGGATCGAACACCCAACCTTCCAATTGAGGGGCAGACACTTTACCAATGAGCTGGTCCTGCCCAATGGTCCTAATTTGGAATCCAACTCCAGCTCATTATTGGAAGATGAAGCAATAAATGCTATAGTGCATTCCTCCCAACTGATGTAAGCAGTGAATTTAAGATTACAGTTCAATTGTTAGGCACGTATGCCTTGATATGCTTCCTCTTTGCTTCTTAAACTCAGTTTTTGTTTATCCAAAATAGCATTCCACATTTTGTTTAAAGTTAGCTGATTGAAATTACATTTGTGCTGCTTTTCCTCTTGCCTCACTGCAGCAGCTCTACAGAAAAGAGCAAGCTACAGAATCAAAGATACCAAGGAAATGTGAAGTGCAAGGTCATAAGATGGTCCTCAGTTGAAAAACCAATACTTACAAGTCAGACACAACAAACACCTCTTGTGCTCTACCCGCATCACAGAAACAGTGCATTGCCAAGTGACCTCTGTTTGTGCGTGCATGCGTGCATAAGTACCTTGCAAAAAATTAGTTTATAACCGAGTATTTCCTACATCTGGACATTTTACGTTTCAAGCAGTTTTACGTGTTATGAAGAATTTGGATCGAAACTTACTCAAAATTTCGCGACAGAATGCGTCTTCATTGAAGAGGTTCAATGGATTGATGCTCACATTTGCGTGCGTGATACCAACCGTCGCTGCGAGGATTCCGCTGGTGAAGACATGGCATACCTAAAAGACATGCTTGGTTTGTTAAGGATGCTCAATCTTAGGTTCCTTGCAGTTTGAAATTCATTCGCAAAGCTGTGTTCCATGCATGTCACACTTGCCCACTTTACACTGCACTGTTACCGAATTTGCGTTGGATTGGGAATCCGGCACATCACTCAAGCACGACCGCGAGCGTGTCACCGTGCTGCTTGAGTGCGCATTTTTCAACCGTATCCTATTCAAAGAACCCAACCAGCAAAGGAAGGTTGGGAATCCGACAATGAGGGATTCGAGCGGGAAAAAGGTTTGGCGGCTTGTGTTGAATCTTGGGGGCAACTTTTACTGCACTTGTTTGATGCTAAAACTATCACTGTGAAACAGATTAGCTTAGTCAAGCTAATTATCAGCAAAGGACAACAGCAGGAGATGGAGTTTTATGACGGGGTATATTATTTGATAGCTTTGTCTGTAGTCTAAATAGACCAAGGGAAAAATCTGCGAAATTCTGAGATGTCATAGGAGAGTGAAGCTAAGTAAGTATATGCTGTAATAAATTGGAGGAACTTTACCAGAATTTTTCATAAGTGTTTGTCTAAGCACAAAATTATTTTCTAAATTTTTGTTTTTTGCTTCCGTATGAGCGAGTGCAGATTTTAAGTAATACCCTAATACTGATTAATAGGTTTTCGTTACATCTTGGTGTAGTAGAGTGATTCATCCGCTGCAAAATATATATTGTGTATTGTGCAAGGTCTTCACTTCAACAGGCAAGGCGCTACACTTTAAACATGGATCGCAGTAACAAGGAGTACATGTACATGAAAGAAATACATGAAAGAAGACGAGGATATATACATGGCGGTGGTAGTTGAGTGTATACGCCTAATGGCGTTAATGGATTTAATTTGATGAAACACAAGCTTATAACACACGCATGAATGACGCCATCATGATGATTATAATATTGCACTTCGATGACTTCCAAGTAGATCGATTGATATAATGCATGAGGGAGTGGGAGGCTGCGAAGGGCCATGGGGCATCTACGCTGCAGACCCCCCAAGGACGAAACTGCTCAAAGTGTAAAGGGAACAGTGTGTAATGGTTAGTAAAAGTCTGTTGCTCTGGTTACAAAATGTAATATATGCAATGCGGTTGTATGGTTTATTGAAATATGATGCGTTACAGACAGGGTCAAGCAACCAGAAGAAAATGGTTCAAAGTTGTCACATCAAAAATTTACTGTTTTCACATATTAAAAAATATTAGTGAATGCTCGAGAGGAAATGCGTCAGAGGTTATAGAGTACTATAATGGTGTCACGAGATTTAAGCAGGTTGAGAACTACTTATGTAATCATGTTTTGCGGAAAAGAATTCGCTCTCAATGTATGCATAAGAGTGGAAATTCGCCTGCTTTGTATCTAAAAATTAAAAGGCATCGCGCACCACTTCACACACCTGCTTGAGGCGACCAATCCTTGTGAACGCAACACCAACAAAACAATGCAATATACAAAGGAGACACTTCATGATTTGACAGCCTCCATTGCAACAAGCTAAGTAATTAAAATTAAATCAATCCGCTTGGTCTATGCACACCAACAAACAAGAACACAAAGCACGTATGTAGTAGCTGAGTAACACATATTTTTTAAACTCCGCCGAAAAAAGTCCTGAACACGTTTTATTTATTATTTCTGAAGGAATTCCTGACCAGATTTCTATTGCACTATATTTTATCATTGTAACACTTTAGTTTGAACGTGCTGTTGGTAAAGCAAATTGTCAAGTTTTGATTTGTCTTGTATTATACTGATGAAAATGCGTTTAATCTGAGAGTTAGTATGTTTGTACATGAATTTTCTCAATTCAAGATTGTAATTTTATGCAAACATTTTATGTTATAATGTAACAAGTAGAGATCTTTGACATCAACTTATCAACATGACTTACAAAGTCCGTATGTGTAGCATACTGCGAGAGAGGTAGTGATAGATTGCTATCAGAGTGGTTGTTGCTATTGTTAAGCATTCTCAATCACGAAACAATTGCGCATTGCATTGTTTACAGTCTTTCAATTAGATTTAGGTGGGAAGCACATTTTTGCATTACTGCTGCAGCAGCCATGTATTCAAAACAGTAAAAGCATTCCATCATATAAAATTAGTACACTTACGCATGCATTTTGCCCCGGCAGTTTATTGTTCAAATGTAAGTAGTCGCTTGCAATGAATGTTTGTTTTCAGATTTCACGGAAGGTAATATCGTTGTGGTAAAGTAAAATGTTAAGTATTTTGGCACAGTCGATCTGTTCAATACTCAAAATCAATTCCGTGTTTGAAGAGATCATCAGATGAAGTGACGGTGACCCATTTTTCAGATGTCTTGAGCTTGGTTTTTATATTGCCACTTCGAGTGTAGCAAGAGATAAATGAATCAGAATAGGACTTTTGCATGTACTTTAGTGGCTTGTGCCGTAGAGGTGTGAGATCCTCACTTACGAAGACGTGCTGTCTGCCTTCAATATTTTTGAGATCCCTTTTGTTAGTAAAAAACTCGTACATAATTTTTGAAGTGGATGACTTCAATATGCATATTTAAATTTTTATCGCAATTATGTGCCTATGGTTTCCTCAGTTCATAATGGAATTATGAAGTAGCATAAAATGTGTCATAAAAGGTCATGAAATGGCTTTGCAGTTTGGTGAATTGCAGTATCTACTATTCATAGCCTACGACTTGCAGAGTGCCGTGAAGCCTCATATTTCACATAGTCCCGTCGCCACGGGAGGCTTTGGTGGGCTTAGCCTTCCCCAAACGAAGCACCAAGTGCCCCCAAATTGAATTATGAAACACGATAAGTCAGTGGAGTTTTTAAATTACAAGGCCCTGTACACAAACCCAAACCCCCTTTACTGAAGAGCTTCTAGCGACGGCTTTGATTTCACACTGTATTCTTGCACTGTAGAAAACAGGCTGGTTGATGATCCTGATTGAAGTCAACCAAGTGGCTTTGCAATGTGCAAAAAAAAACTCACACTTCCGGCCCTGAGAAAGCTGTCCGAATTCTAAAAGGTTTATTCACTTGAAGAGTGCAATTACGATGTAACGTGTTTTTCTTGATCTCATTGCCCAGGAGGTCTCTGCAACGTTCTCTGCAGGCTGTTATTGTTCGGTCTACACTAAATAATATCATGCCTCGACGATTGCAAATAAACCTACAAAAAGCATGATTATGCAGTGAAATCAGCTTTCACCTTCTTATTTAGGGTATAGCTTTCGCAATACCATAAGCCAAGCGTGCGTAGCGATCCTTCGGCGTCCTTGCGGTGCATTATAAAAACGCCACGACATCGAAGTCACAAGTGCGTTCAGGATGGTTAGCCAAGGGCAACAAATCGCTCACGGGTCGATCCAATGCAAATCCGACAAACGTGCAGTGTAAAAAGGTTAACTGTAAACGGCGGCACTTTACCATTGGTGGAGCTTGATGGTCGTCGGTGCTGTTGACGAAAGCCGCTTGGACCTCATCAAGGAACGCCTCTTGAGCTAAATAATTACGCGTGTCAACAGCAGGATCTCTCAGCACATCTGAAAAAAGACTGATTGGCAGCCACACTTCAATTCTGCTAAAAAATGCCTCCTGCTTTTCTGAACATTAGCAAAATGGCCAAACAGTGTGTGATGGACAACAAAAAAAAACACCTCCCTAGTATGCTTTTGGAAAGGCCAACTTTTCTCAGGAATCCTGGTTGGTGGACCACCTAGGGGCTTTCTTTTGTTGATTTTATATACTTAGAAAATGTTGGAAACCTGTGCTTCCATGAAATTTCCTGATTTTCAGAGACAAGTGGAATGATGCCAGAGTTACAGTATTTTACAAAAATCTCCCTGAAAGTTTGCACATAGGAAATATGAGTGCAATACTAACCCTTGTTAACTGATGTGCGACGAATTTTGGGCACTTTACTACCATGCATTTCAATGTGATTTTAAATGCAAAACCTGTTTGATCAAATATGACCACCGAAACCTTATATGTGAAGAGTCTTCCTACATCACGACTTTATATGAAGAAAAAACGGATCTACACGCGCATGACGTTTCTGTGTACAAACAAAAATCCCTAAAACAAAATCTGAAAATCCTCTTTATGGCGGTACAGTGCATAAATTTTCGTTATATATATGCTTAGCTGCGCAGATATAATTTTGTTGCGAAAGTGAGTAACACCTTTTAGGGGAGGGGTCTCAAACTCAAATTGCTCCGTGGGCCACATGTGGACTTACAACGTAAACCGCGGCCCGCCTTATGCCGCTGACGCAACAACAGAAAGTACCTGAACTTAATTTTACATCTTATTTCCTGCGAAAGATATCATGAATTATAGGTAAATCATTTCTAGCCGTCTCTACGTTCGCATAAATCAATTCTAGCCGTTTAAGGAACTTGTTCACTCGCTATCTGAGCACTTTAAACACCGGTGAATAAACTAACGTAAATGTTATTCACTTCATTCATTTTCATTGCCCGCTTTTCCTCTAGGGAGGGTTGCGGGGGCAACATCCATAGGAGGACTAGGAATACCTCACGGTCAACAGCAATTCCAGATAGTTCTGCTGGCTCCACACCAATACGGGATCAAGCAAGGTCGGAGATGCAGTTACTCCGCCTAGGCCTTGGCCGCCATCTGGGTCCTCTTCCCGTGGGTTTAGTCAGCAGGGCTTGCCCCACTAGTCTTTCGTTGGGCATTCTGGAAACATGGCCGAACTACCCTGGTTGTGTTCTCGCAATTAGAAGTGGTTGGACAATCGAAACTCTGCGGATTTCACAGCTGCGCACTTTGTCGCGAAGTGTCACACCAGGGGCCTAATGAGGGGGCACAATGTCCCGAGCACCGAATCACTGGGAGGCGCCAAAAAGTCGCAACAATGTCGTACGTTTTTTCTTCAATGCAATACATTTACTCCCAATATACCTTAGGTTCAAACATGGAGACGCCAAACTTGTTTCTTGCCCCGGGCACAATCTAACCTCGGTACGCACCTTTGTCACACGGTAGACCCTTCGCAAAAATCACATCTTTGGTTCTTTCACCTGAGTTAATATTCTTTCGGTCATTACCTAAGATTCATGACCGCAGGTAAGGATCGGAACAAATATCGATTTGAAAACTGACAGCTTTGCGGTGTTTGAAAGATCCTGTTTTGCAGAGCGATAAAGCTCACGCAGAACTGCGTTAGCTTTACCAATCCGTGTATCTATCTCCTGGTGCTCCGGCCTCTGTCACTCATAAATACCACCTCTAGGTACTTGATATTCTCCACTCAAAGCCGTGCATTACTGCTCGCTTGCCGCATACACTGCCTTGGGTTTGTAGAGCAGCATGGTACCTCGGTATTTTTAGTCCTGATCTTCATTCCGGCTCGGTCGCACGCAGCAGAAAACCGAGCAAGTGCATGCTGAAGACTGTTGAGAAGATGCTAGCAGCACCAAATCGTCCACAAAAAGTGCACGTTTGAAGAAGTAACGAAAATCAGCCCTGAAAAGATTAAGGTATTGTGTCTCCTAAGATCCCCAAGCAGGCCCGTAATCAGCTTGGGACATCAGGGGGTGAAGAGTTTTCTGAGAGTGGCGCAAATTTTTTAAACTGTGTACAATACTTTTAAACTATGTCCAACGTATTTTTCCAGGGGAGGCGAAAATTTATCTAGGGGGGGGCTTAGACCCTCCCCTTGATTACGGCACTGCGCCCAAGGCAGTGTTTTCTGCAAGTGAGCGAAAATACACTACAGCAGGTAGAGACGTTCAAGTACCTTGGGGTGGTATTCACGAGTGACGAAAGTCGGAACAAAGGGATTGATACACGGATATGTAAAGCAAACGCAGTTCTGCGTAAGCTTTATTGCTCCGTGGTGACGAAACGGGAGCTTTCAACGAACGTAAAGCTTTCAGTTTCTAAATCGGTCTTTGTTCCGATCCTCATCTATGGTCATTAATCTTGGTTGACGACTGAGAAAATACTGTCAAGGAAATAAACGGCAGAGATGAGGTATTTGCGAAGAGTTCTAGGGGTAACACTTCGTGACAAAGAGCAAAGGTCTGAAATTCGTGAAGTCCAGGATGTCAAGCCACTACTCCGAATCGAGGGATCCCAGCTATGTTAGTACGGCCATGAATCCAAAATGCCCCAGGAAAGAATGACGAAGTACATCTTTCAGGCTACAGTCCACACCGACGGGAGGCGGTCCAAACTTTGTTAAAGAAACATGTGGCGTGACTACATATCCAACCCTGCTTGATCCCGTCTTGGTGTGGAGCCAGCAGAAATCTCCGAAATTGCTGTTGATCGTGAGGTATTTCGGGTCCTCCTAGGGCTGCTACCTCTGCGACTCTTCCCAAAAGAAAACCGGGCACCAAAATGAGTAAATGTATATGAGTGTATAGGCCTACATTCAACCTGTTTATTTATGAAGTTTTCTTTAGTTTGTTTGCCAAAAGTGAATGTCGCATTCAAATAATTATTCAGTTTTTTAAGGTGTGTTAGGGACCCGATTCGGGTCCCTAGACTTGAAAATCGGGTGCTTGGAATCAGAGAAAATTATCGCGGGAAATATCTACGAAATTTAGTCGGACATTTTTCGGGTCTCTACAGGTCCATTCCGGGTACCTAAGGTTTTTCCTTAAAAAAAAACTTAATTTAGCATATCCGGACGGAAACTGGCATTTTTTGAAAATGAGTTATAGCCTAAAGTATCAGATATAGAAGGGAAAAGGTGTTGACACCTTAAAGCTCCACCACGACACCCTTTTAAAGACCTTAAATAAAACGCTGTTCTAATATCTTAAAAAGCCTGATTTTTTACTCCCCAGCAACCTAAAGACAAATAATTGATGAAAACATTCAGGCTCCACATAATTGTGATTGAATCGTCACAACACATGTCATCACAAACAAATATCTAGAATGAATGCTATTGTTGCTGAACAGTGACTATGGCGAAGAAGACTTTGAAAATGAAAAAGACTTTGAAACTGAATCGCTCCTTCGTCAAAGTTTAAGCTTCAAGACATATGAAATGTATCTCACCGCCATGTTCACGCATGTGCTTTAAAAACTGTGCAAAAGCAAAAATCTACGATATTTGTTTAAGGCTACGCTGACACTGGAAACAAGAATAGGTGATAGTTGTAACACTCACGGTTATCAGAAAGGAATTTGTGATAGTCTAAGACCATTAGGTTGGATACAGCAAGCTGGTTGGCCAAACACAACTGCGAAAAGCGTTATTCTAATTGTTTTTACTTGCGGGCATTAATTATTATGATTACAAAAGGTCAGTTACAAGTTTGTGTTCGACTAAAAGCTGAAATAGGATGGATTGCTTGAGGCAGTTTGGTAGATTTGCACTGAAGTATTTCTTTGGCTTAAACTTCAAATATTTTATTAACCTGAAAACTTTGTAATTGGGGGCATTACCACGTTGCTCCAACATGGCTACGCGCCTGGTGGCAACCGTATTCTGATTGCGGGCTACAGACCAGCGCAGGAATTCGTGATTGAGCGAAGTTCATGTGCACACCGATTGGGTAATTCAAATGAACCAACACAATTTTCAACAATCATGACAATTCAGTTTACATAGAAAATCTGTATACTACAGATAATCCAGCGATGTTGTTCATTTTTCTCATTTATTGCCTGGTTTTATGCTGGGGAAACGTTTCCAACAGTAATATAACTATGAAATTTGTACAGCTACATTACTTTTCATCACAAACTGTTGGGGGGACAAAAGATATTATGTCCCCCCCTGTACAAAAGTTGGGGGGACATGTCCCCCCGTCCCCCCTTAAAATCGGTCCCTGCTTCCATTCATAAAAGTAATGTGACAAATATTAGAGAAGATTGCGCCGTTTACATTACCTCATAAATCAACACCCAACCGCACAACTCTCTGGAAATTCATCTGAGGACCTGAGCTTACAAGGTATATAAGTCAAACACGCTTGATCTCTACACAAAACGACCAGTACGTTCTACTTACCAAGAAACCCGTAAGCGTTTGGATCGATGCATGGAAAGTATTGTGAGGGGTAAATTGAAAATATGTTTCCAGTAACACTATTCCGTTTCAAGATGTCAAGCAACAAATATCGGTTGGACCAGCCTACCCCTGCGCTATATTCAGCACTGGAAATACGTCCTTCGGAAAGCATGGTTGCCGTGTAATTTAAGTGGACAGTATCATCTGTAGTTGCATCAAATCCGTAGACCTGAATAGGCGTTAAGGCAATAAAAGAGCTTGAAGAATAAGAAATAATTATTGTACAATTTTTTAATTTCGTAGCAAACGTCTTGAAACCCAGAAGGCCCTGCCCAAAATTCAAACATTTTGAAAAAAGCATGTTGGCAGTTTTGTTTCGAACGCAAGAGCAGAATATTTTCTACAATTTTGGTAACACCCATTCCTGCACAGCATATTTGTTTGTTCCTTAATATCATGAAAAACTTGAAAGCAGTAAATTGAAGACAAAAACAAAAATAAATTTTGATAAAACTATTTGAGCGTTTATGAATTAAAACAGCCACTTTATAATCGTAATGACACCAAAGCAAATCATATGTTAATTTGGTTAACATTTACAGTGCTGTACAGAACACAAGACCACATGCGTGAATTACGCATTTTTCGAATTTCATTAATTTTGTTCAATTTAAAAACCGATATTTCTATGAAACGTGAAAGAATAAAACACGAACAAACAAATAAAACAGTTTTGCAAGGTAATTAGTGTTTTTTCTCCGTGATAGCTCCTCATCAGCACTTCACTTCAATTAAGGCATATCGCCATAGGTTTTTGCACTACTCGCAACACATTTGTTTAGTCCATAATTGTTTATAGCGGTCACAAGTGATTTTTAGCTTGTTGGATGTTTTCCAAAACCCTTTCCTAACAGCATCCACGAATTTTCAGTGTAATTTAAGCCTGGTCAATTTCCGGACCAGCTCAACAATCGAATATTTTTCCCCCTGAGAAATTCATAACAATTACACCTTTGTGAAAAGGGGCACTAACATGCATGAAAATGTTGCATTGATGAACAGGCGTGCGCATTTGTAACTTTTCCTTTGAAACTTTGGTGTATTTTGCTGCATTTATGGTCATTCCAGGGGCCAAAATGTGGACAACCATAGTACCAGCAGCTGACATAGCCCCCCAGTCCATCTGGATTAAGGTGATGTTACACTGTAAAATCAATAGATTTATTGGAGATTCTTTTTCTACAATGTCGCCAAATATGTTGCATGCCAACGTCAAACTGTTGCTCTGATCATGAATCGGAAAACAGGACCTTGCACCAATACCTTGATGTCCACCTACGGTGTGCATTGGCACAGCTGAGACACTTCTTTATCATCAAGAGGATAAGCAGAGGTTTTCGGGCTGGTTTGCACACTTTCAGGACAAACCTCAAGTTTAATCGAGGAGAACAGTTTAATGACTAATATTTACACCTGATTGCACGAGCTACTTTTGACTTTTTTTCTAGAGATCAATCTGGATAGCACCGCAGTCGTTTGGATAAAATGTATATCTGCTGGTTTTAAAGGGTCTTCCACTTCTAATGCAATCAGTATAAATGCCATACTTTTAAAATTGAAATACAGACTGATATACAGTAAGTTTTAAGAAGCCTAACTCTAAGTATATTTGTCATTTTGTACACCATTCTTCATTTACTACAGCAAGTTTATCTAAACTTGCTTTTTGCCTAAACAGCCTGTATTTTGCTCATTTTTAGGGGAGCTAATAACTAAAACCAGCTGGTTGCAAGTTTATAAAAAAACATTGACTTACGAATGTTATATTAAGTTTGAACAATAGCATTTGCTATGAAATTTTGCAATTTGGTACGTCACAAGCACATTTTTGCAGTATGTCATAAAGTATTTTCATTTACCTCAATTTGTTGATAGTGGTCTTAAACATTTGCACCTCACTGTAATACAATTCATACCACCTTCAGTGAATTATTTTCCAACAACTTCATTGTATAACAAATTGAGCCGCACAAGAATGCATTACACTCAGATGATGAAAACCTAATAACCAGTCTTATAGTATTCTCAGTAAATTACACTTGACAACATGTTACGTCTGTACTATTGCCGTCACTCGCACAGACAATATGACGTATCTTAATGTTATTGGAACAGCTTCTGAACAAAGATATTCAGATATCTGCTTGAGTACCAGCAACGGCACCGAAGTTTCCATTCACGGTAGAACAGACTGTTGAAGTTTCCATGTGGAATATCCCCAGATTTCAATTGATGTCAACATTCCTATATGAGATCTATATGCGACATTTAACGTTCTTTGAACTCAGGCAAAACAACGTTCCTCCTACCTGGATAGTCACGTCATCTCCGACATCCGAATACAACCTAACCAACGAACTGGCCCACAGTGAGTCAAATCTTGTCAAGTTGCTGAACTGTAATTCTGAAACGAAGCGTCATAGCACGTAATCCTAAATTAAGCCTAAATCCAAACAATTGATACCTGATAATTTTTTTAATTTCATTTGCAGCTGCAAGTGCATGGGCAACGTGGAAGCTGCAAAAACACCACTCAGCGCAATGGCCATAAAAACAACAAAAACACTGCAACCACAAGACACCATTCTCACCAGGGGGACAAACCAACCACTGGTAAATGCTAGATAAATGCGACATCTAGCCACCCGCAATAAATCACTAAGATACCAAAATTTAAATGGTTTCAAACATTCAGATAAAAAATGCGTAGAAAAGCAAACCATGCAGCAAAGCTTGCAAGGACTACTCAAAAGTTAGAAAATCGATTTGGCTTAAATGTACCCTGCCCAATATTTGTCAGTTGAAAAAGAAAGCAGTCAAGCTAAATTGCCGCTTAAAGGACTTGAGGTAAGTGTTTCCTTGTCAAAACTTGGAAAGTGTTAAAGCGGGGACAAAAAGATATATGCAAACGCACACAGGGTAAGCAAAATGCAAAAAAACGCTTGACAAGGAGAACGGAAGAATTTCACTTTGTTGCAAAACCACTGTCCGAGCTGCTACGAAAAGACGAAACGTAACGTGAATGGGATGGTTTTATTTCAAGAAGATTGCCAATTAATCAATCTCAAAAAAAATGCGGGAAAAGCCAACTTAAACACTTGATTATTAAAAACAGCCTACACAGCTTTTTCTTGGCAGCTAATATGAAGTGGTGCTCAAACGATATAAGCTTCACTGCACAATACTAGGTTTGTGCACTTGTTGGAGTGCCACGAGTCACGATTAACCTATTCTGCTGTGCCCATCTCTACGGCGAGTACCCTCTTAGCACATGCTACCCTTTTAGCAAATCATGCGTTGGTGGAAAAGTCCAATGGCAACACCGCGTACATCATCCATTAAACACAAGAACGGGGCCGGCCTGGTTGCAAGGATTGTTTTTCACGAAACAGGTGACCTAGCAAATCTTCATTACAACCCGATCGGAAGTCGAACCTACTAACCAGCATCAGTACAGTAGCACGTAGTTTACACATTGTGCAACTTGGTTTAATTCTTTTTTGCAATTTTTAAAACACGTCGATTTACTACACATTGTTTTCAATAAAATCTCACAAAGTCTAAAGCAAGCAATTTCGCAGTAATGAAATTTTTATGAAATTACAAAACCATCTAAGGCTTTGTTAGATTTTCACAACAGCGTTTCAAAATCAATCATCACTAACAACCCTTTTTATTTAACGTCCAATAAGGAATATTATGAAACAATTCTGTATGCAGTATTTAACAATCCAGAAAGTGTGACATGATTTTTCACTGTCCGCAAGCAGCAGAGAAAAAATGTAACCCTTACCTAATTTAACTTCGAAAGGTCGTAGCAAACATGTGTCGTTATCTGAATAAACAAAACCAAAAGCAGTCCAGATATTTATGCACCTTTCGTACACACAACTAGGTTTCGATGCACAAACCTTTGCCCATTTTTCTGAGTTTCTTTTAAGTATTTTCATAACCGATCCATGAAAAACCACATAAACTTTTTCTTTTACAACGCAAGCAAGAATTCGTGACGCATTAATCAAACAAATTTAGCAAAAAAAGCTCTTTGAAGACCGAATATTTTTTCTTGAATTGTCAGATTGCCTTTTGTTTATTGATAAACAAAAATTATATCGGATTTTACAAACGTTTTTTCTTTATTAAAAATTAAACTCTTTTTGGTAACTTTGAAAGTATACAAGCACATGAATCAAGACTGAAAACTTACTTGACAAAGATTGAGGTCTGTCGGTGCGAACTAAAAACAAAATAAAAAAGATGTAGCGACAGTGACTGTACAACCAGATATAAGCAACTAAAACCAGTTACCAGGATTTGCTTTTTGACTGACGCTGGTTACGTTCAGGTGTTCCTGCAACCGCTTAGCGTAGGTGGCGTTGCTGAGAGAACCGATTACAAGAACAGCAACCACTGCTGGTAGGCGTTCATTTGAAGGGGATGTCCGATTGACACTATACATTGCTCTAGCAGACGTGTTTGTGGTGAGCTCTGTCACATTGAAAATCTGTCCGACAGCAACATAGAAATAAGAATTATATCTAACTTTATCCAATTCATGTTTTTTCACTGTTGTCTTACAGCAAACAAAAAACACGTTTCCTGGTTTTATTTATGCATTACACCTAGCCACGTAATTTCACTCAAAAATATTTTTATTATTCCAGGGCTCATAGGGGCATGAAAAATCATCGTAATCTGGATTGGGATTGTTTTGTCATGTTTTTCAATTTCATATCAGGATATCAATATCAAAAATTGCATTTTAAAATATATTTTCAGGGCTAACTACGCATAAATTTTGGCTGAATTGAGGACGGTTAAGTTACATGTCATTCCACCGTAACTGAACCCATCTTTGGGAAACTTGGTTCATTGTCGTGAAAAGAAACAATTCATCGTTGCGAAACAAACACTAAAACCATTTTTCCAAAGCATGGCTTTCTCTTTAAAGACTGCTCTGCATGAATCATATACCCACGTCCTTAGAAACACACTTCAAATGCGTCTTAACTGTTCGAGATTTACGTTGCTGCATGTGCAAAATGCTTCACAAAAGATATCTACGAAAAAAAGTTTTGAATGAAGGTATATAAAAGGTATTATTGATGGAAGGTATAAAATAAAAATAGGTATAAACGATGTTGAATCAATCTTGAGTAGAAAGTCATAGGCAGAAAGATAATTTCATGCATTTCTTCAGTGGTACCGACGTAAGTTTGCAAACAACATTTTTGATGACGACATGTCAACAAATGACAATATACCAAATGCAAGCAACTACAGTAGTTTCTAAAAACGCAACGAATTTTAATCAATCAACATCTTCGGGGATTGGCAAATATTTTCTACGGAGGGCCATATTAAGAACTTCATTCCTACAGGGAGCCGTATATATTACCTACGTTATACCTATAATCGCTTTAAAAACTTTAACAAAATCTTTTACATTGGCTAGCACAAAATGAAGGTAACATTATTCACTTCTTGTTGAGTAAAAACGCGGTTTCCAATGAAACTTGTGGAATAAAATCTCGAGAATCCTAAACTAATCGATAAAATCACTTTAACACAGACTCGAAATATGTATTATGTACTGTACGTGTGGCTGCCTGCGGGCAGCACAAAATGCCCTAGCAGGCCGTAGTTTACCCACTCCTGATATAATTGCGTAAAAGTAATCGATTCCACTTTTCTCTACGCAGCCCTGGCTCTGAAATCTGCGAGAAATGTTTGCAGGTGAAATGCTGAAAGGCTAAAGCAAGGGCAGAGAAAGCAAACAAAGTCAAGACTAAAATCAACAAATCAAAATACAAGCTTCGGCAAGTAAAAACTGGAAAATACGTCATTCTCAAATATATGCTTTCCCTAATTTCAAAAACTATCTGACACTCATAGGGGTACAACAAAAACACAACGACAGAATCACGCCGCGATTACCTAACACAAAGCAAAGGTGTAAGGAGAAAGGCTTCGGTCGTAAGCCTGACAGACGTACTCCGTGTACTTTGTGTGTAGAGGCTTCAAATTAAATGCTAAACGTTGTGAAGCGAAGTGCAAGAATCGATAAATCAAACTACACGTTGGCGGGGTAAAGAGCAAGTCAATCGTATGGGCAAAGCAGACTGGAAAGATCATTGGACATCGCAAAAATGTAAAATACTTCACATTAGAGAAAGGATCACGATTCGAATATCAATTTGTGCATTGTTTTTCTCAAGCCCTTACTGTATCATCACAGGTGTCCAGAGAATCAAAGCCGTGTTTCTCCACGAGAGCAACAGTGTAGGGGTCATAAGCAAATTGTTTATTTATGGTGCCACGGAACACTTGGTAGTAGTGGGATAAGATTATTTGGCCGATGCCAACGCTGTTATTTGGCTTGGTCCATTTACCCCGGAACACTGAACATTTGGTGGAAAATCTCTTTACTGTTTGTTTAACATGCTGTTGTTGTCATACCACTTGAGTCACAGCACAAAAACCATAGTTTGCACATTTCAGTGGAAAAAAATGGAAAAGAGATATTTTTTGTCATTATTTGTGAAAAAATGGTACCATGGATTTTGCTGTGCTTTCATGGCAACAGTACACAGTACCTTCAGCTAGCTTTGTGCTTGATTTAGCAAGGTTCTTGTAGTTGGTTAGTTAGTGTTCTATTGCAGTGGATCGTTAGCAAGTGATCATTGCTTTCCTGTTTAAAGCTTTTTTTCTTTCTTTGATGGAATCAGCAGGTGGGGAATGCTTTAGCCTAAACCTGTGGTTGAAGATTCCCGTCACATTTTGAGGGGTTAGTCTCTCTACCCCATTTGATGCCATTTCTACCACATTATTTTTCATTTCCAAAGAAACGTTTCAACGGATCGTTATTTCTGCAATTCGGCTTAGGCTGGTGAGGCAAACTTCTTTCCTTTGCTTGAGTCGCCTCAATTCTTGAATCTCTCCGAATAAGATTGAATTACGTGTCCTCTTCGGGTAGTGTGTTTTACCACAAATGAAAAGTACTCCTTCCGCTGTGGGTTTTACAAAGTCTTAATTGACAAATCCAAAATCAACTTCAGTAATTTGGCAATGGTTAACGACAATAAATTTCGCTTCGCTCGTCAATCAGCTGTGCAAGCCTGGCGAAAAGTTACTGTTAAGTCAAAGTTGGCAAATGTTCTGGGCAAATACTGGTCATGGTTATGATTTGCTCATACATTTCAAGAGCAACATCAAAGCACAGGGATTAATTGCATGCCGATGAGTTTTAAAATATCACAAACGTCGGGTTTAGCAAACCAATGTAATCTAATGTATTTGAATCAGAAACGATTGACGACAGATCCTGTGGGTCAACTGCACAACCAGCGCTATTTCTAGCACAAATCAAATTCAAATTGAAGCCGTTTCATCTGTAACAAAAAAATAAACAAAATCCTTCAAATTAACATCAGATTTTCTTCTTTTGAGCCCGTTCTTCTTACAACTGCTATGCCGCATTAGATCTCGGGGCAAGTGTTGAGCAGCCACTCAATTGTCTCATCTTCCAGAAACGTCAGGGCGTGCAGCTCATGAGGATTTCGGTGTATTGGACATTGGAGGACAACATGGTCAACGATTTGTTTTTCTGCGCAACACTCACCGTCCGGAGAGGAGGCCATACCCCATCTGTACAAGCAGAAGCTGAAATATGAGAAACCGGTGCGGAGGCGGTTTTGCCGGACACACGCTTTTCTTGGAAGCGGCTCACAACAAGTGTAATTTATTGTACAGAAAGCCTGACTTCACAAACAAGCAAAAAATGATCTTCGCAAACAAGAAAAAAATGAGTTTGGGAGGACTTTTGCAAACTCATGAACAGCTTCGTCGTCGGGAAGACGATGGAAAACATTCGCAAATGAGTGAATATTCGTCTGGTTTCAAGTGAAAAATCTCTAATGAAATTGAAAGCAAAACCGAATTTCGATAATCTGAAAATATTCAATGAGAATATGGTTGGTGTGCATATGAAGAAGGCAGAGATATTCTTCAATAAACCTGTGATCTCGGGATGTCAATCCTTGATATTTCGAAAACCTTGATGAATGATTGTCATTACATCTACATCAAGAAAAAATACAGGCAGAAGGCACAGCTGCTTATGACTGATACTGATAATCTCATGTATGAAATCAAAGCTGAAGATTTCTACAAAGACATATCATAAGAAGTTGAAAGCAAGTTTGATATAAGCAACTTTCCGAAAGATCACCCATCAGGAATTGCAACTGGCTTGAACAAGAAAGTCATTTGAATGATGAAGGATAAATGTGGAGAAAAAACATCTTAGAGTTATGTGGGTTGAAGACAAAATTGTACGTCTTTTGAATGGGTTAAGGAAAAGAAGCAAAGCAATGCAAAGGCGTAAAGAAAAACGTTGACTCAAAATTAATACATTTTGATTACTACTGTTGCGATCGGAAATCTCGAGCGGCACGTGTGCAAAGCTTCGCACCGTGGCAGCAAGCAACAATAGAGATCACCCGACGAGATCAATATATTATTGCTTGTTCGCGCCACATAGATGTATTTTTGTTCTTCGTGCACATCCCGTTCGTGGTGAATCACACAATCAACGCAACACCACCGGAGAGGTTGCAACACTACAAATGATGCTTGTTCACCAGAAAGGAAAACATGCTAACTATGAATGTGATTTGAGGCCGAGGACATGAGATTTATACAGAGGAAGTCAACAAGACCGCTTTAAGTACGAGTGATGACAAGCGAATAATACTTTCAATGAAAAATATTCTGTGGTGACTTCATACCACAAACATAATTTTTCAACTGACATCAATGATGAGATACTTGGTGAAAGCGACAAGAAGCTGATCCAAGAAATGTACGGCAAACCGACCGAAAGAAATGAAATGAAATGAAAAGTGTTGTGTACAACTCTAAGAAAGCAAACGTCGTTGTTAAACAAGCCAAAGTTGGAAAGTTCAAGATTGTTTTCACTCTGAAGCTGAAACATTTAGTTGGAGATCTTGATGGGAACTTTCAGAAACTGATGGCAAGGCTCTTTCAAAAAATACGTCAGAGTTTATAGAGAAGGAATTTGGAGTTGCTTAACAGAGGTGGCAGATTTCTGGAAGACAATAAATGAATGGGCATTTATATAGACTTCATGAAACCCTGGAATATTATTGTTGTATTTTTATCACGTTAATACTATCGCCGGGTCTACCAGACCTGCTTTTCAAAAATAGACAAATACCTTTTCGTTCAACTACAGTTTATTACAAAAACTACAATGAAAATATAAGTCTCACTGAGCAATTTGAGCACTAACAAAATTACTTTACTCTAATATCATAAGATTTTTGATGAAACGTAAGTAGGTGTCGAAAGTGTCATATATGCTTGATTTAGCGAAGGTGTCATGTAGTCCTGAACTGAATTACTCATGAAAAAAATTGCGGGCGTGAAGAACTTCTCCTTTGGTATACTGCTAACACGACCATAGAAGCATGCCCTGAGTGAGTTTCAGCTTTTTACAGGCAAAACGTCCTCTAACCATAACGTGGGATCAGCGTGACCCGTCACCTCACACTAATGCTATCGTCGGGTCTGCCAGACCCGAACTCCCTCCCCTATGCAAATACTAGAAACGTGTGGATGACCGCAATCGCACCTATTGCTAGTCACACAAAAGCATGAAGCTACTGAAGAGCTCAAACCGCGACGACTTCCGCTTCCGTAGTTTCACGTGAATAACCTCATTTGACCCAGGTCTATCAGACCCACGACAGTATTCCAGAGTATCAAATTGAAAGGGGTGTTCATGTGGAAAACTTGAAGCAAGAATCTATCACACAAAGGCTTCTTTGTGCAATCAATTTTTGCAATGGATGTCTTTTATCATCCAATTTTTGATGATTCTAATGAGTGTTGGTTGCCTGTGGTCTTTTTCAAAAGTGGTTGGAACGAAATTTGGAATAATTTCACAGAGCCTTACTTTCCTTTTCAGTGCAATGACAATGTTAGTTAAAATTGCTGAAAAGCATTTGATGACAAAAGTTCAAAAGCACGAAATATTAAAATTTTTGATTGAAAATGAATCGAATGCAATTAAAAATTTTGTTTCAAAAGCCTTGTCTGATCGTGAAATTTCAGAAAAAATGTTTTGATGCAATTCTTACAAAAATAAGAAAATTGCGAACAGGAAATCTGAAATTGTTTTAAAGAGCATTGAAAACAAAGAACTCGTGATGTTACCACGAAACAATGATTTTTCAGTGTGAAATAAAACATGGAAACGCAAATTGAAAATGTGATTTTATCAAGCAAACCTTTGAGTGATTTTCAGCTTGAAGATGCAGTGAAAAAATGAAAATAAAAACTTTAGAGGTGTTTTTCGGGGAGACACACTTCCAAAGTAAACTAGAAAAACTGAATGCGGGATTTCGAATCTTGATTCTTCTTCAAGGGTGGGAGTCATTGGTTTGCTGGCTGAAGCGTGGAAATGAAAAATTGTATTTCGACAGCTTCGGCGTGCCTCCACCAACTGAATTGGACAGCTACCTCTATTCTGATGTGTTATATCCAAGTGAGCAAATTCAACCAATGCAAGAAGTCTTATGTGGACATCTTTGTCTTTTTGTTCTGAGTCAGATGCAAAACGGAAAGGGGCGGCAAGAAATACTAAACAGTTTTTGGTGATACAACGAATTGGTGTTGATATATTTGGAAAAACACCGAAAGCAGGAAAAATAACAAACGTGAGTGGAGTCTCTCTCGGTTATGTAAACAACAACATTTTGAGGAAAGGCCAAGCAAATGATATGAATTGACAATCCATTTCTAACTTGGCCCTGCGCGAGGTCCGACTGATGCTGTGAGGATGAAATATCTGGACGAAAAGTTATCCGAAAAAATTCTGTGATTGACATGAATCAAAAAACGATTAAAAATGTTTTATCTCCAGTTGATGAAGGTGATGCAGCAAAAAAATCTTACTGCGATACTAAATTGTCACTTCATGGAGGTAAGTGGAATGGGAGGGGACATATCAATGAGTGGATTTAAGATTAGACATTTAGGCCAGCCCCAACACCAAAATGATGCGGCTCGAAAATTTCTTGAAGTGTGATGGGTGTAATTGGATGCGAAGTGACTTATCCTTGGGTGGGTTTAGAGTAAGAGGGATGACAAATCCCAAAACAGACCAAGATGGTGTTAATCTGAGAACACTTCAAGATTCGGAAATGCGTGTTTTAGAACAAGCAAGTGCTGCTTTTGACATGAAAATTCTGGAGGAGAATGAAGGTATTAATAAATTTGAATCACAAAAATATCTTCTGCTTAATGTTCACGATCAAATGGCTGCAAATCGTCGAAAAAATGGCAACAAAATTGTTGGATTAGCTGACCCTGAAGAACAAACAGACGGTGTGAACAAGATAACTTTGGATCTGAAAATATGAGAGTAAACAAAGAATATGTTGACGATCTGATGGAAGCGAAAACTGAAAACATCAACAACAAAATACTTCGTCTTGATGGAACATCAACGCCAATAGAAGATGTAAAGCTGGGGTAACAACAAATTACAAACCTTGCGAATCCTACTCAAGGAATGGATGCGGTTAACAAGATGTATTTAGATTAAGTTCCAAATACATGAACATTAAACGTAACACATCAGGGAGCTTAACAAGGCTTAAATACGAAAACTCATGAGATTTCTAATGTAACATACCCGGTGAATCGACAAAATGCAATGAATGAACAGTATGTAGAGCAACATAATATTTTAGTTTCTGGACCAACAAATAATGGAGGGATGAATAATTTCAAAATAACAAATCTCCGAGAGCCAACTCATTCAAAAGACGCAACGACAAAAAATTATGTGACAGCCTCTTTTTCTCAACATAAAGAGAATTGATTAATAACAGATCATAGTTTTTTTTTACTAAATTCAATATCCAAGACAAGCGCGACCCCGTTCAGACCCATGGTGCTCAATCAAGCCTGAACGTGTGTCGCGCAGAACCTGAAAAAAGAAAATTCAGTTTGCAAAAACACGAAGCTGCTTGTGGGGCAGCATTTGCTTGCTTTTTTGGAAAGTGCCTTTTCACCTCCATCACAGTTCAGGACATGTCTGATAACCACCCAGAATTCCATGTGTACTGGAATTCTGTCCGGAAAGTGTCTTTTCCTGACTACGCTTGCCTAGCCAACAAAAAAATTAATGTTCGCTTAGTGACCAAGATGAATAAAAACATTCCACAAAAGCACAAAGGAAATACTGCAAAGATGACAATCGAACTGGGCAAATGTCGGTTTCTTCGCAAGGATACGTTTCACCTTTTTCTATTTTATTGGATATTTTTGAAAGTTTTAGCGACTACAAAAGTTATTAACAATTTAAATAGTGTAAATCGTCAAAATCGCGATACCTTCCAAAATACATTTGCAATAAAATTGACTATAGTGCAATCGAAAAGGTTTTCACATAAGCCTTTGAAACCACCAAAACTCAGCAAATGTATTTTATTGCACTTTATGCAAAATTATAAAGACTTGTTTCAAAAATACCGGTGAAAACTATACATGTAGTGCATAAATGAACATGATTATTAGTCGAAATGTTTTGTTTGGTTTCGACAATGTCTTCGTCAACAAAATGACTCTAAGTATTTAATTTCGCAGCCAATTGTCAAAAAAGCAGAATTCTATCAAAATACTGATTTCTGTTGCAACACCTACCTCGACTTGAAAGGTTTGTGGACGTAAATGATCCCCAGATTTGTTATAAATTTCATTCAAACATTCACTGAGTATTACTTCTGCCTCGGCACTTGTGACATCAGTTCGGCCAAGAAAGAACACTTAAAAAAATTACAATTGCTTTTATGCTTTTTTAAAAAGAAAAACAAACCCACTTTTCTTATAAAATGGAAAGCTTAACAGTGGCTTAGAAAAAGTGCATGCAGTGCTACTTTTTATTTTCCGTGTCCACACAAATATGTGGTATAAAGTGAAGGATTAGTGTTACAACCTTTGTGATGCAACTTATTGGATTAGTGTTTACAGTAACTTTTGTTGTACGCTTTTCTTAACCAGACAAATATACAGCATGATGCTTGTAATGGCAAAAATAAATTCTCATATAGTTGTTGATAAACTATTTGCTTTTTCCTACAAAGCACAAGAATTGATTTATATTATATTGAAGAAATAATATATCTTATTTGGAGAATGAGAATCTGCAGATTTCAAAACATTGGCTTAAATATGTGCGCTCATGCGGGTGCGTTCTGCAAACATATTAAACATTGCTGTAAAACTTCGATCTTTTACACACCCACTGTCAAGAGTTGCTATTTCATGAATATATCCTCAAAAGAACTACACGTTTGACCACTTATGGCACAAAAACGTTTTTCGGCATTTACTGAACAGAATAAATCATGAAAACCTGATGTTCATACTTTGATAAAGCACGCTTTCTTAACAGCTATAACATGTGTTTCTAATCAGTTACTGCAATGCTTGAGCAATGGACAAGCCGATACCAGAAAGCAAACCTGTTTCGATCAGATGCTCTTCGTGCAGCTCTGTCGCAAATATTTTGTTTGTAGTAAACAACAGGAGAAAACATATTATCAACATTCTAGCTGTGTTATTATCTACCTGTGATGAACCTGTAAACAGTCAGCAAAATATATTGATTGTTTTTTTGTCTACAATATCGTATGCGTATCGCCGTTTGTTTTGAGTACAGTACCATTTCGTAGGGGATTTGAAAGTCAATTTCAAACTTTGACAACGAAACCTTTTCATGCTTATGTCGAAAACACGGTCATACTGAATTGAAAAATAAATTACAAATGCTTGGATTTTGCACAATATTTTGTAGCAGTAAACTTTTAAGTTTGCCCTGGATCTCAAAGCAAAGTACAAGCACTACTTCAAAAGTAATCATTCCATCGCTTTTACGTGCAAAAATGTAGAGAGTAGTGAGTGTTTATTTTTATTTTTCCCTCACTTTGAAGGGTTTTAACCAAAACATTGAGTTCTTCAAAAACTTTTCTAGGCCCTGGTGAAACTAATTAACTCACTGTAAGCACCAGCTATTCCTAGTGGCGCAATCTATACACCAGTAACAAACGACGATATTTCTTTGAAAATTCGTATATCCCTTAGTTTGTGTAGAGACCTCGTATAAGGTATGATATTTTTAGCAAGAAACAATCACATCAAACATATTACTGAGGAACGACGTATATGTTTACATACCGAGCATATCCATAGCCGCTGTAAATTAACAAACGATTTGACGCTTGCAAAGCGCCATAACCGCTAACTCATCTTCAGGACAGCATCACCTACTTCTTAGTCCTGTCACTTCGAACCTGGTCCAACCACGAAGCTCAAGGAAGAGTACCAATGTTCGGCTAACGTTTTTGTCTAGCCAGCCAAGCTTTTGCCTGCAAGCGTGTTGCGATCTGTTTATTTTTAACGGTTTTAAATAAACTAGGAGCGTTTCTTTGTTGATTGTTTCATAAAAAACAATCTTCTGGCTTATTAATTTTGAGATGTTTTTTTTAACTGTTGCACTGAGGCTAATCATGCCAAATATCTATGTCACTGACATAAACAGAACTTGAAACTCATGCGTTGCCAATCTGGCAGCACGAAAAAAAGCAGGTTCGTCAGTAACAAAAAGAATGATAGCTTTCAACTTAAAATGACCACCTCAAAGTTGTCATTGTTTACGATAAACAGTGTAAGATACTCAAAAAATTTGATCAATTCCTGGCAGCTTTATTCCTCACACGTCAAAACATCAAGTCAAGTTCTTTCCAGAATAATAAAGTAGTTTAATTTTGTAGTTGCTTACCACACAACAAACTATATAACAAGTCGTATGGTAAATCTCTAATACCCTCAACCGCAAGATTGCTTACTTCGCATTCAGAACGTTTCGCTGTACTGCCATTTCAGTAAGTACAGTAGGCTGAATTGTTGAAAGTGTTCAATTACAACTCAACATCAGTTTGTCCGGAATGACATCACTTGTTCCATTCTGTTCTCTGAATAAGAGTCGTTTGAAACAAAAGAGATTGTTTAATGGTTTTCTAAACATGCCTGATGAATGGTTTAGGGCGGCTGCTCTGGTGAAGCACAGCTGACGTCAGCTTTACCCACGGCATCACAGCCAGTTTGACATGCACGTTTTGTTCTCTTCTGGCTTTTCTTATCCCCTGAAGATCTTTGTAAAAAATATCTTCTGTGAACTAACAACAACGTTTGCAGTTTTTGGAAGATATCCACACTTCAAGCTATTTTGACTGAAAAAGAATTAACTTCTCCATAAAGACGCTTTGTGTACGTAACGTTTATCACTGTGTTTAAACTAGCATTTATCTGCAAACTTCTATAAAGTATGTTCGAATAAGATCAAAGTCGTTTGCACATTCCAAACCTTCATATCCAATCCATCAGACTTGAAGGATGTGAATTTTGTTTCAAATAGTGGCAGCTTTCGTTTCAGCAGTAGTTTTAGTTGAGAAAACATTTTCAGCTCTTGGACAACTTTAGTGGAGAAATTGCTAATGATTTGGATTATTATTGTCATGCTGCCCCATTTGTCCTAGTATTCATGAAACCTGAAAATGCATTTATTTGTGTCTTTTCTTATGATTCATAATCCCTGTGCATCTGTTGTAGATGCGCTTCTAAACGAAGGTTACGGGGAGTTTGGATTTTTCAATGTCACATTGCTAGCCTTGTTTTGGACTGCTCACTGCTGCGTCGTACCTATATCTTAATTAAGTTGTTTACAATTTTGTAAACTTGTCCACTGGTAACTCAAGATAACAAAATAGAATACGAGCAATTGACCACCGCAAGCATAAAGCTTTATTTCTTAGAGATAATAACCTTCACATAGTAGGCATGCTGTAAAACTGTGCTCTACTTACTGACTTCTAAGTAGCTTTAGGTTTTATTCCAGAAGTCACTTTAAAAAGATTTGCAGCGAAATATTATTGGTACCGAAACAACAGCAACATACGAAAATGTGCTCACATGAGAATAGGAACAAACACCAAATTGTAAACAAACAGCACTCAAAGTACCATTTCTCCCACTGCAGTCTTTCAAACATCTACATGTAAACGCACTCATCGCATCCCAGTTGCAAGTGAAAGCACTGGCATCGCAGAAACAAAGCATGATTGACGTACCAGTCCCATTTAGCTTTGCGATCTGGGCCTTGATCACTAAACATACAAACTTATTTTACATCCTAACTGTGCTGTGATCCACTCTAAATCTGCAGAAAGCATTATAAATATTTCCGCTTTGAAAATTGTGAAAACATTGTCAATGTCACAACGGATAGTTCTCCAAAATTAATTGGTAAACAAGTTTATGCTAACAGATGGTTCTCCAACTTTAACTGCACAGACAGTAAAAATGGAAGATCTGACAAAAGTAGTGTTTTTGACTGCACCGTTACAAGGTAAAGGTCATTTTGTACACAACATTAGCATAACCTTCAAAAATCATGTTTGAACGAGTCCTACATCCATTCATGTTCATACACGCTTTCCCTCGGGAGGGGGTGGCGGGGGAACCAGTCCTAGTAGAGTTTACGAGAAAGATCTGCAGAGATGTTCTATAAGAAGTTCTATCTGAACATCTCTACAGATCTCTCTCGTAAACTCTTGCTTTTTACTATGAGGATGGTCTTTGCAGGTTTTGAGCAGTACCCAAAGTCTGGTCCCTTGGCCTTTAGGTTTCCCAACAATTTTTTAACACCTTCCATATGTCCGACTGCAAAGCTATGATGTGGCGGGGGCAGCAACCACCGAATTATCTCATCAGCAATCTTTGGAGGTTCTGCTGAAAACGAAGGAAGGACCAAACAAAGCCGGAGATGTAATGACGTCACTTGGTACTTGGACGACCTCTGCACCACTTTACCTTGGGTGCTGCAAGCAGGACTTGTCTCATCGATCTTTCATGGAACATTCTGGACACATGGCCGGCTGAGATATCTTGATTCAAAGTGGCTCAGCAATCAGGGCTTTATGAAATGCGTAGCTACGTACTTCGTCGCGAAGTGTCAGACCGTGAACTCATCGCAAAATTCCCATCTCCGCCGCATGTACTTGAGATAGAACTCTTTCAGTTATTACCCGAAATAAAATCCATGACCATTGATCAGGATCAGCAAACAGACTGAATAAAAATTGAAAGCTTTCTGGTGTTTGAAAACGCCCGTGCAGTAACCACAGAGCGATGAAGCCCACGCACAATAGCGTTTTCTTTACAAAAACGAATATAAATCGCCCTGTTCCACCCCGCCAAGGTGCTACAATTTCTCGACCTTCTACACTCTACTTCCGCTTACTTGTAGCGCGCACTGGCTTGGGTTTCTGGAGAGATACATTGTAACACCGCGGATGTTTTTACTAACTTCATTCGTGTTTGGTTGTATGGAAGCTGAAAACTGATTAAAATCCATGTTGACTCCCCTAGTTCGTCTGAGGATGCAAAAAATACTGAACCGCATGCAGAAAGTAAACGGTTGCTCTTGCAGGTTCCAGCTGTGACGCCCTCTTGAACAGACCATTCCCATAGTTGCCATTTTGAAGGAAGCCAACTTGAACGCAAGGAAACACAGTGCGTTTTGGACAACCTGCCCAGAGAATAATGCAGTCGTTTTTCTGATTTTGAAAAGATTATCATGTCGTTCACCCGGTGATCTTTTGTCTATTACAAAACTCTGAAATTGTACCACAGACCCTGAAAGTAAAATTGATGTCCCAGGCAATGATTGTTAAACTTCATTTAACCAAATTGCGTTGCAAATCCCCGATATACTGCACACAGAAAAGGCTGGTATTGTTTGAATCGACGTACATTTATGAGCAGACGTTCAATCTTATGAACATTAATATGGTTGCCACAGATGAAAGTTAATCACCCAACACCCACGACTTATCCTGGGAATTCCCCCCCACGAAAAACCAATACAGGATTTGATCGACTGGCTAAAAAGGGGAGAAAACAAAAGGATTCGCCCTAAAAATGATGTCTTTTTTGTTGCGCTGTAAAATATGTGGATTTGTAAACTAAATTATGCGATAAACCTCGCATTATCATTCTTGTTTGCCTGTTAATGGACGAAGAGTGTTACTTATGGCTTTTATATTTTTTAATTTTGATTAATCTGTGCATAGATAACTTCAGCCCTACCATAAAGGAAATCAACTGCGTTTTGGTTTTCAAAGTGTAATTGAGTTTTTTTGAATTTAGAATTGTTTCCATTTGATGACGTAAATCTTTCATTATCTTGCAACCTTTAGGACTGCCTAATTTCATAAAAGCAACAGCTCAAAGCTCATGAGCAGAATCTGTGGAAAAACCATCTAGTGAAATGTGATGCCATGAATAAATATGAACTACACACAGAATAAGACCAGACAGTAGGCCTCTCTCATAATTGTCTGAATAGTTTGATGCATTGCAAAAGGGTATATTTATTGACCACGGTAAACACCACTGCATTTTGGTTTGACACAAAAAATGGATGACGAAAAGATAAAGACACACAAAGTATAAGTATATCATTGAAGTGAATACGCAAAGCTTTATTGCATCATGACGTACGCATAGGCTGAATAGAGCAGCAAGTTAACAACTGAATACGGTTCAATTTAATTTAATTGCAGTGTTAGCTTTTATTGCTTCGCTAACAGTATAAGTACGTGGCCTATACCAGTTGTTCCCAACCGAGGGGAATTCCTCCCCATGGAGGAATTTCATGAGTTCAGGGGAGGAATTTCCACTTTACAGTCACCTATTCAGTGTAAGTGTTGTACTTCTTTTCTAAGTTGGCATTGGTTTTTACAATTAGTTAATCCATTTTGCATTTTTAGTTCTTTAGTCGACTATCACACGTTTTTGTTGACTAAGTTCCATTATTTGACAACAAATAGTTTCGGTCCCACTTTTACTAATCAAGTTATTGTCGTCAACAAACACCATTGTTCCAACTGTAGTTTTAATACTAGCCCACGAACCCAATCAGGGGAGGAGTGAAAGTTCCAAAATGTGCAAAGGGAGGAATGCATCAAGAAAGTTTGGGAACCACTGGCCCATACAATAATCTACTGCATAAACATTCCAACAACAAAAAACACATCCCCTCAGATGCTTGACAGAAGTGTCCGCTTCTGTTTGTAGTGGACCTCGCTACGGCCCGGTGCCTAGTCAAGGCGTTGACGACTCAATGCAACTTGCGCGGTGGCGCGATGCGCTCTCATTTTCAACTTTTTCGGCTCGCTCGAGCACTTCGTCCGCTTCGGTGCTGGAAGATCGAGAGTTCGACTTTTGGCAGGGTCCTTCCAAGACATTGTAAATTGGTACTGTAGCCTTCTTACCAGGCGCATGGTGTGCGGAAGAGCAGCAGGGAACACACCCAGAACACAAAAACAAACCGAGTGAAATTAAACCTGAAATCGTACAAATTCCGTCGGGCGCTACAAGACCCTTGTAGTCATAAATCGCCAACAACAAACCCGCATATTAAACAAAAAGAAAGTAAGAAAGAAAGAAAGCAACTTCACGGCGAAAGAAACAGAATGCGAGAACGCGACAAGAATGGACATGTTTGTCATTTTCGTGTGAGCGTCAGCTTAAGAACCGATTGTGAGAGTCGGATTCGTCAATTCGATACGTTTCGAAATGTCTCAAGCTTGTTTGCTTGTTTTCTGTTCATGAAAAAAAGGTAATTAAGTAATCACGCTACGTGTCCATGGTTTTCACCGGGTAAAGACGACGTGTTTACGGTCATACTGAGAAGAGACTCCACACCTACAGACGTGCTAAGACCGAGAATCTACGTCGCGATATAAATGGTTCCCAGACTGGGAACGGACCAGGCCGTTTCTGCTAACCACATAAATGGTTCCCAGGCCGTTTCTGCTAACCACATAAATGGTTCCCAGGCCGTTTCTGCTAACCACATAAATGGTTCCC
>Ga0210059_1002026_pt1 | contig 31347 bp, 16 predicted proteins | sample Ectturendosymbi2_FD_188042 | JGI IMG/M metagenome (GOLD analysis project Ga0210059, IMG submission 188042) | Ecteinascidia turbinata endosymbiont from Florida, USA - Sample 2 (SPAdes) (version 2) | ecosystem: Host-associated > Tunicates > Ascidians > Unclassified | place: Key West, Florida... | reverse complement strand
GGAAATCATTGGTAGAGTGCCCCATTATCACTGCACTTGTTGCTGCGTTCGACGCAAAAGCGTTCAATGACACGGAATTGTTGAAATCTTATTTGGCTGGCGGCAACAGAGTTATTAATTTTCACAGGCAAATCAAACCAAAAACGCCACAGATAAAATATTTGACAAAACACATGGCCTACGTTTTTTCATAAGTTTCACATCTGTTTATTCTCATCATCTCTAAAAATGCCGAATGAGCTTTGCACATTCGAAACGCTAACAAAACTACTGTATTGCTCATTTGAATCAACTTTGTTTTCATTGCAGGGTACTGCTGCTAGCCCTACAAAAAGCTCTTATCTGCAGTAGCCTACAACTTTAAGCTTTGATCAGGTGCACTGGCGTAACTAGACGTTTGAGCCAGGGGGAAACTTAGCTGAAGGGAGTCCACTGGCCAACACTCTGAAAAGAGTAGAAAAATAATACTGAATCCGGATGTGGACGGCTATAGCCTACTAAAACCCGAAATCACCGGAAAACACTCCGAATAACGCAAAAAATGACAATCTACTGAAAACCAAAAGGACAGTAAATATCAAAACACAAGATAGATGAAGCCCCGGTTTTTACATTTAGCTTGCCAGGGAGGCGTTTCGCACCCCTGTCCCCCCGTCAGTTGCGTCACTGATCAGGTGCACTTTAAAACACAAACAACCAAAGGCGTTTCGCCTGATTTGCGGTAGGATTCAGCAAACGCACGTCGCAGCCAACGTACTTTGAGTTTGACTAACGACACAATAGTCGGCGTGCGGCTTGACCAACGGTCATATTGAGATTCATGGAAACTCAATGGACTTTGGCGTTATCACCACGAAATCTGATTAGTTGAATAAAACTAAATTTTATGAATAATTAAGACATACATAAAAATTGAGACAGCTCTCAAAAGGCTTCACGTCCACATGGCACATGAATGAAGTGATCCGCTATCAAATCAAAGAAACTTGCCTGAAAGAAGAAACCTGCCAGTTACGGGGATTATGTCCTTGAGCAATTAAGTGCATGCATGTTGATCTGTCAGGTGATTAAGTGTTTAAGAGATTAATTGTCTCGGTGTTTGATTGTCTGCGTGGTTAACTATCTAGTGATTAAATGTCAGTGATGAACTGTCGCGTGATGAAATGTCTGTAAACCATGCATGCCACATCAGCTTGTTGGAGGACCCCTTGGATCTTGAGGCCCTAGGCTTAAGCGGACATAGCCTATTGCTAAATCCGGGCATTCGATTGAGTTTAAAGCATTTGTTGTACATGGAGCTGCGTGATATGAATCTCCTCTATCTAGCATGCTTCTCTTCAAATAAAACGCATCAAAAAGTCCCAGTATTCTGCAACATATATGAAAACGTCGTGATAGATTGCAATCGAAAACATTTTCAGGAAGTCAGGAATGATTCATTGATAAATTCTGGAATCCTGTGAATGTATCACAAAAAAGATTTCCAATATTTGATTTTCACAAGCCTGAAGCATTGTTTACTGAATTACGTGCAGTTGTAACTGCACCGTTTGGAAATGGCTTCATCCAAAAACGCACCGGTATTGAACATAGAAGAGTGCTTTGAACAACTTAATTTGATACCCTTGTGCACGTATCAAAAGTCTTCATCATTCTGAAGCCGGGTGCCTGTTCAAGTTAAGTGAGCAACGCTGCTGCATAACAATCAATATGTGAATGAATTTGTTCTTGATGCACCTATTTTGGAGGTGGACATGTGCACTAGACAGACCACTTTTCATAAGCTGTTTATAGCTCCCACACCTAGGGGACATAATATAGTACATCTAAAATGCCATTCAGATTTCTGCTAGTACATTAATGTACTTGCAAATTACTTATCAATTTAATTCAAAAGTACAACATGTTGAAGTGTCATATCAGAATTGATTCCCAATAATTTTCTATTGCAATCAGAAACGCATGCAACATACCACAACGTCTCCAGAATGCGATGCACTGCACTTTGCTGCACAGCAATAAGCGAAGTGAATGATGGCAAGAACCAGTTGAATAAACGCGATGATGGAGAGAGCAACATGGATAGAAATCAGTGCGATCTAAAATCAATATGAAAATGTTGAAGCGCACTCCGCAAATTCAGGGAATGGTTGGAAAATCTTTAAAAGTATTTTCTTCAAATTGCAAGCACTCGTATGCCTTTGAAACGGCAATTTTTTATAATAATTGTCTTAAGTTAAATTCAATATGTTGGAATTGTCATACACAAATCAATGCTTGAAAATCACCTGAAAACTCGTCGGGTTGGAAATATATATCACCACGGCTGTAACTTCAATTACAACCATAGCCTCGGCAGCAATCGCAGCAAATATTGTCAGGATCAGTGATGAAATAATCTGAATAGAAGCATTCAAAACTGGTTGATTTTATTACGAAGCAGATATAAACTTTTCGAATTTGCGGATATGATAATCACATCAGCCATAAACAATATTGCTTTCCCAAAAGAGTTTCCCCAATACATTCATATTTCAAACAGCAATGGGAAGTCATTACTATGAACATAGAACATATGGTTCTTTTCTTGCAAAAGATTATTCTCAAACATGATTATTTTTGGCGATGAGAAAACCTGTTGTTTGAAACTGTTGAACACCTTCGTCGCGGATTGACCAGTATATATGTCATTCGTTCAAATGCGCCGTGTGCAGAATGGCATGCTTATATATATACTGTATGTCATTAACTTTGCGACTTGATAACATTTTATGTACTTGTTTTTTCTACAAGGAAAAGTTCCGCAATGTTCGTCAAGCCCATTCCTGGCAGTTGTTGGGTGTACCGGGATAACGTTTTTTGAACTCGCATTTGTGCAGAAAACAAATTCCACATATTATCTTTGAACATACCCGCACTATATCTGAAGATGAGAAGTAATTCCAACGAAAACCTTCGGAGCAAAATACTTTCGGTCATAACTAAAGATGCGCGAAGATGCACACCTTTATCCTATTCAGAAAGATTGAGCTGTTGCTCTGTAAAGCACCACAACTTTTTTAAACTGATTTCGTTGCACCCAAAATTTGCAAGAAACTTATTCTGATCGCTATGCATCCTTCCTGAAAGTTTGAGATCAATCTATCAAGAACTTTGCGAGTTATTAATTTTTGAATTGAGCAACCGGACTCAGCGCATCGGATTGCTTTTGTGGCGCGTCATTAGTAATGCGCATAACCGACTTTAAGAAATTTGAGGCAGCAAGTTGCTGCCTAGGACATATCAACTTTTCTCATGCTTGATGTTTTTTAAACAAATTTTACACAAATTTTCTTCGTGCAAAATGAAGCTTACAGTCAAATTTTAAGTTAATCAGACAAGTACTTTTTGCGTTATTCGATTTTGAGTCTAGCTATTGGGTAAAAACAATCCAAAAACCGCTTGCACCTGCTAACTATTAATCAAGAGGAATTCACTACGCACCGAAGGTGTTAACCACCTGATGAAAATACATAAATTAAAACCGTTTTCAACAGCAAACGCATGATTTTCACATTGCTGTTCACATTTTAGTGAAAATAAAGATCCATGTTAATCTGGTTGTTTAATATGGCATTGCCTCATTCTTTTGTTATGTTTGTCTGAATTTTCAATTTCGGTGGCTAAGCCTAGCTAATTGCATTTTTGTTTTCCTTGGCGGCTATGGTGCAGAGTTGTTCAAATACGTAGAAATACATAGAACTAACGAATTTGTGTGCCTAAACCTTTTGTTTCGTAAATAGCATAAAATCATGTGCTAAAAATTTGTTTTATTTATTAGCCAGAAGATGTTCATCCAGGAAATCTTGGATAATTGAATTTTTTACAAACGAAAAAAAATATACTTAAAAACAGTTTTCAACTTTCAGTTTGCTGTTCACATTTTAGTGAAAACAAGCATTCATATTGATCTGGACGTTTGAAAACGGCACGTTCTGACAACTTCACCGTGTTCGGTTGAATTTGCCATTTCGGTGAACAAGATAACTAATGACAATGTGTGCCTACAGTGTTTTGTTTCATGTATTAAGCTACACGAAATTCATCAAGGCAAGCGTGGCACATCGTATTTTTATATTCCTCAAACACATAGAAATACTATGTAACAAAAACGTCGTTGATGTTGATGGAAAAATATAATTTTTTTAGGTTCTTCAGCAAAGGTAGTGAGTCAGCTTGCTTTTACAAGAGAAGAGATGAGAAGCAGTGGCAGTTTTTTTATCAGACATTTCAACCAATGGAAATAGAGCTATGATTAATACTTTGGATCGGAAGGAACAACTACTAAACGTACCGGACATGATTCTGGTCTTCTTCCAGACACTACTCCAAGCACACCAGCCAGCAACACCTGAATAAACAAAATACAACCTGCATGGTCATTATGACAGGTTGCCGTTACCTGCATCACCTAAAGCAACTTAAATTAAAGAAACACTCAACGGTAGAAAAAAAATGCTGTAAACAAATTTTGCTTCCAGTCCTTGCGATAAATCAGGATAAAAGTGTTTTTCCGGAACCAACTACAAGTAGTGTTTCCACCAACAAAATATGTTTTTGGATTGTATATGAGATATGTATCAACAAAACTTAAGGCTTAACTTCATCGAAAAATTCGTAGAAAAGTACTTTTCAATTATTTGGATACAGTTATTTTCAATTTTGCATCAAACAACTTCGCAAACAATTACAGCTACTCACCAGTAATCCACACCAAATCCCAGCACTGGTATAAGTCACAACAACGAAAATACTTGCAACGCCATTTGAGACAATGACATTGGCCGCAATTGCAACTGTGATTGATAGAATTCCAAGTACAATCTCAGCAATCTGAAATGTACTTGATCGTAAATTTTCGAATGCAGTAAAAATTATTTTCAACTGTCAAATCAATGAAGTTGCAAAAGACATGCGCGACATGTTGTGTTGGGATTTAATCTGTTGGGGAAAATTTTTTACATTCGTCGCAAATGTTTGTTTCCAGATATTTTTCACATTTGTCAACAGCGTTTTCGTGGAACCATCCAATCAGCTTTGGTTGATAACGGCTACTCTGTGCAATATTGAGAGTTGAAGTTTTCAAAAAGCCTTATTGGCATGGGTGCTTGTTTAAATGTTGCATCGATTCGGTGAGTAAAGTGCTGTGTTCGGTTATTGTGCTTTGGCCACCACGCGGACTCCAATCATACAATCTTCAGACCATTGCGAGTCAGTACTGAGTAGCACGCACCAACGTGAACAGTTCAGTGTTGTGTTCTTTCATTTAATTACTTTTGTTTGTTTTTTTAGATATGTCGTCTTTTCACTTGAGTAATAGTCAATATAAAGGTTTGAACGTCTGTAACAGTAGTTTCTGTCTGCACTAGAAGCTCGGATTCTTCATCCCTGCTCTGCAATGAATTTGTTCAATTTGTTTTTCAAGAGCAAGCAGTAAGATGCGCAACTTTATTTTTAAGGTTGGTTTTGGTGCCTCGCCCTACTTTCGTAAGGGTTTTCGCAAGGATAGAAAAACAATAATTTATATTAATATAAATGAGGGTGCTCTTGTTTTTCAATCGATGTGATGTTGAAATTGGGTTTAACTGATTAGGATGAATAAAACCTAATGTTCAAGACTGATTTTTACGTAAAGTCTTTTGTAGGTCAAGAAACCTCAATTCAAATAAACAAATATGGTTTTGAGTTGACTGAACTCTTTCGATATCGGTGACGCCTAACTGCTGGATTGCTGAATGTACTGCAAAAAACTGGTAAAAGCAATTGATGCATTTTCACCTAGGATGCGAAGCATCACATCGTTGACACTTCAAAAGCAGTGAATCCCATCTCTGCCACTAAAACATAATACGGCATATGATAACGCAAATTTCGTGTTCAAAAGTGGGGATTGGAAGAAAGACTCATTTAAAATCTAACAGGTTTGCGGTGTTTGAATACTCACATTTGGTGAAGAAACAGCCATAAACCGAAAAAGTCATGAGACTTTGCAGAACTAGTGCAACCATGCTTCCGGAATTCTGCTAAAATAGTTTTGGACGACAGAGCTTGCAGCACGTTGAAACAAGTTTAAGTGAAAGCAATCGCAAAAATCACATTGAAAATTAAAAATGGGCACTTCACTTTTCTGTTTGATTGATATGATGTAAATGAGTGAAATCCTTGAGTGAAACCCATGAGTAAGTCCTTTTAATTGTTATATCTATTATGCGAAACCTACATTCTACTGAGAAAAAATCTACTATGAGTATTGGCTAAATAGCATTCCGTGAAATGTCGTCACTAAAAATATCCGGAGGGAAAATCGAACTTGGTGATTGGCCCTAGTGGGAAACCAGACTGAAAAGGTTAAGAACCGCTGGTCTAGCGTTTTCAGCAAACCAAGTCTTTTCCAGATTTTATGCATTTACTTTCTTGTGTGGGAATTTTCAGAAGATGATATCACAGTAAAAGCGTCAAGCTAGCCATCCAAGCATAAAGCAGTATTTTTGTAGTAAGCCTAAACAAAAATTTCTTGCTGTTAGCCAGACAGAAAGTGTAAATACCAGCAGCAGTGACTGCACAGGTCCTTTCAATTTTGTTGTGCACAAAAAACAACATTCAACTGTTACAATCTCAAAGGCAGTTTCAGCTAACAGTCAGTCAACAGCATCTAACGATAAGACTTTTCAATCATGGATGTTAGGTTGAAAGGTTTTGATGAACCCCTACAAATGAATGCATTCACTCTGCATGCTGACGGAGGTATAATGTGTTTGCTATACTGATGAATCCAGCAGTTACCATTGTCCGAGGAACGAATGGTAATGTTTACCACTACGAAGCCTTCCAGGCCTCTTCGCCCAAACAGCCAGGATAATCATCTCAGCTCTGATCAACACCAAAAAACCAATAGCCTGGAACAAAACTCAACGTATTGCACTATTATAGGCTATTCATCAGGATTGCCTCTCAGATAAAGTAACACGGTAGCTGAGCGCGTACATCTGATTTACTGGGTTTTGGAGGAAGATATAGCGAATCGCTATCTTAAAATTGATGATATATTCATTCTTGAAATAGGCAAGTTCATGCATAGGTTGCACTGTGGTAGAATTCCTGTCAATTTCGATCAATTGTTTGCTCCCGTTTGTCAGGCACACTCCCATGCAACACGTGCTGCCACACGAGGTGGATACATTTGGCAAATGGCTTCGACAGTCAAAGCCAAAATATCTCTGAAACACCTTGGCCCAAAAATCTGGGACTCCAATGATCCTTCCTTGTATGATAGTTTGCTACCTGCCTTCAAGAGGCAGTTAAAAGACAAACTGGTTAATGAATATAGTGGTTGATTATCCTATACGATGTAAGAAATGACGCTAAGGTTAGGGCTGTACAACTTGGATTTACGATAATGTACCATTGATTTGGTCAGAAAAGTGTATACTGTAAGTGCAACATCAGTTTTAAATTCTGGTGTGTTTTGAGTGCATGAATTGACTGTTTATTGCTGTTTCATTTTTTGTTTTTGTTGTTGTTTCTCTTTTTCCTGCGGCGGTCTCTTTGTTTCTTTTACAGGGACGATCCACCAAGAAGGTTCATCTCCATCATGTGCAGCAGGCCGGGGCCATGCAGGATTTCTTCACCATCATGAAATGCTTTTGGACAGCTTGTGAAGCTTGTACACAACACTGTTCGTGGCTCCTCAAGCGGCTGATTATTGCAGAAGTTGGAGATTTGACTTCATGGCAAAAATCTATGAACTGCTACAGAGCAACAATTGTCTGCTTGGATGCGAAAGGGTTATGAAAACCCAGGCAGAATTAGCTGGGTTTACACTTTCTCTGCCACCCTCAGCTCCTTGCGGAACTGAGCAAAGCACGATAGATACTGGTTGCGACCCAGCACTTCCGCGCAACTGTGATGATCATTCAGCAGACTGTAACCTCTTCAAAACAATAACCTTATTAAAATCGCAATAATTCGGCCATCATCTTCAAACCACGATAGGATTTTATGAACTGCCGAGGGGCGCCCGACGAGACAACCTGTTTTAAAAGTTTTTTTCAGTGTCCCAGCGCCTTAGCTTTAATTTGTACGAAATTGTTTAATATTTGCGTCAATAAACTCTCTCTCTCGCTCGCTCGCGCTCTCTCTGTCTCTCTTTCTCATGAAGAAGGAAGTACACTTTCATTGCAGCAATATTGTTAAAATAGGCGAAGCTCCTTTGGCAATTTTTTTTGAAAATTTGTTCAACTAATCAACACTTTCTGGGGTGGACTTGCATCCCCGGGAGACCCAGCTCCGAATTCACTGGTTTTTGTAGAGTGACGAGTAGACATTTGTTGAAAACAAGTCTCAGATGAATATACCGATGGTTATTACGAATTCAACCTGTTACAGCTTTCGCGTTAATCACCCTTAAAAATCAGATCTAAAAATACCAGATCGTCATGAAATCAAACATTTTTCGTCTGAGTTGGTTCAATGAACGCCACCAGACAAAGGGTCTTGTAAAACGATGTTGGCGATAATTTCATATCTTATATGCATATTGGAAAGTTGTTACCTTGTGCTTCAATAAAAGGCGAAAAAGGATTTGCTCATTTCAATTAAGTTGTAGAAAGTTGAAAAGGTTAAAGATCGTTCATGTTAAGAGTAGTTAATCGCACGAAGTAAACACTTACAGTAAATTATTTGTCATCTGCAGGCCTATAAATATATGTCTTTCACATATATGCAACATCATCATTAAAAGTTTGTTTATCAATTACACTATAAATCTATAAAGCAATATGTTAAACAAACGTATTGTTGAACTTGATAAATTTACAATCATTGACTTCCACAAACAAAGTATTTTCAATATGCTATGCTCTGGCAGTGTTTACAAATATGCATAGAAGTGCAAAACTGCAGTACCATCAATTGAACATTCTTACCCCCACGATCTCGTACGTCTTCGCATATTTGGCTCCAGGATGTGGAGTTGGTACAGCAGGTTCAGCTGTAACAACAATGTTAGACATGTTTTATCTAGCTGTAAAAGAGTTATTATCAGTTCACTTTCAGACTTTGCCAAAGACATCATTAAACTTCAAATAACTCATGCATTAGAAGAGGTCGGTCTCTCAACCAATCGTACGCAAAGAAAACGGGAGAAAAACACATTTCTTTGTATAGTAGATAATTTGAAAGTTGTTTTTTTGAGGAAACATTTGCTTAATTTTGTAAAAAATTATATTTGGTTTTATTTTCAAAAGTGAAATGTAAACGCCTGTTTAGGCTAAGGTCAGTGTTTGGTTTTTAATACCTTATTGCATCTGTTCCCTTGAGTTGAGAAATTCACAATTTTGCGTCACTGGTCTGTAAAAGCTTAGATGAAATCATCGGTTTCGGTTGTTTTTTAGGCATCCCAGAATCTGGACGGTTGGAAAAAGATGTTTCACATTGCTCTACACGTTGTGTGGGCAGCACGGTTGTCACTCAACTAGTAATAGCTATGAAACTGAGGTAAAAGTGTCAAATATTGGCAAAACAGCCAAAATTTAGTTGGTGTTCATCAAATGTAAATCCACTTAAAAGTTTTCCTTGGAAAACTTTTTTCTCCCACTGCACAATCAACTCATTCTATGGTACAATCCTATAATGTAATTAGCTATTAAGTTAAATTGTGCAATCTCAAGCGCAAGTGGAAGTAATAGGATCTATAGGGAAAGTCCACAACATGACACATCGCCTGATACTGTGCAGCTCACAAATTCGTAAAGCCGTGAATGGTGAGCCACTTCACATTCCAATAGGGAAATCTGAGTTCGATCAACTAAGATAATGCCCTGGAACATTGGGCTTACATTCCCTTTGAAAACGATATAGTCACATACTGCAACTTTTGAAAACGATTTGCAATATTATGTTCTGATGTTTAGCTCAAAACTAAAATAAAACTTTACACGCATGCCCAACAAAATATTCCTTAATATATATTTCTTTCAAACATCGCTGATAGGTTTCATGGAGAATATACAATGGAAATGTTTTAAATATCTATTCGTGATTGGAGGAAAACATACAGTCAACAAAAGAGCTTTCGTTCAAAAGTAATCGCAGCAAAAGCGTCGAAATTCAGCACAAACTTTAGATTTTGTTCAATGTGTTTTTCCCAAGATTTTTTCAGTGGTATACATGAGCCTAGTATACAACTTGCTATTTTTGCACTGAAACAATTTACCCATCACAACTACCGATATCACCATCACTTTGACAATTGTATTGCATCTTTCAGAAAATAGATCTTAGATAATTGCCTGATTTCCTCCATCTCATGTCATCAACAATTCGTAAATACACTGAACAAATCCCAACACCACCAGCAGTATAGACGTCGCAAACAACCTCATCGCATCTCTTAGTGCAGTGAACTGTGTTTTATCATTGTATCGCAAAACTTCTTTTTCCCAAATGTTTGCAGCATTGTCTGTGACCACTAGAGCATAAATATTCATTCAAGTATGCCACAAATGAAACTGTGGTCTAAATGGGGGAAAAGTAGAGGACTTGGCTAATCGGCGGACGTGGTCAGTAGAGTATAAACGAAAACATATTTACTGAAACACAATGCAATAATGTTAATCAAGCATTATGTTGCCGCAAGTGATAAAAAGTATTCTTATTACAGAGTTTTCAAATATTCTTCCGTTACGATTGATTGTGACTGTCTACACAAAACATTGAAGTTAAATGTTTTGGCACCTGTTCCAGTGCATTTAATATTTTCACATGACTGTTGCGTTTAAAGCTAGTTTTCAATGAAGCAAGTTTAACTTGGATGAGGTGCTGTTTTTTAGATATACCGTTCGGTTTATGAAATACCTTTAACTTAATTTTTGTAAGTTAATATTTGACATGTAAAATATAGTTATTTTCCATTACCGCTTAGGATGAGACCAATTTATGACTGTTACCAAAATTTGTTTTTTAATCTAGCAAAGTATGCATGACCGGGAATGTTTCTACTCACCTCCAGAACATGTAGCAATGTCCCGCACCTAATCGCAGAAATGTGATTTTAAGGAAAGTTTAAATGGAAACCAAAGATGCGGCAGAACTTGTTACTTACGCTCTACACTTAAGCTGAACATCACAATTTGATTTCAAATTAAAGAAGAACAGTATTATGGTTCAGATGGAGGTGAAAAAATCTACACGCTGTGTCTTTTACAAAGCGCTGGCAGTTTCAATCAGGTTGCACTAGTTTTGCTTTTTAACCTTTTTTGGTAGAGTCAAATGCTTGACGGGACTGACAATTATCGTGTCCTTCCAATCAGTTGCAAATTGCTAATGATAAAAACACCGTTGTGATTGAGGCTAGATAATTCACCTGGTTAGGTTGGAGTAATGATGTCATGCAAAGGTTCACTGACCAAGCAGAAAGTCTGTTCAAAATTTCTTAAAATAGTGCATAGGCAAGAACCACCATTTTTCGGTTTCGTTATCATGAAGAATGTTTGCCGTTCTTTTCTGAAAATGTCTAAAATACTACATTGGGACTACCCGTTTTTCGCGCTGTATTTGTCCTGAATAACGTTTGGCGTGGTAGGGCTTATTGACCAAGCACAACAACCCTCCGAAACTGCACATTAGAAGTGTAAAGGCATCCGTTTTATTATGTTTCATGAAAACAACTTGAATGTACCGTACAGCATACCTATCACCATTAAAGATAGCGTTTGATTTATGCAAAAGCGTCACAGATTATCTAAATCAGTGGTTCTTAACCGAGGGGCGTTCATAAAATTTCTAGGGAGGCATGAGCCCATAGGCGTCCTACAATTCGGACGTTTGTCCTTAAATTTACAAAGAAATACATTTGTTTTTATTAAAGTGAGAATTGGTTGAAAGAAAGGGCAATTGCTTAGTGGATAAGTGGCAGAAAAAAATTAAAAATCCTGGTCTGAATGAAAACAGCACATGGCAAAACAAATGGCAGAAGTCACATTTGTGCTAAAAAATAAACAAAAAGTGACACGTCAATCTGACTTGCAATATTTTCCCCACCATCCATACGCTTCCCTCTGAACATCATTTTTGAAACGTCCACGTCGCAACATACAATTACACAACAAATTTCAAAAAAATGCATATTATACCTCCTAAACCAATCTTATCCCTTCTCAAATAAACTGTCAAATATACCCTACTTATTGTATTATTCATTGACATAACTATTGTTTACCATTAATCTATTGTGGGACTTAACTAAAAAACCACCTGGTTAGGTTAAGAATCCTGGGGAGAGGCAAATATATTTTGATTGTTATGCTATTTTGTGAGTGACCAAGGTTTAACACGCTAAAATACAATTATTTAATCTTGTTTTTACTTTGAACCCTGGCTGTTATTATGCTCGAATACTTATGATGTACATCATCCTTGCTTGATTGTCTTGCCCTGTTTGGTTTTACTAGTTTTTTTGTGAGTTACCCGAATAAACTGAACTGAGAAATGTTGACCATTCATATGTGAATGCGCTTTTGTCCTTAACATGAATATCGCTCTTCAGATGTGACTAATGCACTCCTTCCTCCATAATGATATGCATTATTAAAAGAGTGCAGTGCAACATTTTGCACAATTGCGTTGATAATGTACTGATTATGTGAATAGAAGGAACATGCATTTGTTGACAAACAACTTGTCTCAACCAAGGCGACAAACAATCAATTGGTAAATAGTTTAATAGGAAATCGACTTCAAGCAACGCTGCTGTAGACATCCTCAGTCTTAAATCTGAAAGCATTGCTTGCGGGAGGAACTTTGTCAGGCTAACACAAGGGCAGAGGAAACAAACAAACTAAGACTAAAATGAATGAATCAGAACACAAGCAGCTACAATGAAAAACTGGGAAATAGGTACTTCCTAAAAACTTGCTTTCACTATAACTTCAAAACCAACTAATACCAATTCCAGAGCAACGAAAAGACCCATTAATACCGGAAACAACACGCTGTTATGATTAAACGTTGACAGAATGGGCAAGCATGATTGCGTTCGTAACTTTGGCAACACCAACTCCAGTGTGCTCCTTAAAAATTGCATGCAGAACACTGTCACAGAGGTTACGGAATTGCCAGTACACTGGGTGGTGAAAAAGGTCATAACACGTCAAAGAACAGCGCAAAATGTGGCAAGAATTATTTGGATTAGTGGTTCTTTCCAAGGCATCCACAAAGTGTGCAGTGCATGCAAGATCCTTAAATACTTTAGGTTTGTTTTGTGTATTGCTTGAAATAGGCGATTGAAATTGGTTAGGTTTTGCCCAATTGTAGGAGGTCGTTTGTTGGAACTCATTGCATTCGTGATTAGGATTTTTCTCTCTGTGTTAGATTTAGCAAGTCGGGGAAAGCAATAGCTCAAACCTGTGGGTCAACTTCCTTCTCGCAACCTTTGTTGTCGTTTGTGAACAAATGTAAATCTACATATCTTTGCGCTGGACAGCTACAACAACTGTGTGCAATCGTTGCGTACCACTTTTAGTTTATCGTAAAACAATCATTTTTGACATGGCAATTGTGACATGTTCTTGGATCCTTGTAAACATTTTACAATACAGGCTCTTAACAAATACCTTTAATCGACCGTAAATTGCTTATGCTGAAGACGCCATTGAGGCAAAACACTTGTTTGGTTGTGATGTCAACTTCAACTTTGCGTTGTGTTGTCATGTAACGGTTTGCTGATCAAGAGGAACGTCTATCTGATATTGCTTAAAATAGTACAGGGACTAACAGTCTTTTTCGGTTCCATTATCCTATTAAAGAATCTTTGGCATGTAAGGGCTTGTTGACCAACTTGACTTGCACTCAGATTCCAATACAGCAAATTTCACATGCAACTACATCCATTCTTTATGTTTTCAGATAATACATCGTCCACACTTTCCCTTGTATGCATATCTATCACCTTCAAAGATGTGGTTTTCTTCTGTGAAATTGTCGACAAAATGTCCAAGAAAACAGGGTGTGTCAAATCAGAATTAAGAACGCATAGTTGCTACAAAGCAAAACGTAAACAGTCAATCCCATTTGCATTAATTTCTTTCCTTAGTGTTTGTGTTTCATTTTCATTCCTGTTCAGCATTGATTGAACGAATTCCATTTTTTTAAATAATACTGACTTTGGACTGCTCCGTAGATCAATGCTTTTTAACTATTAACCGTACCGCTGCATACGCATTTAAGAAATAATAATCATAGTACAGCATTGTAATTTCTTGTGCACTAACGTTGCTATTGGCTTTTGTGTACACAAAGGATGCACAGCTTTTTTAACAAACCTGAATGTTTTTTTTTTGCTGTGGGACATATAACTGCGGACTATCGTGCCGTCAACGTCGGTTGATAAAAATATCTGTCTTGATTGAGGGAACATGATACGTTCTTCGTTGGCAAGAGAAAAAATTCACAGTTGCAATTGTTTGAAACCTATGCCGTTCAAAACTGCGGTTTGCTCTCAGGTGTGCCTTGACGACCACAGGCCCTTATTTCGACAAACTTGTGAAACAACCTCGGAGACGAGATTCTCATTGAAATTTGTTAATGTGGGCGATAAAACAACTTTTCTAAAGCTAGTGTTTGTATTGCTCTCGTAGCCATAGTCTCTCTTTGAATCAACGAAGATTTAAATTGGTCCGAAAATGAGTCTGTGTCTCAAAAAGGTTGGGAAACATTGATTTAAATGAAAACCAAAATTGAAGCAGTATTTACTTAATGCAGTAACTAATGCATTTTAAACCTCAAAAAATTCAAATTCGAGAACAATGTTATCACTCAGAGGGAAATGAAAAAGGTTATGAGCTGTGGATTTAGAAGTAAGCTGTCACTTTCAATCAGGTTGGACTCGTTTTCCATTTTAGACGCTTTTTGTTACTGGCAAATGTGAGATTACACTGACTCTGAGCAAATGTAACTGATCAACCGTAAATTGCTTGTGCTGAACACAATGTTGAGGCAAAGCACCTGCTCTGGTCAGGTTGACGTGGTAATGTCATGAAAAGGCTCACTGGTCACGCAGAACGTCTCTTCGAAATTGCCTAATATAGTGCGTAGGGACCAACCGCTTTTTTCGGTTTCGTTATCCTGAAGAGTATTTGTCATTCTTTATCTTGAAGAAATGTTTGGCATTTCTGAAATTGCTTCAAATAATGCATAGGGACTAACCGTCTTTGTTCGTTTTCTTAATTCTGAACAATGTCTGGCATTTAAGGGTATGTTTATCAACTTGAGCTGCACCGATATTTTATGCAAAAAAAATCATGTGTAATTACCACTGATTTGGTATGTTTCAAGAAGGCAATATCACGAACTCTTCCCTATCCACGCAAATTTATCACCATCAGAGATGTGGTTGTCTTCTGTGAAATTGTCAAAAACTGTCCAAAATTCAGAAAGCATACATACGTAAAGGCAAAAAGTAAATAAGTTATACGATTTTCGTTAATCTTCCCCCATGTGCTTTCGTTTCATTTTCATTCCTGTACAAAGTTTATGGAACGACTTCCACTTCAAAAATATTACTGTCTTTGACCGTCGTTGCTTGATTAATGTTTTTTTTTACCTGTAACTGTAATCCTACCGCTGTATAAGTGTTAATGCATTATAATCATAGCACAGCATGGTGATGTCTTGTGCAATGGCATTGCTATTGTCTTTTGGACACAAAAGAAAACAGTTTATTTAAACACAATCTCAATTTATTAAACAATGTTTCTTGACCTATACGAGCGAATATGATATATTCTTCGTTTCTGAAAGAAAAAAATCACAGTTGCGATTGTTAGAAACAACACAGCTTAAATATCATATTTTACATCCACGTGTTAGGAAAATCTTTAAACAACAGCGAAGGATGTTGATAAACAAATTATGCCGACTAAAGAGAGATAATTAAGTTTTCTGACAGTAGCCGCTGACATCCGAATCAAAAAATTCTCACATCAATCAATACTTGCTCATGCTACATCTAATAAGAAAAATATATTCCATTCGCCAATTTCTAAGCATTGTGGTTAACACCACAGTAACACTGAAAGACACCAAGTTGTATGTAATGTCGTGATAGTATTATCGAAGAAGTATTTAGCAAAAAAAGTGCAAGAAATACATGCAACAAGGACTGCAATCGGATAATGAATGAAATAAGATATATTTGTTGCCATTATGCTACTTAAGCGTTACACCATGGACAGATCAACATAATGCATAAATGATGCCAAACCCCTGCGGATGAACATTTCATGATGAACTGTACACTATGTTATACTCTTGTCAAAATGTCTTAAAAGCTGTATAGTTGAAAAAACTGTGAATATATACTTGAATATGCCTTCTACCCATTTGCACAATTTTTGAGTACATCGTACGCTACAGAAATTGTATCAAGATATTTGTATAGAAATACTTGTATTACTCACGTAACAGATATTTTAGTAACTTTGCTTTTTGTCAATCAAGGTCATGTGTTCTGGTGCAGGAGAAGTCGCTTAAACAATAGCTAATTTGAGTTCATGAATACACTAATGTCACTTTATCTATCGAACCGAAATATGCAGTGTTTAATATTTCACCTTGTTTAAGTTAGTCTAACTGTTGGGCAGGACCTCTTGCATTGACACGTGCATGGTGTTATTGCTTGCCTTTGTTCGTTACCAACAGAACCATCGCCAAAACGTCTTTAAATTGGGGAAACTTTAGATTTGTTCAGGGGAGGCTGACATTCTAAAACTTGACAAAAAATCCATTGATATGTAATGTTTCACATTTCACATTGGAAGCTTAGAGCTTTGTTTGGGGGAACCAGGCCCACCAAAGCTCACCATGGCGGCGGGACTGGTTCCCAATATACATATATTTTCGAAAACTGCATTACCAATCCATCAAATCTAAACATATAGTCCAGTCTTGCGGTCGGTTTTCAGACTAAAGTTCTTGCCTCAACTTCATCCAACTGAGAGCAGCACCTTTTCTGAGCTTTTCTTGTTGAAATGAAATTTTCTATGACTGTAAATGTTAAGTATACCATTGAATAAATGAGACTTTTACGGAACACCCTGCCTATCAGATGCCTCTTATTCACTCTACTAGCAGTTCAAACCGGGAATATGAGCATAAAGTTACCCACGCAAACACATCAACAGCACTTCCCGCTTCAGGAATGTCATTTTCCGACACCATTACGTCATGCAGGAAAACAGTCGTTATATTGAAACTGAGCAACGTTACCTTTGCAGAGTTCTTCACTTCAACCACCAGAATTTAATGTTGATAAGCCCACTTAATGACTAGGCTACAGCTCATGGCACTTATTGAGAGTATCCCATTGAACATTAAAAATAGCATGAGATTTGCCAAAAAATTGTTTATACACTTTTGGCTACGGCAGTTAGCGGAATGCCAATGCCTGAAATATGCTTCTTACCGAGGCAGCTAAGGTGAACGCATTTTCCCAAGGAGCGCTACAGCGTTTCACTCAGTGGCCGAACCTTCCAATTGAAAAGCGGACACTCTGCAACTGAGCAATCGCCAACACAATAAGGTACGTTCCCTCCCTCAAACTCTAAAACGTAGGTAAACTGTGGACCTGATACGAACCATCAGCAATTGACCATAGTTTTATTGAGGTGGGCTACTAGCCCTTCCACTTCGAGAAAGGTTCCTCCACCACTGACACTTACGCCATTACTTTTGTAGAACAAGTCAGTTTTGACTCCTTGAATATCTGTGAAGATGACAGACTTAACAAATTAGACGCAGACGCACATAATGTTAAAACCATGATATTCTTCATTTCAAATAATTCTTGTACCCCTTAGCGATGTTCACTGATTTCTACCATGCTATTTTTCCCTTTGTTTCCCTCCTTTGTTGCCAAATATTTAGTCTTTTATCAACTAATCCTTGTGGCTACCTTCGCAACTTTTACTTTTCAATGATAGTCTCTAGAGCAGCCTACGTCTTTCAAACTTAAGACTCAAAGGTAAGAATAGAACTACCAAACAATGGACATCAAAGTTGTTTCACTGGTGTTACACCAGATGTTATTCGCAGAAAATGTTGTTGGAGTGAGCTTCACGTCTGTAAGCTTTCGAGCTTGCATTCTTGTCTGATATTCCTGAAAATCTGAAATATCTCTCACCATATTTATTTCAAAAGCAACATAAGAACATCCAGCTTTCTTGCCAACGTTGCTGTTGATTTTGTTTGATTAACGTGTCACTTTTCTGTATCTGTATCGTTGTTTTTAGTTTCTATCGTTTTTCTTTTGTCGTTACCTACCTCGATGATATCCCAATCCCCACGTACATATGCATACTCTTCGCTTCTAATTTCTGGTGTAGTTTTGTTTCCTTAGATCGTCTCACGTTGATTCGATGCAATTGGTTACTTCCATTTTACTATCTGTGAAACGTCTTCAATTAAAAATTCATTTGTGCTAGCAACAGGGCTGATTGAACTTTTGATTCTTGAGATTTTTCGCCAACCCTTGGTGATTCAACTACTGTATATCAGTTCTTATCAATTTGCCAAGCCTCAAATTTTTATGTCTTTGTATTTTCATCAGCATCCAATTAATGTCTAGTCTTTGATGTCGTTGTTTTTTTCCTGATGCATTATTTTGCTTCGTAATTTCAGTCAGAAAAATGCATGAATAAGACACACCACACCAATAGACCATTTTTCAGCTCCATGCCACCAAATAACAATGAAAACCAATACTGATACATTGTGCCTGTCTAGAAACGCAAAGTTCAACTACTTTGGGATGGTATTCACGAGTGACGGAAGATGGAGCTAAGAAATTAATACGTGGATTAGTAAAGCAAACGCAGTTCTGCGTGAGCTTTATCACTCCATGGTCACAATAAACGCAGCAAAATATGCACTTTTTCGACCTTCTGTCCACCCACGTATGCATCACAATTATGGTGTAATTTCTAGAAATCATGCATGCAGAGATTGCGTGTAGCCTATAATTGTGGGTGTAGGGCTCTATACGATCTGCTGTGGCGAGCGAGTGTTAGTGGTCATCAGGTACAATGCAACATTCCTACCTTTTAGGCTTTTTTGAGAAAAAATCTACCTGTCTCTTGAAAGATCCAGAAAGTTGAAGGTGTGTGGGTGCCATAATACATTCGTGCATTACATGGCCTTGACGAGGGTTAGACTCATCGTTCTACTCTGGATGTACTGTTGCACCAAGTGTTACGCGTTAGCGGACAATAGTGTTAAACATCAACCGCCGGTCCATGATATATTCGTGGCTGCTGTCTAACGCTAGGACGCCGGAATAGTTTTCGCGCTGACGCTTGAGTGGGCAAGTCCTTATTTCAAAAAGCCCTGGATGGAAAACGATCCACGATAGAAATAACAATTCTGCACAAAAACGTCAATGACATTGTGTAGCTTACGAAAAACAAAATTAAACAATTTTTCCACTTGTTTTAGAGAGAAATAGCACCCTAAAACAAGGGTGGGTTGGCTGTTTTTTTGCTTTGAAAAATTTATTGCGCCTATTCCAAGAATGGGAAAAATGTAAAAATCAGCGAAACAGTTGCTATAGCTGTTACAAAGCATACTGCCAAGTTTTAAAATTGATAAATTGCGGAGAAGAAAAGTTATAACAGTTTTCATATCGCCTGGTCCTAGACAGCATTTCTGCTTTTCGACTCAGTCCGAAAACGCACATGCGTGCAGCTGTGCTTTGCCTATCGCTGAGTAACTCAGTTTTGGTTCGATTTGACTAAAACTTACAGCAGTATTTCATTTCGATAACTAAAACCTCCGTAGATATTTTCGTTGCACTGACTGAACTACGAAATAAATTGTTACACACATTGTACCACGAAAAAACGCAAACTTTTATTTTCGCACAAAAAACAACGCAAAATTTTATCTACACGTGGCCTGAGCATTCGACAATTGCCAGCTCTTGGGTGCTGAAATGTAACGCTTCTGCTGTTGTTGTTGTTGCAGAAAAAAATTTGAATATCATAGAATATGTTGTGATTACCTTGTAGCAGCCGCTTGTCAAGATAGTAGTGTATGAAAGGAGAGAAGAAAACTACAACATTTTTATCAGGTGGTCGTAAACATGGTTTGAAATTTGTGAAAAAGTTATGCACGCACGTTCTGGTGCTTGGCGTTGTTGCGATGAGAAAGGACGAGCGGCAAAGTTGCAGTGTGAGCCATTGTTGGCAGCAACTTTTATTGTGCTGTGTTGAACTCTAAATCTCCATCGATATGTGTTGTTGGGAAGCAGCCAAAAGATCACACGCCGCGATAACTCAATTCCTGCTTTTGCGCAATTCAATGGGTGTTATTCTTCGTGATGCCCTCCCTGTCTCACAAAGACTTTGCGCTAATGGGACGTTTGAAAACTGCCGAGGCAGCGCGAATTGCCAAGTGCGAATGTTTTTGAAGCAGCCGAACAGGCGGCTCCAGCAGTTACTTGCTGTTAAAAAAAAAAATTCTACTAAAGCAAAAATCGTCAAATCTCCGCAAGAGATGTTCTAACTCAGTAAAAAACGTTTCTGAGTAATTATTTATCCCCATCACACTGGCAAACGTTCACAAATGCTTTACACTAACGGGTCATTTGAAATCTGCCGAGAGCGAATGTTTGTGAAGCAGCGTCGAACACGCGGCTGAAGCAGTTACTTGCTGTCGAAAAAAATATTTATGCTCAAGCAAAAATCATCAAATATCTACATGACTGGTTTCAATTCAGTAAGAAAATTTCTGAGTGATTGTTTATCCACATTACATTATAAATCGCTTCCAATGAAATAAAATGTGACGGGACAATCAACCACATGGTTACAGCAGGCCCATCTTATTTCCGCACCTCGGCCAAACGGGTGCGTTACGGTACGCAAAACCACCATGACTGCAGGCAAAATATACCATGGTTGCTTTGATATCCCTCCTGACCACAGCGTACGTCAAATAACATTATAAATAAATGTTTCTGGTTGTTACAGACTTGTATGAAATGTTCGTACTTAATAGACGAAAGCATATCACCCGGCGCTAAACCATTGGCATTTGAAGTGAAGCACGAGTATATCGTGCACTGGTTCACAAATATATCGTGCCCCGGCGATCTACGGATGGACAACGACCAGACACGGCAGATGAATTATGAAAGCGGCGGTAATTCTGTGGTTGTGGCCCCAATGTATCCTGAATCATTCTGTTGCAAACGTTCTGGCCTGGGCAGAACATTTTCATAGGAGGGGTTTCATTCAAACCCCTATGTTGGTCATTTGTATTTGGTGAGCACTGTTTGTGACATCACAATTTGACGTCACATTCATTTGTCGACACCAATGTTTTGGCGAAGTTTGTTGACATAATATGCATATTCGTCTATAAGTACTCTCTTTATTTTATGTCATTGCATTCGTTGCAATGATTATGAACTATCAGCGGTCCTAGTTAGGATATCGGAGGAAAATACACTCAACACTAAGACACAGCAGTTCATAACTGCAAAAATATCAGACAGCGCGTTAAGACGGGGGATCACAGCATACTCATCAAAGCGTCAGAGCAATTTACAACTGCAAAATCAGGCTGCGCTAATGTCTCGTCGAATCCGAGCAGTCGAGCATAAAAGGTGTGTGGCTGGATTGGCAGGGGCACACCCCGGTTTGCAAGATCGAATCTTGCTAAACTACACAATAATTGAGAATGCGCATAAAGTGCACAGAAAAATTTTTTTTGTCGTGTATGGACGTGCAGCAAACTTTTAGTTTTCCTTTTTCACTACTGAGACACTACCAAATCCATGAATGCTTCTATGTCAACAACTGTTTTTTTGAGATCATGCAACAGTTCTGTCATGCTACACAATTTGGTAAGATAGCACATGGAGTTGGCGCATGCGCTAATCAGCCACAGGAGACAAAATACAGACAGTTGTTTCGGATAAAGTGAACTATCGCGGAACACAATCTGAAACATGCGTAGTGGAAGAAAGGTCCTCAAAAAATGGCGAGATGTTTCCTTGATGCAGACGGTAACCAAGATTCCCACCAAAACCTAAATATTTCTTTTTGGCCCATTTACATATTGCTTGAAATTTCCATTTAAATTCATTCCGTGGTATTTGCATAAATTTGACAAATAATAAGCAAAAAGCATGCGAAAACAATCAATCTCTTTGCGCAGGTAATATAGTTTTTGTAACATACCGAACTTTTGGTGGTTACCCATACCTCGCATTTCCATACGCCCTTGTTCTGTTTTGTCTGTTTTTATCGATCTGCGTTGTGCAGGCAATGTGTGTTTGTGGTATGGACTTCGTGTCTGTTTCAAAATTAGAAATCAAATTGAATTAAAATTGAAACATGAACTTTCCAACGTGGCAATGCTGTCAGTTTTCAAATAGGTCTTTTTCCGATCCTCACCTATATTCGTGAATTTTTTAATGTTTGTACGAATATTATCTCAAATGCAAACGGAGGAGATGGGCTGTTTAGGAAACGTTAACGGTGTAATACTTCGGAACAAAGTGCACAACTGTAAATTTCGTAAAGACCGGAATGTCGAGCCAATTCTCCTCCAAATACTGTAACCAGGCCCCAACTTTTTGGTTCTGCCATGTGCCCTAAATGTGCGCAAATGATTGGCGAGGCACGTACTGCTGGCTCATCCTAGGGGAAGCGGCCCAGAGGTCGTCCAAGTACCTGGTGGAGTAACTACACCTTTCATCTTGCGTGGTCCTGTCTTGGTGTGGAACCAGCCGAACTGCTTGAGACTGATATTAACCGTGAGGTATTTTGATTCCTCCTAGGCCTGCAGCGTCCGCGACCCTACTGAGAGGAAAAGCGGGAATTAAAATGAACAAACTTGCAGATTGCAACTTTTCATATTTTTTTTATACAATTTCCTCGAGGAGGTGCTAATCATGGTGTTTAAATATTTGTGGATTTATCGCAACAAAGCTCACCGTTATTGGTAGAAACTGACACTTTGACATGTTTCAAAACGTTTTTTTGCACGTGGTACTTCATTTGCTTTTTGAAACAGCATGAAAAAGTTGTTGAGAATCGCGTGGTTTATATTGTGAAGTTTAAAATGGTAAGCACTTTGTATGTTTTTCAGAGGTTTTTCTTGATAATCTTCTCAAAACTTACTATTATAAAGCAACAAGTTTTTTTGTAATAGTATCAATTTACCTAGCTTTATCTGCACAGTATTGGGACACCCATTTGAAACGTTGATATAATAATGTTAGATGTTGTGTTCCACTCATGCAGCGATCAGAGCCGCATCACCCACCAATTGGGGGGCCCACGCGTTCATAAGGAACCAAAATTCAGTCCCGTCACCACTTAGCTCTTTAAAGAAAGCTTCTACCCCAAAATTGAAATATGAAGTACTACAAATCAGTGAAGTTGGGGACACTTTGAAAAAAAGGTCTTATTTATTACAGTTACTTTGAGCCCCTTTGAAAGCAATGTATTTACACACTGCAACCAGGGCCGGCCTTTAGCCGATTTGTACCGATTGTTTCCAATTGGGCCCAGGGCGAAAGGGGGCCCGACGCAACGCCTAACAGGGGCGGATCCCGGGAAGGTCCAATCGCCCCCCCTAAAACCTAAGAAAGTAACTTTTTTCACCAAGATATTCTACAATTCGGAAAACAGCATTCGCGATATAATGCCATTTAGACATCCATTGTTTTTTCACAGCAGTTTCGCAAATTATACTTCATACCTCTTACAGTAGTGAACTCGTAATGAGACCTGACTGCCAAATATTATTGAAACCACTCCCTTGAACTTACTGGCTGGAACGCCCCTGACGCCTGTTAACCTATACGAAGGCTGACACTTTCAATCGAAGCTGCTTGTGAGACGCCGGCGTGGGGTCCCGACCCCGGTTGCCAACGAAAAACCAAAGTAAACTGCGCGTTTTTTTTCCATCTTCATACATTCGTTTGCAACAGTGGTCATTATTTTTGATATGTGGCCTGCTCTTTTCAACAGCAGCTAGTTAAGGCAGAGAAGGTTTAAGTTTGAATCTGTTCTCTGTTTCACTTGTAAGTTTTTCGTACTCTTACAGCAGAAGGGCATTGCTATTTCAGTAATTACTGCCACTGTCGTCTGAAAATTAAGTTTACAGTAGTTCGTTATTGCAAATGTGTACTCCTTAATCGGTTTTTAATAGCTTTATTCAGTTTTCCTAGCAGAGATCTGATGAGGCAGCCTCTTTCCCTTATTTGTTTATTGCACTCAGGATCTACAATAGATTATCCCAGTGACCGTGGTTTCCGCAGTAAAGAGTTTTTCTAAGCTAAAACTATTGAAATTAAAACCTATTTGAGATCATCACTCCAGCAAGATCGCCTAAACGTTTGTTTGACGATTATGTCCATTGAATCAGAAATTAACAAAGGCCTAAACTTGGACAAAGTTTTCAAAGGCATTGCTAATGCTAAAGCACGAAAGATAATTTTCTCTTGCCAAATGCATTTTTTGTGATTTGTTCATTCGGGTTTGCTATTATTTCGGAGCGTTATAATATAAGGATGCATTGCTGTAGTTTTTGTGTGATGTACCGTTCTCCCGTTTTTTCGTTTGCTGATGTTTTGTTACTAAGATATTATATCTTGCCTTCGCTGACTGGTCCAAGCAGTGTTGCTAATGTCATTTAACGCATGGCCAATTGACCTGCCGTAGCCTAGACCACGATAGGCACCTGGTCAGAGAGAAGGTATTGAATGTAGCAACTCATGGATTTATTGGGTGTTACGGAGATGTCCGTGGAATTGACATGGTAAATCTCCGCTGAAGAAGTGAAACTGGGGTTATGCCCCCAGACACCACTATCGTTAACCCCTTCGGACCTAGCTCTTTATGATTTCTGTTATTATTACTTGATTCCCACAAATATTTCTGCACGAGCCACGAGAGGGGACCCGCAAAATGCTTCCAATTGGGCCCCGCACTTGCTAAGGCTGGCCCTGATTAACTGCTGTTGGGGTTCCCTTTGAAAGCAAAGTAGCCTACGTATACATTACAGTTGCTGTTGGACCCCTTTGAAAGCAGAGTACTTACGCAATGCATTTGCTGTTTGGCCCCTTTGCAAAGCAGAGTACCTGCACATTACAGTTGTTGTTTGGGAACCCTTTGAAAGCAGAGTACTGAATGATGATGTGGTTCGGAAAACAGTAAATCTCGTTTAATCTGGAATCGATTTGACCGACAATTTTATCCGGTTTAGGCGAAGATTCGGATTATCCGATGATGGTTGTTTCTAGATGACGTCCTCTACGTACAGAGAAACCGGTGAAAATTACTAAGTTGAACACATTTATGACCCAACAGCAGACTTTCGCAGAAGAAAAACGAATTTATTAAAGTATCCACAATGGTGCATCAGAATAGTAACCGCCATATCCAATAGTTATGAGAAATCGTACGTTCATAATTTTACACGACTTGGCTGCGAAGAAATCTGGGATTTGGAATACCGCAGAGATTTCTGCGACTGGTCCACAAGCAGTCATTCTATTTGGAAGGCAATGCCCTCCAGACATCTGAGTACAATACACTCAAGGATAATGCTGTTCACAAGCAAACTCAACTCTGATCAAGAGACTGAAACTGTGGCACAGTCATAGCGGCTTTCCGTGAGCGTTACGATCAACATGATAAGCCATGCCCATGTGTGACGCAAGTGTATTTACGATTAGTCGGATGTTGCACGCAGTTGCAGACGTTGTTATGTGATAATTCTTCACGCTTCTTGGTGATCATGAACACGCTTGTGTTGCGTCTGAAAGCTGCCGAATCTTTCCTAGAAAAAAAATCCGGATTACGAAATGTGAAAAGAGTAGATTTTATCCGGTATTGGCGAAGATCCGGATTAAAAAAATCCGGATAAACCGAATATTTTTATGAAGAATAACATTAGAAATCATCCGTACCACCAGGTTTATCCGGTTTTGGGGAAGATCTGGATTAACTGAATCCGGATTAACCGAGGTTTACTGTTTAATAGATGAGTGGATAATAACTTTTTCACGAAAAGTGAGGAATATTTACGCGCGAAATACCTTGAGGGGGCCCTGAAAAGAGGGTTGGGGCGAGGAAAGTGTTTCACTTACCTACCCTTAAACACACCACTGTATATAACCCTGACAATGATCGTATATAAGAATATGAAACCGATTGAACACGTTCTGCTTCATCCGATATGCCTACTTTCTCACCTTATATGCGCATGTAAATACCGCAATGCAAAGTTATCTTTGTATTATTGAACACATTGAAGTTTTTGACGAATTTTTCACTTCAAAAACACAGATTTAACTCGATTTTTCATTATTAAGCCTAGACACCCAGGTCGACTGATAAACAGATCTGGGTGAACAAAAAAACTCATTGGGAGCCCTGCTCACATGCGAGAAAACGCCTACTACCGTAACTTGAAGTGAACAATTAAAGGTTTATTGCCGTGTTACTGTTACGCAATAAAGACCAAGAGTACAACAATCCGCTTGCAAGTTTCGCAATCGCATCTTCAGGCAAAGAATCGCACAAGAGCGAACTCCGCAGTTGCGCTGAGCGTTTCGGGGGCCTTGCGGTTACGACTTTGCCCTGATGAGCCTCGCGTTCATTTATCCGGCCCTGCCTACATGCCTAGTTGCATTGATCCAGAAGTCAGACTTTCACTTTATCAACGTGTTTTGCGTGGTGATTGTTGTAAAAAATGTACTATGTCCAGCCCAGGTCTTCTCTTATTTTGTGATATCTTTGGTGCTTAAGACCAAATTTACACATTTGCGAAGCCTGCTGTTTAAACACCGAAATGGAGTTAACTGTGTAGTTAGAAAAGTCTATTTGGAAATAATTGCCAAGTTGTCCCAAAACAGAGTAGTGCAGTTAGTGGATTATCGACATTAACCGTTGCGTCCACGTAGGCCTTAGTCTAGAGTGTGTTTGCCACATTCATAGACGATTTGAGATACAAAATGTTATCATTCTAAACATGTGCTATGCACCAGGAGATTAACAAATCCAGACATCAGCAAGGTGTATGCATGCATATTTAGGCTAGTAAAAGTCCAACGCACACACTTTATAAACATACTTCACTGAAGCTCATGGTAAGGTTTATCATTTTGCGCTAATGAAAGAAAACATTCATCGCGGCGCACATGCTTTGACCGGCCTCATGTTTGTTCCTTCGGTAATAATGTTTTCATGACTGAACGCTAGGATTGATTCTGATTTCCTACGAACTTTTTTACATTTGCATTTCATTACGACATCTCTAAACAATCGCCGTCAATTAAATGATAGTGATTTACGACCCAATTCCTTTTGTTAAGCTTGTTCTGAAAATGTCAGTTGGAAACTACAAGCCTATTACGGGTATATCTACAAATGCTGTTGATGTTGTGTATAAATCTAAATTTTCAGAAGGTCTAGCCCCTCCCACAAACACGAAGGCCCCCAAAGGAAGACTTTCTGGCGATGGTTCTGCCCGTGCCCGCAGACATGGGGGCGCACTTGCCCCCAAATATTTTTGTGCCCTCCAAATTTTCTTGTGCTCAGAAAATTTGTGTTAAACATGTGACAAAAACAAAACTCTTTCCCTCATAAAAAAGTATTTTGCCCCCAAACCTTAAAACCTGGTTACGGGCCTGATTCTGCCAAAATTGTGTCTGCAATTAGGTATTTTGTTTTGAAGGCCATTCGGCCTGGAGATGAAGGATAACGTCGAAAACTTTTTTTTATAAATTACCATTAAGGGGGACACTGTGAGCAATTTGGGGGGCAGAGTAAGGCTGCTACGGAACTGGCAAAGATACAAAGTACTGTCACCTAAAAAATACAGCAGTTACGTTGCCTTTTTCATCTTGCAAGAACCCACTTGGAATCTTGTTCGTTGCCTACAATGAACGCTGTTTTGCGATTTGGTAGCAATAAGATGTTTCTGCAGATGCAAAGTGATTTCTATCTGACGTAGTTGAACACGTTCTGAAATTGCTTCTCAACACTTTCCCAGGAAGTTCTGCCTAAGCGTTTGTTGTCATGCTACGGTCGGAAACGGTACAAGTGACGAAGAGCACAAATATTTGTTTTCACATAGTATTTTTCATGCACATCATAGTTGATCAGTTGAATGTACAGGTATTACAGAGGTGCTCAATGGAATTTATGAGAATACATATTTTAAAGCAAACAAACAAACAGTCCAGTATACATAAGCATACCAGGAAAAAACAAGTGGTTATTTGAACGTTATGAGAAGCATTCAGTAAAACTAGCAGTAAATATGCAGTCCAATTTGACAACAAAAACGTGCACTACTCTATGGAGCATGTTTTTACAGAAAGCAAATTCACACAAGTTTTCCAAAGATTCTGAACAATCTTCTTGGATCTCTTTAGCATTCCTCGTTACATCGGCTGGTGTTGCTAAAAAAGCAATTTGTAAACACAATATTAGTAATATGTCAGCAAACGATGAAATCTGAACATATGAGGTGGGCATTACGGATGTCGCGACGTTAAGGCTTTACCCAGTTTCCTTCAAATGAATTCACATTTCTGCAACACAAAATCATAAGTGCCGGAAGAAGTTTTCTATAGTTGATTGTTGTTAGTTTATTCTTGACATTCGTTTTTAATTGGTTCGGAGACAAAAATTAAGTGCATCCACTTCTGCACAAGAAAAAAAGGTGTTGTACAGTTTTATGAAAAAAGCAACTGCTAAATCATACGAAGCAAGAAATATTTTGTAAGCGTTTTGGAAAAGACTGTTATCATTGTCATATCGGTGAACGCATATTTCAATTGGCGTTAAAACTTGTAAAAAAACTCACTTCAATTCATACTGCAAGACTATGAAACCGACGTAAAAACAATAAGCAATTTTTAAAAGTCCACTCAAAAAGTTAAAAATGATGCACCGAAGTATTTTGGATTATTTTCAAACACTTTCTAAAAACATAGTGTGTTCCAAAAATGTATGCATGTGATTATAGCCATCATTTCATATCAAAATATCTCAGGTTTTTGTTTTCTAGGTGAAACTTAGCAAGCGATCCAATGATTTATTTCGTACCCACAATGGGTCAAGCAGCGAGATGCTCTATGTAGGAGAGGAACAAGAATGTTTCTGGCGATGAAATCAGTTGTTCACACTCAATGATAATTTTGGAGAGGCTTCACAGGCACAAATTCCTCAACCGAATTCACAATAAAGAAACCTACTGGAAAAATTCAGGGAAACGGTAAGTGTGCAGGAGAACACTAAAGGTCGCAATGGCCGGCCACGGTCAGTCAGGACAGAAAAGCTTACGATTTGTGACTCTGCGACAATACTTGGAGCACTCTCGAAGGAAACAACGAAGGACACAAGACGTTTGTTCCAGGAGATTCGTATTTCAAGGAGTTCAGTTATGCGCAGAATCCACAGGGATCGTCAGTTGTTTCCGTATAGGATACAAATTTTACAACCTCAGACTGATGCAAATATGGATGCATGACGTTCCTTTGGGTAAACCAGGTACCGCATCAAACACACTCCTTATTTCTTGGACTACATTTTTTCAGTCACGAGCCAAATTTCCACATTATTAGTGTGTGACCAAACAGAAGAAGCGATTTCGTGCTCAGGCTAAACATCGTGAGCAACGGTATAGCCCATTTAAGATTATAAGCAATTACTCTGCTTAAAGGGGTTCCCAACAGCAGGTCACTTTGATTTCAAAATCGCCCCCAAGAAAAACTGCAATATATAAACACTCGTTGATTTCAAAGGGCACCGACAGCCACTGCGGTGAGTAGTTACTCAGCTTTTGACGGGGCCCCCGCAGTAACTGTAATATTTATGTACTCTGCTTTCAAATGGGGCACCCAGTAGCACTCTGATGCGCAAGTGACCTACTCTGCTTTCGAAGGGGCCCCTAACAGCAACAGTAATTTATAAGTTTTCCGCTTTCAAAAGCGCATTAGTAGACAGAGATTTATTAAATGCACGGCGCCGGAACATATATTTTAAATTATGTGTGCACGGGTCGCACCAATGTTTATTCAATTCGGCCGCATATGGAGCTGTGCTCGCGAAGTGGTGGTGCGCAAGGAAACACTTACACCATACAAACCCTATACTTCTGTAATAGAGGCTTGTGAAAAAATGACAATGCCTTTCAACACAAAATGCAATTTATCAAAAACGGATACATATGTTTGGACCACCCTGTAATTAATTTGCCCGAAAAGAGCATTGGCAACAGTTTCTGTTATTGGGCGTTGATCAAAACGTTTTTGCATATCACAACAGAGCAATACGTTTATCGATCCCTTTCAAAATAATTACAAAACAGGAGTAATTTTTCAACAATACGTTTCAATTCTTGATATCTTGCTATAGTCCATTCGATGCTTACTTCTTTTCCTACGTTTACATGGGAGTATCTTACAACGTTTCAAAACACTAGTTTCAAACAGATATCAGTCGATTGACATGCGTTATTTACTTCTCAGTTTTATCTTCGAATGAAGCTTCCTGTCTTAGAAACACAAAAGGGCGTATCATCCTAACTCGTCACATTCCTCTAGGTTTATTTTGAGTGATCGTTTTCTTGGGAAAAGAGGCCTTGCCAACTTGAAACTTGTTCAAGTATTTCTTTTTCAACGCAAACTTCTTTGAAATGCTACAAAATGTGGTTTTATTTTAAGTAGACATTCGACTGTAAGAAAATCTTTTCTGTTGATTTTATAAACGTTTGGTGTAAGTTGCTCTGCAATTCCTAAGCCATGTTTTTCTAAGATTACCTAGAGGGATATGGTTCTGTACAGTAGTCACAGCCGTCACAGCGTGACGGTTTGCACCACTACACACGTTGAGCGCTTCTAAATTTCCAAATTGACAACAAATTTTTAGTTGGTGCATTACATAGCTAAAACGTTTTATTATTTATGAGGTTATACAATTTCCAGTGATTCAAGATGGTTGTTAGAGAGCTCACTGTGTTCTTCATGTTAACCAAAAGCACAGTCCGATGACAATGGCTCCTTCTCTGCTTCTATTACATTTTGGGCAGTTTCTAATACAGTCTTTATTGGAAATTATCAACATCGAAGAACTGAAAGGCGGTAAAGTTGATGCTTTTAGTTAGTTAATTTAACTTTTATTGAGGTAAAACTTTTGCAACTTTATTTTTGAATCTCTGATATAAATTCCAATTGGTTTGTTAAAATTAAGCAACATCTTGCAAAGATACTATCTTCTGCACGTTATC
>Ga0210059_1002025_pt1 | contig 31350 bp, 27 predicted proteins | sample Ectturendosymbi2_FD_188042 | JGI IMG/M metagenome (GOLD analysis project Ga0210059, IMG submission 188042) | Ecteinascidia turbinata endosymbiont from Florida, USA - Sample 2 (SPAdes) (version 2) | ecosystem: Host-associated > Tunicates > Ascidians > Unclassified | place: Key West, Florida... | reverse complement strand
TACTATCCCCAGATATTTGTATTGGTCAACAGAATTTACGTATTGACCCCCCAATTTCAAGACTGGAGTGGCTGTGCTTCTTGCACTTTTAGCCTTAAACGTCATACAAACAGTTTTGTTGCAGTTTAAAATAATCCCATGCGATTCTGCATACGCCTGGCACACATCTAGTATTCTTTGCAACCAACGTACACTTGGACAGAACACACAAATATCATCAGCAAGCATCAAGTAATTTAATAAGACTTCACCAATATAACACCCTGCTTTAATATTGTTTAGTTCATTGTACAAATCATCTAAATAAACAGCAAACAAGTATTGACTCAGTACTACCCCTTGTCCAACCCCATTAGACACATGAAACGGTTCAGAAAAATGCTTGCCCCACTTTATTGGCATCATTTGTTCTTTGTACCAATGTTTCGGTAGGCGCACAAAACACATTGGCACCTCTCTTTGAATTAGTTTCTCAAATAATTTCATGTGTAGTACTCGAGCGAATGCTTTCGAAGCATCTAAAAACACAGCATGCACAGATGAACCATGGGTTACAAAGTATGAGGCAGTTTGCTTTAACTAAAATGTACATTGATCAGTACTATGACCAGCCTTAAAAGCAAGCTGATTGTCTATGGTACCAAGGAAAGGAGAGATGTTAGATAATATGAAGTGCTCAAGCAGCTTTGACACCACTGTGGCTACTGCGACTGGTCTGTAATTTAAAGTGTCAGACATATTCCCATTCTTGATTAATCGTGTCGATCGTTACGTGTGAATCAGGCGAAAAAACTTGTGGTTGATCGTGCTTGGTATGCACATGATCACAGCTTATTGGAAATAAGAGATATGTGTAAGGCTAGCATTCTCTTACAATAAAAACATAGTTGCTTCTTCTGAGCTTGAGCAATACAGTAGTTTTGTTAGAATTTGTATGAAGTCATTTAGAAATCAGATTGTTATTGAGTACTTGCGCAAGTTTGTTCTGCTCCCATGCTAAGCAAATCAGAGAAGATTTTAATGAGCTTAAGTAACAAGCAAAAGTCACTTTGCCGCATGGCAACCACAGAATTTTGTTCAGTGGCACAGCCAGAGCAACTTTTTTCAGCGAGCAACCGTATATTAAACCGCATTTCAGCGAGCAACTGTATAAATTTTTTCAGCGAGCAACCGTATTTTGTTTGAGACACCGCTTCTCAAAGCACACAATGATAAAACATGCTAAAAATTTGGCGGGTCGTGGACCTCTTGGCCCCCTGGATACGACTATGCTCTATCCCAAGGAAACAAAGAGAAAGCAAACAGTAAGAAAATGACAGAACAACGTTTGGGTCTGATGCCGTAGGTTAGTTAAGAGTTTCTCAACCGGAGCCCTCGGCCCCCCGTTGGGACCACGGAGCGATTCTCCAGGGGCCACAAGCAAAGGCCTTTACTAAATAGATCTGTCGTGATATTGCAAAACCCTATCGATGAGCATGGGCCACAAGTGCTGAGAGTCTTTGGAAGGGGGCCACAAACCACGAATAGTTAAGAACCACTGGATTAGTGGTTCTTGGTTTATTCAAACACGCGGAGCCTTATTTCTTAGCTTGGTGGTCACTAACTGCTCAAGAGAAAGATCAATTTCAAGATTCAAAAAAATTAAAACTGAATTAGGGGTCACAATGTTCCAGGATAGATTGTCCACACCAAGAATTCGGTGCATTAAAAGTGACAAATTTAAGCATACAAATTTTAATGAAATTCTAGGTGATTTTGTTACGAAGAAGGTCAGGACAAAACCTTTTTGATTGTTTCCTTTACTCTGTTCAGCCTTACTTGATTCGATGATTGTAGCATTTTAAGTCTCAATACGTATTTTAATAATGACAGCATAAAGTAAATTTATCTTTAAGCCTCACATCTTTTCGCGGGACGGTTTCATTGCGTTACATTCTTTGCAGTCTGAAAAAGTAACAAACACGCGAATCGTGATCCCAGCAGTTGCAACCATTTGGGTCGTTTTACTTGACGTGTTGTGCTCGTGTGTGCGAGATTTTTACAGCCATGGTCCTCACGGCCGCCACACATATGTGTAGTGTATTTCGTTTTTAGGAATTTGTATATTTTGGATGCTACTGTTGAGCACAGATAAGAAAAAAGAGATGTGAAACTTGACGTAGGCCATGTGTTTTGCCAAAAATTTAACCGTGATGTTTTTGATTGGTTCACCTTTCGAAATTAATAATCGTGTTCCCGCCAGCCACGCACGAATTACAGTAGTCCCTGTCATTGAACGCTTTTGCGTCGAAAGTAGCAACAAGCACAGTGATCGTGGGGCACTCTAAAAACGATTTACAAATTATTTAGTGACGGTACTTTTAGAGCGTCAATATCGTCATTTTCAGCATTTCCATTTTTCCCTCATAACAGTGGGAGATGGGGCCTTACAAGTGGATTAGCCAGGGGGTAACGAGGGGGAGGAGACAAGGGGGGCACAATTCTCGCTGGCTGAATCACAATGGGGGCGCCAAAAAGTCCTTACAATGTCACAAGTACTTTATTCAAGTAATTGTGACATTTGCTTCTGAAAGACCTCAGGTTTGAACATGAGGAGGCCAAACTTGCTTTTTGTCCAGGGCGCTATCTAACCTCGCTTACGCCCGTGGGACCAGCCTGGAGGACTCGCAACTATGGGGCGCCGTTCGTAAAAATATTATATCTGACAGATTTAGCACAAAAACTGCTATCTCTGCACATATTTTGCTATCTCTGCACGCATTTACCTATCTCTGCACGCATTTACCTATCTCTGCGCAGAGATAGCTATCTGTGCACGCATTTAGCTTTCTCTGCGCAGAGATAGCTATCTCTACACACATTTAGCTATCTCTAAATGCGTGCAGAGATAGCTATCTCTGCGCAGAGAAAATTAAATGCGTGCAGAGATATAGCTAAATGCGTGCAGAGATAGCTATCTCTGCGCAGAGAAAATTAAATGCATGCAGAGATAGCTATCTCTGCGCCCATTTAGCTATATCTGCATATAGATAGCTATCTCTCCACAAAGATAGCTAAATGCGCTCAGAGATGTTATCTCTGCTCAGAGATAGCTAAATATGCACAGAGATATCAGGTTTTGTGTTAAATATGTCAGATATAATATTTTTACGGACGGCGCTCCATATGCAACAGCTAAATCCGGACCTGCCCCGACCACTTTTGAAACTTGCCGTAACGTTTTTATTTCACCAAACCGAAAGTTACTTCACACTCAACACCCGATGAGTTACTTTTTCACATGCAATCGCTATTGCCATCTTCATTTTGAGGGGGGTATGAATATACCATGCCCTTTGTATGGTGAGGAAATTAATTCCTAAACTTTTTCCGCATCAGGTTAAAAGTCATTACTTCCCTGCGCAGCAGACGCTGTCAATAAACAAGCATGCATCGATTTGCAAGCAGGCCCGTAACCAGGAGAGACGCAGGGGGGCTCATCCCCCCTAGAAAATCTTTCACCCCACCCCCTGGAAAAATATGTTGAAAATAGTTTAAAACTACTGGACATAGTTCAAAAAATTTGGGCCCCTCTCAGAAAACTCTTCGCCCCTCCTGGTGTCCCAAGCTAGTTACGAGCCTGTTTGCAAGTGACATGAAACCAGGTCATTCTTTGAACTTCTGTCTCAACCCGCTCCGTCATTTCGAAGCAAGAGCGGACCGACTGGTATAGCGTAATTTGCCTGATGCAGTCAAAAAGTCAGTCCTTTTAAAGCACTTTCCTCTTTATCAGCTATGGCAGCTCTTTCACCTGACTTTTCGTTTCCATTAACTACTTCAGTCTACTTCTGGCAACGGAAGCTTTAATGCCGATTGGCGGAATACGACAAAAGGATCTGCTACTTTGTAGCACTACTGGAAAGCCAATAGCCTCTGAGTAGAAATCTTTACATTGGTTTATGAACAGTTCGCTTGACTAAAACTGGTTTGCCTTTGGGCGGTAGCCTTAACCAGTTTAGAAGACATGCAATCAAAGAAAAGGTTCCTCTTTATAACGGTTTACTTTGTGTTTAAATAATTGGATGATCGATTGTCAAACCACAGCTTCAACAACGACGCATGTTGTGACTTGTTACACATTTGCCCATAATCGCAATGAAGTTTCAGTGTTTCATCGGATGCTCCGAGAAAATTCCGGCCCTGCCACATTTGTTAAGGTCAGCATGACACAGCAAAAAATTCGTGTGTTGCGAAGAAACCTGGAGTTTGTGGCTTTTATGTTTCCCATCATCAGCCTAACTAGAGGACGTAGCGCAAGAATAGCTGTGGCCGTCGTCGTATGAGCGAGTTCTTTCAATCAAAGCTGTGGCCAAAACATAAGTTTTATAAAAGCATATGTTAAGCATCACCCACTTAAGGCAAGCGAACGCGAAAATGTTGCGGCTGTCTTCCTTGCAGTATCGTGAATGCCAAGCAGTAAAACCCGTCTCATATTCCTGCACGCAGTCTATCACAGCACGGCTTTGTCACACCAACATGTAATCACAGTAGTTTGTACATCGATAGTGATCTTGCTAATCGCTGCAAAGGCGCGCTATGCATCCTGTCGAACTTATTCAGTGGAGTGCACAGCAGCACAAGTGGATACAAATCGAGTGGACAATATTATGTACAAAGCAACTGAATGTGTTGCTGCGACATCGGTGGAAACAAGGACAGGAAGAAACGCGAAAGGTGCCGAATGCTATTCACAGTTTAACGGGCGTTTGTGCATTATGTCGAAAGATAAACGAAAGGACGGGGGGGAAAATATGTTTGAGAAAAGCTTGCCCGACCTGGCCCTGCGAAGTCGAAGCCCGACATCGAAAACGATACCCGCTCAGCGGGACCCGGAGATTTCGTTGCGGAAAATTTACTTCAAAGAAATCGAAACAAAAAAACATAAAATCGTGATTCAGTTGGGACTGTTTGCAGCTTCGCGTCATGTTCGACGCGCGTTCGGTGTATGTTGGGTGGGGCAGGTGCGGTGGAAGCGGCGAACGACCAACGAAAACGAGAGAAGATTAATTGATGCCAAGTCATGTCCGACGTTTATATTATCACAGCCAAGTACGAACTGAATGACCTCGAATGAACCGGGTAAGGTCACAAGTGGAGGGAGGTCTGGAAGCATTGACGAGGAATGATAGAAGCAATCAACTCGTTCATGATAGACGGACATCAAGAACACTGACTGAAATAAATCTCGATGTGTAGCGTTTGCAGGTCAATGTGTAAAAACAGTAACTTCACGGAAGCGGACACAGCGTCCGTCGTTCGTCCGAGTGTGGCAAAGTGAAGTTAACCAAAAAGGAGTGCACAGTTCTTCAGAGTTTAAAAAAATGTACTGAAAAACCACTACTCCCTGTAAAAAAGTAAGTAACGCTTAATCGCGTGCGGGACCGGCAACTGCATAATGGCGTCGCGGAACAGTCCGTGGGAGTGGTTCTCCTCGCACTCGAAGGAGCGATCACTGTTCCCCACGCAATCCCTTCCTCCTCTGTAAGCTGTGGGAATGATGTTCTGTCGCTGCAGCGCGCGTTCGGCCAGGAAAGAGAGAAGCCGGTCACCCTGGGTCATCTGGTGGGACGGGTCGCGGACGCTGTTCATCCCGACGCTCATCCCCATCAGGAAGGAACGGAGGGTGGTCGAGTCCGAGCTGACGTGGATGTTCACGCTCGTCGTTCGACGAGTTTCGCCTGCGCAAGAAAAATGACATCCAACGTAATGAAGAGCTGTTTTCGTTGCGGTTCGATCGATTTTTCAAACAAAAACAGCGGATTGCGCTAACTGACGTCCCCCCCCTCGCGAAAATAAATCACCGCGACGCGAACCTAAAGTTGCAGCAACGAACGTAGTTTTTTTCGACCGAGAGTTTAATAAGCATTGTCGGTGCATAGACGAGAGACCTCTACCGTTGTTGGGATCCACTTGCACTAATGTAACTTTCGATAAAAGAAATCGATCGAGATATTTCACCACTTTGCAGTTTAGATAGTGCAAGTTCACTTTTAATGGTCCAGGTCAGCAGGACTGCCTGGTCATGCCCACCAATGGGCAGATCCAGTACTGGATACTGTGTCACTTAACTAATGTGAAGCCGAGTGAAAGTCACGTGGACGTTCGGCTTTTGGTAAACGCGCATGATTGCCTGGCGTATTACGCGGACGACAGCTTCAAAAAGAAAGTGCTTAACATCGGCTCAACACCACGTTAACATTACAGATCTATTTTTTTATGTTTTTTTGCTAAAAATCGCGTCACCCGCCCAGAATTCCTGGGTGTTTATAAACCAGATCAGAGCTTTTTCAAGCTTGTGAGCTTTACATGTTTTGCGAATGGGGAATTAACTTCCATTTTGGGAGTTTAACCCGTGTAAGCCTCAAGTTACTTTCATATTTGACATCGCTTTTGTATCACATGCACGGCAATGCGGTTGAAGAAAGCAAAAGAATTAGACCAGCAACTATTTCACGAGTCATGGTACAGGAATAGATTTCATCAGCTGGTCCAAACAAACACTTCTGACAGCAACACTCTTCGTGACAGGCAACACACGTTAGTGCAAAAAAGCTAAGATTGCACACCACAATTTGCGTCAACAATTGTGTCAAACAAATCCGCCGATCCGTTCAGGAAATTCCAAGTGTTGTGTTTGATATCTGTGGCATCAAGCAATGCAGTAAAGCCACAAGCGACTGTAAACGACCAGCTCATCGGGCTAATGCTTTGACCAACTTTCACCAGATGCGACATCACAAGTGAAATGGCACGTTGCGATGTAACACGGAAGCATCGCTCTTTTATCCTTTTATCCACTCACAAGCTGGGGGTTTAACTTCACATGCATTGGCGGTCAGCGATGATCCTCGTTCAACCAGCAGAAGTTAACGAAGTGTGCAAACGACTAAACGCAAAATTCACTGACGTGAAAGGGTGTCGCACACACGGGCGCAAAAAGCCGCTCCACCGCACCTCAAGCAGCCGAATGCGAACACGGCGGGGAAAAAAGAGCAAGCGTGATGCGTCATTAGTGTCAGGTGCACTCCTCCGCAAGCCACGCGTTACTTGTGTGGCAACAGGTTACCAGGAGGTGAACTATCAGCTAGCTCTTCCTCGTAAGTGAAGTAGGTTCTACCTTGTCGAGTGCTTGGTTCGGCCGCTGAAGTCTTGTTTCTGCGGAAAGATCCAGGTTTTACTCAGCGATTCGGCGACGCACGATGGGAATAAACTTGGTAGCCACCAACTTCGACAGCACGAAGTTGGCAGCCGTGCCGAACTTGGTAGCCGTGTTTCCGAAGCTGGTAGCCACCGACTTCGGCAGCACGGGCTACAGGAAACGGGTTCACAAAGTTGCGCGAAAATGTAGACGAAAGAATGGAAGCAAACAAAATTACCAAAAGCATTACAACTGCAGCACGCAGGAAGTTTTGCACCTACGGCCGACAATCGAACCTTCGTACTTTACGTTCTGTCAAGGCCATAGTTCACTATTTTTTAAACATATCGCTCCTTTAGTGAATTTTTTGTATGGAATGAATCCTTCGGCAATAATAGAATATAACTGCATTGAGTATTTTTTGACTACTACTCGATTATTTATTTAATCATATCCTTCTGTTGGCGTTTTAACAACATCCGCGATTTCACAATCAGCTAAATTTTGTTAAAATTCTCACTTCTGTCGTTTCCTCATGTAACCTACTCTCCACAATGTTATTCAACAAAATAGTTCGGCGATATGCATCGTTCAAATGCGCAGCAATGGCAAAGAAACTTAGTAACATCTACTAACCTGATACTTGCAATCAACAACAAACCAAAAGTGCATTTGCACTCCCTGCTCATGTTATTCCTATCCCAGCAGATCATTACTGCAACGATCTATCAAACTGAAAAGGTGACGCAGCGGTAGGGACAACGAAAGACTACACAGCCGCGATTCTCAACATCGCATCTCTTACGTTTCTTCCCCAAAGGTTTATTATGACGGCACAAACAAGCACCAGTTTCCACCCATCTATTCGCTATCGCACGTCACTTACTCGTTCTCGCTGCCCACGTTGTCACTCGCGCGTTCTTCGTATTGAACAAGCTCTTTGCCTTTCGACTCTGCCTTACGACTCTTACGATGGCGTCGGAAGAAAGGATAGCAGCCCCTCCTTGACCCTGAAAGTGGGACGCAATGTTGAAATCGATGCTGTCATAAAGAATGAGAAGAGTTACACAACATTAGGTTAAAACTTCGCACTAACCTCGAGGGACAAGTTGCATCGAATACAAGTCCAAGTGTCATTATTGCGATCGGAAAGCCCGAGCGGCAAATGCGCAAAGCTACACACTGTGGCAGCAAGCAACAATAGTGATCACCCGACGAGATCACTCTGTTACTGCTTGTTCGCGCCACGTATATATGGGTGTTATTCTTCGCGCACATCCCGTTCGTGGTGAATCGCACATTCAACGCAACGCCAAGTGAGAGGCTGCAACATTATCATAACATGAATCGAAACGTTGATGTTGCGAAATATCAACGAAGAATATTATTGGAAGCGGAAGTCCTCAAACAAAATCTTCTGAATACAACAGACGGTCCGTGAGTGTCATCCCTACAGGTAACATAGGCCGGATAAAAACACCCCATATGCAACACTTAAAATTATTGGCGGTTACCTCTCAGCTTTTAAAATACGTTCAGAGCGACAGTACTTTTTTTTTAATTCAGACAAATTTTAAACCGTTTCAATCTACGCATAGCAGTTTTTATGCAAATCATGTTGGGGAGCCAACATTTCCAAGACTACTTCAGCGAAGAGAGCGCCCAAGAAGGCTAGAAAACTAAACTCAAACATTTCGATTGCATGTACTTCTCTTCTTTCCATTCGAACCATTTTTCCGCGGAGACGGTGAACTCGCTTCCCGTTCAGGTTTTCCTTTCCGTTTCTTGCGAGGCAAGCCGTGTTTCGCTTTGTCGTCGCCGTCGTCGGCGCTCGGAGGAGGTTCGACGTCCATGCTTTCCGCATCGGTGCCTGGAGACGGTGTCGTTTGAGAAGTGGCCGTGCTGCTGGCTCGCAAGGATTTCTTCAATGGCGCGTTGCTGCTGCTGCTGCCACTGCTGCTGCTGCTGCTGCTTTCGACCGCTATCACTGTGCCACTGGACACGTCGAGCAGAGAGCAGATCTTCTTGCCCTGCTAAAAAACAAGCTGAATGCAATAACAACAATATCGTGTAACGTCTTCACTCCCACACGCAAGGCGCTAGACTTTGAACATGCATCGCAGTAACAACACAAGGAATGCACAAATACGTGAAGACGAGGATATATACGTGGCGGTAGTAGAGCGTATACGCTTAATGGCGCTAATATATTTACTTTGATGAAACACAAGCTTATAAGACACACGCATGAATGACGGCATCATGATTATTATAATGTAGTACTGCGATGACAATAAAAGGCAAACAACGATTAGAGGACAGCACTTTTTCATGATATAACTGGGAAAAATGCACGCAAAACAGGAAACAGTACTAGATTCCTTGTCACAGCTGTTCGCTTCCAGATTAAATTTCTTCGCCAGTTCAGATAATGTTTCAACACATAACTGATTTCTAACCGTAGTGTTGGAGTCGTCTTTTTTGCCACTTCCCAGTTCGTTGTCCGACTCAGACAAGGCTTCAGATGCTGAAAAAAAGGTAGGCTTGTAGTTAATGTTCAACTCACTATCCATTTAGAACAGATTAACTAACAACACGAATAACTGCAACATTTCTTTCATTTCATTGCTCTTGTGAGTATGGGTTTCAATTTACCCACAAAAACACAAACTGAATCGAATGTTAACTGCAGTCAATCAGGGTATAACGACCGCTTTCAGCGCCAAGTGGACAGAAATGTTTGTAGTTTACTTCAGCAGGGATGTTGCATAACTACAATTCAGTTTCGAAGCGACTTTCACGCACCGACCTGTCTCGGGAAAAAACTTATGGAAGTATGTCGACAGTTTGCGAAGGCTTTGCCCGACGTAAAGCAAGATAATGTAAGCACTGGTTTATTTTCGGACAGATTTTCTCACTTCGTTGTGTCCACATTTTCTTGTCAGAAATGAAATAAAAGTTTGACGCATTGGCAAGACCAGCCTGGGCAAGCTACTTTTGACCTACGGGCCAATTTACAAAAACGTGACAACGTGAGGGCCACTTACAACAAAACGATGTATACTCGTACAACAACAGATCCACAACATTTAAAACTAAAAAAGGGGAAGATAAGCGAGTGCGTCATTGAAATTATTGCACAATCGCAAAAATAAGTTTATTACAAATCTCGATCAGTGGGATGCATGAGTTCGAGACTTCTGCCACCATAGCTCCTTTATCAATACCAATGTTAGTGGCGCAAGTCGGAGACTATCGTCCAGTGCTTCATCTGCCAATCGATTTCTGTTTTTAGATTTGACTTGCTTCATCGCAGAAAGTATGCTGTACTCTCACACACGTATGCGTTTTCAAACATCAAGTGCATTTTAGTGCGAAATCTTTCAGTTTGGGAAATCTATCTTTGTTGACTAATTTCCAGACTCTCTACAGTCTCTAACACCGTTAGTATTGTACATGTTTATTAAAAGATCTCATGCTTATTCTAATCGAAATTACCTATTGAGAAATTAATTTGGCTAGGGGGCTACTTTGAGATGGCCGCGTTTAGCGGATAGATAGACAGATTTACTTATTTGGCGGTACTGAGTTCATTGCGCCAGATGTACTCTTCATGACAACGAACGCCGGGGCACCGAAAAACCACAGTGGTTATGTAGTCAGGTGCCCCAGCGGAGGGGGAGCGGCGGGCCGTACCTTCTAACTTAATCGTAACGTAAATAAAATAATAATGGCACACATATAAGGTGTTATTCATTGTTCTTGTGTAAATGCATTTTATCCAGCATAAGCAATTCAATGAGACAAATGTAACCTCACACGCTTTTCAACAAAATTCAGATTTCAAAATTTCTCCTGAATGCTTCCGCGGGCCCCATGCGGCGTGGCCCGCGGGCCTGTAGTTGGACCACACTGGGCAAGACGGTTTAAAACACTGGCATAGTTATTTTAATCGCGTTTTGCCGCGTTACCAGAAGATGCGTTCTCTTCATTGTTTTCTGAAGACGACGATGAAGATGAGGTGATTCCAGTGTGACCTCCGTTCGGAAGATCCTCATCATCTAATAAATTGATTTCAGTAGTCATACATGACGCCGTACTGGATGTGAGCATTTATGCACTAGGACTAGGTACACTATAAGTACAAAAACGCGTTTGGCATGGAAAGGAGAGAAATCGCGTCTTCACAACAAAGGGTAGCAGTTGTAGGCGTCCAAAAGCAGTTGTACAATAAGAACGATTTCTATTTCTACAGACACTACATCGCTTTCACGGCAACTACTTTACATACCGACTGAAACAAAATACAAATATATGAAGAAATTGTGAAAGCCACAGTTGAAAACGACATAAATTATCTTATTACGAAGAACTTAACAAGCATGCGTCTTAGCATTATTATTTGCTGACTTCGGCTTCTCTTTCATGTAAAAGCAGTTCACCAGGCTACAGAGCAAAACTGCTGGAAAAAATTGTCTGAGGACGACACCGTTTCGACCATTAAGTCCTTTTCAGTGCAGCATTTTTTACTGCAATGCACTCAGCTCACCACAAACCACAACAACCGAGGTTTTCAAAGGGTTTGCCTTTTGTGAAGGCCGCTCAAAAATACACTGCAGAGCGCTCCAACACAGCGAAGACAGCACGTGTGTTTTTCACAACGTAACACATCCGTCAGTTGCTCTACCTTCATCGCTGTGAAAACTTTAAGAAATAAAAATTTGCGCCTGAACTTTCGCAGTCAAATCCAGGCCGAAACGCAGTTTTCTTCGACTAGCTATGCCCATTCCTCAGGTTGTTACAACAGAAAACAAAGTATTATCAGTCAGACTTCACAGGTAGCAGTTTTACAGAAAAATGCATTTTGGATTTAACAAAAGATACTGCCAATTACCACATTGTCTGCCACTGATGAGACAAAATGACTACAACCAAGACGCAAACCTGAGAAAACTGTTTTTGTCCTCTTCTTGTGTATGCGATTTGACCCAGAGTGAAATTTGGCACTGAGGGTGCACCGGATACAAACACGGCATAGCGCCTGAAGTGATGAAGGGCTTCTATCCGCTGAAAAGGTGCAGGATTAGTACTAACGACCCGGATAAACTTTTGCAATGAACAGCTTCAATCAGAGGCAATAAAACGACCCAGGAAGACGGTCTACAACAAAAAAGATCAACTCGCAGCTGAAGTTGAATGAACTACATGTCCAATAAAAAGCGTTTGTCGATTGCAAAACTTGAGATGAGAAAAAAAGGTAATGAACGTATTTTCCAAGTGCGTTACACAAACGCATCTGGGTAACACCGTTTATCTCGATACTGTCTCTTAAAATCTTTAACACAGCGTGACAAAAACGAAATCAAAGACACGGCTCAATCAAGGTACGTACGCATCTTGGGGCTGGGCTGATTGTCGCCATCTGACGGTACCACCAAGCTCGCGAAGTTAACCGCTAGAACGTTTTTCGATTCCCAATTCGTTTGCCCCGTTCGTTGAATCACTTGCAACTGCAGCGAAACGCAACGGTGGGAACAGCGGCAAGACAACAAACATCACGTTGTAATAAAAGTAACAATGGTTATTTGTCGGTGTCCGTTAATCGTTGGACAATCCACTTATTAGCAAACGAAGCAGTTTGTTTTGGCACTGCTGACATCAACCAATTTTCTTTAATTCATTCTACCAAGTAACAAACGCTAACACAAATCGAGGATGGAGTTTAGTTCAGCTACGAGAAAAACGCCAGCAAGGCAAATAGTAACTTACCTGGTCATTCAACGGCATAACGAGTATGCCACCCACGTTTAGTAAGTTTTTAATGAAAGACTCGTATTCTGCAGGACATGCTGCACCGCAGTAAATCCGATCATATCCAGGGGTATCTGCTAACAATCATCTGTTGTCAACGAGTAACAAACACAAATTTTGAAAAAAATCTGATCCGTTACACAAGACTTTCAATTGAGAACCTGAATGAAGCAAGGTAACTGTGATCCAAAACGATTCAGATCGAAAGCTAGAATATCCAAAACAGGCACACGGGTCGGATAACTTTTCTTTTAAATGAAAAACTTATCTGCGTGGGACTCCGTCATTATATTTAAAAACAAGTTTTATTTTCTACTGATACGTAGAAAGCTTTCCACTTTTGTGCATTAAAAATTACGGAACTGACCGTGTTTTGAAACCTGTGCAGCACCAACTGTCGGCTAAAACAGCTTAATGCATCGCTGGGTCTCAGCCATATATGGTTACACTCCATACGTTTGCATTTCATATTTGTGACCTTTCACGCTCTTTTACAAACCAAATTTTCCGCTTACAATGTGAAAGAAGGTGAGGTTCCAAAAAAGGGGTACCACTTTGAAAGGAACGCTGGACGTTTAGTAGGGGAGGTCGCTCTAAAACGTCCAATCTTTTATGACCAAGATTCTAATTGGTTGACAATTCTTCATGTACGGTAAGAATAATCAAACTCTTAAAAATACTCAACTATTCACCAAATTGAAATTTGCTTTTCGAATCCATTATGGATCTCACATAATTGTTAAAGTCAATAATAAGTGTTTATATCGTGTAGAAATGCTTGAATTATTTTCCTTTCAGAGCATGATATCTTAAAACTTAGATTTCTTGAGAAGGCCTAACGCAATGACAACTATGCCGCCAAACATGCATGTAATGTATCCACGTTACCTCCTATCAAATGACGAATAGTTCTGGCCAGTTACATAGAGCTATTTTGACAATATGTAAGAAAAAAAGCAAATCTGGGAAGTCACTGGAGTGGCGCTGACTGTTTCATCACATCCTTAGTTCACAACATTTTAAAATTAAACAACACAGATAATGCTGTTCTTTTTGCTACACGTGTTGTATCGTAGCATTTGCCACCAGGTTTCAAATCAAGCAGATAAATTAGCTCTTCTGGCGATTATTTTATTATTGGCCGACGTTTCGCCCACCTATTCAAGTGGGCTTCCTCAGGGCAAACACAGATAATTTTAAACAATTCCTTCATCAAAATTGAACTAAAGACTACAACATTTTTTATTTTCACAAAAATGCAGAGTCATTTTGTTGAAAAACGAAAAGTCAAACATTGTACTCAATTTCAAAAATTTTTGCAGCAAAAAAACTCAATTCATTTCAAAAGGTCATTATCATCTGCCAAAACTCACATTTTTATGAAAATACCAAGGAATAGGATCTATATGCTTGATACGCTAAATAGTACTTTGTTTCTTTCAAGTCATACATACTACACAGCAATGAGATTAGGAGTATGCAGGAAGTTGAAGGGCTCCACACTGATCTAAGTACGTAATTGATAAACCGTTTTTCAGTATATCCTAGAAATTATCAGGAAGCACATTGAAAATGTCAATGATACAAGCGAGAAAATACCTGGAGACAAGTTCAAGCAGTTCCCAATCACAAACTCTGGTTCACAAAAAGTGAATCTGAACAAGAATTAATGGAAATGAACATGACTTGCAATACCTCACAGCTAAAACGCAAAAATTGAAAAAGCTTGTCACTATTGCTTTAGGCAGGTATGCGTTTGAAAGAGAAATTTTTAACAATTCTTTATTCAGTATGAATACAGATATTTAACAATACTAGCTAAGAAATCAATCCAGATTAAGTGTAATATGTTAATTTTACTGAAAAATCAAACAGAAATTTCCACAAGTTAAACAGCCATCAAATACTACAAAACTTCCTTTCAAGTTCCTTTCAAGTTAAACATTTAATTTTTAACATTATTTCCCCCAAGTAGATAAAAAAAAGTAACGCAAATACTTCTATACATCTGGAATTGGCTGCAGTATAGCAAACTGTTGAATGTTAGCTAGTTATTATCAATTTGCCATTGGCAACTGACTAGTCTGGAACATCAACTGATTTTGTTTCAACTTCGAAGAAACTGTGGATTTCACACAACATTTCACATCATAATCAATGTTCTAAGTTTATCGTCAAGATTTAGAAGCAGTTACCTGTCAAACGCATGAGATTGTAACATAAATTCATGTACTTTATCCATAGCATAGTCCACAACATCACCATGAATTTCAATACCATGATTAATGCCATTAACACCTATTAAAGCAGAAAAAATATATGAGAAGACAAACTCTGCCTTTTGCCATGTTCAGCTGCACAATTTTTTGGTAGTGTTATATGTAAACATTAAACACAATCCACATTGTTGTTTATGCTGTTCAAAACTCTTAAGGCATGTTAATGTTGTTCAAAACTGACCTTATGTAGTGTGCTTGAAAAGTAACAAGACTGTATGTGCTGCACGAGTTATGTGTCCATTTGGAATGAGCACTGTATGTTACAATGTAGGTCAACCTCTCATGAGTGTACAACTGCAGTTTCAGCTTTCTGTGTTTGTTTGTAGTTAGTCTAGCATTGATCGTTATGAAAAATTTAGCCCTGCATTTTTTCTGTAACACAATGACCACCGAGCAACAAACCAACTTGAAATTACTTGTTTGGCTTGGAAAAATTCCAACAGAAGCACTCAGATGACTGCAGGATGTCTATGGGGATGACACAAGTGTCGAGAGCTCACACTTTGAAGTGGCCCAGGAGGTTTAAGTAGGGAAGGGAGTATGTGGAAGATGACCCCAAGAGCAAGAGGCCTGCCACAAGCAGGACTGAGGAAAATGATGTTGTCCGCCAGAAGGTGCATGGAGATCGCCACCTGACTGTTAGAATGATTGTAAATGAGTTGGACATGAACTGCGAGAGCGTGTGGACAATCATTATGAAAGATCTGGTGATGAGGAGGATCTGTGCAAAAACGGTTCCGAAGTTGCTGAAAGAGCGGCATGTGCAGGTGTGCCATAACATCCTGGAACAATCGAAATCAAACTGAACTTGCTGGAGAGAGTAATCACAGGCGACAAATCATGGATCTTTGAATACGATCCAGAGACCAAGCACCAGGGCCTTCAGTGGAAGACTCCGACGTCACCAAGGCCAAAGAAAGTGAGGATGGCCAAGTCCAAAATCAAGGTGATGTTGATTGCTTTTTTGATGAGGGGCATTGTACATGTAGAATTCTTGTCACAGGGCCAGACCATCAACCAGCACATTTACAGGGACGTCCTGCAGCATTTGATGCAGTCAGTGCGAGAGAAGAGGTGACAAATGCACGAAAAAAAATCATGGCTGCTTCACCACGACAATGCTCCGGCACACAATGCATCGATCATCCAGGGATGTCTTGCCAATATATCATTGCTGTGCTAGAACAGCCTCCATACTCACCAGATCTCGCTCCCTGTGTTTCATTCCTGTTCCATAAGCTCAAGGGAGTCATGAGAAGAACACGTTTTCCTGACGTAGAAGCCATTACAATGGCCATGACGAAGGATCTCTAATTGATCCCGGACAGACCCTTCACGGAGTGCATGGAGGCACGGCAGAGGAGGATGGCAAATCGCATTAGATCTCAAGGGTTTACTTCAAAGGCGACATGTTCTAGTTTACGATTTGTATTTGTATTTGGAATAAAAGATTTATGTGCACAGTCTTATTACTTTCCAAACACACCTTGTAGACTAATATTGTAGCATAATTGCATGAAATGATTAAAACATTTACACAATTGTATCTAAAAAAGAGAAAACTGTGTTTTTTATAATATTAATAACTAAAGAATCCTCACAATAACATTATCCAAGATAGCAAATCTGAAAGTAAACCACCTTATTAGAACAGGTAAGACTAATTTTCTGCAACAACAGATTCAAATGAAATAACATGGATCACTATACAAATAAAATAACATATTAGTAACAAAGAAACATTTCCAAATATATGTCACACCTACTGAATTAATTGCCCTACCTAGCATAAGACCAGCCATCGTACTAAGGTATCCAGTGCCACTGCCAATGTTCAAAAATGACAAACCACCCTTTAACTGAAGTGACCCCATCACTTCTGAATAGATGCATGGTGCTGATATATGAAGATGATCAAATTTCCATGCAAGATCACTAAAAATAAAACAAATTGCAAAATGTTTACACCAGGCTTGTTCAGAGAAGGAAAATGCAGTTAAGCACTTGATGCAAAACACTTTTGTGGTCTACAATTTACACTACACACAGCAACATAATTAACAGCACTGGCAGACTAATGTAGATATACAGTGAAATGATATCCACAACAACACTTCGTCAGTAAGTTATTCAACTTAACTTGTAAGAAAAGTCTTAGAAACAGACAATGTGGTTATTATCATTGCTGCCAACACTCTTATACATGCTATCTGCCAAAGGTTAAAATTGTAAGTACTTTCGATTTGTACCATACCCTGGAAATGAGTTAATTGTTTCTTGATCAACATTTTTCCTTCAAGTTCATCCTACCTTTGCTTATGTGGCTTTTATGCACTAACACAACCTTCTATATGTATATTTTTAAAGCAGAAAAGAAAATGAGTCATATGACCCTGAAAAATATAACAATCCTCTGAAGAAATTAAAAAAACTATTAGCATAGTTTTTGAAGGAGTGCTTAATTGTCTCAAAAGAAAGAATGAAGTAGAACATCAAAACAAATGAAAGCAACATCTAGTTTTCCTTCTCACTATGTTTTGTAAGGATGATCATTCAGGCCATGTCCGCAGTGCAGTTAATCTGGTTGTTGTTTCATGTTATCTGTCAGTCATGAAATACTGGTAGTACCATAACTGATGCCATGCATGCTTCCAAGTAACCTCAAGAGTTACTGTAGACTGTTGGCACCAACCTAGAGACGTATGTGACAATGGGTTGATAAACCAGGCTTGGTAAAAGTCAGTAGCTACAGTCCTAAATCAGAACAAGATGCTATCTGTTAAACTTGTCAATTTGACTATAAATTAGGCTAGATGACATGATTCAAACTCAAGGCCCACAAGCCAAATCAGGCTTGCTAATGAATTATTTTTGGTCCATGAGACAATATTTTATTATTATTACAACTGGCTTGCACATACCACAATAATCCCACAAGCCCCACAATGCACAAGTATGCATTTGCATGCATTGATAGCTGGTGAGTACACTGCAGCACAGCAAGCCCACATCTTCACTATCTTCGAAAAAATTTTAATATTCATAAGCATTGATATCTATACTGATACAAGTTTGCAGTAGCACTGTTGTGATCGGAAAGCCCGAGGGCAAGTGTGCCAAGCTTCACACTGTGGCAGCAAATAACAATAGAGATCACAAGCCATAATCACTCTATTATTGCTTGTTCGTATCACATATATATATGTGTATTATTCTTTGTGCACATCCTGTTCGTGGTGAATGGCACGTTCAACACAACGCCAGCAGAGGTTGCAACAGTACATACAACAGCAATGCAGGTGCTTGAAGAAAACTCCTGAAGTCTGCAACTGCTCTCACTTATATACAGGTATAACTATTCAAGTATGTACTTTCCACGATGGGTGTAAGCAAGGAATCGATCAGCAAATTTTTAATAGGAAATCGATTTCACGTAAAATTACACATCCTCAGTCCTTATTCAAATAGAATCTACTATTATGAGGTATAACTATTATACAAGTTCACAATGGGATTATCAAAAAATTCGCTTACTGATATGCAGTGTCACGATGATCCTCAAGATAATAGTTTCCTCTATCCACAGCTCTGAAGATATTTTCAATCTATAGAAAAAAAGTTGATGGTGATGTGTAATCAACACACACAAACTAAATTATGTGCCGAAATCGTTTTGCATCACTCAAGATTTCCAGAAAATCAACTGAGTTTCATGACTGGAGAGCAGGAGCTTACATTATGCATCATGTAAATCTTACAAATTTCATTCACAATTGTGTCAACGCAATTGTTAAACAAGACACATTCACATAATATATTCTGATTTTCATTAATTGTATAGCCTACTTTGAAACCACAGAGCTATTTGTAATGCAGAACAAACACAGCTTACAATTGATTAGCTGAGTTTAATGAAATTTATTTGAACAACGCACAAAATTCAACTTCAGGCGTCAACATTTTATTTGAATCAACACACAACATAAATAATATTTCTTGAAATTTTGCATTGCTGTAAGTTAAAGCTTGTTTCAAAAAGAAAGTGATTTAAAACTTATAAACTTTCTTGGAAATAATGGAGAAAGCAAATACCTTTCAAAAATAGAATTGGTTGAATAAATACTAACATCAACTAATAACAATAACTGAAACAGCAAGCTAACAGGAAAATAGTCAAAATCTTGACTCACATGCTTTGACCTGATGTAGTTTGCTTCAACAAGGTTGTCTATAAGTTCATCATTATTTTCCCCAGCACTGACGGCTCCACCCATTTTCAATAAAATTGCTTTACATACAGATCAACACAAACGAATGTTGGCAACGTTCATTAAAACCAGCAGCAAAAAACTATGACCACAGAGATAGACAACAAGAATAAACTCCATGATTAGAGATATAACGCGCAATGTTTGGATGAAACAAAAGACAGTAATTATGGACATAAACACGTAAGGGTCCAAAGTGCTGATTTTCCTATGATGCGCAACCTAAAATAAGAGTCCACAGTGCTGATCTTACGTTAAGGGTCTATAGTATTCATCTGTCTATGCATCACAACCTGAAATTATTGTTTTATATATTAGTTTTAGACTGTTGTAGTATTACACCTCCAGACATGTAACACAAAGATCCAAATGACAACCACAGAAAACAGTGTGACACTGAAAAGCTCAAGAAAATATCTGTTGTAAGGCTTGTATACCTTGGCCATGATGAAGCTCAAAAATTAATGAAACAGGAAGAAACACAACATCATGGCAGCGAGTCTATCAAACAGGGTTGAGAAAAACCCAGCTTAAAAAAACAACCCACCTGGGTTTTTTTCTTTTTAGAAAAATGGACTTTTGGGACCTTTTCAAGAAGAAACAGGTTTTTACTCTTTTTTTAACATTGTAAAAGCCTTTGTACAATATGCTCGTACTTTGAAATCATACATGAGCCACTTTTCTTGCATCACTTTGTGCCACCGTAACTCACAAACCAATTGAGCTAAAGAGCTGTTCAAACCCTCAAAAGATGCGAGAATTATTCTAATTTCAATTTTTTTTTAAATGGCAAGTTTTGGATTTGGGTTTTTGTGGGTGAGATCATAAGTGGTGTGGGCTTACACATTTTTGGCTAAAGTCACCAGGCTCTGGGCACCAATACCAAGAGCCTGTTTTCGACTCAAGTTTTTAGTGGAAACTAGGCTGTAATCTCAGTCTTTATAGCCTGTGATTGACTTTCTAACATTTCTGGTTTAAAAGTAATGGCCAAACAAACAAAATTTGAGTAAAAAAATTTTTTTTTTCAATCCAAACCTTTTTTTTACCATTAACTTTTGAACGAGAAATACTAGATGGCCAATCAAAGGCTGTGAAGACTCGTATTATAGTCTAGATTCGAATAGCAACTTGAAATGTTAAGAACAACACAAAAATCCCATTCTGAATTGTTTTTGTTGCATCATGCAATATTACAATTTTCAGAATTACGTCATAACTTGTTATACCAATTATGACATTCAAAATTAAGGTAAAGAAATGGCATTCAAACTTGAAGGTAAAGAATTACTCCATCTTTGTCGTCAAAGTGGTGGTGCTTGGTAAGCATGCACACAAACAGAGAAAAGCCACTCTGTTTGTATGCCCATATCCTGCTAGTTTAACATCTATAAAGCACACTTTTTCAAAACGTGGCTTGGAATGGTCCAACGTTAGAAACAGGTTGTGTTATGGCTAGGCCACATAGTCCTGTCATATTTTGTACTGCAGAGAAGCAAGATAAAAACATCTTGAGTGTTTTTGACCAAAGCTACACATTTGCACAGCCTGTTCTGACAGGTACATAGAGTTAATAGTGTATTTAGAAGGGTTTATTTAGCATTCCCTGGTAATGTTGCGCTGACAAAGTAGTGTTGTTAGTGTTACAGATGCTAACAAATAACCATGTTGCATCCATGTAGGCTATGGTTTGTAGCCTACTTAGTAACATTCAGGGGCGCAACTAGGGTGTTGTTTAGTCGGCATACTAGGTCTACATCTGTAATGGTCTCACATTTGAGAACAGCATGGTGCACATAAAATTTCAAGAAGGTAGCTGACTGCACCACAGAGCAGCTCACCTAGAAAAACATGAATGCAAACACTGAGCACAGCTCCATGCAATGTGGGATATGACAATGGTTTTATAAAATTGTACAAGATTTTTGCAGTGTGGTCATGCACCTGTACGATAATCACTTCTATACATGCCATGCTTTTCTGTGGTGCGACAATGTACAGTATTAGGAAATTCAAGTGCACTTGTGCCACGCTCTAGTTGAATCTGAGAATAAGTTTTCAAATGTGGATTGGCAGCTACAGACCACCACATAATCTCAACTTCGACTTTCTCAGCCATAGATAGTAAGTTCGTTTTTAGGCCATCCGAGTGTCAACAGCTACTTAATCGGAATGGTACTGTGTCTTTCACACAGTGGCGCGGAGTACAAGTTCAATGAATATACGATTTATTTTGGAATATCTGGTTTATGCAATTAACTGGACTATTTTTCACATATAAATAGTTTTGAATAGTTACTCTTATCAGAAAGCGACTTTTTCTTTGGTGGTAATCGTTAGCTGGCGTTGAGTTTTAGTAAGTTTTTGTCATTTATGCAGTAAGTTTTGAGGCTTCAGCTTTTGCCTGTAGTTTAGCAAGACATTTTGGTTTTGTTTTATTTGTTGCAGTTGGGTATGCGTGTTTTTTTCATTGCAGTCTTGAGGTTGTTTACTTTCTCTGACCTTGTGTTGGTCTTTCTACGTTTCACACCTGTTAGCATTGCTTGCAGGTGATAGGACTGACAATGCGTAGTGTTACATGAAATCAATTTCCTATTAAAAATTTGTGATTGATTCCTTGCTTCTTTCACTTGCAGAGTAAAGTTACTTGAATGCAGATATGCGCAAGTTTGAATCATCGCAAAAAGATGAAAGCAGAGCCCAGTCGGCTGATTCCTCTAAAGCCTATAGAAAGCGTGGAGATTTTTATTGTATATATAGTTTTGGTTTAGAATTCTGTGATCTTATGTGAAAACACAGTTATGTATTTCACCAATATGCAGTTAGAATAATCTGTATTCACTCCGTGAAGTAGTGTGTGGTTGCAAAGCTTTACGGAATGAATATTACAAACAAAGAAAACAAAGTTTCACATAAGTCTAAAACAAGCAACCCCAACACATGAAGCACACTGGCTAGAGTGGGAACATGCATATCTGCGAGAACTGGTAAATCTTGCACAATATCGTTTAAGAGAAAGTGTTTTTCATGTAATGTTGCACCAAATATTGGCCAAAAATCAAGGTGTGGCTTATACACAAAGTAGAGTCATATTACATTTATGCTTATCAATGTGGAACATCTGCAAAAATTCCCCTCAACCACTTACTCACTATCACATCTCTGTGCAAAGCCATCATTGCAATTCCAGTCAACTTCTCAGCACCACAACTGCTTAAAAAATGTTTTCAGTCTTCTTAAATCTTAAAAGCTTTTCTCAGCTGGAGCAGTGGTGCAAAGTATAATGAGAAAAATCTTTAAAAGGCATGAACATTTGCATAGACTTCGAGGCTAGCAAATCAAGGAAGTATTGTTAATTGAAAAAAAACAAAAAGCCAAAAAAACATAAAATTTGTAATTTTAACAAAAATTGGTAAATTTACTTTAACTCTTAGACCAGAAACGATAGAAAGCCAATCAAAGGCTCAAAAGACTCAGATTTTAGCCTAGATCCCAGTAAAAACTTGAGTGAAATACTTTCATCTAATGGTTGGGCCCAGGGCCATGTAGCTTGTGCCAAAATGGCCAAAAATCTACCCCACTTATGATGTCACCATGATAAAACTTGTCCTGTCTTTTGAGGGTTTGAATAGCTCTCTAGGATAATCAACTGGCAAGTTATGGAGTTGTGAAGGGCATGAAATTTGTCTCAATGTGTGATTTCAAAGTACGATGTACTCGTACACCAGCTCTAAAAGTATTAAATAATGCGTAAATCTAAAAAAAGCACAAATCAATCACAACTGGTACTATGCTACAACACATAATGTACCGGTAAGCAAAAATCAGCATAGACATGATCAGCATTGATTGTTTCATCATCCAACCTAACACCACTGTTTTGTGGTAGCACCAAGGAATGGGCAAAACAGAATATGCTATTCCAAAACTTAATTCAGTATATTGTCAGTGAAGTGGCTTCATGCGCATTAGCAAGCATTGTCACAATGTAGTTCCAGAAAGCTTGGCCAAGCCAGAACGAAACCCTAACCTCATTGGAAACTAGCTGAAAATGCAGAAAAGAAGATTTTTACTCAACTTTCGCCCAACATTTTAGGTGGTATAGCATCCCTGACAGTTTCATTCATCAGTAGTGCTAATTAACCGACTTACACCAGATCACAACACTACACCAATTTGCTTGCTTTCATTGGATCTGCAACATGCCATACATCCTGCTTGTTGTTTAGGTTTTTGGTGGTCATAATGACATAACAATGCGGGATATATCATCACAATAGCAGGTCAACCTTGTAAAGATAGTATTTTTCATGGACAACTTGTCACTCTGATTGCCATGTAACATGTGGAAATTCTCACGGAACACTAGACTCCCATTGCGGAACACCCGTGTTTCAATAAACATTACACACCCATCACGAAATGATGAGATTGTTATGTAACAGTCATGATAACTTTTCAATAAGAGGCAGCTAGCCTTGGTGACGATACCAAAAAAATAATATATACAGATATGCAAAAAGAATAAGGTGAAATGGTTACAAGAAACTCACAAAGTAAACACAATATTGATCTAAGCGCTTAGACCTTTATTTTATCAATAAAGTTGGTATGCTTGGACCAACATTGCATTTATTTCGTGAGTTTCTTGCTGACATTTCACCATAACTATGTTTTTTTCATTTCCGTCACCCAACATGGCTGTTATATTGAAAACTATCACCACTTTTATGTAACAGTCCATTGATTTAATAAGAGCAAGTGCTTGTCAAATGCGTTCATTTGATGCGTCTGGTGCGGTTATTCAAATTATGTCATCGATGAATATACGGAAACGTTTTGCTTTACTTAGCACACTAGCAATCAGTGGTATTTAACATTTTCCTTGCCAAAATTTTATAATTGACAAAAAACTTTTTGCTAGTAGCCACAATCCAATAGAAGTTGCAGCACTGCATATGTTGTTGCAAGAAGCAAATTAAAGCACCACTTGTTAAATAATAGCTTATTTTAGCCATTTCCATTCCGTTATAGTCATTTCATCAAACTTGGTAAAGTCACAAAGAGTCATGGTTATAATACGTCTGCTTTTTACCATTGGTGATACAGTAGAACTTGCCTCATTCGTCAATTCGCTTAATTCATTACTTTTTCATCGCAGAATTCAGTCTTTTGTGTACATTTCTGTTCATTTAATTCGTCAATTCGTTCAATTCGTCACCTTTTTCTATCCTTTAGACGCGTTTTGTTTGGCTAATGCATCATTTGCAGTTTCACTTTTGATGTCTAAGCAGCTAGTACATGTGGGAATTCAATCAAATTAAGGATATTTATCTGAGAATTGTGGCATCTCACAATTTGTTTATCAAATTTATACACGAGGTGCAAAGCACGACCCAACTCCCCATTGAGAGAGCGTGGAAGTCTCTTTAAATGGTGGAGTCCAAATAGAGTAGAGGAATTAATTGTTGTATTAAACTATAATGTCATAAACTTATACTTTACTGCAAATAAGAGCATTATGCATACAAGTTACTATGAGAAAGTATACAAGCTTGTATAATGGAGTTTTCACCTGTTTGCATAATTCTCACTTCGCTTACATCGCCACTTTTTTCTGATCTCCTTGAGGTGACGAACTAGACAAACTCTACTGTACTTACAATGCAGTGTCAAAGAAAGCGTGTGATCAGCAATTACCAATTACCTTATTATTTGTCAAACAAACTGTCTGACAATCGTTTAACATGCATTTATGAATTGTATTGTATTGAAGTTTAGTCATCAGAATAAACATGATAAATACACAGGAACATCACCAAAAAATGAACATGGAGCTGGGATACATACTGAAAAACTTGAAGGTTATATTGTCGAGGTATCCCTAAAGTTGTGTAAAGTACTTTGCTGGCCATTACAACCATGTAACCAATAGTATGTGGCTGCACGGGCAGCGGAAGCGGCATGGCCAGGGCCATACCAATCAAATAATTGGTATGGCCTGGCCAAACCAATATAAACATCTGAAAGTAGTTTTGTAACAAAGCAGTTGGAAAACAATGTATATGCATTAAGTGAGAAAGAATTGCATAGCATGTTCGACCTTTCGTTGGTGTTAGGTCCTGATCCACAGGCTGTCAACTGTTCAGGAACAAAAATGTTGCATCTCAGCACTTACTCGCAAATCTGGTTATTTGACGCTGAGGTAACGACTAGCTGGCATTAGTAGTCAAGCACCTTCAGAAGCTTCCCAACTTTATTCAGTTTTCTCCAAAACAAACGGATTTATTCAACAGAATGAGACTCAGTTTTGACCTTACTGGAGCTGCATTCGTCTATTTTGTCCTACGAGGTGGACGGGACAAAGCGAGATCCTTTGAATCAGTTTTGCATAATTGCAAAACTTTGCTGGAAACTTAGTGTTCTATTTCCGTTGTTAATGACCGGGTAACGTGCTTGGAAGTTACAACCAAAGTAATTGAAATAATGCAAAGCTTGAGACGTTTGGTTTGTTTTTTGCAATAGCGGTTTGCACCAAGTTTATTCATTAACGGATCAGTTGATTACAACCTTACAGTGTAGGAACATCACTGCAGTTGAAGCCAAAAAATGTGCTGAAGTGCTGTAAGATGCAGTGCTGTTCAGCGCCTTTGATCTGATGCTGCATTTCCCTCATTTTGGGAAAAAACGTGCAGCAAGTTTAGGAGTTACAACTAACGGATCCCGTATTCTGACAGCACGTTGACCTCCTTGCAATCTGGCTCAAGGGCATGTGCATTCGATTCCCCGAAAGATTATTATCTTATGATATACTTCGATGTTGCCAACGGGGTCAATGGTGAAATACAAAAGAGATGCAACCAGGAATGCGAAGAGTTGCTTATTTCGGCTGTAAGCATGCGAGAGCGCAGAAAACTTGGAAGCTGTGAAAATGCATTTTGGTGACGATGTGGATGCTTCAAGGTTTTCTATTAAGTTGGCTGTTATGAGTGATGCAGTATCAGGTGTCAGTGAGAAAATGAAGGAGGTAGTTTCTAGCACTCTTGCATTTACTTCGATCGAATTGCAACATTTTTTCTAAAGTTAAGAAACTTCTGCAACTTATGAACTTGCTGCCAGTTATAACTGCTTCCACAGGCGTAACCAGGGGGGCCAAAGGAGCCATGGCCCCCCAAAGTTCTAGAAAATATAGCCATTTTGTGCTTTGAAAGGCGTTTTTCCAAACAAAATAGTGTTATTTGCCTAAAATCAAACATTTTGGCCCCCTCAAATGTTTGCCCCCCAAATTTCTGGGCTGGCTACGCCATTAACTGCTTCTGCAAAGCGTTCTTTTACATTCGTTCGTCATTTGAAAACACCACCTCCGAATGACCATGAGTGCGCACCGCAAAGATTGGATCACCTAATGATTTTGTCTGTTCATAAAAATTGTGGAAATTGTACAGAAAGCTTGAATGTGCAATACATGCAACAGGAACACCACAGAACATCATTCTTGTAGAAGGTGTTTTTGTTTCAAGAAATCAGAAACGCCAAATGGTTTTTGGAAAAGTGTGACCTTTTTTTGTCTTCTGACTACACGACTCTGCATCTTTGTGACAATGTTCAGTAAAGAAATTATAGTTGACTTTTGATGTTTTGTCAAACATGAATCATTTGCTTTTTTCTTGTAATTATTTGCCTCTGTCCATACCAATCATTTCTACCTTCCACCACCATTGGGCTGCTATTTATAATCAAATATAAGACAAAGAAATAAAGAACGATCGATATAACAAACAATAGTAAACTGCAACCTCAAATTTAATCTCATATACAGTTAATTTACTCAAAGACATGGTACAGGACAGAAACATTGTACCACAGGTAATGATTAGGCACCAACAGTGAGAAAAAACAAATATCAGTAAGAAAACATGAAAGAAAAACAATAAGTGAGTAATTCATTTGAAATAAGCAAGTATCATGTAACAGAGATAAAAAATTGTCATAGTCAAATATGAAATTAGCTTTAGTATGAAAAGTCAAGCTTGTTACGTACTACAGAGCATGATAAGAAACTTTTTATAACTTCTAGAGAATCTATCATTTAATAGAAACTTAAACTCTTACAGTATGCTGGACCATGACACTGCTCCTTGATATGCCAGATTTCTTTTTCCCAAAGAAGAGTCAATTCTGGGGATGAAGTAATTTTGGCTTGCAGCTGATCTAGTGAAATCAGAGTGATCTTCAGTAATTTTTTGAAGCTATTGTATGATTGTGGTTTATTGTATTGTTATGAAATTGAAAAATAGTCTGGACAACTAGTGTGATGCACCAAACAAAATTCTCCTACTTAGAAAAACAGTCATATTTACTAATCTACCTAAATATTTCTACTTCAATAAATGTACAGAAAGCTAAAAGCAAACGTCATATCCAGTTGCACATTAAAATTGATTCCTCCCACACAATTTTTTTTTTAAAAAAGGCCCTTCATCACTAGTCCAGAAAACATAGTATCACATATGATAACACTTACATTTTCAAAGCAAAGGTCATATTGTACCACAGTGATGAGCAATGGCATTCAATATGATAGGTCTCAGGTTTCCTGAAAATGCCACGCACATGCCAAAATTAGCCCCATTAGCCGAAATTCACCAGCCTTCTGCTGAAAAAATATTTGCGAATAAAGCAATATAAATGAATGCATTTACTCTCAAATCACTATGCTTGTAAGATGTACACATTCATTGTAATTAGCTGCTTCATTTTGAGCAATGAGAAAAAAGCATGATAAATATACTCACTGGCCTGTTAAGAGCAACATTGGCCTACTAGAACACCAAGAGCTATAAAAATGACCAACAAGTGTGACTATAACTTGAATAGCCTAACAGAAAAAATATATTAATTTCCAATATACAAGACATCATGGCTAATGAGTAGAAAATTTGTTGTAATAAACAGCTCTACTACCTGCTTCTGCACAAAGTACCTTCCAGTACAAATATTACACATGGATGAATATGTAAATGAAATGACATGATTTGCATTTTGAGCAATTGTAAAATTGTATGTATGTAGACAATATGTAGATACTTGCCAAAAAACACATTTTGGGTTGATATGAAGTTGTAATTTTATTTATGAAATTTCTTAGAGTAGCATATAAGTTTGTTCTCTGTTTGTCTTGGTACACAAAGTACGTTAGCACAATTGACATGAAACAGGTTTACACCATTTTTATACAATTTTGGAAATCATACATCATGTGCTTGGATATATTCTTGAATATGCACATCTCCACCATGTATATGCTCTGTCTCTGATGCAGAATATCATGTTAGAAACAAATAATGAAGTACTTACTTTTCATGCAGTTAAGAACAATCATCAAAATGTATTTGTATACTACTTCTCACTTTCAACTTTCTACTAAATGTACACAACTATTTAATTCAAAGCTGTTTTTATACTTCGAAATATAATAGGTGTTTTGTTCTAATATAGTTTATTTAAGAACACTCAACAGGTAAGCAGACACTTCTAACATTGCCAACTATGCACTTCTCAATAATAACTTGGTTTAGCTTTTCATGTATCCTCCACATTATTAGATTGTGTTTTCCTCTAACATTTTGTAAACTGTTGCAATGTCTGATGCTTCTGGCTGGCATGACTACCACCACCAGTGGAATTGAGCATTTCTGTACACAAGATCTTCCATAACATTTGTCTGTCATGCAACCTGCCAAGGCAAGTCTTATCTTTCATGCAGATCTCACAAAGCAGCAAGTGAATGGATAGAATTCTTTGATGTCACATGCCAAATTTTGGTCTGTCACACATGTGTATTCATCAAAAAAGGCTTATAATTCCAGTGGGAACTTCCATCCAGTGTCTTTTTAAATATTTTTCTGGGTCTGTTGTGTTCCCTGCTGTCTCTATGTGTAATTTTAATATTTCATCATGGTCTGTATTATTCAAAACTGCTTTTGCCATATGCCAGGTGCTTTGTTGACTACATCCTCATTGTACTGTATTGGCTGCTATAAGGCTTGCCATTTTCTAACTGCATTGCCACAATTATTTCTTTCACCCAATGGCCTCTGACCTCATTCTTCATCTATATTTCTCAACTCTTTCAAAGGTGGCTTCCTTACATTTTCCTCTGCATTATGATTATTATTATGACACATTAGCTATTGATATTGATCAACTTTCAAGTGATTGTTTCAACTTGAAATAGGTTGTACAATATTCTGTAGATGAAAGCTTCACCAATGCATCCACGTGCCAATATAGCATATGTTGCCAATGAATCATATGGGCAAAATTGCGCCAACATCCATCAGCAATATAAATTTGCTGATAAAAGCTGCTATGCTATTATTCTGCACAGAGTATTCAGAAACCCAAGTTGCTACTTCATCTGATTGATAAACACAAATTCTTTGTCCTATTCTTTATGGTGCGTAGCCCTCCTACTACATCAAGCAGTGTGTAATATACAGACTGTTGTGCAATCATCCCAAAAAAACTATCTACAACATAACACTTCTTGGCAGGTTTTTGTGCTGTAAGCAGATGATTGCCTGTAAACAAATCAGGGTACATGCTGTGGTGGTTGACTGTTTCAGTGACCCAGGTTTGTGTGGAATTTGGCATTGTATGATTCATCACAATGAAATGATAGTATCATCTTTGTTTGTAATGTGTTGCACATTGTGGTTTACCCACTCACACAGGTATATACATAAGGGAGTACCTTTTAGGTTTGAAGCGCCAATGGTAATTTGTTACTCGAATGTTGTTAACTGACATACTGTAACTCTGTCTTATCTTCAACCCATTGGATGGATTCCATAGCTGTTGTTTGTATAATATGTCATCTTCACAATTACTCATTGCTTTCCTGCTTGTGTCATTCGTGTATTTTATTGCTTATTTGTATTATGTTCCTAACATGTCACAATCTGCTCTTTCATTTGTAACTTGTGTAATCATTACGTGAGGTCTTTCAACTGTGATTTGTATAATGCAAAAACATTAGCATCAGTTATCAGCGATGAAAAATGAAAAAAATTGGTATCTGCCCAGAAAATCCTATCTGTCAAGCTCCACTGTTGACTTTGTATCATTGTCCCTAAACGATTATTGTTTCTGAAGTTGAATGCTATACTATGTTTTTGTAATGGTTCATCATTCCATAAATTGCATTATGTCATTTACCTTTGTTATATGTGATGTCATATTTGTTTTGAGTACATAATAACTGATTGTTTTCATGTTTATTTGGAATTGGCTGCATGTTTGTTGCAATTTTAAAAGCAACTGAAAAAGTCAAGTAAAAATGAAATGTTACATTTAAAAATTGTTTTTTATGAGATTTTTTTATCAGTATGCCATTAGTTTAACGTTGCAGGAAAGCAAGTACCACGTTACTTTTAAGGCAAATACACAAAGCTTCAATGGTTTTAAGTTGGAGTTTGAGTTAACTTGTGTAATACAAAAACTTTCATGAATACAAAAAACACTCTTTTCAGATACCAAAGTTTTCATGAAACTAAATTTTGCAAAACTGCTTGAACTTTCAGACATTTCAAAGTAACTTAGTTACAAATAAGCATATCCCAAACTGAGTGAAAAAATATTGGATCCAAAATGTCTTTTGAATAATAAAATCAGATTAAGGTTTTCCATGATGGAAATGAACACTTTGTTAACACCTTCAGCGCCAAGTGAATTTACCTTTAACACTTTGAGAGTCGGCCTACGATATATTCGTACTTTGATTTCAGCCTAAAAAACAGCAATTTTCAGTTGCCTT
>Ga0210059_1002024_pt1 | contig 31365 bp, 18 predicted proteins | sample Ectturendosymbi2_FD_188042 | JGI IMG/M metagenome (GOLD analysis project Ga0210059, IMG submission 188042) | Ecteinascidia turbinata endosymbiont from Florida, USA - Sample 2 (SPAdes) (version 2) | ecosystem: Host-associated > Tunicates > Ascidians > Unclassified | place: Key West, Florida... | reverse complement strand
CAAAACAAAGCGCATAATATCTACAGTATAACAAAACAGTAGAATCTGTTCAAATGCCTCTGTGGCCCATTGAAAATGTCTCGGTGGCCTAGTACTGGGCCATGGCCCACAGTTTGGGAACCACTGCCCTAACCCAAACCCAAGCCCGACACACTTACCTAAACACGAATTCCTAAGCCCTAATAATCAATTTTATCAGCGTATTTGGTATGTAGAATCAGTGCTTTTTTAAGGTTTTCAAAAGGGTGTCGGGTGGAGCTGTAGGGTGTCAATACCATTTTCCCTTCTATGTCCGATACTTTTAACTGATTTTCACAAAAACGCAAGCGTCCGTCCAAATATGCTTAATTATTTGAATACAACATTCACTTTTGGCAAACAAACTAAAGAAAAATTCATAAATAGAAAGTTTCAATGTAGGCCTACATACTCATTCATTCACTCATTTTCGTGCCCGCTTTTCCTTTGGGGAGAGTCGCGGGGGGAAAAAGCCCTAGGAGGCCCGGAAATGCCTCACAATCAGCAGCAATCTCAAATAGTTCTGCTGGCTCCACACCAAGACGCGACCAAGCAAGGTTGGAGACGTAATCACGTCACTTGTCCTCAGACAAGCTCTGGTCCGCTTTCCCGTGGGTGTAGACTGTAGCCCGAAGGACTTAGTTCGCCATTCTTTCATGGGACATTCTGGACACGTGGCCGAATTAACATAACTGGGATCTCTCTATTCGGAGAAGTGGCTTGACGTCCCCGGCTTTACGGATTTCAGACAGTGGCGATTCTAGAATGAAAAAAGTGGGGGGGGCACTGCGGGGCCAGGGAAGAAGTAGGGGGGGCAACATAAATGTCTATCTTGCATGGTAATTTTTCATTGTTTTGAAGATTAAGTTGCTATGATACACCCTATCAAACCCAACATAGGCTAGTGAATATCATTAAAGATGAACTAGCGTTATTATTCACTAGAGACACCTAAACGGCACTGTAGATGCAATCACACGCGTGTACTGCTATGTCGAAAATTCTGTGCTAGCCATGCAACTTCCACAGTACTGCACATGTAAATCGAAATACCATTTTCCGTACACAATTTTGCCGGCCTCACATGAACGAAAGCAGCTTTAGAAAGTGAACACAATTTACATGAAAGCGAAATGGCTCCAACCACGAATTCCATCATGACACAGAGACAAGTAGGCTGTTGATAGCCAACTAGTTTCATCAAAATATTCTTATTACAAAGCACATAAAAATAAACCATCTTCTAACGGTTTGGTGACTCCTGGCTAATCCGTTTTTGTGGTAGCTTATGGACATTTTGTGATGGTGGTGTAACCATAACAATGTTATACAACTACTACTACGAGTGTGCAGCGTGGATAGGGTGAAGACTATTCAATACAGTATGCAGGTAACAGAATCGAGTTTTCGGCACCAGTTGCATCTAAGTAGCATAGCAGCCCGTAGATAGGTGTGCATCGACGTGTACGTGACAGCAAGATGTAACAGTAGGCGTAGAACTTATTTTGCAGAATATTCCCAACAAAGTCGTTCATTTTATTATCAACACTGAAATGTCCTCTGACTGATTCTCAAAAGCCGACTTTTCAACCCTGCGTTGATTTATGACTGTCTTGCCAGACGCGAAACACGCACTACCTCTAAAACAAAAAAGATTCAGACAAATAGACAATGAGCAACATTATTCTGACACAGATCCCTGCAAAGGCTACGTTAGAATTTTATATCATCATCAACTCAAAATAACATTATCAACTCAATGTAATCAACTCAATGCAAAATCCTTCGTTTGTCATGTCGACTGTCAAATTCATCAACGAAATCATCTTAATCCATTTTTTCAGCTCGTACCCTTTCAACTGAAAGTAGATCAACGTTACCCAATCTTTCACTGGTCATGTAATTTCCGGGAAATTTTTTCAGTAGTTTCGTTACTAAATAACTTCTCTCGCATGAAGCGCTGGTGATGGAAAGAGTTACAGCTGCCAGTAACAACCAAACGCAGCTTTTTAAGTAGCTGTGGAAGGTAAAAATTGTTCGAGCGATATAGGCAGCTTCGACGGCTTCCGAAGCAAATTCTTTGCCAAAGTTATTTCATATTTTAAATCATTTTCACTAAATGAATATGATTTGCAAATTGTTTCAAGTGTTGTTCTGATAGAAATATTTGGCCTCCTGGTAAAAGAGCTGAAATTCACGAAAAATTGCTTCTGAATCATTACAGAAAATCCGCACAAAATTCTGAGGTTGCAGGACATGTGTGTAGAGTTGAAACTGTAGTTACGAAACACTTACGTAAGATGTTTCGAAGTCATACACAAGGCAACAGAATGCAATATTGCAGTCAGGACAAATTCAGGTACATTAACTGAAACCAATTCTTAATGCTTTCACAAGCATTTGCTACTGGGACAAGCAACAATCTGCTGGCAGTTATATAATCCAGTTCCATCTCACACTGAAATGCACGAAAGATCAATCTTCCCATTTCTGCACCTGTGTCTTAGTTTCGAAGTGAATTTTTACACACCACAATCGCGGTCTGACTAAATTTCACGCAGGATGCGAGCATCTACTGCAGTACTGGTGTGTCGTCATAAACAACACTAGCTACCCGACCGCCAAAACCACAACACAGCTTATCATGCAGTTGGGAAATACTGAATGCAGGCTAGAGGGTCTCTAAATTATCGTTTAAAATACTTCCGGCCGAAAGTTATGTACTGCATATATCTAGGGTTGTCAGATGGCCGGTATTTCAGCGGCCTTACCGGTATTTTACAGCTAATTTAGCAAAGGACGGTATTTTGAAAATCGGTGTCTGAAGCCGGTGTTGTGAAAATAAAATAATTTGCCGTAACTTCAAAAGGAACTAACGCCGATTTTCTCAAATTATAATAACTCTTGTAGTGAATCGTGTCAGGACAGTTTCTACAGTGAAGTTTATTTGCTGCTGTTGACGCAATCCTTGGTGCGATTTCCACGTCGCACACACATGTTGCGATGTCGTGCGACCTGGGGCTTGCACGACCACGCTTTAGATCCAGCAGTTAACTAAAGTTATACGTGGGTCCTACTTACTGGATCAGGGATCGTTATCACCGAGAAGATCTGCTTAACAACCCATTTAACTGACTTTTAAGTAGATTCTCCTAAGCTTCTTATGTTACTTAATTTATCAGAAAGTAATATTGTATATTTCATATTTTATTAAACAGTAATAAACCAATAGAAAAAAAACACCAACGGTACTCACCAATTTATAATACCCAATATTGTTCAAGCACTTCTCGACTAAAGACAACTCACACTTATCTATATTTTATTTTCTATTATTCTCTTTAAAGTGCGCGATAGCGAGATCAACGATTTATATAAAACTGTTCCCCAATTCAAGCATTTGTCACTAGTAGCCTAAGTTCTGTCGTTCTGATATTTCGCTCTATAAGTATATTGCAGCAAGCATATAAATATATCGTACGAACTCTCATATTTTTCGTAAAAGTTAATTACTTTCACAAATTGCGTAACTAACTTATTTAGTCATACAACCAAACCATCTATCAGACTCTTTCTGAACTGTTCACTGACTGATACTTCAAATCTGACTAATCACGATTCTTTCTGAGAAAAAGGTAGTCCTTGTTCGTGCAGGAAATATCCATTAATCCACGTATATCCACTGTTGTATTCATTCCAGCAGGTTTGTAATCCAGAGGTTTTTATGCACAAGGGCATCGTAAACCAATTGACAGAAATCAACATTTTATAACAACAATTTAAGCAGAACATTAACACAAAGTTTGGAACAAGTACGTTATCTTGTTCGACAGAGTTTCGTTCGGACAAGCCTATTTTTCTGGGTTAGCCTGACAGGGATTTATCCGGAGAAGCAATTTTTCCTATTGTGGCACTTTGCCTACAATAGTCTTCTGCCTCAGCCCCTGGACCTTATTGGCAGGAAGAGTCTTATTCAAAAGACCGACTTTATGTCCAATTTCAGCCGTATTTATAGTCGAACGTTCTTTCAGAGTTTGTTAACACCCCTTTGATTCGTGTGTTTTGATTGGATGTCGTTTGTTAAAGTTTCCTGTGATTGGTCAGGTTGAAGGGGCTCTGGAAGTTTCTGGGGCTTGTTTGTGTTTGGGTTTCCCTCTTCTGAGCTTCAATTCGTGTTCCATTGACGCATTTCCTGTCACATGCATTTCCTGTCATATGCTTTTGGTCACATGCACTTCCTTAATCATGATGGTCCATTAGGCAATGTTCATGTGACTTTTTGTTGATGTTTCACTGCGATTTCTCTGGGGTGACTTGAGGTTATTTCCTTGGATAACAGCTTACCCTGTTCCACTGCCATGGCAACGGGTTGACAACCAATTTTTATTGGTTGATGCATCTTGTCGTTGCTGTTACTTTCGTCAGACTTATTAGCTTTTCCGTAGAGCTGATTTTACATACAAGGATTAATTGTTCAGGCAAAACTTGCCTGTAACACACACCGAAATGTAACGAATCAGCCAAAATAGGGCAAATTATTAATTGTGGCTTAACAATACTGATTGTCCCTGTTTTCCCTGTGCTGCTTACAAATTACGACACTGCTCAGATCTGTCGCTGTTGACAAAATGGCCAGTATTTTTGCAAAACGCATTTGGCAACCCTGCATATGTCAACCAAACGAACTTAAACGGGAAATTAAGAAACACACTGGGGGGGCCAAACGTGGGGCCAAGCAAACATCTGGGGAGGCCATGGCCCACCCAGGCCCCCCTTAGAATCGCCACTGATTTCAGACCTGTAGTCTTCATCACGAAGTGTCACACCGAGAACTCTTCGCAAATATCCCATCTCTGCCATTCGTTCTTTTGGCAGTATTCTTTCAGTCGTCACTTAATTCATGACCACAGGTGAGGACCGGAACAAAGACCGATTGAAAATTTGAAAGCTTTGCGGTCTTTGAAAGCTCCCGTTACATCACCACGGGGCAATAAAGCTCACGCAGAACTGCATTTGCTTCACCCAATCCGTGTGTCAATCTCTTTGTTCCGACTTCCGTCACTCGTGAATACCACCCCAAGGTACTTGAACGTCTCCACCTGCTGCAGTGAATTTCCGTTCACGTGCAGAATCCACTGCCTGAGGCGTCTTGAGAAACACAATACCTCCACCTTTTAGTACTGATTTACGTTCCTGCTTGATCGCACGCAGCAGAAAAGCGATCAAATGCGTGCTGGCCCTCTTAAGAAGATTCACGCATGCAGTACCAATTCGCCAGCAAAACGCAGACGGTTCGTCCTGCAGTTCCCAGCAGTGACACCCTCGACGCGTCTGTGACTGTCTATCCCAGCTATGTCCAACTTGCGGCCCGCATGTTGCCCAATCGAAGGTTTTGTGCGGCCCAGTTTAGTTTTTTTTTGTAGTAAAAGTAGCCTATATACCGACAACCTGCCCCTATTTTGATAATCTTGAAATTGATATTTTTGATGCAGGTGGTTCTCAGTGCCACTTTATCACGTTTGTTACCATTGCAGTTTGGATTCGGACGCTTTCAGTATTAGCTTAAACTAGATTTAATATCCTGTGGTCAAAGTAAGTCATTCATTGTTCGGCCCTCATTAATACAGCATGTCATTCAATTTACGGCCCTGGTTAAGATAGTGACATAAATTTGACTCAGTAAGTCATTTGGGTTGGACATAGCTGGTCTATACAATTCATATATACCAGGGCTCTCCTAAATGTTTGGGAGAGGACCACATAAGCTTTGGCACAACAGTTCGAGGGCCGGACATCTTGCGTAACGTAATTTTTTCGGGATATGTTACATTCTACCAAATCAACACATATTACGTAAATATTTCATATTTTCATTACTGGCAAAATGCAGGGGCGTAACCAGGTTAGATAGCGCCCGAGGCAAGAAGCAAGTTTGGCGCACCTATCTTCGAAACTGAGTTCTTTCGGAAGCAAACGTACTGTATTGAAGAAAGTACTTGTGACATTGTTGGGGCTTTTCAACACCTCCGCAGTGATTTGGCGCCCCCATAGTCACTCGACGCCCGGGGAATTGCGCCCCTCTCGTTACACCCTTGGCTAAATGTGTTTTGCGGCCGGGTGAAATGGCTTCGCAGGTAAGATTTGGCCGGCGGGTCGTAGTTTGGAAAACCCTGATATAGACTATGAAGAGGAGTGGCGACAGCACACCACCATTGTCGGAGTCCAACGCCAACGCTGAACGGTTGTGATTTAACTCCGTCGACACGGACACAATCTTCTGAGCAGGAATACAGTTACCTGGCGGCCAGCATGAGGCACCCGTCAACACCATACTCCCGCAACACCCCTCAAAGCTTTTCACGAGGAACCCGGCCATATACATTCCCGATATCGACAAAACATGTGTATACGTCTTTGGGATGCTCCCAGGATTTCTCGAAAATTTGCTGGAGAGTGGAAATTTGTTCTGTAGTGCTACGACCGTTTACGAAAATCGCGGTGAGTATCATTCAGCTTTGGTTCCATTATTTTTGCGGCATCTTGGCATACACTCGTCCTTGGGAAGCTAAGCAAAGATATGTTCTAGCAGTTGGTTCATTCACTCCTGTCTACGTTTTTGTGTATGGGATGATCAGTTTGCCAATCTTTCGGTGACCTTTGAAAACGCCATGCCATATGACACACACGCGTCAGCCAAACCATCCAGCGTTCTAAGTTCCCAAAATTCACTATCAAACTTTTCGCAATTAGCTTCAAGCTCGGATTAAGCAGCGGCATCAGAGAGCTGTAAAGGTTTTCTGATCTCTATTGAAACCAAAAGACCCCATTTAGGTACAACCGTAAAATCACTGCATGGGTTCGATTCATAGTCGCACCAAGGACGATGTTCACAAGTCAAAGCTTGCTTGATCTCCCTAAAGCTTCTGGATGGCTAGCTAATTCTGTTAGAGGTTGTAGACTTAAAAATAGGTAGTTACGTCATTTTTATTTCGTAAAAAGATGCACAATTAACGCATAAAAACTCACCGTTTCATGTAAAACATGAAGTAGATTGAACTCTCTCTCGAATCAGAATCACAGACACAAATAATCCGGCAAGCAACCGTTTTTACAATCATCAAGTTTACTCTTTAAACTGTTCTTCAATTTAAGACCTTCCTACTAAAGTATCCTACTTCAAAGGGAAGGAGTGGCTTTTGGTGAACATGTTTTGAATGATTCTAATCGTGATGCAGGTTTCCAGTTTCAAAAGATTCTTGTTTTGGTTTCCGCAATCACCGTCACGTTTTGTAGATCATTCATTTAGTTGGTGTTACAAGTTTTTAAGTCAAAACAATGTTTGGTTTTGATTTAACTAGTTTGGAAATCGCAATTGTAAATTTTGTTTTACTTTGAGCGAGTCAATTTTAGTGTTCTGGGTGTCAGAAATTAATCCTGGACAATGCCAATTTATTGTATAGGTTGACAGAGATTACCCCAGACAATTGCCACTTGTGTTGACTAAAAAGAAGTCAGTGACATTGTTTTTAGTCTGAAGACTCAAGCTGTTGTGAACACCAATGCACCACTGGTGAACACAACATCACTCACAACCAAACCGTTCGAGCTTTAGTCTGGCTGCAAGGCAGAGTTTCGTTTTACTTCAAAGGTAAAACCAAATGGTTTAAGAAAGAAAGAGAAGGAGTTTTCTCACCGAAGTCGATAAGTGATCTGAACTTGACTACGAAAATCGGCTCTTTTATACACAAATTTTTAGGTGTTTTCCCTAAGAAATCACGCGTTGAGGGCGTGATCAACGCATGATCGGCGCATGACTAGTGTATGATCATTACATCATTAAAATGTCTCTTTACAATACTTAACCATAACGTCATTGTTCGTCAAGGTTGGCTTGTCTTCATTTTCAGCAGGCTGTTCGGAGCAGGGCTTGTGCTGCACGTTGGTTCCAGCCTTTTCCCAGGAGCTGGTAGTTCCTGCTCTTGTTGTTTGATGCTTGGACTCCGTTTATTTTGTCGTGTTAACACTTAACATGTAGTAGACCATTTTTTTGTGTCTGCTACAGAGCTTATTGATGCACATTTCTGTTGAAGCTTTCTTCTGTGCAAAGTTAATTAAAACAAAATTTTCCCGCCTGAAAAACTTTGCTCAGTTCTGTCAGGTGAAGTGGAAATGTTGACAAAACGAAAGTACCATGTTGATATTTTTTGTTTTCATAAGTCGCAGTAAAACAACGCATATTGCATCATTTTTATTTTCTGACAGCTGCTTCACTGCAGCCCAAATTGCCAAAATCTCACTCCTAGCTCTCACTGTTGCCTCACTCGACAACCACCTTGCTTTGCATGCGCGCTGCAACTGTAGATCTTTTGTCTTCATTTTACAGTAGTCTGATGCATCGCCAGGCAAGCCGATCGCAACGGTGAAACAGTAAAACACTTCCATACTTGCATTAAAGTGCATTCGAAGTTACAACATGCTGTACAATATTACGGCAGTATAGTAACAGGTCGAAGCGAGGCGGTGTCCATCACAATCCACAGATACCATCCTTACAATTTTCGCTTCCAATTTCTGCACCAGAAAATTGCGTCGGCCTATAACATTGTAGCCGTCTGTTGCAATGGCCACGTTCAGGAAACATCCTTTCGTCAAATCGTTTTACTTCAATACAAGGCAAACCCATACCTTGGCTTTCAGAATTTAGGGTGTCACTGCAAAATTTTAAAAACGGCTTAAAAAGCACTGGTAGAATATTGCTCTGTGTATTGACACCGGATCCGGTACCAACTAGACACAAGCAATCCGACTCCTGTTTGAGTCCGGGTAAAAAAAGACAAGCAAAAATCAGTAACGTTTTTTCAGTGAACACAAAATCCAAATCCAGACAGGATCCGGCTACATGAAGAGAAAACCTCACTCTTGATCCTGCGGGAAGCAGCAGAAGTCCGGTTCCAAAAATCCAAAATCCGGTGCATGCACGCCTCTGATTAAGTGTTGCCAACAGTAGCCTACTTTCACTTTTAGTGATTTTGTCCCTAAACTGGAACTTTTGACCCTTTTTAGGGATTTCGGACAAGTATGAAAACGTCTGAAATGAACTATTTCAGTTTATTTTGCAAATCACAATTGGTTCTATGTTTGACGTTTATCATTTGCACCCCAATTTTATGCTCCACCACCCCAGATTTAGGGACTTTTAGGGGTTTTATGGTACTGTTTTATGGTACTTTCTAGGGATTCTGGACACTGGAGTTGCATTTGTGAGAGCCCAGGGGCCTGGACCTGGTTGTGGTAGCCAACCTTGCGGTTTTCCCGCGAATTTCGGCTTGTTTCCTTGTGAACCGCGAAGTTGGTGGATGTTTAGGTACCCTGTAAAAGGCGAAGCTCCGTGAACAGCGGAGCTTGGTTGCGGAGGTTTGATGACGTAACCGGAGTCGCTAAAACCGATGTTTTGGGTTGAGCAATGAGAACTAAACGTTAATGAAAATAATTTTATTGCAAAAGGTGATATTACACTTCGTTAAAAGAAGTCTGTTCTGAAGATTGACAACTCTTGCTTATCTGAGTTTTACAACGGTTCTGGAACAAAAAAATTGGTTTCAACAGTTGCGAATGTATAAAATTTTTGAACATCGCAAACATCCATGTATTAAGTGTTTGGGGGAAGCGCGTATTAATTTACAATAACAAAATAATTTTCCTTTGCTTTTTTTCTGTTTATTCCTTTTGTAACGCAACTTTTTTCCACACCGGTTACGTCATCAAACCTCCGCAACCAAGCACCGCTATTTACGGAGCTCCGCCTTTCACAGAGAAACGATTTTTGAAGCCTTGCGAGTTGCTTGTATTTGGGCTTGTTTTGATTGGAGTTTGCTTACTTTTTTGGGCTTGTTTTGTGCAGATTTCTGTTTTGCGGATTGTTTATTTTTAAACTTTTATGGCACTTTTGTTTGCTGTTTCAAATTTCTGCTAAAGGCAATATAGGCGTGTTTTTGTGAATATTTCCTCATTTTGGGCTTGTTTTTTCGGATTTGCGTCGTTGCTTTTTGTTTTGATTTTCCTGCTGTTTTTTTGTTTTGTTGAATTTTGCTGACAAACGAATGTTAGGCTAGTTTTAGGGTTAAATTACCTAGTTTGGGCTTGTTTTTCAAATTTGTTGGATTTTGCAAAACAACTTGGTATCACTGCAGCAATTAGAATTAGTTACTTACATGCAGGTTTAGGTTTGGGACTGGGTGTCTTTTTGATTCCCCTCAAAAAATTGCTTTAGTTCCAATTATCGTGAACCACTACCATTGTATTCCAAATATGGTGTACTGTATAGCGTTTGTATAGTGACTACAGAATGAATTAGGCTTTCAAGGCTTTCATTCATTCATTTTCATACCTGCTTTTTGATTTCTCCCAGGAGGTTCACCGGAGGATTCACATCTTAGTTTTCCAAATGAGTAGGCTATAAAATTATCTTTGATGAAAATGTAGGAAGGTTAAAACTCAGTTTTTCTTTTGTTGTAAACTAATGTAGTCTTTTTTTTCCTGTGCACATCCCATTCTTTTTGGCATGAAAGTACACTCCATATTTTTGCTGTTTAGCTTTCTTTTTCTTTTGCAACTCATTAATTTATTTTTTTTTTACTTTTCTTGCTTTTCTACTTTTATGTTTTGTTTAAACAGATTCTTAACCATACCAAGTTCCTGCAACTAGCCTAAATTCGATCCACTCATCTCTGTATCCACACATATTTCATTCCAATCAGCTCAATTCATTCTCACTCCACAAGACTAGCAACCTCTAACAACCTATTTTTACTTGGAGTTAACTCTTCCATAGGAAAATGTTCCCTTACCTTTGTTGGCCCAAAAGTGTGGTCTTCAATACCAAATGATATTAAATCTTCAACCACGTTTACCTTTAAATGGAAACTGAAGAAACACTTCCTACATGATAAAGATACACAATTATGCAACATTTCACTTATCCAGAACCAAATTATGTAATTTGTAATTCTGCGTATTTTGTGTGTAGGTTACTTTTTGCATTTTTCTTCCCTGTGCACATCCCATTCTTTTCAGCATGAAAGCACACTCCATAGTTTTTTTTTTTTTGCTTTGTGTTTTTCTTCTGTACCTCATTAATTAGTTTTTGTTACTTTTTTTCTTTTTATATTTTGTTTAAACATATTCTTAACCACACTAAGTTCCTTCAAATAAATTTGATCCACTCATCTGCGTACATAGGCATGCCCTTTCATCTGTCCATTTTCTTCTCCATGCTCTGTGTTTGGCTGTTTTCCTAATTGTGCTTATTTCACTCAAATGTTGTTTTTCAACACTTCTCAAACAGTAAAAAACTGAAAAACAGGGTTGGTTGACTAGATAACCGCTGTAGTCCTTCACCAATCCTATATGACACAAACAGCACCCCTTTTTGTTTACACTGATCAACCATTGCGTCATTGCATTTTCATTTGTTCTAATGTTCACTATTGTAGTTGGTTTGCTCAGTGCAATGGCTTCTTGTAGCGCTGAGTGTTCTTGTTTGTTGGCTGAGTCATATGAAACAATAAACCATTGTACATACTACAGTAGGCATTTGCTTTCATCTGATTATTGTATTCGCCATGTTCTGTTTGTTTCCCAAATTGTACTTATTTGATCTCCAACTGTTGTTGTTCAACACTTTTCAAAAAGTGATAAACCGGGTTAGTTGACTAGATGACCGCCATGGTGATGGTCTTTCACCAATCCTGTATGACACAGTGCCCCTCTTTGTTTGCACTGATCAGCTACAGTATTATGCCATTATTGTTTCTACTTTCATTTGCTCTAAATGTTTGCTGATGGTTGATTTGCTTAGTGTAATGTTTTTTTATGGTGCTTCTGCTTGTTGGCTGAGTCACTGAAACAATAAACCATTAATCTAGTCAGGCTACCTTAGCCTGCAGTATTTCTTGCCCCCAAAAAAAATAAAATGCAGCCTATACCCTACCTAGGTAAAGTGACTCCTGTACCTGCTGTGGTTGATCATTTTCTTTCTGAAAAGTTCAGTTGTTAATATCTATTAATCCTGAATCTTTGAAATGTGTGATGCTTGACATGTCTATGACACATTAAGTTAAAATCTTGAATCTTTGGCGTTTGCCGCATTAGGCCAAGACTAATATCTTGCCTTCAATATCCCTTGCAATAACTCTTCATGCATTGCTTGCCCACCATCAACTGTGTTATGAAAATGAATGTTGTGTAGTATATGATTTAACGTTTGTGTATTCTCGCTTCCTTTGTCACTGCTCTGAATTTTCTATTTGTCTTTTTTATGTTAGTACATTATTACTAGGCTATCCTGTAATTCAATACACATAAGTGTAACATCCATCATTAGGTTTAGCTTATGCACGATTACAAACGTTTTTGAGCCTGTGTTACATGAGCACATGGTAAACACATGTGCTTCTCAAGTCGAATATAAATATACTTTGTTTTTTATTTTACCCAACACATATTGCATTACTGTTTACTGTTGAACTAATCTGTGGCTTGCTTTGCCTCTTTTTTTAAATCAAAGCCTCAGCAGTTCCAACCAAGCGAAGTAGATCAAATTACAATGTTATAGCATCATCATAGACTATGCAATAGTCGAGATAGGTAACAATAAGTGAAGTAACACTGCACAAGGAGCCAACAAAACTTACAGCAAGCACGAACATTCAGAAGGCAATAGCTATGTATTAAAGGAAAGGTATGTTTTCGCAGAAATAAAGGTCAGTACACCAGAGGCTGATCCAGCCCGTAAGGTTAGGGGGGCCGATTTCAGTAATATTTGGTAGTTAAGTCTTATAAAAGCTTTGCTGATGTAAGAGAGATGAAGTGTACTTCACAACACCTATGTGTCAAAACAGTGGGTGGCAAAATGGCCTTAAACAGCAGATATTGTGTTTGGAATTGTACAAAATTATGGTGAATAAAGTTACTTAGTAGGTTTTAGGGGGGCCATCGCACTAATTGCCCCCCCCTGGATCCACCCTTGCAGTACACTGGGGACAACCAAAATCAGATTGAACCTTCACACAGGCCAATATGTTGGCAGTGTTCCCTTTGACCACAGCCAGGGACAGGCGCTGGTGGAACCACTGTCACTCCCTAGGTTCACCAGACATACGAACAAGTTACTTTGCGAGGCCACTCAAAAAAGAGAAACTGACATCAGTGGTTTCAATTGTGACTGGTTGAAAATTGTAATTGTTAATTAAGGAGGTCATCGTATTTTTACAGTTTTTCAACCTCAGCTTTTGTTCTTTGCTTCTTCAACCTCATTTAGCGATCCTATGTGCTCAGTGGGACATACATGCATCTGTGGTACTCGATTGTCTATGGTCCATGGGTAATTGTATTACTTCTTCAGGATTTGTTTGGTTTGCCCTTGCTACATGCCTTTGTTCTGTAATGTAGTGGTTGTTGTGTTGCTCTCTGCCCCTATTGCTACTGTTGCTTACTTCTCCTACGTATGTGCATGTTCACCTGTACATACCTCAACTCTTTTCCAGCTGTTTGCTCACCATCATATGTGTTATGTACATGATTATTGTGTATAATAATAGTAGTTTATTGCAGACTCATGGTTCATACAGACGCGATCACAGATAGACACAAGAGCACAAAAAATGGTTAGCCATGCAGTGGTGCATTACAGAATCGGTTTTGCACATGACCACCATGCAGACGAGCAAAACACTTTGACAGCACCACAACTATATTGTCAATCACAAAAGCACAAAAAATGGTTAGTCATGCAGTAGCTCATTTCAGAATCGATGTTTGCACATGACCAACATTGTGAGGAGCAAAATATTTCAACAGCACTTCTTGCTTTTTGTATGTTTGTTGTGTACACATTGCCCACACATTTTGTGTATGATTTAATATTTGTGTTTATTATATGTTGTTCACTTGAAATGTATCATTATTTCATTCATGTTTGTCATGAATCATGATCCCCTTTCATTTGTTATTATCAATTTTGGGGTATACTGCTTGCTTTTCCATTTTTTGTTTGCATACATTGTTTTTTACAGCATGGTATCATATTTTTGTTTTACTTTTTGTCTCTTAATTGCAACTGCTTGCTCGGTATTGGCTCTTATAAATGAGTTATTATATGGTTTGTTGCTGGTGTGTTGTCTTTGTGTTTGTTTCTTTTCATGTGCTTTTCAATATAAAGAAGCTTGTGTGTGGTGTGCTGACTGACAAGTGCATTGCATGTCTGTATACTACAGTACAGAAAGCTTTCAGAGTCTTACATGTTGGAAATTCTTTGAAAAATTATTACTATAACTATAATGAGCTGGGAAGCAAACTAGAAAAGAGGTAGCCTATTTTATTAGTCAAAATAGTAATGTATTTGTCATTTTGGATCTTGTTTGCTACATTAATTTCGTATGTTGCCCATTTTGCAATTGTTTATATTTAGAATATAATGATTTTTCTTTCAATATGACAACCTGCAGGTGTTATCTTCTGATTCAATGTGAAAATGTTCAAAAAATTTTCACTTGTGTGCTTGCCATAGAATCCAGACCAGCCCTACTAGAATTGAAAGACTTTTTCAACAAGTATTTGCACATGACAGATGACAATGGTGTGTGGCAGCTAAAATATATATATCTATCCGCATGCCATTCACGAGTTCCTCATGAAAGGCAGGAGATGCAGTGACACAAATTATTGCGAAATCGCCACATACAGTAAAATTTTATGGAAAAATTTGCTCCTGTTAAAATCATAATGCTCAGTTGCATTAGGGCACATCAAGGGAAGGGAATATTTTCTCTTTATCTTTTACTACAATTTTCTTAAAATAGGCTAACTTGAAGCCTGATGTTAAACATTGTTAGTGATGAACTTGTGCTGAAACTTGCTAAAATAAGGCGCCATATGTTTGGTTAAGTTTGCTGGAGCTATGGAACATGATCCTAATTCTAATCAGTTGCAAGCTGTAAATCAAGTTGCAGTAAGTGCGCATATGTTCTGGCTACATTTCTGGTGTACTAGTTGGAAGCAGAAACTTGATATTGAGTATAACCTGCTGTTGTACTGTAGCTTGATTGGCCATTTCCGGTACATGAATACAGTAAACACTAGTGTATCCATATATCAAGCTTACTTCCAGACATTACCTAAGGAAATATGTAATGCTGACCAATAAGTGGATAAATTTGAACACACTGAAATAAAGCTTTCTGAAACCACATTTTTAGCAAATCAGCTGTTATGTAATCTTTGCTAAATGTAATAATGCAACTGAAAATTGTCGATGTTGCTTCTTCACACTTTTTGCTGTGACATGACAAGCGTTGCAGTTTTTTAACGGAATTTGATTAACATTCCTACCATATAATAAATTTTGTGAATGCAATTCTACTTTAAAAAGTTTTTATAGCATTGTGATTAAATTTTAGCAACTTGTTATGTTCTTGTGGCGATGGAGTGAATCATTTGCAAGTGCAACATTCCTGCTGAAATCATTGTACAAATCAGTTATGAATCTTCCTTCTGGTTTGTAAAACTTTCGTCTAGTTTTGTTTTCATGTAGAAATTTGTTTTAGGTACATGGTTTATTAATATACAAACTGTAGAAATAGTTGACCATTTGATAAAATCAACTATTTTTTAGAGGCTTGTTTGTTTGTTGATATAAGCAATAACCTAATGTTATGTTATTTTTCTGACAACATCAAAAGCACTGAAATCAAGCAAAAGGCAAAATCTATTGCAACTCTGAGTGAAACTATTAAGAATAAATGTCAAATGGAGAATGCTGCTTGTGGTGTTGTGTTTTGCACTGCTATGGAATTTTGTTCATGGAGTCAGGTTCCAAGTGGTTTACAAGACTTCCTTAAGCTAGAATTTCATTTCTTGTGTAAATCACTACTGCAAAATGAATTGTATGTAATCACAACAGGGGTGGCCAAACCTGCTCTAGGTAATGGCCACATATTGTTAAGCCCAAGTTACAAAGAGCCGCAACCAAGTTACAAAGAGCCGCAACTAAAAACATTTATTTGCAGTCTAAGCTTCTGTGACATTATAATTCTTTTTGGAACGACTTGCAAAAGTAACACTGTATAGCATGCTAGCTACCACAGTACCACAATATTTCTACACTTCACAATAAAAATAAAATATGATAAACAAACATATATTTATCAGAAAGCTCAAAGAGCTGCATGCAAAGGTTCCAAGAGCCGCATGCAAAGGTTCCAAGAGCTGCATGCAAACGTTCGAAGAGCTGCATGTGGCTCGCTAGCAGTAGTTTGACCATCCCTGTTATATGATTTCAACATGTTATGGAATGTTTTTCACAGCAAGCTTTATGTTGCTACTAATATACACTGCTGCAGACATATCCAGATGTTTTGCATGAAAACATGTTACTTTACTGGCTGAGTCACTTGCTGTTTCTCAGTAGCGAATGGTTTCTAAAAACTGAAGTGGTATTTGGCGGCTTAGAAATAGTAATGCTTGTTTCGTTTTACCTTGTTGATTTTAGCATGACTAAGACTTGTAAGTAATTAGTCACCACTTGAGAAAGGTTTTTGCTCGGCAGCTGAGTCCTTTGATTAAAATAAACAGCATCCAGATATTTTCTGATTTTAGATCTACTATTGTTTTTGTGCGGTAACTCTTTTGTCGAAATGCAAGCTGTGCGAAAATTTACAGATCTGGTATATGAGCTTTTGATTGTTCCTAAAAAGCTTAAGATTTACGTTGCACAACTTACATGCTCCATGGAGCATAATTGCATGATATGACAAGCTGTTAGAAATGTATAAATAACTTGGCTAAGCATCCTGACTGCATATATTATGTGATATGAAAAAATGCTATATAGTAGTTTTCGTGCAAGTTTTGTGTTCAGTTCTTTTTTGTGCATATTGACTACCATCATTTTGAGTTATGGTGACTGCAGTCAAAAGCTGCTTCAAAAATATGGAAGTGTTTAAAAAATTTGCTACCACCTTAATTGAATGTCATGTGATTTTTGTTCAATTAATTTCATAAGTTAAAATTCTGGGCCTTTCACTGTGTCTTTCATGGAAGGAATAAAAATGTGTGTGCTAGTATCAAAGCCATTTTTTATGTTTCTGATGTTATTGCCAAAGATAAGGTGTTATTTGTGCAAAATGAAGAAGTTGCCAACATATATATGTGTTTCTGTTTTTTGTCACTCAGCACAGAAAACAAGTGAAACAGTAGCTTGAACTTTGAGTTCAGATTTGTCAAAATATGTTGACTGGTAAAATTATATAGCTTTTAACGCTGGGTTAGATTTAACTAGTACACACTGATAGTGCCCATATAATAACATGGCTCAAAATAGAAACTTAAGATTGTTTGAAAACATCAGTAACTAGACCCATTGATTCCTTCTGAAAGGTCAAACTTTCTGACTCAGATTTGTTGTGAACATTACATTCAAATGATGAATTTCAAATTGTTCAATAACATTAGCATTTTGGTAAGTGTGTTGTTCTTGATTATTTACAATTGTGTGTCGCCGTTGCTAGTTGCATCACATTGCATTGTATGGTCTTGTGTTGCATTCTCGTGTTGACAGTCCAGCTGTCAGATTGAGTTAGTTGTTCACCTGTGCTGTTATGTTTTCGTTCTGACTCTGTTGTATACTTCTAGATAATTCAGTAGCTAATTTGTGTTACTGACAAGATGTGGTTTTTAAGTTTATTTTCGTTTCATATGACTCACCTCTGAAGATTCGATATTCCTTTGAAGAATATTGTTTTAGAGCAAAGGTTACAAATCAAAGTGTCTGCTATTTCAGTTATTTTGCTTTGAATGTTGAAATTGTTCTGCCTTTGATTGAGTTAATCTGTGGCTGTGCCATTCCACTTTGCCTGCCATCATTTTTAAAACTAATGCTGACTTGCCATGTTTGAAGTTACATTTGGGTTTTTGTTGAGGAATGTACAGAATTTGTGCTGGTATGCTATATGATTTCAATCAGTTATGGAATGTTTGCACTAAGATTCATGTTGCTACTAATACTGCACACGTGTCCAGGTGTTTTGCATGAAAACATGTCGCTTTACTGGTTGAGTCACTTGTTATTTCTCAGTAGCAAATGACTTCTAAAAATTGAAGCGGTGTTTTGCTTAGGAGTAGCAATACTTGTTTCGTTTTACCATAATGATTTTAGCATGACTAAGACTATTGTAAGTACATGTTGTTTATTAGTCACCAATCAAGAAGTTTTTGCTCGGCAGCTTAGTCTTTTGATTAAAATGCACAACATGCAGATTATTTTCTGATCTTAGAAATAGTATTGTTTTTGTGGATCAGCTCTTTCGTCAAAATACATGCTGTGTGCAAGTTATACAGATACAGTACTGTTAAGCTTTTGATTGTCTGTGAAAAGTCTTTGATTTACGTTGCACAACTCATGTGGTCTATGGTAGAGAGCGTGATTGCATTTGATGACAAGCTATCAGAAACGTTGAGATTAATACCCAATACCCATACTATGGTATATCCCTTTCTGGGTGGAAATTGTGATTTAGTTGATTTTTTGAAGTTGAGAAAAGTAGCTCTCTGTAAAGCATTTACCTCAATGATGAGCTTAGTAAGATTTCAATTTGCTAACATACACTGAGCTTCACATTTTAAACGTGGCGGTCAGGTTCACTGTTTTTGATTTATGCTTCTTTTTGTTAAATTAATACTAGCATATACAAATAAAATGGTTGAAAAATATGTTGCAGATTAAATTTGCATCAACATAGTATCAAAGCAAGCAGTAAGCAGCAAACAGTCCAGCAAATCTTATAAATCGATTCACTGTGAAATTATTTGTATGCAGATCTTATTTGCAAAGCACTTCTTGAAAAGTCACCCACATGTAATGTTTGCTCAAAGTCCATGCGAAAAATGCCATTTATCACTTAGTGACTTAAGCAGTAGGGGTGTTAGTGTAAGTTTTGTTTTCAGGAGTTCTTTGATTATAAATGTTGATTTCCATCATTTGAGTTATATACGGTGATCGCAGTCAAAAGCTGCTTAAAAAATCTGTTGCCACCTTCATCCAGTGTCCTACGGTTGTTTGTTCAATCAATTTCATAAGTTCAAATTTCTGGGGCTTTCACTGTACCTTTCATGGAAGAAATCACAGTGTGTGTGTTACTATCAAAGCCATTCTTATATATTTCTGCTGTTGTTGACAATGCTGAAAATGTTTTTTTTGTAAAGTGAAGAAGTTGCCAACGTGTTTTTTTCTGTTTTTTGTTATTCAGCAAATAATTCAGCAAGTGAAACAGTAGCTTGAACTTTGAGTTCAGATTTATCAAAATATGTTTACTGGTAAAATTCTACAGCATTTAACGCTGGGTGAGAATAACTAGCTTGTAAGCACTGCTAGTGCCCATACAATCAGCATGGCTCGAAATGGAAATTTGATATTCACGGAAAATGTCAGTAACTAGACCCACTGCTTCCTTTTGAAAGGCTCTTTGACTCAAGCTTGTTCCAGAAACGGTGTATTTTTTTATGATTAGCCTTATTTTTGCTTGAATGTTTCAGTTTTTGAAGTGGTTTGTGTGTAGCTGTTATATGATTAATATTGTGCATCTATGTGGTTGCCTGGCTGTTTCACTGAGTTGTGTTATTACTGCACCTTACTTGTAGTTAATTTTTGAAGCTAATGAAATTGTTCGTTGTTCGTGAGTTCATACCACTTGTACAATACCACCAATGCTGTAAATTTGTAGGACAAAAATCTGTAGTTTGTCAGATGCAGGTTTTTCAATAATCTTTTTGTTAATCATGCTCTGACTTTCGTGCCCAATGCTACACACATTGTGGAATGCTTATGATATTTTGCTAAGCAAGCAAAAGCCTGATATTTATAAAATGGTATCTGGAAAAAGACTGTAATAAAATGTTTGAAATTTGCTGAGAGTTGTTTGGAATCGGTCTTGTTATGTAAGATGGTTGAAATGAGATACCAGTTAATGTATCCCAACCGCATGCTAAGTTGTGAAATTCTTGATTAAGAAAGACTGCTTAAAAATGCTGGTTACAGTAACTGCACAAGATATCACTTATTCATGTCTGGAACTTAACTTTTTTGCTCTCAACCAAATGGTCAAATTTAGATTGCAGTAAGCTCACATTATTATCAGTGTATTACATGTGGGAAGACATTTTGATATGTTTCCAAACTGAACTCAAGGTTTGTCTGCTAATATTTTGGCCATTGTAACGAATCCATCTGTTCTAGTCTCCTATCTTCTGTAGATCACGTAGTAAAGTGAACATCACCCACATGTTCTTGCCACTCGCAATGCTTGTATAACAGCATTAGTGATTGCAAGGTGTTTTAAAAATAGGCTGTAAATACTCAAAAACAGTGAAACATTTGGTGCGTTTCCAAATGGGACCACTTGTTTTGTTTGTGTTTACCTGCATGCTTCTGGACAAATTCATTTAAAGCTCACTCTTAAACTTCAACATGAGGCAAACATTTTTTTAGAAACTCATCATGTTAGTTGCATTACTTTCAAACGAATGCTGAACTTGACTTTGTTATTTTTATATGTAGACAAACAAATTTTAGTTTTTGCCAGTATGCGCACTTGGCTCTTTTGCTTAGGCTTATGCTGTTATGAATAATTATAACAAGAGGGACGGAAAAACAACTTGCCATGAAATTATGCACTAAAAATAATCCAACCTTTTGGGAGAAAAACTTGAATATAAGATTTTTGTTATTTTTGGCTGTGTGTAATTTAATTTTGTAGTAGCCTCTGGAGGTTTTACCTTTAATCCAACCAAGTTCAGAATTAAAAAAAGTATGTGTGATGTAAAAACTACCGTTTGCTACATAGCACCTAGTTTTTCCACTGGTTGTTGTTCTGCTAGATTGATCTAAACGTTTCTAAGTGTCGATGGCATTTTGGTCCACATTTGGACATGTTGTATAAAAACAATAATAAACTCATACCTCCCGTTTCTCCAAGCATTCGGATTGTTTTCCCTGTGTGGCTAACCATATATATGATGCTGCTGAAATTGCTTCAATTTAAATGAAGTCGTTCGATTTTCTTTTTTTCAGTTACCGTGCTTTGTTGTAGATGAAATTAAGGAAGTTCTGATAGTAGCTAGCTGAAATGGGCTTTGAAGTTTACATCTGCTGAAGTGAGGGATTTATCAATGCCATTAGCAGGTTGAGCAGACAAAAGTAAACTTTACATGATTTTAAAAAATGCATTAAATGAGTGACTGAAGATAATTTTCCTGAACTAATGATGTTTTATGTCATCTACCTTGTGCGATAATTCAGAAGTCACCATAAATTGAATTTGTGTGGTTATTCAAAATATAAAAAAATTGAACATTGCCAGTAATTATGTGACTGTGAAAAAGAATGCTAACATTTAGTGTACAAATAACTTCATTCCCTGCAAACTACGAGGAACTTGTTTTTGAGCAAAGAGAGAGATGCAGCTTGTGGTAATGTCTTCATCAGCGAGTAAGCCTGCAGGGAATAACAGCATCAGCATTTGTTTCGCGCCACTGCCTCAGGCAAGTGATGGTCTGTCACTGTAGGAGTTTTAGAAATTGCTAACATGTGACTTTATATGTCGTCAATCAACAGCCCAGCGTTAACAGCGCAACCTTATTGTGTTTTTCTAGAATGGTTGCAAAGGTAGCATTTTGAAAGTAGTTTGCTGTGCGCTCTGACAACTGCTTGCTACTTGACAACATTCAGTCTGCTCGCATTGCTGCTTCTGAAAACAGGTAAGCGAAATCGTTGATTTTCTAGTACAGTAGAACTAGTTCCGCCTGAGTTAACGCTTTTTGTGAGCGTGGCCGATGCTGTTGATGATTTTGCTTTGTTCGATTTAACTTACTTTTACTGTCACTGCCGTGGGATAACTAGTAATAAACATTAGTGAAGATATGTAGAGTAAAGCAACCCACCTTGAAGCTTGGAGACATAACAAAGCAAACCGCTACATGTGTCAGCGGCGTTGTACAAACGCGCGGATTGTCACATGCTATGATATTGCAACAGCATTTGAGCTGCGCAAGCGCTTGCTCAAAGCAGATTTTTCATTTCAGTCAGTGAATGGATTTTTCACGATCACATTTAGTTTGTAAACAGTAGGGTTAGATGCTTTGGTTTTGTTTTCCGTTGATTTGGTGGCTTCTTGGTCTGAAGTGAACTTAGTGTATGATTTGGGCGTTTTGCTAGTGTAGAATAGATTTTCTCTATGGCTGACTGCAACCGTAGTAGAACAACTTTCGACCTGACCTGGAATTGGCGTCGGTGCATGGATTCAAAGTTACTAGGCACTGATAAAGGTAGAGAGGATCGTAATATCGCCTAAAGCTTCAGAAAAGTTTACAATGCTTGTTCTGCAAGTTTGCGTTTTTCTGACGAATTATTATAAAACTTCTGAGAAGCAGTGTTTTCTAAAGATGGCAGTCGGGTGCTTCTTCACTGTGCATTTCATAATAAACCATAATCCCTATGATTAATTCACATGAAAAATTTTTGTTAAAAAGTACTGATGACTGAGTAGCCAAAAGCGCATTGTCTAACTGCGCTGCATTATCGGTTCATGTAGAAGTAGGCTCGTAACCGAAGTACTGTAGTAGAGGTGTGTTCGTGTAAGCCATGTAGCATCTGAGCAAGCTTGTTCTGTTACTGTAAAAGTGTAAAGGTTGTACTGAATCGCCAGATAGTAATGCTTCAACACTTTGGTTACGCAAATGTTGACAGTATGCGATTTTTCCTTTAAAAAAAGTCAAACAAACCGTTGACATAAGTTCTCTCTGAACACCCACCTGGTCTGGCGGAACTGAATTACTTCAAGGCCGAATCCAAACAAAGAATAAAAACAAACGATTGAAACATTTGCAGCAGCTTTAAAACAATGGTGGAAAGTTTTTCTACCATTTCATCCTTTGCTTGATCGTGAATCGCGTGGTGAATGCCATCGATCAGGTAATGTTTTTGTGAAAGCCTGCCCTCAACTGGGCTGTGAAAGTTTTTTTTGCAACGGAGGCATTTTTTCCAGGACTTGCCGTTAGGGGGCGATATAAAGACAACAATGGCGTCTTGTGTCAAATCGCACCATTTCGGTGTGATTTTCTTAGCGTTTTGAAAAGAGTTGCACAGTTTGCCACCGCCATTTAGTTTCATTTTGTGTAATTTTTATTGGTTGTGTGGCCTCTAATATATTTCATTTATTTGATGTTGGAACTAAATAAAGCTGAATGATATGACTTGCTCGCCCGTGGCATATTAGCTGAAGTTTAATGTCCGTTTATTATCATTGGCGCCAGACCAGAAACGATAGTCTTCTCTCATCTACATTGACAGAACATAGTTGACTTTGCTCAAAATTGAAGTGTATCCCAAACGTTTTTTCTTTATCGAAGCACCTATTTTTACTGGCAATATTTGTGCTTCATAAACCGATGAAATAAACCGCCTTTTTGCAGCTTTCCCTAACATAACCATTACCATTTGTATATTCCTGCCACACTGCCTTTTTTTGTGTCTTCGGTGGATAGCACGAAGGTGGTGTTATATTTGATTTATAGCCGTGCTTCTCAACCTTTTGGCCCATAGACCTCTTTAAAAATGTCCGATGGACCACTTCGCTATGCTGACACCTCATGAACAAGTAGTCGAAGCTGTATTGCACATACACATAGGTCAGTGAACTCAGGGCATATTCAGTCAAGGATTTATGGAACTCTTTGTGGACCACTAGAAATTCCAGTCAGACCACTGGTGGCCCACCTGGGCGACGTCGAGAATCACTGATTTATAGGGAATGAAGCAAATATGCACGGTTGGCGGAAATGCGCACGATGTATGCAAACCAACTTCCACACGTTAGCAACTACTTGTGTGGCTTCGGTAAAACGTTATTAAAACCATTTTGATTTCTATTAAAACATTTAATGCAATAATTTCATGCTTTAGTTTGCTTGTGCACTCCAGTTGACTCAAGGTTTGTGTTGTGATCAGGATGATGCCCAGCGTGAATAGTTGCTTTTTTGTTTGTAGTATTACTTTTTTTCACGACGTGACAGGAATGAACGTAGTGTGCATTAGGCATGTCCCTAACTCTCTGGGCTAGTCTCAAGTCTAGGAAAACTAGGTATGTGAAAATGCGGTTAGTACAGTTAAGACCCTAATCACCTTTGCACTGTTTTGCTTGTTTTTGTTGTGCACTTTTACATATACTTCCAGAATAGTTCCCTTTGACATTGCCCTGTGAAGTATTTGCTTTTCCTCAATGTAATGTACGCACGCTTTTGATGGCAAAGCTCTTTACGACATTACCAAGGCTTGCAGAAAAGCATGCTGGTGTTTGCGATCAATAAATTGCGGAACAGTTACAGGCTGCTACAAACGCTATGGAGGCCGACCTACTGGTTTGTGTAAAAGCGGTGTTGCCTATCACTTTGTTGAGTCACTGCAAGTTTTACTGTAATTAAAATTTTAGCAAACTGGCAACGAGCGGTGTCGTAGACTTCAGCTTAAAATTATGCTTGTTGCCATCGTAGACCCCAACGCGCCCATTGTGAGTTCACGACCTTTATGGTAGAATTTTGAGAGCTTTTTGAAAAAACTTGATATTGTGCGGTAATCGTTGTTAAATCATATGCTTTTTGGACAAACGTTTTCTGTTCAGTTATCGCGAGCTAGTGTTTTGAATCACGTGTGTGAACTAAATCGAAGTGTTTCTGAAATTGTTTTAAGTTCGTGTTTCCCAGCGTATATACCACAGTCAGAAAAAGTAGCTGAATCACAACATCTGTTGCGAAAATCGACCAAAATTTCGTAATTCAAACAAGAATTACCATTGGATTAAGCTTAACACTTTAACTATTTGTATAGCTAGTTGGTTATTTTGAAATAGGAAAAAAATGAGTGACTTGGATATGATGCAAATGCGGTTTATTGCTTGCTTGTTTCCGTAAATAATTTTACTTCTGAATTAGGGTCTTGCTATTGCATGTTTTTTTTAAACGTTTATGACGGCTTGCCACAAGATATTGTGCTTGTCACCAGGCCTTTGAGTTGACTTCAGGTTTCTCCGGTCTCCGCATTCGTGCACTCGCCAGCAACTTATAAAATACTGAGCTTGCGATCGTATCCACAACTGTAATTGTGCAACGCATCCGTGATTTTTCGCTGAGATCTTCCGGTCATTTATCTCAAAATATTGTTTAAACTCGCCGTAGCAGTGTTCACATGTCCATATTTTCGGATGTTATGACCGATTTGACTACTTAATTTTTTTCAGCCTCAAAAAAAATTTGGCCTATGACCGAAAAAAATACCTAGCAATGCATTGTAACTAAGAGTACGTGGCATAAGCTGCTCTGGATGTTCCTTGGCCGTGAAAACAGCGCCGAGCTTTAGCATCAGCGAATATCCAGTAGCCGCTGTTTTGGGAAGACATACAAATGACACTGTAATCAGTTGCCCGTTTGTGGGACTGGACAGGCAATTAAGTTAAGCGCAGTTGGTGACCTGTCTACTCTGGTGCGATTTCAAGCCCTCTTTTCTTCCGATAATCCCACTGTTGTTTTTCTCTCAACCCTGTACTTCACAGATCGTTGGCGGCTCAGCGCGATGCTGACTCCGCCTTTTTCATCGCATAAATAAGCGATCCCGGTAATCCATCACAGCTTGGGCTGCGCCGTCAATCGTTTCTTCCGCCATCGCCAACATTTTACTTTTGCTTAGAAAGACGGATGTCGTCTTCAAGTTTGGCTTCTGCCCAAACTTCGACGAACTGAGTTCGCTGGAAACTGCAGGTTTCGACGTCTCTGTGCTCGACTAGCGACACGCGGTGAGGCGTTTATCGCTGCTTCACGATGAGATTTTAACTGCCACACTCAGACAAACAGCTGGATTTGTGAGATAAAGAAGTTTTTGACGAGCCCATCACGCGTCGCATCGTTCACAATGTGCAGATTGCTATTTGTTTTTGCCTACTTATGTCAGCCTAAGCACATGAAAACGCGACTAAATAGTCCACTTTCAAAGCTTCTGGCAAGTGCTGGCAATTTAGCGCTACTTTGGCGGTCGTCGATTTTGATATCAACTTTTCATGGAAGTCAATGCTTCGGCGCGGACACGGCTGCATGGTTTAGTGTTGCTTTTGTGCTCCATAATTTTATTTGCGGTTTTACCATCTGAGAAGTTGACGGGTAAGATCACAGTTCTGTCGAACAGAGCGATAGATCTAGGCACTTGTAAAGAAATTTCTGTCCAGATTTACTTTTAAAAGATTATTTCATCTGCCAGGTCTATCCACTTGCTATAGGCTGTTGGACGATCTCTCCAGCGTGCTGTGTCTTTTTCCTTATGCCGAAGTTAATTATTAATTAATGCCGAAATCTATTACTTTTTCGTAATATGCGAATGGCATCCACGTTTTAATGCTGTTGAGACTTGAGCGAACAAGAAAAAAAAGTACGACTTCAATTTTATTCCGATCTAAACAAAAAGCCTTTTTTGAATTGCTGAGACGCTATGACAAGCGTGGGTTTCCCGATAGTTAACGAAGACGCAAACCAACACCTGCCGAAAGCTTTTTTGCCATGAATTTGCTCATTTGAACCGTATATTTTGGCTGCTGACTCCTTATTTCTGTCAAGTTTCGCAAATGTGACATTTGACTGAAACCTGCCAAAACAACGAAACGATTACATTTAAACGGTAAAAAATGAAATCCTCCTTCACACCAGGCTGGGATGTTTACCAGCGAGAAAATATTTTGGCCCTAAAACGCATTGTGTAATGCATGGCGACGTAGTTCACGAAGAAATAACGCTGCATTGAAGTGTACGAAAGTGTACGAGTACGTCAGGTGTTCTATGGACGGTCGTGAATAATAACAGGGTATAAGCAGCAAGCCAAAGAAGCAAAGAAAAACTTATTAGATTGCCAGAAAACGTTTAGCTCACGAAAACAACCAACAACACTGAGCACCTGGGTAATGTAATTAATGAAGCATGCGCTACTACGAATAGGTTGTCTTGTTAATCCAGCTTGGTTTAGCAGAGCTTGTCCAGGAGCCGTAACTGTTGCAGTTACGAACATTAGAGCTGAAGCTAAAAGAGATTGAAACCAGACTGGCCCAAGCAAACATTAGCCAATGCTCTTATTATGGTGAATAATTTAAATCTAGTATATTTACGTCAACATTTGCCTACGTCAAGTTCCCTCGCTTTTTGGTGCATCCATTCTTTCCTAGTAGTCCACTTTATTGCGAGAGGTTTGCAAACTTTCTAAAAGCAACAGTGACACTCGACTATGATGACCTTGCAGTAAACCGCGGTTATTTCCCTTTCGAGACCGGGAAATGTGAAACCCGTACGTAGATCTGCTCATTAAGCAGTGCATTGCATCGGGATGAGCAAGTGTTGGTCACACCTGAACGTAGCTCACAACCTTGAACGTCCCTAGTTTTGATCAGCAACTCGATTTTTCTGAATTCAATTTGTTTCTGGTTGTTCGTTCACAAACATGTACTATAAAATATTCCAAGCGATTTCTTGCGGGTTGTGTGTGGTTGGCTGCTCAAATCAGCATAGTTAAAATTACTCTCCCTATTTTTTGCTCATGACATCACGGAAGAAGATCCAAGGTGACTTCAAGTGGCGAACCCAGCGTGTCCAAACAGTTCGTCGATGTCACTTACTCTTGCTTGAATGTTAGTTATCTAATTTACCTCGCATCTGCGTCGTTAATTGTCTTAGGTGAGATCGGCGTGCCGCTTATGTATCACTGAATCCTCCAGCACTTCACATTTTGCAAACACTCTTGTCGCTAAGCCAATCCACTCCTTTCAGGCTTGAAAAGTTGCACGTTCATTTACGGGCGTGATTTTTCTTTGGAAGTAACGCTGGTCGTAAAGTTTACGAGCCCTGTGCTGACAGGAAAGTACGTTGTCGTGACCAGGAGGTAAAGAAAGTTAGCAATGTCAATAGACAGGATGATCCAGAGGATTTAGACCCTCTGGAATTTCTCTTTCTCGCTCCAAGAACGTCTTGTTGCTTCTTTCCTTGCTCTTAAGCACTTGCTTATCCAAACCAGACCCTCCCCTCTTAAGTCGAAAATCTGGACAAACAAAAATTCGGCAATATGCGAGGCCGACCGCCATATTCATTTAATCCCTGGTCAAACAGCCACGCGGCTTTCGATGATTTGGTCCAGACATTTTGGTCGTATTGTAGCTCACGTGGCAGTTTGCATTGACACAGAGTGAAGGATGTATATTTCTACTGTAGTTAGTATCGTGGGCGAAGAGTGTTTGTTCGCAGATAGATCGATAGCAGTGCGCCGCAAAAACACGTGCAAATAAGAAGCGCAGCGTGAAGGATGGTGTGCAGTGAAAAATAGTCTGTATGTGCAGTCTTGTGCTGGTGAAAAAGTTCAGTTGGACGAGCCACTGCATGGCATGGGCTGATGTTGGCAGGATGAGAACGTCCAGGTTGCTGGCGTTTTAGTGCATAACACGCGAAAATGCATTGCATCAAATGTGTGTTAGTCGGAGCTCGACACAAGGGTCAAGCAGAAATCAATGTTTGAAGTTACGAATGCAGATAAAAGCACCAGCGATAATATTTGAACATTTCAGCTTTCACTTACGGAGAATAGAATCACTTACAACAAATTAATCTGCAGTGACCGACCCAATGAGTCGCGTGATCTTGACTTCAACAACATTGTAGAATAAACAAACAGGTGATGTACGGGCCATCCAAAGCTTGGCAAGTTCATTTTCAAACTAGACAAGAATTTAATGAAGGGCACAGTTTTTTGCATTGTGTTGACGAAAAGAGGAATTACAGTTTACATTTTGAACCATGCTCTTGTTGTTTGAAACATGAATATGCAATTGCAATGCAGATTATTACAGAAACAGTGTGAATGAAAGAAGAGAGCGTGCGGGGGAAATGCGAGAGCTGTTTCATTGGTGTCTGTACGAAGGCTGCAAATGTCTTTGCAGAAAAATCTAAAAAGCCTGATCTGACAGCTGATCACTGATCTAGCTGCTGCGAAAAGCTGATCTTGACCAGCCGTTTCTAACACCGCAGCGCTGCTTTAAGTAGCGTCTCTCTGAGTATACCTGTTGGAGCCTACAGCGGGTATCCGCCCTGAATTCGTCTTCCGTCGATGACCGTCAGCTTTGAAGTTTACTTCCTGCTTTTTTCTCAGCCAGGGTTTAACTAAAGTTGCCGAATTTCTTGCCGTATAGTAGAATAACTGTTCTTGGACCTACCGCGTTCGAAGCTCGCATCGTGCGCTGCGTTGACCGCTGGACGCATCGCTGCAAAAATGAATCTTGACGTCTTAAACCACGTGACTCCAATCAAAAAAGAGTCACCGCGCGATTATCGCGTTGATCCCACAGTCGACGGCGGCTACTTCAGTCTCGAAAATCATTCCGAAGATCTCGGCGGTGCCGCTCGCGATCGGTTCAAGTCTTCTGGGTTTACCGCAGCGCGTCCGCACTGCGGCCAAGCTCGTTTGTCTTGCTCAAGCCTAATGAGCAGCTGTGTGCCGTCGGTACCGCTCCGGAGATCCCTATTTCCCTTCTGCAAAGGAAAGGCCGCCGACACTCAAACTCTGCCTCTCTCCGCCAGCAGCGCCCGTAACAGTTACTCTTGGCAACACACGCGTGAGTAGGGAACAACCATGCTTGTTTCTCGCAGACGTGATATCTGCTGTTTGCTCATTCGTCAGATTTCTAAGTTATTCAAGAACAATTGTTTATGATTGGATCGGCATTCGAATGCTAGATAAGATAAAACTTGTGAAATTTATGTGCGTAGATAGTGTTTCACATTTTCTGAAGAGTGGGTTTGTTGAAAAGTTAGGTGCTTTCCCGCTGTTGGGGTGCTTTTAACGCCAAAGCCCACCTGTCTACAAAATCGAACAGTCTGCCAAGCCATTTCCATTGATGTTAACCATAGCAGTGCACCGTACCCAGTGGCAGCTTTACATTGCTGTAGCAAAAATCCGTTTGATCCCCGATCTGATCAAAATCGCCACCAATGGCTTCACTACTATTGTCTATCCCGTCATTGACGATGATACTCAACACTGCGCAAGAAATAATGTTGTGTCGCTACTGGCTTTAAGGCTATTAACACATTCCAGAGGCGCGAATTAACGCATCGAACTGGACCCATGCTCAGCCTCAGCTGGGATTTGACATTGTTTTTCAGAGTATGTGTTTGCACTCATAATCCTTTTTTGCAAATATTTTAGAAAAGCCGGATTCGTCAGCTATGCAGAACGGGAGCCGCAACAGACAGCCTGACTCAATGGACTTCTTCAACAGCGTCTGGTCGCATGTCGTCACTCCGTAAGTACATTGTCCTACACTCTTCGCTACTTTTTTATGACGTAAGCTAACAAAGTGACCGCTGGCCCCAGAGCAAGGGGATGCTGTCTCGGTTGGTTCCATATCCAATAACAGCAACTAAGATAAGAGACTTTGCGTTCTCCTGTCGTTTGCGGGATGGTCGTTCCACACGCCTTTACGGAGTTAAAGAGTTGGTCACATATTAATATTTGTTCTCGCAGTTTTCTCGCCTGAAGTGTGTTCAGGCCTCCTGACAATGCCCTTTGTTTTCACGTTAAGCAATGACGCACGGCAGTTTCCCAGTCGTGAGTTGCGCTCTGAGTGACGGCCACCGTCGTAAACCCGTCAAGTGACTCATATTTCAGCTCACTTCTCCAGGATGGGCACCGGGCTGACGTGAAGCAGGACAATGTCAGAAGCCAGTACTCCAACCGGCGGCTTGAGTGTTATTGGAAAACTCTCTTGTTGTTATCCACTGCGTTCGGTCTGCAAAATGTTGATTCCATCAATCAAAGTTCATCCCTTCATTTTACACGATATTGTGCAAGTTCAATGACTTTGGTTGAATCATTCAGATTTGATAAGTTCTGCCTTGAATCTTAAGCTGTCCTACTAAGCTAGAAAGACCCCATATTGCGAGACCTTGATTGGTGGCAGTTATGGTTGTGTTATACACATATGTTGGGTTGTGAAAAACACTTTTGTTTGGCTCTAGTTCTTTTTCGGTCATAAACCAAATTTATTTCAAATGACCGAAAAACATTAAGTCAGTTTGGTCATAACGTCCGAAAGTATAGACTAGCGCAGTGATTTTCAACCGGTGTTCCGCGGAAAACTAATGTTCCGTGAAAGATCGTCAGGTGTTCCGCAGGAAATTTGATAAGTTTGACTAGTGTTCCATCGAACACCGGTCGAAAATCACTAG
>Ga0210059_1002023_pt1 | contig 31368 bp, 20 predicted proteins | sample Ectturendosymbi2_FD_188042 | JGI IMG/M metagenome (GOLD analysis project Ga0210059, IMG submission 188042) | Ecteinascidia turbinata endosymbiont from Florida, USA - Sample 2 (SPAdes) (version 2) | ecosystem: Host-associated > Tunicates > Ascidians > Unclassified | place: Key West, Florida... | reverse complement strand
AGAAGAGAGCCTTATACAGCTGCTGAAGAATTTGTGACACCATGTGAACTACGTTGGTAACAGTTACTACTTGCCTTCAGACAAGGGGTACAAGAGAATTTTATGAAAGCTCAGGGGGTACGAGTGCATAGAAAAGTTAAGAACCACTGCTCTAATTGAATTCCCTATCAAGGAAGGGTTGAAAAATAGAGCGCCATGACAGTGAAATAGAGGTTTTACGGTACATTAAAAATTTTTTTTTAATTTGACTTTCTGCTTATTCAGTTGTTTGGAACAGCAGCATGTTTGTTTCTACTTGAAACCTTATGCGGCTAACTTCGACTAGCAATGCTTATAAGTTATGTTTATTTTAAGTACTTCTGCATGCTTACACACACACACACATCCAGCCTAAACATGTGCATAGTATTCGTATTCGAAATTGGATTTTTACTGTGGTATCGATCTGTATTTGATATTTGCTTGAATATCTGGTATCGTCCCAACACTACCGCATGACTTATTGAAAGATGACAATGACACTCTTGTGCAAGTACACATAGTCTTGTATCAAATGCATCTGTGTTGCCTAGAATTCCTAAGATTATATGGAAGTGTTCACTTACACCAAGTTACCTATTTCATCAGGACATGATTTCTTGTTTCAAAACAATCTGCGTGCCCTTGTTAAATGATATGCATCTTCATTTCCTCACTTCAATTGTCTGACTCCTTTTACAAATCTCCATTTTTCTCCCATTATGTGAACCTTCTGCATGATGATGATTGAATGCACTAGTTACTGGTGCCTCGTTTCAGTGTTCATTCCACTTATGTACTGTATTGACTATACGTACAAACTAGAATTCCTACCCTGTGAAGTGTTTTTTGTAAGCATTTCTACAAACTTGTGTTCTTTTCATTAACATGTTATGTAAATAAGATAAAAATTGGCTGAAAAACATCAGAAAAACCTTTCTGCCTATCAATGTTTTGTCAGTGGACATTGTACATTAATTGCTTTTGCTAGAGTGAATTCCAAAACCAAATAGTAACATCATAAATCACGTTACATATTCCAATATAAACCGCAGGTTGTATAGTACACATGTTAGTAAAGTATCAAATATAATGTAATCACTGAACCATTCTGTTTGGCTTTACATGGCCAAAGTCACACACAGCATATAAACTGGGAAATAGCAAAATCATCCCAACCTTCAGTACCTTACTTCCATAGATTACTACAAATGTTCATATCAGAAGAAACAACTATCAAACATCATACAATACTTAACCATTTGCGAAAATCATCACACGTAATATTGTGTATTGTACATGCAATGTTTAGAAAGTTGTTCTACTAAATTTGACAGGATTAGGCAAAGCCTATTATCGCTTTCAACAAACAACACAAAATAAGAAAAACACCTCACCTCTGGAACTGCTTGAATTACAAATGCAGTTTTCAGAATATTTTGTGAAATAATGCCATACATTTAAATCAACACTTTGCATCAAGGTGTTACCAAAGTGCATTTTACAAAACCAACATATTTCACAGGTAGCTTCACCATCAAAACAATCACAAGATCCAACCAAGTGCAAACATTAATGTTGTCGCCAAATTTTTCAACCATTTTATGAAACTGCCATTAGAATAATGGATTTTGGCCTACTTCATCCAATCAAGAGCCAAGTTCTTTTTAAAGTGCTTAAAGGTTGAAAACTAGGCAGCAACATGTAGCAAGAGCTGTGACTATTGATTATTGCTTTTTACATGTTCAGTTTGTTGTCAGCAAGTGCCGAAGACAAACCAGCTATGAAGAAAATCGACTTGGTGCAAGGCCTTAAAATGGTGAATAAATGCCTGGTTCCGAAGTAAATGGTAACTGCTGCTACCATCATCAATATACTGACAATAGCTTTTTTGCATTAACACTTGCTAATGTACTGATGATGTTAGCAGTAGTTGCCGAAATGTCTACAAAAATGTCATTTACATCCATTGCATTGGCTGTTATTTTTTATTATCAGCATAATAAGCCTTCCATTTCTGAAATACAGTTTAGAAAATGAGTGATCTATTCAAACCATTAAAACACATACAGAAACGAACTCATTGCAACTCTTGCAGAACATCCTGTAAGCAATGATTAAAGACAACTGTTATTTATCCCCCTCAGGCATAGCAGGCTAGGTCTACAAAATCCTTGAGAAACTGCAAGCACTGAACATGAGAAATCCATTCTGATCCTTGCAAAGCTTACATAGAAAATTTACAACCAAAAAGTTGACTGCCATACCATGGACAATCAATATACAAAAACTATGGAAAGCAATTTTCAATGATTCAAGGAAACAACACTTTGCCAATTTTGCAGCAACTCAGAGTTGCTGTTTTGGCAAAGCTTTGTAACACTACAACTCGCCAGCCGATTAAGCTAGAGAACTGTTCAAACCCTTTACGGATTCAGCAAGTCTTCTAGTTAAGATTGAAAATATTTCTTTTCATTTTGGGTTTGGGGTTTTCTTGGGGTGATGTCTGAATGGGGGTATGTTTTCACCTTTGTCGCCAAGGTTACTTGGCCCTGGGTGCCAACCCAACGAACCATTTTATGCCTCAAGTTTTTTTTGAATCTAGGCTATCATCTGAGTCCTAGGAGCCTTTCATTGGCTTGCTAGCATATCTGGAGCCAAAATTATGACTCAAAAACAAAAAATTGGTAAAAAATTTACCCCCACAAATGCTAACCCGGTGCATACTCATGGCCATAACTCGCCAGCCGATTGAGCTAGAGAGCTGTTCAAACCCTTCAAAGATGGCGAAGTTTTGGAGTTTGCAATGAAGAAAATTATTTTAGATTTGGATACTGCTTTTATTATTGATATTTACATGATAGGAGTATGTTCACGCATATTTTGTTTACACATTTGGACAACGCCAATGCCAAAAGCCACTTTTTTGACTGGAGATTTTGTTGGAAACTAGGGTATAATACGAGTCTTTATAGGATTTGAGGGACTTTCTAGCAGTTCAGATTCTAAAACTATGCCCAAAATATGGCAAAATAATTAGGGAAATCTCTGCTAATCCTCAAGGGAACTCCTGAAATATTTGGAATATTTTGGCCATAACTTTGGAACCATAAACATTAGAAAGTCGATCAAGGGCTCTAAAGACTCATATTATAGCCTAGAATTCCAATGAAGTTTTGAGCCACAAAATAGGCACAATTGGATCACCAATGACATCATCCAAAATAAACTAAAACCTGCCCCAATCATGACGTCATCAACCAAAACCCTAAATCCAAAACTTATGAAATATTTTTTGTTCTAAACTACAAGACTTTCCCAGTCTTCAGGAGGGTTTGAACAACTCTCCAGCTCAACTGACTGGTGAATTATGGCTTTTAGCCAGAATGACCACTTGATGTTATCTTTTGTGGGATTTGAATTTATATCAAATTTTTGGTTTGTGTGCCATATTTCCACTCCAAATGAGCTTGGAAGCTGACCAAGGCTTCTAAATCCTTGGATGATAACCTAGTTACAAAAAAACTTTGAGCCACAAAAAGGACATGTTGGTTTGACTCCCAGGGCAATAACATGAGGATTTTCATTAACTCTTTGGCGTCTGGCTGGTTTCGGGGATTCTCGAAAAAAACAATGCCTAAACGCATGTGGCTTTGGGTGGGAATATCTCGGTCCAGTATGCTCTACAGACCCGATAAAAGTCTCAAAAGACGCGACAAGTCTTCTAGTCTGCACTCGAAAAAAAATTTTTTGCTTGGGAGGGCGGGATTTTTAGGAGTGACGTCATAAGTATAGGACTTTTAGGCCACCTTGGCCCACTTTGCCTGGCCCTGGGCGCCAACCGTTAGGTGATAGTATTTCTCTGAAGTTTTTACTAGAAACTAGGCTGCAATCCAAGTGTTTTGATACTCTGGATGACCTGTTGGGGTTTCAGGTTCAAAAGTTGTGATGCAAGTTAGTAAAAACATTTGACTAATTAGCTAATTAATTAATTTGTTTATTTTAGATCATAACTTTTGAACCAGAAACGCTAGAAAGTCGATCAAAGGCTCAAAAGACTCGGACTCGAGCCTAGTTTCCAATGAAAACTTAAGCAGAACACTTTGGCCTAGCGGTTGGGCTCTAGGCCAGGCAACATGAGCCAAAATGACCTCAAAACTACTTCACTTATGACGTCAGTCACAAACAATCCACACCCCCAACCAAAAACTTTTTTCAAGTGCAATCTACTAGACTGGCCGATCCGTTTGAGCCCTTGAACAGCTCTCTAGAGCAATCGGCAGAGGAGCTAGGGCGTTGGTAAGGTAACCGAAAACTGCTGATTTTTAGGCCGAAATCGAAGTACGAATATATCGTACGCCAGTTCTCAGTGTTAAGAACGTATATATACGCAGTCTGGTAACCAGGGAAGGTTTTCTCCTCACATATATATACGGTAGCCAGTACCGAAAGTGTTAAATACAATTGGCAGAGGCGGGATTTTTGGAAAAAGATGGTGGTGTGACATTTCATGACAAAGTGAGAAACTGTAGAAATCATAAAAGTCTGACTGTTGAGTGAATCTTCCTCCAAATAGATAGATTTTAGCTATGATGGTTCAACCTTACCATCAGAAGGCCCGATGAAGAATTAACGAGGCAAGTCCTGTTGGAAGATTGACCAAGGACCAGGTGGTGTGATTACATCTCCAACCTTACTTGTTCCCGTCTTGGTATAGACTGGAGTCAGCAGAACTATCAGAAACTGCTGAATATTATGAGCACTGTTTTTTAGGTTATTTTTCAGTCATACGTAGACCAAAACATTATGTCATTTCAGTCAGAATGTCTGAAAATATAAGCTAATGAACACTGTTATGGCAAGTTTTAATACAACTCTGAGTTAAATGACCAAAATGTTTCAACATAACATGGCCAAAATGTCTCAGTGAAAAAAAACAGTTGAGGTATTTCAAGTTTTTGTAGGATTGCTCTTCCCACGACCCTCCTGAGTAGAAAATCAGTTATGAAAACGAATGAATGAACCTATCTGAGTTGCTTCACACAAAAAGCAATCAGTAAAGCACTAACATTATGTCAACATAGATCTAAGTGTAGATCTGTTTTTGTGAATGTTGCTTGCAGTCAATCACTGATGAACGTACTGAACTTAAAGACTGTAAAACATTACAATATTCATGTGAACTGTCAAGTGAAAAGAAAATATCAGTGGCTACACCTCTACGTCTAACTACAAAAAGAAAAACAAACCGATAAGTAAAACATATTCTGTACATTAGAAAACACCTGAAACCGAAGCCACAAAAGATGCTTACTTAATACTCTAGTGCAAGGGTTCCTAACCTTTCTCTGACCATGTACCCCTTCACTGATGTGACAGATAAGTATGTGCCCCTAACACTGTTGATATATTCAGCAACAAGCATATAATGCTTTTCGAAAACAAAATTCACTTATGCATGCATAAATATTTGGAAACAAATTATAAATAAGTATATTTTTCGTTCTGTTGCTAAGCTTAAATGTACCCCTTCAGATTGGCAAATGTACTCTTAGGGGTACATGAACCCCAGATTAGGAACCCCTGAGGCAAACAAAATATGATACAGAATAAATCATTACAGTATAATAACTATAAACCATTCACAGCTAAAAATGTACTTTAGAAATGTACAAAACAAACCATTACAGTTAAAAATGTACTTTTTCATTCCTTGTGTACGCCCATGTAGGCGTGACAATTATGGTATAACTTCAGGAAGTCATGCATGGCAGAGATTGTGTGTGGCTTGTAATTTTGGGTGCAGGGCTCTATACAACTTGCTGCAGCGAGCAAGTGTTAGTAGTCATCAGGTTCAGGTTCAATGCAACATTCTCACTTTGAGGCCTTACTAAGAAAAAATGTGTACCTGTTTCTTGAAAGATGCAGGAAGTCTAAATGTATGGTTGTGTGCTTAAATTTGGAAAGTTATTCATACGCCATATGTGATGTAACAGTAATGCACGACAAGAGTGCAGTAGGCTTAGTAGAAACGAAGTAAACGTAAAAGATAAACCCTAAACCTAACCTTAACCCTAACCCCTAAATGAAACACCTAAGCCTGAAAAAAGTAAAGAAACAAAAGAAAACGGAAGTCGGCAAGTTGAGAGTCAAACCAGAAACCATTTGCATAGCAGCCGTAACACATAAACCCTAGGCTATGAGATCTACGCGTTTTGAGTGACAAACTGACCCTTTTATTTGAATTACACCTGTTCGTAGTCATTCCCTTGTTTATATTCGTCCTTATTCTTTGAACACAATTGCATTTTACGTTGTAACTGAGTACTCAGACATTACAGTGTTTGCTGTTTGAGGGTATGCCATGCTGCAACACATTCATTCTTTGCCTGGCCTTGACCAGGGTTGGACTCAGTGTTCTAGGCTGGATGTAGTGTTGTACCAAGCGTTAGCCTAGATGGGTAAGGGCTGATATCAGCAAATAGTGTGCTATGAACCCAATTTGCATCACAAGACCTTCCACTCTGGGTGGCGAAATAGTTTGACTTGACTTTTTTAATTTGTCATTTTCAGTATACAGTATAAAATAATTATTTACTGTTTCTAAGTTGCATAGAAGTTTGTGCAAGAAAATTGCTACTGTCTCTAGCCTAGTAATGTAAAATTGATATTTAATTTACAGTACATTCCACAACATTATAAGCTCATGGAATGTTTGGGTTGTGAGAATTTGAACTCTATTCTATAGTGTTGTGCGAAAAAGTATGTGCGAATCTCTGGGTTAGTGAAAAATAGTCATAAGAAAGCATCTGTAACCCTCCGTTTCTGGCTCCAATGCTGTTGCAAAACGTCCTGTTGTCTGTTTTTATCAACCTGCGTTGTGCAGACTGTGTGCTTGCACTATGGACTTAGTGTCTGATTTCAAAAATCAAATGGAATTAAGTATACATTACCTGGTCATATGTAAAAGATCTTTCACATGTAGGTACCTAAGTATGACCGCAATCACAATATCAGGAAGATCTTGACACAGAAAATGTTGACACAGTTCTGCATTATCAAAACCACGACACAGTTCTGCATTATCAAAACCACTATCACGTTTTCACTTGTTACCAGCTTAGAGAAGAGCATTGACACAAATATTATAACTGCGAAAAAAAATAATCAAAGGTCAAACTTTGTTTTTTTTTTCCTTTTACCAACAAGAAAATAACAAAAAAGACAGAAACACAATAGACATGATCATATCATAGATGATGGTGGGCAAGCAATGGGTAAAGAGTTGAGGCATGTACAGATGAGCAAGTGAAGCAAACACACAGGTAAAGGAAGCAAGCAGCAATAGCGGTTATGAGGCAGAAAGCATGCATTTAACACAACATTTCATTACAAAAACAAGTGGCAAAGGCAAAAAACAATGTTGGTACATACAAATTGTGAAGAAATATAAATTTATCTACGGATCATAGTCAGTGGGGTGGAATTCATGGAGTTGTTTCCAACCAGATGCATGGTGTCACCAAATGAAGTTGAAGACACAAGAGTATGGACAGTAGGGTTATAACTTTTTGAACTTTTTTTTCAAAATCAAGGTCCTGCATCATGATTGGTTTCTCCGAAACCAAACTCCATTTTCAATACTCTTTCAAAAAAATCCCCCCCGAAACAGAAATTATTAAATACACATCACAGCCAATGTAAAGAATTTTGAAACCGTGCTAGGTTATAGCAAGGGCCATTACAAGTCAATTTGACTGAAAATGGATCTATGATAAGTTGTACTGCCATTGTAATATACTGGAGTTTCAGATTCTATTCTTCCTTTCACTTTATAGGCCGTGTGAATTTGGGGAACTATGTCTTCTTTAGTAGTGATATATTGTAACCTACCCCTTTCCTAGAATCCTGGAGTTTCAGTTTCACTTTCACTGCAGAAGCCATGTAGACTGCAAAGTTGGGAAAATCTGTTTTGTTCAACTAGTGTTAGGTTGTACGCCTAATGCCATCCCAGAATTCTGGAATTTCAGTTCCTGTTTTCACCTTCATACATGCACTAACATGTCGAATTGGTGACGTTTTGTGTTGTTCAAGCTGTTCCATACTGAGGTTGACTGAGAATGTTGCACAGTGAGAGTAACAGTGAAGGTGAGAGGAATGAGAAGATTTGGAAATAGAATGTGATTGACTTCAAGAAATCCACGATGGTGAGAGGGCCTATCCCATTAGCGCAAACCCCATTAATGGACTGAACAAGAATGCCACCAAAGGAAGATGTCATTGGTTTAAGCACATGGCACCAGACATCTAAAGCAGGAAAGATGGACTGAAGAAAATTTCCAAAGAGGTGAAGCTTTTGTGGACTGAACAACTGAACTTTCCAATAATCTCTGATCAAGCAGTAAGTGCAAAGTTGGAGAAAGTGGTGCAAGCGTTTGATGAATGCACCAGACGGGGAGATATGGATGTTTAGATGATGTATTTGATGTCACAAAGTTGGATGGAGAATGGCTGAATGCTGAGGACAAAGAACTGTACAAGGTACAACAAGAGATTAGGGAACTAGTGAGCTGCTCCACTAGAAAATGCGCTAACATTAAAACGATACATCCATCCAAAAGACTGAAAGCTCACACACCCGCTAGCATGTCAGCTCCTTCATTTGATGCTGTGCAGGAGACTGACACAGAATCAGAACCAGAAGACTTTAAAGATAAAAGCTACCAGCCCCATGGTGATCACCCCTCCACAAGGAAACACCACAAAACTGTGATTGCCATGAACCTGGTCACTGGCACAAAAATTTCTAGCAGCAAAGCAGCTAAGGTCTGCCAGAAGCTGTCATGAAGAGTCAATATCACCACACCATCCCAACCAGCAGTATACCAGGCACTTTTCAGGAGAGCAACCCAGGTGAGTTCAATAAAAATTTGTGCTCTGTTCTGATTTACAGTACTGGACAGTGGTGGACACATTGTTCAGGCTTGACTTAGCATTGTCTTCTTCTGCTTAGAGCTGTGAGTAACTACATTTTAAAAGTAATTAATTGAATTACAACTGCATGGAATTTTTCTCAATTATATTTCAATTAAGTTACAAGACTAAAGTTCGAGCAATTGAATTGTAATTACATTTTATCCAATTACAAATACTTTGTTCAATTAAATACAGAAATAATCCTATTGAGGAGTAATTTTATAAATTACACAAATTACTTAGGTAGTAATTAATCAAAATTGCAACTAGTTACTAATAACATATATATAAATTACAATTATTTTTCAATTAAGTATTTAAGTGTAATTAATTACAGCAAATTACTATCACAAATTACAATTACCATAACTCTGCTTTTGCCTTTTATTCTCACAGATCAAAGAAAAAATGGAGAGCCTACACAAAGACAGATGGTCCCTCCATTTTGATGGCAAACATCTTGAGGGACAAGAGTATCAGGCAGTTGTTTTGAAGAATCCTGACTCGGAGATCAAACTAGCAGTGCTGGATCTGAATGACGGCAAGGCCAAAAGCATTGGAAATGGCATCTCTGATGTGATCGACGAATACAAGCTTTGGGGTTCAATCAACATGATTGTAGCTGACACCACCAACATCAATACTGGGAAGCAATCTGGAGTTGTGGTGAGGCTTCAAAGAATGTTCAACAGCAGAGGCCACCAGGCACCACAATTCATCAGCTGCCAATACCACGTCCTGGACAGGATATTACGCTTAGTGATGGACCAGGAACTCAGAGCCGGCAAAACGTCCCCAAACATTGAGTACTTTTTTGTACGCAATCTGATTAGCAACTACGAAACATTGAAATCCAAATTTGTAAATGGAACTGATGAGATTACTGATCGGTCAGGATGGAGAGATGATATGCGGTTTCTCTACCACCTGACAAAGAGTTATGCGCTTCCATGATGAACATGGCCGATTCCCAATGGTGGAATTTAAAAAACTTCCCAACATCAGCAATGCTCGCTGGAATTCAGGAGCCATACTTGCAATTCTTGCCTTCATGGTCATGCCAGATGCAAGGCGTAGGCTGAAGTGAGTTTGTCTCTTCATTTGCACTGCATGGGCTGACCGATGGTTCTCAGATCAGGACAGAAGTTTCGTGTACCCGACTTTGCTGAGTTAGAGGAGGCTGTAGCGCCCTACCAATCAGCACTGGTGTGTCTCAGAAAACATTGGAAGCAAGAGCCATCAAGAATTGATATCCCACACAGTAATCAATGCTGTGAACGAGCAATCAAAGTGATGCAGGAAGTTTATGCTGCATATAAGGACAAGAGCAACGCTCCACGTCAATTCATCATTGGTAACCAACACTGAATATCATCATTTTTTGACTTGTAGTGCCCTATTTTATATTATCTTTACACTGATTATGTGTTAAGAGAAAATTGCCTTTGGTTATGTTATGATTGAACAGATATTAACCTTACAACGGTATTATTCTGGTTGTTGGTAAGCTTCATGAAAATTTCATTTTGAGCCCGGGGGGACTTTTTTCAAAATATGACCAAATGAAGGTCCATTCCTTTCATTAATACCAAAAGTTCATTAAAATATGATACAGGTTATAGAGGTTGTAAAAAAGTTATAACCCTAATGGACAGGTTACAGTAATATTAGCAGTAAACATTATTCCAATAGGTGTTAAGTACATGAAAAACAAAATATGTTTAGTAAGTGAGAGAAGTATTTAGTTCTAATGTAGAGTTTCACAAAAAATCACGAATTATGTGAACTAACTACTTATTTCACAGATATAACTGGTGGAATGTCATTTACACCATCGTTCAGCTCTATATGATTGCAGGCCTAGGAATTAAGCTGAAGTCAGTTACCCACTTTACACTGCACTGTTATCAGATTCATGTTGGATTGGGAATCCCACAAATCACTGAAGCATGACCGTGAGTGTCTCACCGAGCTGCTTGAGTGCAAATTTTTTCCACCATACCTGATTCAGTGAATCCAACTAGCAGAGGTAGGTTGGGAATCCAATAATAAGGGATTCGACTGAAAGAGGTTGGGTGGTTTGTGTAACATTTTGGCAACAGCCATTTTGGCCGTTGAGTTGTTGATGTAGCCAAATACTTGTTTCACAACTGCAAGAAGTGATGGGAGGTCAACAAACTAGACTGGCAGTAACGTAAGTTGGATACAAGCTATTTTACAAGCTACCTCAAAGTGAATTGAAAAGTGGATGGTGGTAAGTTTCCCTAAGAAATCAGCAGTGTCACTGCCAGGAATAACCTGATGAGGTTGTATCAACATCAACAGGACCTTGAATCTATTGCACAGAAGCTCATGATTTACAAGCACCGTTTTGTTAAACAGCCCAAGTTTTTTCTAATTGGCATTGTTGTTGGATTGTAAAGCTTCAAACAGTCTGTTAGGAAAGTACTGGTCACAAATCATAAACATTCAATCATTTCAGACATTTAATATGCGCACTGTTCACATTTTTGTACCCAATCCTTGTTAAAATACAGTAATAGTTCCCATTTGCAAAAACAAAAATGGGAATAAGGCTGACACATCAAATTACAAACCTGTGGCAAGTGCCACAGTGGCGTCGAAGTTACTTGAACAATTCATATTAATTAGCATCTCTCCTTTCCTTGCAACCAAAGACAATCAACTTGGTTGTAAGGCTGGACATTGTTTTAACTGCTTCACACTTTGTGATTCATGGTTCAGTGCATTCTGTTTCTTTAGATGCCTCGAAACTATTGGATCGAGTATTACACATGAAATTATTTGAGAAACTAATCCAACGAAAAGTGCCAATGTGTTTTTGTCTAAACCATTTCATGTGAGTAATGGGGTTAGACAAAGGAGTATTGAGTCCATAATTGTGTGCTTTATTTAGATGATTGAGCCACTGAACTACACAACATTAAAGCAGGATGGATGAGTAATTCCATTTCAATTCAACCTGCCTATGTAACTCACGTTCTTAGATTGTTTTGAGTGAAAAATATGTTGTATAGAAATTGATTGAGTGCATCAAAAAAAATTTTTACAATTTGGTCCAACGGTTCAAAAGATATGAGCTTGAGAAGTTTTGCTGGCCACTATGTGGCGGTAATTGTATAAAAACTTTAAATTGTTTGTTTTGTGTTGTAAAATCATACAAATGCAATTAAACAGTCAATTCTTATGTTTTTTTACATGAGGATTTCAAAATTGCACTTTTTTTGTCATAACTAAAGTGGTTTTCAAGATATGGAGTGTTTTTAATTTTGCGATCAATGCTTATACAATAACTAATAAAAGAATAATGTTTCATTATACGCTTCAAAATTTTTTTGCAAATGTCGGAATTCACTTGCTACAGTAAGCATGAGCATGCATGCATTAGCACCATAATGATAGGCAGATAACGCTATTTTTAGATACAACATTATTTTTATTTTTAGGTTGTGGCAAGGTTGCCTTCACTTGACAAAGCCAATTTTATTAAATAATTTGACTCCTCACAACTCAAATTCACATAAAAATATAGCTTGTGTACTCACAATGCCTCCACAAAACGCAATTAAGTTTAAAAAAAATTTCAGAATTAGTCACTTATAACAGAAAAATTCCAAAGTTTTTCACTTTTTCAAAAATGCCTAAATGAAAGTTCATGAAAACTAAAGTTGCTATAGGGTCAATCCATGTCAAGTCACCCAATGGGCTAAGCCCAACCCTTACAGAATTTAATCAAATTTGGCATACATGTTGGTTTCAGCCCCCAAACCTCAAATCTAAATTTTTTCAGTGATTGGATGATTGGTTTCCGAGATATGAGGGTTTGATTTTTTGAAAATTTTAAGAAAATGAAGGGGGGGCGCCTTCAAAACACCATATCTTTTGGTTGGTTCAAAACACCATATCTTTTGAACTAGTGGTCCAATCTGGAAAAGTAAAGTATCTTTGAAAAGGGGAAAAAGCTAGGAATTCTAATCTGTCATCATTTTTGTGATTTGGGTAAATTTTGGGGTGATGACCTTTAGACCTATATTTTGACCTTGAGATTGACCCCGTGGGTCAAATTATAAAATTCTGATCAACATCTGATATTGTAGCCCTATTTGTTACCTACAACATATCAAAAGATGGAATACGTAAAACTTTTTCGTTTCTGAGTAATAGCAAATTAAAATTAGCATATCCAGATAGTTTTGGTTAATATCACGCAAATAAAATGCAAAGCAAGTCTTCTACATGGCATCATTTTACCATGCACAACCCCAATGTCTGGGTTAGGGTTACAGTTTGTTTTTAGGACATCACAGAAGGTCAAATTAACATGGCAAAACTATATTCCCATGCCATTCAATTTGTGCTACCAACATCATATGACAATATGAGATGTGTATTTTAAGGAATGTAAGGTTGTTAACATGTAAGTATCGATGAGTAAGCTAAGTTTTTACACTGATGTCAACCCTCACAACCAGAAAAAAAGCATACCACTAAGCAGAATATTTCACTGGAAAGAGAGGAAGATTTTAAATGTTGGCATTGCAAAGTAAAATTTAAGTACACCATATAAAAACGATTTGTTTCCATCATGAGGAAGAATTGCTTAAGATGTTTTCATTGTAACAAAGATATTAGTCATCCATTCAACGGCATTCATCCAAACAAGCAAAGGGCAAAATAATTGTGAGTCCTTTGTAGCTATGAGAAACTGAAAAATCCACATCAAAAAGTAATTCATAGTGAAAAACACTGCAGCACATGTGCGATTAGACTGAATAAGGAAATAAAAGATATGCCAAATACTGCACAAACTAGGTCTACTATTTACTATATGCATTGCCTAGTCTTTCATATTCTATGGCTATATAGATGAATTTCATGAAAGTCAATAGGGACTTGCTACGCCATCCATCCTTTCGAGATGTGACTACAACAGGAATAGGCGAATATATAATTTATAGCAAATCCAACAACCACCTATTTTCTGGTTGTTATTATCAATTCAGTTCAAACTATTTCAAATAAACTGAACTCCAGGATTCAAAACCATTCAAAATAAATTTGTTTTTGGATTCAAATCTTATAATTTGGATTCAAAATTCATAAAGGCACATGCACATCCCAAGTCTTTACAACCCGGCATTATATGAAGATATTCATCATCCTTATAAAAATTAGCGGCAAGTGCCTTCGTTTCACCAATGGTTCCTATACGAGGCAATCTTTGTGACATTGCCAAAACTCCGTGTTCACATTTCAATTGTGTAGCCTGTATGACACTATATTGCGAGCATTCAAAAATGTCACGGTCTTTACATTAGACCAAGAATCTTGCTTAAAAGTTAAAATTTGAATCTTCTTGGAAGTACTGTTAGTTTTATGAAACTGCTATTTCAAATCGTAAGTTTGTCTATATCTTGTTCAACAATGACAACTTTATTGTAATTTTTTCCTGAGATGTAAATGATAAAGGTGTTGTTCCAAAGCACTCCGCAAAACTGTCGTTCAAATCTGGTTTTTATTCTCACTAAAACATTTCAGTAATTTGTCTCAATTTTATCAAAACTTTCCATAAAAGTATTTTTAGCCTATATTTTCAAATTTTTTGACTGAAATGACATGAATTTTTTTCAATCATTTCAAAAACGTTTCAGTCCATGATCGAAAAAAATTATGTTCAAATGTGCAATTTATTTTAAATTTTCAATTATTACAAAGGGTTGATGATGTTCTGGTTTGCTATGAAGATCTATTGAGGTGATTTTCCAAGAGCACTCAAAGGTATGTTGGCTACTTGTTCAGCTTTTTGTAATTGTTCTTGTCCAACCCACATCATCTTGGGGCACCTGTAAATACCACAAGAAGTGTTGACAAACAAGGTAAACTGGATTGGCTGCATCTAGTTGAAAAACAATAGTAGCATATGACATGCAAGGCCAAAGATGGGATTCATCTTGAACTCAGGACCATGAAAATGATGGAATCAACATTGCACTCATTTTTCTGCCTGTGTAAGTCAAACATGGAAAATTTGTGTAAGTGGGTGAAGAGCACCACATAGTAGTAGCCAAAATTTCAAAAGCTAATACTTTGAAAACCACTGATCTCATTTCGATTGGTCTTTTCCATGTGACTCATGTTTGCTCTTCTGCAACAAACAAGCAACTTGGATCAACAAATACTGAAATCTAGTGGTTAAGTTGATTTGAAGAGTTATATGCAGTTAGTACAGTGCAAGCATACCAAATTTTTACAACTTTGTTGAAATTGTTTAAATTTAGGTTTACATGCGTAAATTGTTTTTCAAATACACACTCAATCTGGAAAAGTACAGGATATGTTTCATGGTGAATGCCAGCATTATATGCTATATTTAATTACATCACATTTGTTAATTCACTGGCTTTAATCAAAATGAAAAACATAAACTTATTGTAATTGGAATGGCTAGGGCACATAATCACTATTTCAAAAAGTTGTCTTTTTTGAAAAACATTATTGTACAACACTGGAAATCATATTTTGAAGTTGTGCATGTAAAAATACACAGTATATCATTCGCAAACTAATTAGAATACTGGTAATCCAGTATATGGACAAGAACAATTTCATGTGAAGTCTTAAAATATCCCAACATATTTTAAGCTTCGCTCAGCTACCATTGCTTGTCATTAAGGGGAGTATTCCAAGTATCACCCAAAGTTTCTCCTTGAAAATACACAGATGTGATAACACAGAACACACAAGAAAGGATTTCAAATTTAGTTGCATATTATTTCTTGCACTATGAGTCAATACGTCTTTAAGTTTTCTGTTGCTCAATATTGGAAATAGTGCAATTTGTATTAACAGCACAAATTCCAAGCAGCTCAGCTAAGTTGGGTTGTGGAATAAATGACAGAATATGTGCCAAAGAAACCCAACATTTATGATGTGCCGGCCAGTAGATTGTTGTTGATAGACCAGTTGGATGAAGAAAATTGACATATATGTCCCATTCATTTAACCCTTTAACGACCGTGCGAGCCAACATATTGGCGCCCCTTTTTTTGGCCATGAATCACCAGCCGCTAGAGCTAGAGAGCTGTTCAAACCCTCTACGGATTCAGCAAGCCTTGGAGTCAAAATGATAAAACAAATTTCTCGTTTTGGGTTTGAGTTTTTCTGGGGGGAATGTCACAAGTAGGGGTGTTTTTGCATTATTTGACCATCTTTGCCTGGCCTTGGGTACTGTCCCAATGGGTTATTTTTTGGACTCAAAGTTTAAATCCACGTCTACAGAGTCTTTGATTGACTTTCTAACATATCGGGAGCAAAAATTTTGGCTTATAAACCAAAAATTGACCAAAATTTTGCTACCTCAAAAGCCACTCCGAGGGACATTTCTCCCCAGGCAGTAACTTGCCATCAGATTGAGCTAGAGAGCTGTTCAAACCCTCTGAAGATCGTGAAGGTATGTAGTTTGCAATAAAAAAAAACGTTTCAGTTTAGGATGTCTGTTTTTTTTATGCTTATATAATGATAGGATGTTTGTTATTTTATGCTGACATCAGCATTTTTGCCCGTCCTTCCTTTACCACTTTGAGAGCCGGTCTACGATATAGTCGTACTTCGATTTCGGCCTAAAAAACAGCAGTTTTCGGTTGCCTTACCAACGCCCTAGCTACTCCGTTGATTGCGCTAGAGAGCTGTTCAACGGCTCAAACGGATCGGCCAGTCTAGTAGATTGCACTCGAAAAAAAAATTTTTGGTTGGGGTGCGGATTGTTTGTGACTGACGTCATAATTGAAGTAGTTTTAGGGTCATTTTGGCTCATGTTGCCTGGCCTAGGGCCCAACCGCTAGGCCAAAGTGTTTCGCTGAAGTTTTTATTGGAAACTAGACTCGAGTCCGAGTCTTTTGAGCCTTTGATTGACTTTCTAGCGTTTCTGATTCAAAAGTTATGATCTAAAATAAACAAACTTAACTTACATCACAACTTTTGAACCCGAAACCTCAGCAGGTCATCCAAAGTATCAAAAGACTCAGATTGTAGCCTAGTTTCCAGTAAAAACTTCAGCGAAATACCAACACCTAAGATTGGCGCCCAGGGCCAGGTAAAGTGGGCCAAAGTGGCCTAAAAGTCCTCCACCTATGACGTCACTCACAAAAAACCCGCATACACCAAGCAAAAAAATTTTTTGAATGCAATCTACTAGACTGGCCGAGCCGTTGAACAGCTCTCTAGCGCAATCAGCGGAGGAGCTAGGGCGTTGGTAAAGCAACCGAAAACTGCTGTTTTTTTTTGTGAAAATCGCCAAAACCACCCGGGTGCCGAAGTGTTAAGACCCGCAGGAGCCATTTAAATGACATACATTTTTTTTAGTTTCGCTGTTTTTTTGTTACGTTTCGGGACTTTGAAGGGTCGAAATGGGATTTTAGCATTCCTGGTTCCAAGATTAGGGCCAAAAAATGAAATAAATTAGGGAAACCCCCAAAAGTATTGAGAAAAGCCCCTTAACAATTAGCTGTTTTTTGGCCTAACTTTTGAACCAGAAACGCTAGAAACTCAATCAAGGGCTCTAAACACGCATATTCTCGCCTAGAATCCAAAAATACTGCGAGTCAAAATATGGGCGCGTGGGATCGGATGATGACATCACATAATTCACCAAGAAACATGCCCCTGTCATGATCCCATTCGCCCAAAATCCCCCAAGCAAATTTAAAAACAATTTTTTTTAAATCTAAACCACACGGCGCCACTAGTCATTACAGGGTTTGAACAGCTCTCTAGCTCAACCTGCTGCCGAGTTATGGCTGGCCAAAGTTTGCCCTTTTTTTCTGAAAAGTTTTGAATTATATTTGGCTACAGATATGCTAGCAAGTCAATCAAAGGGTCCATAGACGTGGATTTCAACCTAGTTTTCAACAAAACTTTGAGCCAATAGAATGGGTCAATGGGTTGGGGCCCAGGGCCGGCCAAAGGTGACCAAAATTTCTAAAACATGCCCTCATTGTGACATCACCTCCAGAAAACCCCTACCGAAAACGTAAAACTTTTTTTTCGATATCAACTAGAAGACTTGCTGAATCTGTAGAGGGTTTGAACAGCTCTTTATCTGTAGCGGCTGGCAATTTATTGCCAAAAAAGGGCCAGCCAATCACTGGCGTTAAAGGGTTAAAGGTATTTCATTAACAACACCTGTACATCATTGATCATCATATATGCATAAACATATGACATGATTACCACATCAGAAACGCACATTGCAAGAATAGCACTAGAAAAGTTATGAATACCACAAACACTAGTTTCAACTGCAATACGAACAATTTTAAAATGCCAAGATTATCAAATGCAAAGTGGTGAAATGACCTCGTACAGTATTTGCAAGAGCATGCCTTTACTCCAGAAAGGATCTAGACAGTAAAGTTTTTCTTTGTGATTTCACATTGTGTGCGTGATGCAACTGATAGTTAATGACAGAGTTTAATGTGACCAATAGATAATTAATCAACTATTGTCTGTGCAATCAGCTTAATCATTTTGCAAAGAATGTACCAATGGCATCACAGGAATATTCTGCTGTTAAAAAGAAGAACCTGCACTGGTAAGATTTTATTTGGAGGAAAGGCCTGCTCTTGCAAATACTCTGCCAGGTCATGCCACCACTTTGCATTTGATAGTGTTGGCATTTTAAAATTTATACGAGTTTCAGTTGAAACTAGTGGTATTCATAGCTTTGCCTGTGCTATTCCTGCAATGTGCATTTCTAACGTGGCAATTTTTTGATGTGGCAGTCATGTTGTATGTATCATGCACACATGATGATCAATGGTGGATAGATATTGTCAATGAAATATGTTTAAATGAATTGGACTTGTATCAATTTTCTTCATCCAACTGGTGCATCAACGACATTCTACTGGCTGGCAGGTCAAGATATATGTTGGGTTTCTTTGGCACATATTCTGTCTTATGTTCCATAACCCAACGTAACTGAGCTGCTTGACATTTGTGCTGTTACTATAAATTGCACTATTTCCAATAATAATCAAAAGAAGATTCAAAGATGTTTTGACTCATTGGGCAAGAAATAACAGGCAAATAAAATTGAAATCCTTTCTTGTGTGTTCTGTGTTACTAGATCTGTGTAATTTTAAAAATGAACTTTGGGTAATATTTGGAATACTGCCCTTTAAGCACTGGTAGCTATATGATGCCCTAATTATGCTATGGTGTATTTTAGACTTCACATGGAACTCTTCTTGTCTGTATACTGGATTACCAAGATTCCTGCAAGTTTGCAACTGTTTGATATAATGTATATTTTAACATGCACAACTTCAAAATATGATTTCCAGTGCTTGCACAATTGTGTTTTCAAAAAGACAGGTTTATGAAATTATGTGCCCTAGCCATTCCAATTACAGTAAGTTTTTGTTTTTAGCCAGTGATTTAACAAATGTGATGTAATTAAATATAGCATATAATGCTGGCATTCACTATGAAACATATCCTGTAGTTTTCCAGATTCTGAGATTAAGTGTGTATTTGAAAATAATTTTATACATGCATACCTCAATTTAAACAATTTCAACGAAGTTGTGAAACATTTTGATAAGCTTGCATTGTAATAATTGCATATAACTCAACAAATCAACTTAACCACTTGATTTCAATATTTGTTGATCCAAGCTGCTTATTTGTTGCAGTAGAGCAAAAATGAGTCACATGAAAAAGATTAATCGAATGAGATCAGTGGTTTTCAAAGTATTAGCTTTTGAAATTTTGGCTACTACTATGTGGTGCTCTTCACCCACTTACACAAATTTTCCATGTTTGACTTACACAGGCAGAAAAATGAGTGCAATGTTGATTCCACCATTTTCATGGTCCTGAAGTCAAGAATGAATCCCATCTTTAGCCTTGCATGTCATATGCTGATATTGTTTTTCAACTAGATGCAGCCAATCCAGTTTACCTGTTGTTATAAAACAGTGCAATGCCATCACAAATACAAAACTATCTATTCTAATCAATCAGCATGGTTAAATCACAAGGCAAGCGTCATAACTGCAAATGCTGCAATAGTTGAAGTGGAGGTATTGACTTTTTTTACACAAAGTGAAATAGTATTATGCAAAAAATATACAAGTCTCATCTGAAAATAAACCATTAGCATTACAAGAAAGCACATGCAAGAAACTACCAAATACCAAAAAAATCTGGGGGTATTTTGTTACCCTAATAAGAACTTTGGGTGTTGTTTTTACCCCTCCAAAAATAATAAAAAGCCTAATAATTAATTAACTACTGCTTGCAGCTGAAAATCATGGGCTTCATTTTTGGATTCTGCACTATGAAAAATGGTGGAATCAACACTTCACTTAACTTCTTACCTTGAGTACTGTATAAGTCAAAAATTGCAAATTTATTGAAGTGGTTGAAGTGGGTCAAGAACGCCAGCTGGTGGTGGCCAAAATTTCAAAAGGCAATATCTTGAAAACCAATGATCCGATTTTGATGATTCTTTTTTTGTTGTGATTTATTTTTACTCTTCTATAACATATACTAGAATCATTAAATTCAGAAACAAGTGGTTACATTTTTGTCATAAATTTGTTGATTTATAATAAAATGCCTCGCCTGTGGATCTTGAAATTTGAAAACTAATTCATACGTCTGCAGGATAACCAATTCTGATCCTGTTCATTCTCATCTGTGGTGGCAACACTAGTAGCAGTTCCTACTACTACATCTGCAACTGTAGCAAGTAATAGATATTTCGATGAACTTTCACATTAACTCAGGAAACCTAAGGATTCCAACAAAATTTTGTAATTGAAAACCAAATGTTGAAAATCTGCAGTCAATTAGACAAAAATGAAAAAATATGGTTTCTCAGTCAGGAACCAGGGTGGTCAGATTTAATTCTTGCAAGGAGCGAAATCCATCCTGGAAAAGAGCCAAAGGGCCAAACGAAAATTTTGTGGCACATGAAGTGTTAATTGGGACCAAAATTCTGAAATTTGACTCCAAAAGGACAACCTAACAACCATGTAAACTTCCCTCCGTTCCGAACTACCGTACTTACAAAAGGTGGCCGTGGTCACTTTTTCAGACTCCGACTACTGTAAAAAAATTTTTGAGTGCGGTGTCAAGCGAAATTTCTGACCTCTGTGAAAAATCTGACCTCTGCAAAATTTCTGATCTATTCTTGCATGTCTGTTTACGAAAATAAAAAGTTTATGGCAGTCGTCAGATAGTCCGTAGTAAGTGGAAGTCTGGGAATGACTGCACACTGAAAATATTTGACATATTCTTACACGTCAGTTGATTTTACTTGCTAGATCTTTCATAGATAGTGAATGCTACTTTGCTAGCCTGTATAATTTGGCAAAAAGAGCTACTTATTCATTGAGGTAAGTTGCTTGTTTGGAGCAGGCAAAGTTTGAAATCTCTCTCGGGTATAAAAAAAAATATGTTGACACATTGTGCAAAAAAGCTAGGGGAGAGAGAGCAACAGCTAGGATCAATAGCTAGGTAGGTTAAATATATCCATGCAGAACATGTTGAAAGTGAAAGTTGTGTCAAGTACATCAGTGCTGCCTGGAGAATACTGATAGTACTAATAGAAAAGTGTGCTGTGTATAGAAAAATGTAAAATTAACAAAATATTAAAAAAAAAAAAAAAAAAACTTTCCTATTGTACTGCAATGCATGTTGTCCAAATGGTTTCTTGACACACTATAAAATAACCCAATCTTTGACTTATGTTTTGCAATTAATGATTATGGCAGGGTTCATTGGCAGAAGTATAGTTAGTACAGTTGAAATTTTGCATATAACATACTCATACTGTAGCATAGGCTACATCCAAGGAAATCGAAAGAAGTTCAGTGACCTAATCAATGTAAGTTTTCTAATAATCCACTTAAAAAAGTACTGTGTGGCATGTTGTGGGAATATGGTTTAATTGTATAGCATTTTTCTTTTCCTGTTATGTTTATTTTCCTGTTGATTACCTCATAAATTGTTTCTAAAAATTTTTCTCAGGTACACTGTGTTTTATGTTGGCACATTTGATGGAAAGATCAACAGTAACAGTTGCTTTTAAAGCTTTTTTTATAAATCCATTTATATTGTATTCTTCTTTAACTGCCAATATAAAACATAAATACAAAGGTACATCAACAAAAAATAAATGTGGGGCTGTGACACTGAAAAACCCAAAGGTTATCTTGTTGAAGTGTCAATGCAGCTTGTTTTTACCTTCTGTACATGAGGTTTCCAGTTTAACTTATTGACAAGAAGGACACCTAGGTATTTTAGGTTGTCTTCAGGGGAAATGTTGTGGTTATTTATGGTAACTTTAAATGATGCAGGATTGTGTTTTCGAGAAGTTAACACCATAAAATTAGTCTTATTGTAGTTAAGAGAAAGGTTGTTGGCTCTTACCCAGTGGTCAATTTTACATAGTTCAAGGTTAACAGTTGTCTGAAGAACATTAGAATAAGAATTTGACATATGGAGATTAATATCATCAGCAAACAAAGTAGCATGAAAAGAGGAAGCTTTTGTGATATCTAATGTAAATAAGGAAAAGCAAAGATGAAATAACACTGCCCTGGGGGACCCCACAAGACATCCTTTTGGATGAAGATTTAAATGCCTTTATCTTAGTGCACTGCATTCTATTGTGCAGAAAATTTGAGAATAGTTTATGAGAAACACCTCTGATAGCATAGTGATAAAGTTTATCAAGTAAAATTTCATGATCACAGCAGTCAAATGCTTTTGATAGGTCTAGAAATAAGGAACATGTTATTAATTTATTATCAAAGTTTCTGAGTAGACGTAGTTGCATCCTGGAGCTGGATTTCTTTGGTAAGTCACTTTTTGGTCATAAACCAAAAATTTTTTTGAGATGACTGAAAAAAACTGAAGTCAATTAAGACAAAATGTTTGAAATAGGCCGATGGATACTGCTACAGCAAGTTTTAATACTCACTGTACTACTGTGAAACTTATGACCACACTTGAATCTGAGACATAAGCTTAAAGCTGTGCTAGCAACATGAACAAGTGTATGGATAAGTGACAAAATTGCTGATTTCACAATGATGTCTGAAAACATCCATCCATTTGACTTGGACTGTAAATAATGCACATGCATGTCCTGTCAAGGTTGTGGCAGTTACCATCCAATACCCTATTACACATTTCACTTGCCACCAACAAATCTACCTACCTACGTGTAAGAAAGCTTCAATTGTACTGTCATGCTTTATCTCGTTTACCATGCAAAAATATTTAACAAATAGTTATCATGGGTTCTCACTACCGTCAATACACAGCCTTAGTTGCTGTAGTAACACTAACAGAGCGCTTGTGAAATAAATGATCTGGAATCTCACTCACCCACACCAGTGTTGCCAGATGCCTTTGAAGAAAATAAGCCAAACCAGCAGTGAAATTATGCCAGATTTCCTAAATTTTACCAATACTATTTTTTAGTAAAACTGAGCTCCCTATAAGCCTGAAAAGTATAAATCATAGGATAATTACAATGCTTACCGTACATGTTCCCAAAGTTACAACCAACTTATGCACATCCATCATGAATTTGCACGAACAACATATAAGTAATGCACAAAAGCAGCATTCCAAATCATTACAGGTGTAACAGCATAACAGATTATTCACAACCACTATGCTTATGTCAAGAACAGTAACATCCAACACAAGTTCTAACTCTTACTTAGTAAATATCGGAAGTATACAAAGTTATCATGGACTGGGGAACAATGAATTTGTTGCAGCAGATAGATTTCGACAACAAATAGAACTTGATCATCAAAAGAGCATCTACTGTTGCAGTAGCAAGGCAATTGCGAGACTTTGTTTTCATACAAGTAACCTGACTGAATACTCTTTCCACAAATGCATTTGATGATGGCAATGACAGACAACTCAGTGCATACAAACTCAGTTCCTTGAAATCTTGAGTATGGAATACACTTGTCCAAAATTCCATGGTGGAACATTCATGCAATGGTTTGTCTTTGAAACTATCATGCCCTTGCCAGTCAACAAGAACAATGCGCCTGTACTGCTCCTCAATCACATCTAATTGATTTTCATCAATAATGTTGACCATGGGAAGGTTGGAAAATTGTTTTCTGGAATCTCTGCTTAAGACATAGCCAGGATTTAAATCGACAAGGCCCTTGATCACTGTTTGATTTGGTAGGAGTCGTTTATCACATTCTTGTACAAGTGATAACAAAAAGTTTGCACACGTCTGTTGTACAGTCAAGGCTGCCTGGTTGAATGATGATTCTGCATATTTGTTCAGGCATTTTGAAAGTTCTATCTTGAACCTAATACCAAAATCAATATTTTCCAAGGGTCTGTTTTGTCCAGAACTTGTCTTGATGCGCAGTGTGAAAGCTGAATGAAATTCAGTCAATTTTTCAAGCATCTCACATGGGTCTGTTGATTCTGATTGAAAGTATTCATTGGTCTTTTCAGCTTCTTCCACCACAGGTTTTGAAAAGATAAAAAAAGATGATTTGCATCATCACTCAGAACAGAGTGAATCATTTCTGGCTTTTTTCTAGCAGCCACAGGGCAGTGGTGCAGTACTGTTGCAAAATATTGCTTCAGTGGTTCCCAATGGGATAAAATTATTGCAATGACCCTTCCTCTAACCATCCACCTTGTTTGTGAAAATTTGACAAAAGGTATAGCCACACTTGCACAGACAGATCCAAATAAAGTTAAATCTTCATTTGCATCATCATCTATCTCAAAAGCTTCAAATAAAGATTGATATTCCATACGACGAATATCACTGTTTGAAAACCATGAAGAAACAACTGACAAAATGTAACCAACATCTGAAGGCATAACTTCAAAAGCATGTTGTACACAAAGAGCTAAAGAATGGCATACACATTTCATCAGCACAGTGTGTGGATTAGCTGCTTGAATTCGTGAAAAAATGCTGTTGTGACTTCCGACCATTGCTGATGCACCATCACACCCAAACCCTAACATGTTTTCAATCACAAGATCATACTCTGCTATGCAATTCTCAATGACTGAAAAAACTTCTGCTCCTGTGGTGTGAATGGATCGGTACAATCCTAAAAACACTGTCACGACCTTTGACTCCATTTCAGAAAAGTATCTAGCACAAATGGCACAAATTTTCTAAACTGATATATCTGTGGTCTCATCTACAAGAAGTGAATACTTTTTACCTCTCATGTCAACTTTAATTGTGTTTTTCATCCAAGGAGACAAGAGAAGAGAGCACACCACCAGTGTCCAGAAGAACTTCTGATAAATCGTCGATAGCATGTAATGTATGGGCATATGACAAGCTGTTGTCAATGCTAACTTTACTTCTGTCTCCTTCACTTTTTGTCTGACTTGTACTAGTTTTGATACATCAGTCATCTTTTTATTGCTGTTCAGTTCCTTCAAGTTATCTTTGTGCTTCTTACCTTGATCATAAACTTTAATCACTGCCAACTTTGGCTATTCATTTAAAGCTTAATTCACTTTATTGTAAGTCCACATCAATGCTTGAATTAAATTTCTATCTGATTTGGGCTATCAAACAAAACTGTTCTCTAACACATTATAGGCTATAGTTAAGATAGAATCATTATCTGATCTTTGTACAATAATGGAAACTTTCCTATGAACCTTAATTAATACTACAATTGGCAAATATGCAACTGTTTTATTATTTTCCGGTTGCAAGCTGCACCCATACTCAGCATACAAAGCCATTATCATTGGCTGGCCGTACTGAGCAAACTATTTGATGAACATCGCTGAACGCTGGAGCACACCACACTGAGCACCCGTCCGCGAACTGCGATCAGCCATTGCGTCACTAGCACTAATGCGATGCAAGTACCGTATTTATTCGAATATAACACGCACTCGTATATAACGCGCACCCTTAATTTTTGAATGAAAAAAACTGTTGAAGACATGTGGCTGTAACAAAACATTTATTGACAAAATACGGTACACTGGTAAAGCAAAATGCCAGTATGAACCCATTCCCAAATGAAATTTACAATTTAAAACCGGATTCATCATCAGATTCACCAAACAGTTGTTCGAACTCTTCTTGAGTTACGTTTATATCAGTGTCCAAAAAAATAAAAAAAATAAAGCGTGCTGATGAAACAACTCGTGTATAACGCAGACCCTTAATTTTTGATTAAAATTCCGTACAAAATTTTGCGCGTTATATTCGAATAAATACGGTATTTCCAGATTTCTTTTGTGCCGCTGTCTATGTCACGTGGTGAGCGCAGTCCGGTTCACCACTGGGAATCAGCAAAACTGAAAATGACCTGCCTTAAACAACGATTTCTTTGAATTTTGCCAGATTATGCCAGATTTATTCAAAATATGAAAAATATGCAAAAATATGCCAGAAATATTTTGGCAAAATAGGCCACAAAATTTTTTGCCAAACGCATCAAAATTATGCCCCATTTTCAAAATCTGGCAAAAATTATGCCAAATTGGCAACGCTGACCCACACACCGGAAATGCATGCAAAGTTTCTAAACTTGAAAATCGCTCTCCGCATGCGCAGATGGCCTGAAGTCAGAAATCTGGCAAGTCAGAAATTTCGCTTGACACCGGGTACGGCAATTTTTCAAATTTGAGAATCCGACTCCTATTTAGACTCCAGCTACAATCATCCACCAAACGGAATTTATCCAAGTATTTACTTAAGAAATCATCACACAGTGGTCAATGGTCAAGGGTCAATGGTCAGTGGTCAATGGTTCATTGTTTCATATGGCTCAGCCAACAAGCAGGAGCATCATAAAAGCCATCGCATGCAGTAAGCCAACCATTAGCGAACATTGGAGCAAATGAAAACACAATGGCACAATAGTTGATCAGTGTAAACAATGAGGGGTGCTGTGTCATATAGGATTGGCAAAGGACCGTGGCGGTCATCTGGTCAACCAACCCCGTTTATCATTTTTTGATAAGTGTTGAGAAACAACAGTTGGACTTCAAATAAGCATAATGGAAAGAAAAACAAGAAAAAAACGGATGAACGCAGAACATGTTGAAGAAAATGTAAAGGTGAAACCGCATGTCTATGTACACAGATGAGTGGATCGAATTAAGTGAGGGATTTTGGTGTGGTTAGAATATTTTTAGCAATATAAAAAAATTAAAATATAGTACTAATAAAAAAGTAAAAAAGTTACAAAAAACTAATTAAAAAGGTACAGAAGAAAAAAAGCATAACAAAAAAACAAAGGTTATACTTATATGTCGAGAAGTATAGAATGTGCACACAGAAAATATGAAAAAGTAAGTGTTCACAAAAAATAAGCGGAGTTACAGAATACTAGAATACACAGTACTTTGTTCTGGACAGGGGAAATGTTGCTAAAGTTCATAATTGGGAATTTTTTTCATGTAGGAGGTGTTTCTTAAGTTTCCATTTAAAGGTAAAGGTGGTTGAAAATTTAATATCATCTGGTATTGAAGACCATACTTTTGGACCTATGAATTCAACAGAACATTTTCCTGAGAAAGAGTTAACTCTAGGTAAAAACAGGTTTTTAGAGGTTGCTAGTCTTGTGGAATGATAATGGATTGAGCCGAGTGGAACAAAATATTCATCAAAATGATTTGGAAGCAGTTTGCTATGATAAGAGTGCATGAATTTGCCTACTGAAAAGCTGTATAGTTTGGGAAGGCATAAGATGTTAAGTGCTGGAAATGTTCTTCTATTGATCCCGAATTAATTGGATTTATTATTTTTACAGCTTTATTTTGGAGCTTAGTGAGAGGTTGAATGGTTGCATTTGAAGCACGTCCCCAATTGAGGATTTAATAATTAAGGTAGGGATAGATTAATGAGTTATAGACAACTTTAAGTACAGGTGGTTATGTATACTGTTTAAGTTTGGATATAATTCCGCGAGCTCTTGATAGTTGAGTTTTTACTCTTTGTACATGAGGTTTCCAGCTTAACTTATTGTCAAGAAGAGCACCTAGGTATTTTAGGTTATCTTCAGGGGAAATGTTGTGGTTATTTATGGTAACTTTAAATGATGCAGGATTGTGTTTTCGAGAAGTTAACACCATAAAATTAGTCTTATTTTAGTTAAGAGAAAGGTTGTTGGCTCTTAGCCAGTGGTCAATTTTACATAGTTCAAGGTTAACAGTTGACTGAAGAACATTAAAAAAGGAATTTGACATATGGAGATTAATATCATCAGCAAATAGAGTAGTATGAAAAGAGGATGCTTAAGGAAAAGCAAAGGCGAAATAACACTACCCTGGGGAACCCCGCAAGATATCCTTTTGGATGAAGATTTATATTCCCCTATTTTAGTGCACTGCATTCTATTGTGCAGAAAATTTGAGAATAGTTTATGAGAAACACCTCTGATACCATAGTGATAAAGTTTATCAAGTAAATTTTCATGATCACAGCAATCAAATGCTTTTGATAAGTCTAGAAATAAGGAACATGTTATTAATTTATTATCAAAGTTACTGAGTAGTTCATCATAAATGCTTGTAATGGCTAGCTCTGTTGAGTGATTTACTCTAAAACCATGTTGTCTTTTGTCAATTAGATTGTGTTCTGTCAAATAAGAGTATACTCTGTGATAAATAATTTTTTCAAATAATTTTGAGAATACTGGAAGAACAGAGATTGGTCTATATTCAGATGAGGAACTTGGGCTATGAACTTTAGGAATTGGAGTGATGTGGGCAATTTTCCAGGAGTCCGGGTATTCACCAGTAGTCATGCATTTGTTGAACAGTTTTGACAACCATTCTGACACAATGCAACTAGCTATTTTTAAAAATTTGGATGGAATGTCATTGGGAGAACTATTTGATTTCATTTTAAGGTATTTGATGAGAAGTTGGATTTCATATGCATCTGTAGGAGCTAGAAATAATGAATTTTTTGGAATTGTATGTGTAATAAAATGTCTGTAAGTGGTTGGGGATGGTTTTATTTTTGTAGACAGGGATTTTCCAACTTCTGAGAAAAATTGTTCAAATCTTCACATTGTTTTTGGCATTCTGAGTCTTCAAAAAGCCTATTTTTTTGTTGGCATTTGTTTTTTATTCCTATTATTTCATTGACAAGCTTCCATGTTTTTTTTATCATGATGGCACTTTAGGTAAGCTTGTTTATAATAATTTTGTTTGGAGATTTCTTTTAAGTGGGTAAGCTTATTTCTGTAAGTTTTGTATAATATTTGGGTTGTTTGTAGTCAACTGCTTTCTGTAGAGGGTATTCTTTTTTGCAATGGAAGTCAAAATGCCTTTGGTGGGCCATGGTTTGTTCTCCTGCTACTGCTGAAATCTCCTGCTGCTGCTGAAACACAGACTCCTGCTACTGCTGAATAGTGTGGCGGCCAGGAGATGGCGCCACATGTCAATAAATGGTCACCGCTAGATGGTGCCCATGAGTAACAAGTCACTGTGATAGTCACCACAAGCGAATTATCGTAATTCTCTTTTTCCTATATAATGATAGTGCAACCTAGTAGTAGTAGAGTGAACTCGTCGAGGGATCTCTCTTGCTGCTGGTTGCTTTCCTGTTAGTTAATTCCCCGAATTGCCGTCTTTCGCTTGTGCTTGCCTGAGTAGTTCAAGGCGATGTAGTCAACTGCAACAATAGCGACTCTGGGTCTGGGTTTTCCCAAATTTTTGATTCCTGCTCCGAGTCTGAAAAACAACGCACAATCCCACTGGAGTCGACTCCGGTGCCCGGATCCAGTCCCACCTGTAGCACTTACCTTGTCGCAAAAATGAGCAATGTTTCCAGCGTTTTCATCGCGCAACGTTACCTTAGGTCAAATGTACAAAATCGTCATCCTTTTTATCATCTACCAGAGGTGGGACCGGATCCGGTGTGCCGTAGTCGACTCCGGCAGGATTCTCCATTTTTCTTTCTAATATGTATCCTGACCCAGAGTCAAAAATTTGTGAAAAACCGGACCCACATTCGGGGTCACTTTTCAATTTCGGTTTTAGCAGGAGTCTGTGTGTTCATTTCTTTAGCAAAAACATGGGTAAATTACGGTTGGATCGATGATTGTAACCGGAGTCTGAACAGGAGTCGGATTCCCAATTTTGAAAATTTACAGGTCCCGGATCCGGACCCGGATTCAAAAATTTTTGGAAGAGGAGCGGAGTCGGCGTCTGAATACGTGACTCCGGCCACCTCTCTCATCCACCAGTCCACTCCCACTGGCAGAGCAATCCTGACCAATCACGCGGAACAAGCGTTTCCTTCATGTGTAGAAACAGCGCGTTGATGGCGGCTTAGTAACAGCTGCTGGCGAGATGTGCGTGATGTTCCTCAGCAAAAGCGCAACGTTGATTGTACGTTTGAAAGTTGTGTTCCGCAAGCAAAAGAAAGAAAGGCAACAGTGGTTGTTATCTGATAAAAACAGGCAAGTGCAAAACAGAACTAGCCAGAAGAAAAGTGTCAAAGGTTGCAAAAAGTGAACTGAGAAATACAAGTAACTCTGTGAGCTTCATCTTTGCTCAAGCGATGTTATAAACTCTCAAAAGTCAACATTTCCATTTTCTACAATTTGAAAATATTTGTGTAAAGTGAGATTTAAAGCAAAAGAACACCAAAAAAAACTATTTGGTTAATCGTTGAGTCTCGCTGCCAGATAGACCTGAAGTCATCAATGCTGGGCTTCAAACGTCACTCGCATGGGCGTCCGCACAAATGTTTCCAGGGGGGAAAAGTCACAATTTTGCTTATCTTTTTCAGTTTGTTTTATCTTTTTCACTTGGCTAAGCGTAAATACTACGAAGAGCAATTTGCCCAAAACAGCAGAAACTCAAAAAGAACTTGGAAGTTAATTAATGATATTTTTGGTAAAACCAAGCCACCTAGTTTTCCTTATAGATTAAAAGTTGATGGACGAGTTTATTCATCCACAAAATCAATTACAGATGCATTAAATCATAGCTTTGTTGCTTCGGCGCAATCAAATTTCACTAATTCTGGCCGATCTAAAACTACTGATACAAATATAAAAAATATCTTCTGCCACGCCAAGCGAATTCTATCTTTTTATCACCAACCACTCCTGAAGAAATACTTACACTAATTAACGGATTGGACTCTAAAAAATCATGTGGTCACGATGATATTCCGGTGCGCACTTTGAAATTGTCAAAATACTTATTAGCACCGCTTCTATCAAATGTTATAAATGAAAGCATATGTGACGGTGTCTTTCCTGATAATCTAAAAATCGCTAAAGTAGTACCCGTTTTTAAGTCGGGAGATAGCGAAATTCCGACTAATTA
>Ga0210059_1002021_pt1 | contig 31401 bp, 26 predicted proteins | sample Ectturendosymbi2_FD_188042 | JGI IMG/M metagenome (GOLD analysis project Ga0210059, IMG submission 188042) | Ecteinascidia turbinata endosymbiont from Florida, USA - Sample 2 (SPAdes) (version 2) | ecosystem: Host-associated > Tunicates > Ascidians > Unclassified | place: Key West, Florida... | reverse complement strand
TTTTGGTATGTAAGTTTGTTATATGTCTCTTGGATAATTTAATCGAGCAGTTGCAGCTTGCCAATCGGCACTGAAGTAATACCTTGATCGCAATCAAGCGTTTGAGATGCATCATTGAATTTACTGTAAATAGCCGTGTTGCGCGCTTGTCTAATCGTTAATTGTCTGTAGCGCGCTCAGATATCGGTGTGAAGTTTTCTTGCTCAGTTAGCTGCGCTGGCAGAATGCTTTTTGTTTGTTTCTGTTGTGTTTCAGAAACCGTGCTGACGATCAATCGCCGCTGATGTTTGTTGTTTATTTGTTGGATCTGATAGCAAGAAATTGTGCTAACTTCCGCTTCCATTAGCAATTGCTGTAGGGAACAAGATACTACAGTCCAGTTGATGCGCGGATTCGTAAGGGTCAGGTTCTAGGCGAAAGATTGTCAGGGCGCTTTTCTCAAATTTCTGCGGACCAGCTCCCCCACGGCTCGCGATTGAAAGGCTAGCTGCCGCAACAGCTGTAGTGTGACAAATCTATAGGCTTCTAGTGAAACTACCTAACTTTTCGTTTTGTTTTAGCAAATTCATCAAATCCAGTATGTAGATTTTTGAAACTTCATTTAATATATTTGCTGTGAGATAATTTCTGAAGATGATATTGGTATGAACGTTAGGATATGTTTAATCACTGATGCTATTGTTTCAATCGTAGATTCGAGACAACGTCTGCAAACTGAAACACTTGAACGAAATGCAGGCAGGAATGCAACTTGAACTTTATTACGAATGGTTGGGCCAGGTTTGCCACCAAATGTGGGTGGGCCTCGCCACTTTTGAAAGGACAACCTAGACAACACATAATAATTTTGAGACCTCTGTGAAATTCGAATTTCCTTTGTAACTTGAGAGCTTGGTTGTGAAACCCCAGCAATAGTTAAGCACTGAACATAAAATGCAACAATTCTTGAATAAAAGCCTACAGTAACCCCAGGCAAACGTAAAGCTAACACAATGTGAACGTGGTATACTGTTTCTATCACCAGGCATAGTCTACTGGCTACAAACTTTGCTCCACTGGTGTGATAACAATAGAGCATTTATTTGTGACGTATCGAGAGTGTATCCAAACTCTCTGTCTCAGAAGGAAGGCAAGAAACAAAATCAAACCGTACACACACAAACTGCATTTCTGAAATATTTCTTTAGAAATAACATGCTGTTTAACGTTCTAGCCCTATTCTCAGACGTGGATATACCGTTAGGCGAAAAAGGCTTAAACCTAGGGCCCCCAATTTTGGGGGACCCCAAAATTTCGAGAGTAAGGACAATTTCCAGCATTTTTGTAAGTAATTATATTTGTATTTTTGTTTTGGGTCAACGTACGTTTTTTCATTATGCCGCTACTAAAAGATCTGTATAGATTAGCGCGAAGGATTGAAGTGACTGACGATGAGTAGTCTCTTTTCATGGCGTTGAAAATTAGTTATTGTTACGTATGAGTGGAAAAAAACGCCTGAATCCATTTTCATATAACACGATGCCAGATCGGTACTTTCATTCAGCCTGGGTCTATCGCTTGTTGCTTTATATGGGAAGATACGGCGTAAAGGCAGGACCAGCCTGTACTGTAGCTAAGGATGCAGATTTTAAATGGCGCAAAATGCAGTGGCGTGTCTATGCGAAATGGCGGTAGTGGTAAAGTTAAAGTGTGCGTCCTTATGTATCACATATAAGCGCAATTTTTACGAAAGTTAAATCATTAAGAAAATAAATGTTTTGAAACGAAAAATATTTGTGTTTATTTTCGCTTTACTCAATTTTCAGCAATTGAATGTAAATTATCCATAAGACCCATAACGTAAGACAAGAATGCAAAAAATATCATACTTCTATACTGATTTGTTTTTATTATGAAGAATATCAAAATAATACCGTTATCATAATTTATTGGCCTACAAGTGTTGCCTGACAAAATTGTTTATCTTACAAAAGTTTAAACAACATATTGCAACTGCAAACGACAATTACTTTCAAAATGAAACACATTTAATTTGGATTGTACAACAAATCATTTAATGCAAGTCATATATCACTTGCTTTGGAAAAACACAAATTCATCGAAACATTAATACATCCAGCCATTTCCGGTTAAGTTACACAAAAATGCCCCTTTCCTCATCAAATCTACATCACATAATCTGCCCTGACTTGCGCCTAGTTATTGAGGCAAGGAGGTATGAAAGGACCAGTTTCACTTTACCTGTAGCGCAGCCATGAATTTTGTTCAGGGGGCCAGTCAATGACGTCGTCAGTCATTGACGTCCTTTTGATTCCGACTGTTGCTTTCGTTTATTTTCTAACAGTTGAAAATTGATTTGAAACACCATCAAAATTAATCATAGCAGGTTTGTTTCGGGGAGGCCTTGCTGCAGAGTCTTGTTGGTATGTATGTTGAACATGCTTCAGCTATAAAGGTAAAGTACAATAAAGTTATCAGCGATTTTGCAGACAAAATATCTCGTCGATCGCCGACTTGTGGCTGTTAGGTGTCGTAAGAAGTATAGGTGTTTTACTCAGAGCCAGCTCTTGACACTTGCAAACCGTGCAATTGCACAGGGAACTCAACAACTATTTAATGGGAATGTTATCAGATGACTTCACCGCAGGCTTTTTCGTTAGTTTCATTATGACCGTTTTGTTCCCAATATCGAGGGGGTTCGGAATAAAGTAATATGTTTCAAAATTGGAACAACTTGTTCAGCGAATGCAGCGAGCACGTGTAGTGATAATTTATATGACATCAGTCGTCGCAAACCTTCCAGAAGGGCCACCAATTTAAAATAGCCTAGGACCCCGAAAATGAAAATTCACCTCTGCCTATTCTTCTAGCATGTATTTGAATTTTTATCACAAATGCAGATCCCCAACTTGAGGAATAGCCTATGTCAAGGGTGAGGAGATCTTTGAATGCTACCATTTCGGGCAAAACGGATCAGGTGTTTTGTGTCTTTGGCGCATAACAGATCAGGTGTGTTTGGGGCAAAACGGCTTTTTCTGGCATCCACGAGTTTTGTGAAAGTTTTTAGAAGCATGATTAAGGCTATGAGCTTGCAGGGCTTGTACTGGTTGCTACAGTGGAGGACTGGTGAAGCATCATTTGGAGCCAAAGTGGTGTAGTAGGTAGGTGCGTTCAACACTTGACTAGCACTCATATGACACTTTACTAAATCCTTTTTCCCAAGCCGTAATGCTGATACCAATCCAGGAAGACACTAAAACGTGAAACAGTCATCACGCAAAAGTTAGTTAAAAACTGTCAGGTTTCGGAACGAAAATGCAAATAAACAACGTTTGTTCAAGAAATGTACTACGTTAATATTGTGATCAGTTCTGCCCCTAACAAAAATAATCAAAGTCGTAGAAGAACAAGCGGTTTGACTTGGCCACAAACTTTTTAAATAACAACCAACATGTCAAGATTTCTCTTTATCACTTTCAAATTTTCAGCAGTTTGCACGGTTCAAAATTAATCTAACGTTATCAAGTTTCATGAGGCCAAATTAAGCCTGTCTCATAATAAAGTGGTACACGAACAAAAGGATAAAAAAAAAACTATCTCCCACGTTTCGACAATTCCAGCATATTTGCGGTTACAATCATTTACGAAAATTTCGATCAGATGGCATGTCTCAAAAGAAATCTTGTAAGGAGAGAATTAACCAGTACTACGAAGAAAAATTCAAATAGGACTTTTCTGAAAAATGATTAGAACATACAATTTCACATTTAGTCCTTGAAAGTTTTTGCACATGTCAAAATTGCTATGCAATGTTTCGAAATTTCGGGGGGGAGAAATGCCTGAAATGCCCCCATCCTGGTTGCGTTACTGAATGAAACGCATTGCTCTTCTGGTGTGAATTTAAGAAAACAGCCAAACGTTATATTATGAAAGTGTCCTTAAATGATAAAGTTAAGCAGTGTTTTTAAACAATAACGATCACTTTCGGCGATTGTGCAGAATATTTTCCTTTGAATAGTCATAGTTGAATTCAGGTGGTGTAGTAGCGTTAAGTTGTCAAAGCCTGTTTGTTTCTGTGAGTTTGCAAACGTTTTTGTATGTTGCTGTTTTGCAAAATGACGAAATACAGAATGTCCGGGACAATTTTGCAACGCTCTAAGTCACAATCAAGCAACGATTCCCAGCAATTTAAATGTATGTTTAGTGACAGATAAATTGTAACTCAATCAAAGTTATTTTGCCTAGTTATTTTGCCTATCAACAAACAAGTGTTTGAGACCGTTTTTTTTAATCCCCATATGAGCCATGCTATCAAAGCCAAGCTTATGATTGCCGATTTGTGCCAATTGCTTTATTTTTGTAGAACAAATGGAAATGAGCCAGACTGGTAATGAAGACACAAGCAATGAAAATAAATACAGTTGGAAATCTCAAGGTTTGATTGACTTACTGTATTACATTCTGCAAACGAATGATTGATTGCATGGATAACGCATCAAACAAATTTGAAGGATTAATCCCAAAACCCAAACGTCCTCCAGGAAAACCGTTTGGCACCTTCCTTCAGCCTAAAATTGATAAGAAACTCAAGGGTGAGACTTCAAGTAAACGAATATTTTAATTGAAAATGCTGTTGAAGACAACCAGATTTGCAAGATTAGGTGCAAATCGGCCAGCCAACAAAGAATGAAAGAATCTATAAAAATATTTCAAATGCGGTAACAAATGATAAGGTTTTACAAGGGGAAGACACATGCTACGTACAACGGGGTATGTTACAAGCGTTACGAAGAAACGTCTTGAGGAGCAAAAGGTCGTCCGAATGTTAATGTTTGCACTGCAGATAAAAAAATTGAAAGAGCAACCATGCTTAAATCAGTATTCGATTATCGTTTCAATTCAAATACGGAGACTCATATGTTTTTGTTCGCAAAAAAACGCTTTCTGGGTTTTTATTGTACGGATATGGGTGTTGTTGGTGCGCAATCTGGGTTTATTTGAAATCGCCGAATGGGAGGTCTGCATGGGACTGTTGAACACAGACATCTTGGCAGGTAATGCAGCAAGACAGTGACACTGCTGATAGCGGTATAAGCCAGGCCCGTAACCAGGTTTAAGGTTTAGGGGGAACACATATTTTTAGGGGGCAAGATTTTTGTTTATGTTGTGTGTTTAAAACAAATTTTGTGGCCGCAACAAAATCTTGGGGGACATAAAAAGATTTGGGGGCATTGCTCCCGAAGGCCACCCGTAGCTAGGGGCCTGGAATAAGCCACACATGGTCTTATACTGTATGAAAAGAAACATGGAGTAAATCTGTAACAGTGCTTAAACAAGTATGAAAAATTCATTAGTGTGAGACAGTGATCAAGGTTCCCGAGTGAATAGCTTAATCAAACGACTCTTATGCAGGTTTTTTTTCGCACACTATGAAAATACGTGGTTTGTTAGAATACGTCTATGCAGACTTGGCAGACTTGTGGGAATACATCTTTATCGTTAAGGTTTCGTTATGACTTCTTAGTAAGCACTAAGCGCAAAGCTACCCTGTAGATTTGCACTGGCGTGTTTTCGTAATCCATCTGCTCAATTATTTTAAGCCTGCATCGTGTTCCAACTTTAGAAAGTTGTGCGATAGTCTTGTCAACATGTACAAAAGTTCTGCTTCACATTGCTTGAAAGAGTTTTACGAGAGTGTAAAATTTCTGTTTTTTCACCGTTCATCTTGTTCTGGCCGTTGATTATTCTTGAATTGGGTCTTAATTGTAGAAACTGCTCGAAAAAATGGATTTTAGGCAATTTTTGAAAAAAAAGAGCATCGCTGATAGCCGAAATGCAGAAAACATTTTAGACAAACATTGAGGTTCAACCAGCACAGGCTAATGGGATAGAAAGGTAAAGCGTTGTGTGAACGTGCATTTGCATTGCATTGTCAGCGAACTGAAAATGATAAGCAACATTTCGCAGTTGGCCCCTGGAAAAATTTTTGCGGACGCCCATGAACGTTAGAAAATGTTCTAAAACGCGAACACAACATTTCAAATTTTCACAGTAGTACCTTAACCAAATTTCTTTGGAAAATTAGGCCATAGCCTTTGAAGACACTAGAATGTCATCATATCCCTATAGAACATTTACGTCCGATAGATCCTTTGTCTCAGTGAGAATATACGCCCAAGCGCCTACACCTTCTTTGCTCGAACATTTCTCTGCTGCTGATTTCAAAACTAGTTATCAATTTTCGATACAATTTTGGAATGAAGTTGAGCAACCACTTCGGTCGAATTTACAAAACGCAGTGACCATATGAGAAGGGGGCCTTTTACAAGCGGTGATTTTTTATTCCTTTGCTGGGTATGTTAAATGTCGAAAGTTCCAAATCTATGAAAAATCTGGCAATATAGCGTGAAAACACAAAAGTTACATATAACAAATATTGCCGTAATTAAGTTCATACCGCAGACGAAACCAGCTTCCAACAAAAACCATGTTTTTGCATCTAGAAGTTTATTTTCAGCAACACCTGCAACTGGTGGACCCAGCTGCTCAAATGCTTTGCGTTCAAGATTTTTCTTATTCTCGATCAAAACAGATCTGTACAGAAGTTCATGGAAATGAAAATGTGTATCGAATTTAGAAATCGCATATTCTTTTTGAAACATCTTGTCAGGGAAATCTTTGCTTTTATGCAATTTTTGGTATTTTCTGTACTTATGTTTTTGTCGTTTGCGTTTTATTTTCATAATTGAAAAAAGAAAAAGTTTTCTCCTAAATGAATGGTTTGATTTACTTAATTTAAAAAACTTTTTTCATTGCAGTAATGATCAGTTGTATTTCCGCTCAGAAAACCCATGTGTGATTTATCTGAGATAATACTAGTAACACTTTTACTTTTTTTGCCATAGGTGCCTGCCCTTTTTGCTATTTGCCGTGACTATTATTTGATCCTGCGCTGCGCGTTTTGAAGCTGAACTCCGAAATTTGTGTATTTGCCAAAATTTGAAAATGCACTTCAGTTAGAAAGAAAACTATATTGAAACCGCCTGCAAACATATTAAACCCAACACCAAAGATAGTTCAAGCCTTAGTACAATCAACCTTTCGCATGGCTGTTGAAATGTGGATTATTGAAAGGTTTGAGGAAGCATGTGACACCTTGTTATACTTCAGGCAAACTACAAATAAAACCAATGTTAAAACGTGACAAACACGAAGAAGTTGTGCTGTTTAAATACAAAACTGCGTTTAGAGAATCTGTCAAAGACTGTAGTCGTGTACAACATATGTGTTTAGCAGAGAACGCAAGCCTTTCCTTCATGGAGTAGGTTTACGTCTTGTTTCTTTTCGCAAAGCACCTTACTCTGCAGCACGAACTGACTTTTAAAATTTTGCTGCTATTAACCAGTACACGAGTGAACAAGGTAGAGCTTCGAAAATTCTCACCGGGAAGCGTGGGAGGCATGTTTTGAATTTTTTGAAAAATTGTCAAAAATCACTTTCTGGAAATCAAGTATTTGCGTTTTTTTCAACAATTTCAAATACAAAGGTTCATTTTGTTAACCCATCGGAACGAGTGCTGTCATCAGAATCCGAGGATGTCTTCATTGTTTTTCTAGCGCAACACGTTCGCGAGTTATTGCCGATTATAACTTCAGTGACCACTGTAGTGGCCGCTGCAGGCTTTAAAGTTTTAGATTCTGAGAAAACGGAAAGAACTGTCTTTACAGGAATCTTAAATTATCAGAAGACGTGCTAATATTAGTTTTTCGTTCAGCAATAGCTCAGTGGTAATGTGTCCGCCTCTCAATTTGAAAGTTTGGCATTTGATCGATCCACGGCTACTGACTGCATAGCCGTTCCTTTCCTTGGGCAAGAGCGTTAACTTCAGCCCCCTCGGTAAGAAGCAGATTTCAGACTTTGGCTTATCGCCAATTCCCTCACCAAAACCAAATTAGGAAATACGTTCGCATCTTTTTTTCGACATCCTGTTCCAAACATGAGGTGTCATGCAGTAGGTAAAAACGACAAGAGCAGCTTGTCGATTTGAGTTGCTGTTGCAACTGTGGTTCACAACTGTGGCCCATGCCCCACCTAATCGCTTCCAAAAACCTGATTAAACCCTATGTGGCGACATACACATGTTGTGACTGTAAAAAGTGTACTACATTTACGCTAAAGAAGAATGAAATGTCAATATAACAAGTTTCCAAAGAAGATATCATGCATGAAAATTAAAAATGAAATGAACAAAAGAGATTTGAAGTTTTGAGATAAAAAATGCTAAGAAATTTTGAAAAGAACACCACATTAAGTGGTAATAAAATTGTTATCATGATAAATATCACAATAAAAGGGCATTAACAGGTAACTTTTAATAGAGAGAAAACCTAAAGGTATTAATCAAAAGCAAAAACAGTTTGAGCTCACCTCAAGGTACGGAGAATTAAGTTTGTGAGGCCCTTGTCTTTCATGCCTACTGGAAAGTAATTTCATATTAGGCACTAAATTAGTTAGATTCTTTCTCAGATCTCCACTAGTGATATACAGTCGATTTATGATGACGTCTGTACTTTGTGAGAGCCGTTGAAAGGTGGTTGCGCGGTAATTATGGAATAACTACATAATAAAAATTTTTTGTACCCCCACAGAATTCTTAAATAACATCTAAATTTAAACGTATATTAAACTACCAGCGTTCACCAACCTAAAGAAAAATCCAAAAAAATTGTTTAGTGAGTTTGGAAGCAGACCACCCCAGTGGGTCTCAATGGTCCGCTTAAAAATCTAATTGACTCAATTGGTCGTAAGCTTCCCCGTTGGAAACCAGTGCGTTACATATTACTGTTTTCAAAATATGCCAGTTACTTCAAGTAACATTAGGGCTCGACCACTGTTGTCAAATATTTATTGATTTCTTCACGAAGATCATATTAATGTTGAAACGCGTAATAGCATGATTGTTTGTTCAAAATGTAATAGCAAAGCATCTCATTCCTCACAGCAAGTAAAACAACTTTATTTTCATTGTTCTGTGCATCCACAGTACGTGAGGCAAGGAAATCTGAAGCAACACTGGCGTTTGCAAAAGGAAGTAAAGTTTAGGGGGTTGCGAGATGAAGTCAACAGTCAAAGGATGGCCAATCAAAAATTTGTGAAATTTGATCATAAAAGCAACACGTGTGTGATCGCTTTGTCATTTGTCAAATGCTTCTTGGAGTTGGATAAGCCGATTTCAAGTCAACTTTGTCTGTCGCACATTTTCGTTTGCATATTGTAGTTTATTTGCTTTCATTCTACTAGCAATTGATGTTTTGCAAACAACCACAGTTTTTCTCGGACAAAAAGTTTAATTTCACAACCACTCCTGCGAATAAAAACCAAAACAGTTATTTTAGCTGCTGGAAGTTGACGACATGAAAGTGACTGCGCAATTGTGGTTACACGTAGTTGACAGGGATGGTCTCTTCAAAATCTAACTCTGTCTCATGAAATACTCCGACAGCATCATGTGCCACTCCAGCGTCAATCTTGACTGGCAAACAATTGTAGTAAAACAAGATTTTGTTTCAACCTTATTCACAGAAATGCAAACACTTTGTACATTGAACAGTATGACCGGGAATCAGCAGCGTACGCAGAAAATTTTCAGGGGTTGGTTTTCATTCAGTGGCATATGGTGGTCACTTGCATTTGGCGTGAGCTGTTTGTGACGTTACAATTAGACGTCATATTCATACTTCCAAGCCAATGTTTAGGTGAAGTTTGTTGACAAAATATGCATGTGCTTTTGCACGAACTCTCCTTATTTTATGTGTCACTGCACTGAATACAAACTAGCAACGCTCCAAGTTAGGATATCGGAGTAAAATACACTCAACTCTACGACACAGCGGTTATAATATCAGGTTGTGCGTTAAAACAGGGGATTAAAACACATACACCAACACGTCAGAGCAATTTACAACCGCAAACTGCGCTTATCACACGATATCTCTGTTGTTAGCACTTACCTGACTAAGTGGAAGCTCAGGCTCTCAATTGAGAAAACTGTGTGCTCCGTCTTCCACAACACTTTGAGAGCCGGGGTACGATATATTCGTACTTTGATTTCGGCCAAAAGCCAGCAGTTGTCAGTTGCCTTACCAACGCCCTAGCTCCTCCGCCGATTGCGCTAGAGGGCTGTTTAATGGCTCAGACGGATCGGCCAGCCTAGTAGATTACACTCGAAAAAACATTTTTTGTTTGGGGTGTGCGGATTTTTTGTGAGTGACGTCATAAGTGAAGTAGTTTTAGGGTCATTTTGGCACATGTTGCCCGGCCTAGGGCCCAACTGTTAGGCCAAAGTGTTTCGCTGAAATTTGCATTGGAAACTAGACTCGAGTCCGAGTCGTTTGAGCCATTAATCAACTTTCTTACGTTTCTGGTTCAAAAGTTATGATCTAAAATAAACAAATTAATTAATTATCTAATTAGCTAATTAGTCTAATATTTTTACTAACTAACATCATAACTTTTGAACCCGAAACCCCAGCAGGTCGCCAAAAGTATCAAAAAACTCGGATTGTAGCCTAGTTTGCAGTAAAAACTTCAGCGAAATACTACCACCTAACGGTTGGCGCCCAGGGCCAGGCCAAGTGGGCCAAGGTGGCCTAAAAGTCGTCCACTTATGACGTCACTCACAGACAACCCCCATCCCCCACACAAAAAATTTTTTTTCGAGTCTAATGTACTGGTCTGGCCGCGTTTTTCGATACTTTTACCGGGTCTGTAGAGCATACAGGAGCGGAGAAATTCCCGCGCAAAGCCACGTTCGAATCGGCTGTTTTTTTGCGAACTGCTTGAATTAACCCGGCTCTCAAAGTGAGAACCACTCAGCCAGCTATCAGCTGAATGTCCAATTAAAACCCAATGTAACAGTGAAGTTCGATTCATATCCATCATATCTCGACATACGCTTGGTTCGCTCTCTGTCGTTCAGGACACGCTTACACACACTCAAGAAGAAAGTTTCGTCAGGAATGGCACTCATCAAGCGACTGGCCGGTGTCGGTTTGGAGAGCTTTCTTCAAAGCTCTAAGAAACTCTTGCTTGGCACTTGCATTTGCAATGTACGGTGCCCCAGTGTGGTGCCGCAGCGCTCACACACAACACATCGACGTACCTTGAAACAAGTCGATGCGCGTTATCACTGGCTGCCTACGAAGCACACCTTCCTCCTTCCTGTCCATTCTATCTGGCAATACCCCATCTGAGACAAAGCACAATGCTTCATGCTTGAAACTTTGCACCAGTGGTTCCCCAACTGGGGGTAAATCACCCCCCGGGGGTAATATGCGAATCTTCGATGGATATCGCGGAACCAAAACCACAATGCTGCTTGGTATTATGTGTGGTCACTGCAAAAGAAATTTTTGACCTGAAATACGAAACATTTTTATTGAGGGTAATAAGACAGAATCGTTACCTTGATTTGGGCAACGATTCGAACAAGGTTGGGAACCACTGCTTTACACCAAAGCCCTCAATCCGAAACATCTGCTACACGAAACTCTGTACCTAAAGCTTGTCTTAAACGACTACGCTCCAGGAAATCTTTTCGCTCCTTTGTGGAATTGTTGTCAATTAACGGGGAACCAACCACACCAATCCCTTCAGCTCTCCAATCCTTCATTCCCGCATTCGGCCCACAACCACGAGGCTGCGACCACCCTAGAAATATCTGGGTTCAGCTCAACCGTCGGTGAGCTGGTTTTGGCCAATTTGCGGCCAACATGAAATTAATGGACCTGTGCAGCTCAGATTTGTGTGAGTGTGGCAAGGTGCGGTCTGCACACCACGTCTTGCCTGATTGCACCAAATTCAAACCTCCGCGCCATATCATTGAGGTGGACAACCCTGCTATTTTGGAATACCTTACAGGTGTCGCAAAACTTTGTTGTCTGAGGGCCACATAAGTTATTTCTCAACAGTCCGAGGGCCAGACATCTTACACAATGTGATTGTTTCTGGAAATGGTACATTCCGCCAAATCAACAAAACTTTTTCAGTTATCTAAACATATTTTAGGTACATTGTTTTTCCTTATTGGCAAAATGCTTTCGCGGGCCGGATGAAATGCCTTCGCGGCCCGGATTTGGCCCGCGGGCCGTAGTTGGGAGACACCTGCCTTACCCAATCAAAGTTCTGACCAACATGCACTCCTGTTCATGTATACGAAAGAAGAAGGCTGCGCTAATGATTCGTCGAATATGAGCAGTGGAGCATAGGTGGGGGCGAGACTGGCTGGCACACACGCCGGTTTGCAAGGTCGAATCTTGCTAAACTACACAATAATTGAGAATGCGCATGAAGTAAGCAAGAAAACTTCGTTTTTTGTTATGCATAAAAGTCCATATAACTTTTAGTTACCCTTTTTCCCGGCTGAGGCATTGTAAAAAGTCTGAATGCTTCTATGTTAAGAACTGCTGTTTTCTAGCTCATGCACGAGTTCTATCATGCTACACAGAAATTGGTAATGTAGTGTAGCCAATCCGATCAGCGCATTCGCTGGTGAACCATAGGACGCAAAATAAAGACAATGGTTTCGGATAAAGTGAACTATCGCGGAACACAATCTCAAACATGAGTAGTGGCCGAATGATCTGCAAAAGTGATGAGATGGTTCCAAGATGCAGAAAACAACCCAGATTCTCACCAAATCACAATCATTACTTTTTTGCCCATTCACAATGTTCCTTGAATTTTGCATGCAAATTCATACCGTGGTATTTGCATTAAGTCGGCAAATTAACGAGCAAACAGTATTCGAAAAGCATTCATCTTCTTTTCGCAGGTAATAACGTTTTTGTAACATATCAATTCAAGGGAGGGGATAAACCCCAAAGCCCTCCCTTGCGTTCGCTTTTGACGGGAATGACGATTGAGACGTCGTTGACGATGAATCATTTTACTTTACTGCAGTATATGTTTTACACTCCAAAGTCGTTTGTATTTGCGGTGTTAGACGTACTGGCTCTTGAACGTGACCTAACTCTTCTTTCTACAGCAGAAAAGCAAGAAAATTTCCGAAGGAATTCTGTGGTGCATTTCCGCATCTTTGCTGAACCGAGATTGTATATTACCGGATTGAGGCATTCGGAGAAACGTAGAAAGAAATATTCTATCATTCCAAACCAGTAATCTGTTACTCTGTTCTGTTGTGTATTTGCACGAGGTTGAACTGACCAAAACTCGTAAGCTGCAAACAAAATTATGGATTTTCGTTCAGACATTCAGAAATATACAAATTTTTTTCGACTTTAATGAAAATCAAACTTTTTCTTAATTCAAATCTACAAACAGACCACATATTTTCACCTGTGAAAGGCACGTAACCAATCAGGAAAGATACCACAATAAGGAATAGTTGCAACACAGCTTGTTTTGCTTTGGTTTGCAACTTTGGTGTGTTTTGAGTCGAATGGTCAGGATGCATTTTCGATCTAACACTGACAGAAATGAGGGCACACATCAAAATTACTCCAATCGTCGGAGCGTACAAGAACAAAGGATAGCAAACTTTTTGGTAAGTTGTGTAGTGGTCGTACCTGTAAAATATACCTTGTTGCTTGTAAATGAGTGTAACACGTGTATCTGACGCAAAACAATTTACCTACAAACTGGGTCATTTTCGTATTGAATAGAAGAAACACCCAGGAGAGCTCAACCCGAAGCAGATACGAGTATATGTATGTGTATGAAAGTGTGAATATCCAGTTAGATATTTTCTGTTTTTCGCAAAATACATTAACAAACTTGTCAATGCTTCTTATCAATGAAGTCAGCTGATTGCAGAGTTCACCAAACGTCGCCAAGAGTTATGAACATCTCCAAGAAATTCCATTAATCTTAATATTTCACGCAAAGCTCGAACAAGCGTCGAGGATAAAACGTTTTGTGTGATAAGCTTGTTTATTCTAAGGATGACAGAGATGTGTTCAAGTCATTTTGTCGAGTCAAAGTCAAGTGAGAACCACAACCACAAGTCCTTCGAAACAGTGTTTTCTAAAAATTTTATGTGTCGAATCAGAATCGAGTCATGACCTTTTCGAGGCAGAGTCGGGTCACAATAACCTTCCAGTCATTGTTCTTCAAGCTCGAGTAAACATCGAGTCAAACGATTTTCAACAATTTTCCTTTGTCGTTTCTTTCTTTGTAATGGCGCCCAACGATCTACTCAATGGCACCCAACAAGCTGAAACTTGTGCTTAATGTTGTTTCGGGATTTTGTTTCCAGGTTATTCAGATATAATTTGTTTTGGTAAAAGCAGTCTACATTTTAGTGCTCTCCTTCACTCTTAGTCATTTCCACAAACCTAACCCAACCTTGCAGCAAGAAATATACGTTCTTGTCTTTCACATGTCCAAAAACTGACCAGAGATGAATATGGACATGGATTTTAATCTTGCCGCATTCTAGTATTTTTATGGATTTGTATTTTATAATTTCTGCTTAACCAGATTTGCACTGGATTTGAAAACATTGTTTTAAGCTTCTTCGAAACTTTCGGTTCAGGTTTGGGACTGCAGATTACTGTATTGAAAAGTTTGGTTCAGTGGAGTTTCTCAAATTCGTCGCAATTGCATATTGTGTTTGTGCACATGTTGAGCCTCGTCTATGGCCGTCAAAACAAGTCTGCTCCTTTATGTATCATGTCATCAACGTTACAGAATTAGTCTGACTCTTATCGATCCAGTCTCCTTTCTTGACTCATCATTGTTATATATACCGTAATACCAGCAGCTTACCTCGTAACATTTAGCACAGTTCGTCACTGTACATGTGTAGCCCAGTTCTAATGAGTCGTTTGTGTTGTATACATGTTAACCTTCTGCTTTGATATCTTACACGCTATTGCTGCGCTTATCAGAGCTTCTCATTGCATTGCTGCTGAAAGTGATCATTTGGAAGTCTCTGCAGTGTCGATTGTTAGCATTTTGTGAGCCAAAGAAGAGCGTAAGTTAACTTGAATTAGTTTCCAAATAATTTATTTTTCCTTGAATCTTTGGATTGGATTACACATGGGCCCAGCCCAGTGGTACTTAAATTAACCCTGAGAGTAATTTTCATCTTTCAAGGGGGTGAGTTTGTTGAACCTTAAACTGCAGCCAATGTACGTTTTTATAAATCATTCTAAACTGTAAGAGTTTATTAATTTCGTATTTTCAATAAATGAATACCATTGAGTGTATTGGGGGTAAATCTGGTAACCGTTTTTGATAAAAGGGTGTGATATGTAAAAAAGGTAAAGAACCACTGTCTTAGCCTAATAACTGTGATAGGAATTTGGGTTTGGACAAGATTTGGTTTTCGGATTTGCATTGATTTTTGAATTTTTATTTACGGATTGCATTTGGATTTGGAAAACATAAATACGTTCATCTCTGGAAAAAACTCAAAGCAAAAGTATGAGGGCGACTGCCAAGTGCCAGCACACACTACAACAATGTGTTTAATGCATTGCACCCTTCGGGCCCCACAGTACAAAGCAAAGTCTCAGCGCTGCCTCCGTGTTTGGTGGAACACTTGAACGTCACTACGAGACACAGTCAAAACAGAGAATTTGCACCAATATTGATCAAAACTGAAGCACAAAAAGCTCACTTCTTTGTGTGCAAACGAAGTGTTTTTTTCAATCAGATGTTTGGAGATGTTGTAAACATGACGCTGACTTAAGTCTCTAGTTGTTGATTATATGCCTCGAGTCGAGTCGAGTCACCGAAAACCGTGACTCCAGTCGAGTCGAGACGAGTCACTGACTCGAATCACGCTATCAATGAGGACGAGATCAGCAAATTTAATCATAGTGTAACTCTTAAAATATTTTCTTACAGTTCCAGTAAGATTGTGCATGCTGGCCACTTTGCATTAGGCAAGTCGCTGTAGCGATCAGGAACCCGGGCTCCAAATAATATAAAGAAAGGAATGAAGCCGCACAAGAAGCAAACGATCCAGATTGTTCCCATCCAAATCTACGTTTAGAAGTTGCAGATTTGAAATTGTTAAATAAATAAGTTTCGCAGTCTTTCAAAATTTCATGACTTGCAATTGAATCGAGCGAATACTATCACTGATGACAGCCAAAGCAATCAGAAAATTCCAAAAACACTTAAAGAAAACTATTTATGCTTGTTTATATACACGTTACTGCCGACACATCGACAATAAAGCAACGATGCAAACTTTGTTTTGATACCAGAGCACAATTTCACTTGCCTTGGCGTGCACAAGTCTCATTTTGTTAAACATGATCGGAAATTGAATTGAAATGTACCGGATGATGGCAAAAGAGAGTATGTGGAGTGCAGTTACGTAGTTGGTCATGATATCTGCTGCCCAGTAGAACTGTGTAGAAAAGGTGTGATGAATGTAGATTTAGGTGTCATCAAATGAATTACACAATGTTCTTGGTGAATGTTAAATGAAAAAAGCATGTAAAAAATGTACTAACAGAAACCCAAAAGTTCGAAAACTTTGTTTTCACATTTGAATACGAACATTTTGCTTGGTTTTGATTTTAAATGACACTTTCACAAAATTACATTGAGAAAATTATGAAGTGTATTAGCATACATTTTCACAAACACAAAAAGTAACAAGAAAATGTGCGTTTTCCTGAAGGTTTTGTTTTGACACTGCTACACATTCAGCAGATACAGTGAAAGCGTTCTGAGCTATTTTGTTGGTGCTTATAGAATAACAGTGTGTACTGAAGGCAATTGCTTCAAATAACTTGAAACACCTCTGTCTTACATCCACCTGAAAACCTTTCATTGCTCTTTACAGTGCTGTCCAACGGATTACATATTACTTCACCAATGATTGGGCCCAGATTCGTTTGATTTTTTAATGGGAACTAGTGAAAATATTTGGAAGAATGTGCGACGTTGTATATAGTGTATTGAATGGTAACTCTAGATTAAAAAAAGGGGGGTGCACTCCGGGGCCACGAAAGACAGGGGTCCTACATAAACGTTTATCCTGCATGGTGGTTTTCCGTTGTTATGAAGATTATTTTGCTATGATTAATCCTATCAAACCCAAGATAGGCTTGTGAATATCGTTGAATGGCGCAGCGTTATTATTTACCAAAGGCACATAAATGGCACTTGGCGCAGTCGCACACGTGCACTGTTATGTCGAATATTCTGTGATAACCATGCAATTTCCACGGCACTAGGCATGTCAAACTAAACCATATTTCCGCACACAGTTGTGACGGCCCAGGCCCACAATCAGCTGGGGACACCAGGGGGAAAAGTTTTCTGAGAAGCGCCCAATTTTTTTAAACTCTGTCCAATACCTTAAACTATGTCCAACATATTTTTCCAGTGGGGGGGCAAAAAATTTTCTAGCGGAGGCTCGCCCCCTGATGACGGGCCTGTGCCGGGCCCACCTGAACGAAAACAACTGTACGAACGTGAAAATAATTTTCACAATTAATGAATTTGGAAGTTTTTCGCGATATTATTACACGTCCTCGTTCAACACAAAATATGGCGAGCTCACTTCTTTGTATGCAAACGAACTGGCTTTCATATGAAAGCCAAATGTTTCCAGTTCCAACCACTAATTCCCGCCTGACACATATACCAGAAGGCTGTTCATAGCCAAGTAGTTTCATCAAGATATTCCTACTAGAGTGCAAAGCAATTTTTTAAATAAAACATCTGCCAATACTGTGTTGACTACTGTCTAATCCGTTTGTGGTAGCTTGCGGACACTTTGTGATTGTGATGTAATCTTATAACAATGTTATGCAACTACCAGCAGAAGTGCAATGCCCCTCTGCAGCGTGGATATGGTAAGGATTGTTCAATGCACTATGCATTTAACAACGGCGAGGTGTCGGCACCAGTGGCACCGAAATTAGCATAGCAACGCCGTGGATAGGTGTGCATCGGCGTTGCGGGTGTGTACCTGATAGATTAGAAAGATGTAACATCAGGCATAAATTGCTTTGCAGAATATTCCAAACAAAGTCACTTATTTTGAAACTCTCCCTAAATTTTCCTCTGACTGATCCTCAAAAGCTGACTTTTCAACCCTGCCCTAATTTATGACTGTCTTGTCACAAGGGAAACACGTGCTACCTTTAAATAAACAAAAAAATCCAGACAAATAGACAATGATCGATATGATTCTCACAGAAATCCCTGTAGAGTCTGCGTCAGAATTTCATATAAACCTCAACTCAAAGAAATTTAATCTTTCAATTTTCATGCGGACTGTCAAGTTCATCTACGAAATCATGTAAATCTTTTTCCAGCTCGTACCCTTTTAATTGCAAGTAGATCAATGCTACGCAGTCTTTCACTGATCAAGAAATTTCTGAGAAATGTTTTCAATGATTACAATTTTGAAAAACTTCTCTCGCATGGAGCGCTGGTTTTTGAAAGTGTTGCAGTTATTGGTAACAATCAAATGCAGCTTTGTAAGGAACTATAAATGAAAGTTATTCGAGCGATGCAGGCAGCTGCGTCTCTTTCCGAAGGAAACTCTTTGCCAGAAGTATTTCATGTTTTAAAATGATTTTCACTAATTCAATATGCATTTGAGAATTGTTTTAAGTGTTCCTCTGATAGAAATGATTGACTGTCAGGGTAAAGAGCTGAAATGCCAGACAAATGCTCCTGAACCACTACAAAAAGTTATTATAAAGTTCTGTGACGTTGCAGGAAATGTGTGGGTAGACTTAAAACTGTACTCACGATCCAACTGCGTAAGATGCTTCGAAGTAGTACATACAAGTCATCAGAACACCGTACTGCAGTCAGGATAAATTCGGATAAATTAACTGACACCAATTCTTATTGCTTTCACAAACATTTTTCTACTTGGACAGGCAACAATCTGCTGACAGTAATATAATCCAGTTCCACCTCACATTTAAATGCACGGAATATCAATCTTCACATTTCTGCGACTGTTTCTGAGCTTCGACCTGAACCTTTCACCATCACGGCCAAGGTCTGACTAAATTTCACGCAGGAATCGAGCAACCCCTGCTATGTGTCGTCTTCAACAACACCCATTACCAGGCCGTCAAGAACAACAAACCAGCTGTTCATGCCTTTGGGTAATATTGAATGCAGGCTGGAGGGTTACTGCATTGTCGTCTAAAATTTTGCTGGCTGAACGTTATCTGATTCTATTTTAATCAAACGAAATCAAACGTCGAATTGAGCGCACAACTGGGGAGTGCAAGCTGGAGACCAGCCAAAATTCAGGGGGGAATGATACACCCAAGCTCTTGCCTGCCTGCAGAGGCAAGTTGTGAAACTTTACGTGCAGATTGATCTATTGTTGGACTTTATTGCGTAACAACAACATGGCAATGACTCTTCACGTGTTCACACTAATCTAGGGTATGGTAGATATTTTGCCACATGCGAGTGTTGAACGCAGCACGCAAGTGATGCAGGGAGGAGACAGGTATTTCTGATAGCGGATAGCCACGTAGTTTTACAGCTTACTGTGTAAAGAGAATCATGATAAGTTTAAAAAACCCATTGTTAGCGTAAGACTGAAAGCTTGTCCGGTTTATGTGGATAAGCGTTCACCGTGAAAACGTCAGTAAAGACAAGCAAAGATTTATATTTCTTTGGACGAGATCTTAAACGCTTGCAGCTCTTGTTTCAAAGCGATGCAGGCAATTCTTGTTGAGTAAAATAAAGTCACAATTGTGGTTTCGTTGAAAAAGACCATGGAAATTTGTTTCCTTGTAAAAAATTACCCTGCTTGAAAAATCTGCAGATAGTCTATTTGGTAACTTATAACAATATACCTGGCTATTGCTCCCAACAAAGTGCATTTTTTGTGACTATTGCCGTAAAATTAAATATTTTCTTTTTTGTGTAGAAAGCGTAAAGCGCTTTGTGAATATTCTTTTTTACTGCATTATCAACAACCTAAACAGGATAAGCAAAATGTCGACGTTGCCCTCCACTGGAAAAATTTCTGCGGACGCCCTGCGGAAAGAGGCTTGGGGCCATCATAACAAAACTTTGCCGATCACTGCTTCATGCAACACTGCTGAGCGGTCTTCAGCAAGTTGAAGTTAATCAAAACGTTTCACAGGTCAACTATGACTGATGAAAAACTAACAAATCTGGCAATGTTCTCTATTGAAGGTGAAACTGCAAAAACATTAGACATGACTGAGTTAACAAAAACATTTGCATTTTCGAAAACTTGGAAAAAGGCTTTTTCCTAACTTGAAATATAGCAAATGCTTAAGTCTGTCTGTTCTAAAGGCTGCGTTGATGCTGTAGAAACATGCTTTTATATACATTTTAAAAAATAAATCGATGTTGTTGTTTACATACGTATTATGCGTAAATGTAATGTAATGTATATTGGGAGCTCCAATGTCTTCAACCACCTAATGCCGGCCCTGTATATCACACATCCACACTAGGGAAAGGAGTGCCTTATCATCACTTAAAATAAGCAATTGTTATTTTTGGAAATACTTAACAGGGTTATTTGACGTCACGCACTACCAGAATGAAGCTGCGACGGATTATTATTTGCGTGAATACAATTCAATAATTATGTGCAAGCACCCATAGTTTAGGATTTAATGAATCATTAGGTGTTACTACATACTTCACAATTAAATCGTGGGACATTATTTCAGTCAGAATTAATTTTGATGGTAAAGGTAACTTTCAGAAACCGATATGACATTTGAACTGAACTTTCAAAATCTTTTTCAATTCTGACGCAAATAAAACCTGCAGGCTTACTTCAAAATGATATTCTACTGCAGGCGTCGGAAACCTATGGCCCGCAGGCCGGATCCGGCCTGCCAAGCACAATCATCCGGCTCGCAGACCCTTAGAAATTGTATTTACTTTTTGGCCCGCCTAGTGGTATTACATTCAGGGGTGTGGTGGGATAGGAACGCGTGGGAACGTGTTTCCACACCTTTTCGCACTAGATTACATTAAAACATGGCTGCAACCTCACAGATGTGCTAGCGAGACGTAGATTTGCACTGCTAGTCAAAAGCCTACAGTGAAACAGGAGGATCCAGTGTGGAAACTCTTGTAGGCGAATCCTCACTTTGTTCGAACTATTTGGCAAAGTCTTCTTTTTTATTTGTTGTGGGAACGGCGTTCCCACACCTCTTTTTCAGCACTACATCCCAGATCACATTGTATGAATTTGCCCTTCTTGCAACTTCTCGTATTGCATACGTATAAGAAACTGCTCATGAGAAACCGCACTGTGCTATAATTGTACTGTATGTCAAATTTTAGGCTTTCGTTATGAACTGTGAAAATCAGGAGGGAATCTGATTGAAAGTCCATAAATTCCCACGTTTTAACGACATGATGAACAGCAAAGAGAACGGAATTATTGATGGAAAATTGGTACGGCCCGCCATTCCTTGCAAAGCGTGTTTTTGGCCCGCGACTAAAGAAAGGTGGCCGACCCCTGTTCTACGGTGTTCCTATTTTGAGGCTGAGAAAACATCAATTCAAGCATGCGCTCAAGGCACATTCTTGGATACCGCCCATACACTTTCTACCAATCAACCCAAAAACACAAAATCAACTTGCATTGTAAATCCGAACAATTCCACATGCAACATCATCCTAGGGAGAATTTTCAACCTCTTGTCGTAGCCTACTAAAGCCAGCACACACGTAAAAAATCACCACCTACCGATGGGGTACAGAGTGACTATAGCCATTGATAACAGAAAAAATCTTGCGCAACCAGACACGTCTCGTCTATATCATTCATATTTTTTCACTTTACTTTTCCGCTGTCTAGTATAATAGTACACACCAAATGTAATCACGGCAAGGAAGCCTCTTTACCAGTTTTAAATGCAACGTGTCATATCAGGGTGCATTTTGAAGCTTCAGAGCCTTGAATTTAACTACGCTGCCTCTTACCAGCACTACGATGAGCAAAGTCATTCTGCTGCCCGTCACAGGCCACTGCGCTTGCCAGCCCGACGCTGCGGAAATCACAGCTCCAGCTCTCAGTTCCAGGTTGGCTGTGGTTGATTGATACACCAGAACCTCTCCAATACTTTGTTATAGCGACACCGGCGCTGCAAGCGCTCTCAGCTCCAGACGTTCGTCATATGCCGCGCTTCCCATACAAAACCAAATAGATTTCTAATATTTAGCTTTGTGCATAAGGTTTTTGGAAAGGACACATTGCCAACTCTTCTTCTTAATGCAAATTTAAATATCAAAGTGAAACAACAAACTAACCTGAAAGCGAAATTTACCGTGGAAATAGGAAGAGCTGCAGTTCCGCAGTGCCTACATACGAGCCGCCACTGATCTTCACCAAAGGAGGCTCAAAAGGGTCGTTTGATTTTACCAAAATATTTTTAATCAAGGTAATTGCCACAAGTCCATCCCAGTTGACTTACTTTGCAAAACACGTCCGGAACTGGATTCCAAATGTCAAAGCCCCACGTTCGTCGATACAAGAACAACCAACTTATTAATGCTGATGCTAGGTCCGATACACAGAGTGAAAGAATGAAGTGCATAAATATGTTTCTGCAAAACGTGCACTTCATTAAAATGTCTTGCTGTTCATTCAGATTGCTCAAAGACATGCAAAAAACATTTTTGCATCACGTGTTGCCCTTCCTTTACAAATAAGGATCATTTTGTGGTTGTAAATGTGTTGGATTTCTGCTCAAAATTGAGACTTTCTAGGTTTGGCTAATGCGAAAATTGGCAGATGCAGTCAATATGCAAAAAACGAAGGATATTTTATCATCGAACATGTATATTTGTTTTTAGAATAAGATTATTGTGCAATTCGTGAAATTTTTTTATATGAATATTACTATAAAAAAATGTACACAACACCCTTTCTCACAGTAATTTTGACACATTTTTCCTGCAATTGACTTATTATACACTGGCATTACACGATGTGTAGGCTATGTATTCCTCATCACAGAATAGACCTCGAATATTTGCTTTGATCTTGTGAAAGATTTAGTTTTTGTAAGGCTCAAAAACAGAATTGTGCATCAACTAAAGAGAAAATATGTTACTTCACAAAATTAAGCGACTTAGTAAGCATTATTCGGAAGGAAGAAAACCTTGAATGGTCATCGAAGAAGATTTCTCCTTTATTGTTGTCACTGTTGAAGAAAACCACGGCCGATGTCTTTCTAAATAATGCAATGTACTGAGATACTTACTTTAATTTAGCATTTGTTGAAATAACTACGATTGTCAAAATATTTCCGATCAATCCAATCAGTAGAAAATTCAACAAGAGTACGGCTGAGAATATTATTCCAGATTGATTGAAAGGACGTACATAAGACCTGAAAATAAGATTTGCCAAAGAAACTGATTGTGAACATTCACAATATTATAAGTTTTTAAAGAAATTCCATCCACCACTTTGGGGTACACCATTCAAGAAAGGAATTTCTAAGTTTATAAAAAAATAAATTTTCTGCAGAAAAAAATTCTGAAGCTGCTTGTAGATTCTAAACAATGATTGCAAATCAAGTTACAAATGATAAGTGAGCCATCTTACTGCAGCGTTACGTTTGATGAAGTGGTGTTGAAAGTTGAAACCATCATCCTGGACGTGGATAGAAACAAAGACGTTTGTTTCTTTCAGTGAAAACGAAGAAGCTACCAAACGATGTTGTAATTCAGAAAAAAAGAAGAATCGCAATCAACGCTCTTTTGACTTCCTAAATTTAAAGCGAAAGTAGAACTCAGCCAACAATTAATTGAAAACGTGAAACACTCAAGGCTTTCATTGTTTCCGTCTCGAAAACGTGGCATTACCTCAAAAGAAAATGCTATTTAATGCTAACGTCATCATTTTCTTGCATTAAAATTAAGTTGCCTAACCGTTATGTGTTAATGAAAGCGAATCGCACTTTTGATATTGTGACGTGAAATATTGGGCAAGGCACTGATCAGTTGGAAATTGTATGCTTCAGAGTAGATAGTTGACTATAGGGCAAAATTGTGTAATTACTTCAGAGCTTGCTTTGATATGAAAACTACTTCATAAAAATCTGGTCAAAAAAGAACTATTTCTTTGCAAATACTGTAATATACCTTGTGGAGCAAACATGCTTTTTCTGCAACAGAAAATGCTGTATCGTAATAACCTTCCCAAGTCAAACAACATATTTTCTACACAGCTACGTACGAACTAAATGAAAGAGATATTGAAATCTTGAATCTGATGCGATGTCTATCTTTCATATGCGAAGATTGCTATTATTTTCCTTTTTAAATGCGCTAAACTTTAGCAGCTAAACGCTATAGTCTGCACTAGTGGTTTGCAACGTTTTTCATGCAGCGACTCATTTTGCAACCGAATTTAACCTAACGACCCCTTCCGAAAATTTCTAGTCAGGCATATGAAATGCAGTGGTGTTTGCACAATAAAAACCACAATGACTAAAAAATAACGTACGATATCACTATGTTGAACAAAGGCTCATTTATTGAATTGATGAATATGGCAGCATCGCTGAGAGAGATCCGCGCCGTATACAAATCACTTCACACCACAACCCCTTGAAAACTAGAATAACTCCCATAACTACGACAATCAAAATCCTAATATACAAGCACAGCACATTCTAACGTCACAAAGTTATTCATGTCTTGTCAAACACAACAATACTGTAATGGTCATCATCGCACTTAAAACAATTTTAAATGAAAAAGTAGGCTGCCATTTCTACCAGGTAATCCTAATATTGTGGCTACGACAAAAAGCTGTTCCATATACGAAATACAAAGTCTAGAAGTGATTTTGAATATTTTTATCAGAAGCTCCTGCGACCCCAGAAAAATGGCAAACGGCCCCACAGGGATCGTGATCCTTAGGTTGAAAACCACTGGTCTACACAAATGAAACGGCGAACATCAAGTAAAGATCCAGTACTTTCCTAAACACTTTCTGCTTTTGAAGCCGTCCCACCACTTGGCAATATTTTTCTTACACCGCTGGTACGGGCTGTGCTAACACGTTATGCAACATGACATAACGGCTGCATTACTCTGCAAAGACAGCAATTAAAAATACCTTAATGTGTTTTTTTGGAGACTTGCGTGCATGTGACTGCCTAATGCTTATACGTTGAGACGATAGTAGCTGCAGGAAGTAGAAGTCGGTGTTTCCTGCTTACGTAAAAAAGCAGGGACGACATGAAAGCATGCACATATTGCATAATGATGTAATGTGATGATCACAAGCATGTCTTTCGGCTAATACAGCCTCTGGTTGACCTTTCCAATTTTTTAACAACATTCCCTGCATCACTGTTGTGTTTCCGTGCTGAGGGAACGGAACTTGCAGTTCAAAACTGTTGAAGTTTTTACTGAAATTTGACCCAAGTGTGTTTGAGATTCCTAAGTGAAAATTGTAAGCTAGAGGATTTTTTTAATCGAACATCTATTTTTTTAATTGGTCGCTGTTTCGCCAAATATCATTCAGGTTTGAATGTCTGCAGTGGAAATTTCTATTTATCCCTCATCTTGCAATGCGCTTTTAGTCATTAAAATAAACGTAAGGCACTTTGTCGCAGGCATGTGGAGGGTAAGCAGATCCCAAACCATTGTTTTGGAGATTGGATTACACCTTGCTTAGTGCAAATATTACAACTCTTGATCTTGGTAGGAAACTGGGAAACAAATAGTTCTGCCACTCGCAATGGAATGTTAAATTATCTTTAGTAGCAATTCCTAAGCTTGTGATTTTTAACCAGCTTTGTTGATGAATTCTAAGTTACCAACACAACAATCACCTCTTCCTACCATCGAAATTGCATGGTAGATGAAACAAAAGCAAGCAAACTTCACAGGACATTTATACCACTCAAAGGCAAGCTTATCATTTTCTGTATTAAATAATTCTTCTACCGGAAATCTGAAACACTGAGAACCAGAGATGAGGGCAGAAAACGTTTGTCCGCACCACAACCGCATTTGTTGTGAATATTCCTGATCTAAACCGCACTGTAATAAAAGCTTTGAGAAATGTTGCATATAATCAACCAACATGTTTTCATCGTGTAATTTTGTTACCCCACACAATCCTTTTCTCCGTTTTTATGCGTCAAATCACAGCCATCTTCCTAGTTGCTACTGCAACACGAACTAAGCAACAGCGCAAAATTTGCTTGCGCTAACGCGCTGCGCTCCATACAACGGGAAAAATACACACGGGATATGCTGCCGAAGAGGTAGTGTTCGGATGTAATGCATCTACACAGAGTAGTTGAAGTCATAAGGTCCGCTGTGAAAACAAATAAACGACATTAACTTATCAGGCGCCAGGCAAGTACTAGGCCTGTCCATCAATTTGTACTTTATTATTATTTTTTCAAGTTCAGAAAACACATTTTACGTTTATTCGAGAACGAAGTGTTCCAAAACTAGCATTCGTGTCAATGTGGCGCGAACAATCAGCATTAGAGTGATCTCTATTTTTGCTTGCTGCCACAGTATTAAGGTTTGTGCGCTTGCCTTTCGGGATCTTCTTCCGCAACAAAATGGTGCTGTGACCAGAATGTGAGATGCGATCATAAAAATATTTCGTTTAATCTTGTTTAGTTTCTTTCATTCACATTTACAATAACGCATAATTAACTGAGAACGAGCCTACATAACTGCTATTCAACCAGTACAAGTAAAGAAAACCGAATTTTGAAATAAATTACGTTTAACAATAGAAGATCAAGTGCAAACAAGGTTTTGAAATTACTTCAAATGCTCAAAGTTTTGATTTATACCAACTTAATTTGGAAAGGTTTATGTACAAGTAGACAATGCCACAATCCTGACATCTTTTGATAACTTTTTTTCAAAAGTGTACAACATACATGGTCATGGCAGAAAGCAACAAGTTTCAGAAAATTTTAATCATAAGTGTGTCAGAACTGGCTGTGACAAAAATGTTGCAGTATGTAGGACATGGGTCGGCAGCTATTTCTTAGTCGCGGGCCAAAAACAAACTCTGCAAGATATGACGGGCCGTACTAATTTTCCAACAGAAATTCCGTTCATTTTGCTGTACATGATGTTGATTATACTTGGGAATTTATTGAATTCTAATGAGATTAATTCCTGATTTTCACAGTTCACAACCAACGCCCAAAACATGACATTTAGTACATTTATAGCACAGTGCGGTTTCTCATAAGCAGTTCGTAATATGTATGCAACACAAGAAGTTGCAAGGAGGGCAAATTCACAAAATGTAATACGACTAGGAGGACCATACAGTTACTACAATTTGTAGAGGGGATACGGGCCGGATGATTTTACTCGGCGGGGCGTAGTTTGCCGACCCCTGATGTAGGACATGATGCATGCGATTGGATTTCTAATAAGATTAAAACGTTACCATTACATGTGCTTACCTATAAAGTGAAATTGCAACTGCTTGTTGGGTATTGACTCTTGTGTGAGGTATATATGCTTGTGAGATGTTGGTGAATCGCTCACCGTAAACTGAACACACTTTTTGTTCTTTGTTTTGTTTTTATTTTCGTTTTGACTTCATGTTTTGTGCCTTACCTGTACTATTGGAATAGACAGTCATTAAATATAGGCTGGACGTGAACTGCTTTGGCCGTCTTTCGCCCAACCTGTGCTGTTTGTTTGAGCTTTGTCAATAGAAATGCGTTATTTGTTGTGTACTTGCAGCGCAAACATGACTTGACTGGTTTCATGACCTGACGTGACTCACTTGACTAGTGGTTCTTTCTTTGAAAAATAGAGGGGAAGTTATTGAGGTCGATAGGTCGGCGCGCGTCACATCCACGAGCAATACGTGCTACGAACGTGATATGCGCCAAGTATAGCACCCCGCGTATCAGAGGTGATCGCAGATCCAGAGTGCAGGAGTCGACTCCGGCAGGATTCTGCGTTTCTTTTTCGCACGCGGATCTGGAGCCGGAGTCTAAAATTTGTGAAGAACAGGACCCGGTTTCGGAGTCACTTTTTATTTTCGGCAACATCAAGTCTCTGCGTGTTTTTATAAGTTGCACTGATGGTTTACGGAATTCGAAGAAGAGTCGGATTCTCACATATGAAAATATGCGGATCTGGATTCTAATATTTTGTAACAGGAATGGAATCAGATTCTGAAAATGTGGCCCCGGCAACCTCTGATACATATGTAGCGCGGATAAGCTTTCGTAGAGAGATCTCCGCTAATAACATCTAATGCTACTTGTAAACTTAGTGCACACTTGGTTGTGCTTGCTAATGTTTATCTAGCCTTGGGGTGACTCCTGATTTCACCGCGTGATCTTTATCGTTGCTTGCTGACACAATGTGGAGCTTGCCGCTCGGTGCTCTCACAGCAACAGTAGTATATGAAGAGGCCTTCTGTAACTATGATTCGGTAACCATGGTCTGTGCAAAGATGACGTTTATTTTGAAAAGACAAACTGACCTCATAACATTTATGCACATATATATTTTACCTGAAATTAAATGATATTTGTAAAAATTCTTCCATTTTTCCAAACAACCAGTAATATTTTGTGCCAGCATTTTTCCAAACAACCAGTGGTATTTTGATCTCATCTTATTTTTGTGACTTCGTCTACAAAAACAATGGCCCAGTGTCAAGCGAAATTTCTTACTTACGAAATCTCAGCCTTAATAATTTCACGCTATCTGGGCATGCGTAGAGTGTTGTTCCAGATTATGCATTTCGCAAGAGTGGGCTGTTTCCTGAGATGTTAAACATGGTCAGAACTCATGATTAGTGTTAAGGTTCAGGTTTTGATTTATGGTTGGGTTTAGCGTTAGGGTCTGCGGATAGGGTCCCTGACAAGGTCAGAAATTTCGTGAGAGATCATAAATTTGGCTTCACACAGGCATCTGGCGTTCATCATTCTGAGGCATGAGCTATTCGATGTTGCCACAGTGAAAAAGGACCACATGTGTCACACTCATTGAACAAACACCCGCATACGTTGCTTTGGTAATAAGCGGCGAGCTGTCATCGGGCATCAAGGAAGCGGTAATTAGCTTTCTAGTGGACTCAACGAAACTCTGGGATTTCGGCTAGTGCGGTTACTTTGAAGATTACGAAAAAAATTAAATTTTGGTCATAGAAATGCTACCATGTTGGCCTCTTCATGGCAAGAGTTCGCAACATGATAGAGCTTTAGCTAATTTTTCAAACAGCCAAGATTAGTTTGCTCAGAATGTTTGCCTTTGAATAGCTATATTTGAATTCAAGTGGTGTAGTTGCATTTAACGTTGTAAAGTCTGTGTGTTTCTGGGAGTTAGTAAATATTTTCTTATTTTGAAGAACAAGGAAATATGTTCAGGACAATCTTGCAACGCTCTGATTCACAAACTAGCAACGAATCATAGGTATTTGAATGTATGTTTAATACATCACAGTTCCCGATTTGTTGCTGGGCTGTGTAAAGTAAGGTATTAGCAAACTCCTAGGCAGGTTCTGCTGGCAAGTGGCCATTTATTGGTCAGGTTGCAGAGATAAGCGTCGCCTCACTCAGGTTGTGCAACTGAAAATTTAAAGAAACTGCTGAACGTAACTAATATCCGTCCAGAACTGGTAAGTTGCAGTATCTGATACTACAATTGCTGGGAAATCTCGTACGTTTCTAGTTTGCTTTGAAACGGTAACTGTGTTATCAGCGCTGGGTTTTTGTATGTCTCGAAATAGCGCAAGTCCTTTTGTTGTAGTGAACATTGACGCTGTGATATAAAGTTGTTGTAGATTTACCCGGGCGATCGTCCCAGCGTTTACTACAGTACTTTATATATTTGAACTCCGCACCTCGCCAGCTTCTCCGAACTAGACTCGTCGATCACAAATGTCCTTGCACCGATTGAAGCTCTATTCGTTACTGAGAGCACAGTCGAGCACACTAACGCGCAGTTTCGAAAAGCTGTGCCTTCTGTCAGGTGATGTGCACAGCAAAACGTTAAAACCACAGCTGAGCAACTGCACTTTCCCCACGAGGCCGACCACATTATCTGCTACAGCTGCGAGACTCGTCACACTGTTTTTTACGTAACAGTAAGGAGCCGCACATCCTGCTCTTCTACCAATGAGAATCAGGTTTACTTGTGCGTTCCCACGGAACAGCGCAGGCTAATGGTTAAACATACCAGAAAAACCTTACACTCCCCCCCAAAAATTGTCGCCTCCGGTGCAATTTTACAACACAAGATTTTTTTTTTCAAACACAAACCAACTAAATCACCACAATGAGCGAACAGTGCCAAGATGCAACCTAGTTAAATCCACCAGTTTTCTCGAAGGTAACAGAAAAAGCTCACATGTCAACAGTGAATTTGCATCGGGTTCAGTAAATCAACAATGCAGCTTACAAACGCCTTATTTTAGAACGCGCGGTGTTTCAACGACACAGACGACATGAAGGCGTGATAATAAAACACTCGGACTGGCGCTGCATCGCGTTACATTCTTCGGAGCCACTGCTCCAACATCGTAGATCAATAGTACACGATCATATCCTCGCTGACACTCGTACACCGCTCCCCTCGTTCATTCGTGCATGACTCCTCGCACACGTTCGTAGACGTTTCCTCGCGGGTATTCGTACGCGATCCCTCGCACGCAGTCGCACACGAATCTTCGCACGCAGTCGCACACGGCTCCTCGCATGCATTCGTACACGAATCCTCGCACCTGTTCGTACACGATTCCTCTCTCTCATTCGCACACGATTCCTCGCACGCAGTTGCAAGCGGCTCATCCACCGACGTTGAGCTCAGGTCCTCTGACGCCATTTGCACCGGTTCAAGGTCACTCGGAGAGTTCTCTCGTGCAGGTTGGATTAGACACAACTTGTGAATGGGGCCTCTGACATCATGGCCATTAATTCGGACAAGGACTGATTGCATCACACCATGCTCATCCGGGTAGGTTTCCACGATCCTAGCTAACAGCCACTGCGATCGAGGGCAATTGTTGTCAAATGCTAACACGATGTCATCGACTTCGATATTGTTCTTCGTGTCATGTCATTTCTGGCGGGGAAGAATCGTTCGAAGATACCCCTTGGAAAACCTTCTCCAGAAGTGATCCGCAGCGGTCTGAACATAACGCCATCCTTGACAAGGGAGTAGTGGTTTATGTGGTTTCCAAGCCCCGTTAGGAACTTTGGTAGGCGGCGGACCTGCAGCTGTCAACACCCGGGCTGTCAGCATGTGGGTACAAGCTGTACCCCCCTCGGACGGGATCAGCGCGATGGACCTTTAGAAACCTTGACTTGTCATCCAGAAGTTGTGATTTTTTCGTACTGTCAATGTTATGAGGCTGTCATTTGCCTAACTCTACCAACCAGCCTGGCCAGTCAGCATGCG
>Ga0210059_1002020_pt1 | contig 31402 bp, 8 predicted proteins | sample Ectturendosymbi2_FD_188042 | JGI IMG/M metagenome (GOLD analysis project Ga0210059, IMG submission 188042) | Ecteinascidia turbinata endosymbiont from Florida, USA - Sample 2 (SPAdes) (version 2) | ecosystem: Host-associated > Tunicates > Ascidians > Unclassified | place: Key West, Florida... | reverse complement strand
CGTAGCGGCCCGGAGTGACGTCATCGCTAAAAAAATTGCTAGCGGACTGTTTCAAAACCGTAGCGGACGGCCCGAAGACTGGACTGTTAGCGGCCCGTGCGATCTCTAACCTAGAGGTATTTACACTTCCTGTGTTGCTAGGAGACAACACCATCTTTGTTTGTAAACGTCCATTTGTTACAGGATCGATAAGTGGGTGTGTCTATGACGTTATTCATGCTTCGTTGATTTCGGATCTTTCTGAGGCGGCTGTATTTCCAGCCTTCCAGCAGCTTTCCAGCAACTGTCCAGCAGCCTTCCAGCAACTGTCCAGCAGCCTTTAAGTCGTCGTTTTAGTTCTGGTTTTGTAATTTTAAGTTCTTTAAGATGTAGAAGACAATGCAATTGCTCTGCTACAATGCTTATCAGAAGCATCGCTGAGTTTATTTCCTGCAGCTATTGAATCGCCACTGATTTTAGGAGGCCATTGTAATCCCAATAACTTATCGAAGGCTAGCAAATAGCGGACTAGTTGGGCTTTAGTCAAACTGTGGTGTATACGGTTGCTGCAGCCTGGCTTGGCTTGACTCGACCGAAGTCAGATGTAGACAGGGCCTAACACTGAGATCTGCGTAAGTACAATCTCATATTTTGTGGAATGTGGATCGACCATGTTCAAACAATTGTGCAATAACAATGATGAATCCTTTGAGAGCTTACTTCACCGTACCGAAGTACAATGGCTTTCGAAAGGAACCAGCCTTGCACGATTTTACTCACTTTTTGATACTGTCCTGGAATTCCTGCAAAGCTGCGACCCTGACTTTACGCAAGAAGTCATGCTTGCCAGAAATGATACTGCCTGCTTGTCAGACATATTTGCTAAACTTAATGCACTGAACTTGGCCCTTCAAGGAAACGAAGTAAACCTAATCAAGGTGAAGTCTGCTATGTCTGGGTTCAAGAACAAGCTCGTAGTATGTCAGAGAAATTTAGCCAGAAGAGATTTTTTGCAATTCTCAAGCTTGCAATACTTGATAATCACAGTGACTGTGTTATAAGCAATACTGATATAGATGCATACAGCAAATCTTCAGGAATTACAAGCAGACATGGGAGTGTGATTCCAGGATGTATTTCAACCGGAAGTCCCTGACTGATAATCGACCCATTTAGTGATATTACTTCAGAACGTGGAATTATTGAGTAGTAACTTATAACATTGCAAAGTGATGTTGAATTGAAAGCGAAGTTCAGGCAGGCCCGTCGCCAGGATTTAGCAGCAAGGGGGGGGGGGAACCAGAAGGAGGGGCCAAAAACCATAAGCGGGAGCCACATTTTAAAAATACAGTATTAGATGTATGCAGCAACCGAAGGGCCAAACGTGAAATGGGGGGAACCGATTTCAAATGGGGGGCCGGGCACCACTGGCCCCCCGCTGGCGACGGCCCTGAGTTCAGGATTTCGAATCAATCGTTTTGTCTGCAAAACGAAATTAAGGAGAGATACCCACATGTGTGGGATCGGGTCAAACTTTTTTTATTGCATTTCCCAGCTTTTACTTGGTAGAGCGTGGTTTCAGCGCAGTGATAACGCTTTTGGACAATAAGCGAAACCATCTTGATATAGTTATGGGGGGAGATTTACGATTGTTTCTCATAAAAATGAAACCCGATAACAAGCTGATAGCAGTACGCCAGCCTCATCTGTCACATTAAGACCTACTGAGTTCGACATTATGTTGTTGTAATAAATGATGAATACTGTACATGTGTTTTTATTTTTTGTCGAAGGGGGCGTTTGGTAGCCATTAGGTTGTTGAGGGGGGCACTATTGAAAAAATGTTTGGGAAACACTGCTCTAAACCGTGAATACGATCCCATACCGTTCTTCTATCACAGGGGTCGGCAACTTTTCCCTAGTCATGGGTCAAAAACAAACTCTGTAAGGTATGGCGGGCCGTATTAATTCCACCAACAATTCCTTTTGCTGTTTATGATGTTGCTAAACTTGGGAATTTATGGAATTTTAATCAGATTAACTTCTGATTTTCACAGTTCATAACGAAGACTCACAAGTTTTAACATGCACTACTTTTATAGCACAGCGCGGTTTCTTGTAAATAGTTCTCATAATCATACAACACAAGAATTTGCAAGGAGGACAGGTTCGCAAAACATAATGGCGGGCCATACAGTTACTGCAAGTTGTAAAAGGAGTGTGAGCCGGATGATTTTGCTTGGCGGGCCGGATCCGGCAAGCGGGCCGTAGGTTACCGACCCCTGTTCTATGATGTCACAACCCATGTCTTCTTCCTGTTGCGCGCATAGTCTGTATATTTCAGGGGCCCCAAATACTTCTTGGAGCGACTCTAAGAATTATTTACAAATTCTCGCGACCCAAACATTTCGTGAGCATATAATTTTGTGGAAAATACTCTATAATTAAATATAAATTTTAGCACTAGGCATACTATTGGCGGTAGCAATTTTCGTGCCCCAAATTCTATGAAACTTAGCACATAAAACAGTAGGCCTAAATGGTCGAATTTATTTTGTCTAATGAGAATGCCAAATTTAAAATGTATAATTTAAATTATTTCGTGACACACAGTGGAAGGTCTCGCGACCCAAATTTGGTCGCGACCCACTATTTGCGGACCCCTGGTATATTGCATCGAGCGTTGGGCAACAATCATAGTGCGTAGGCAGGCTATAACTGTATTGAATGCCAGATTTCATGTTGGGGGGCCCTGAAGCCTGTGCTTTACGGGCCTCATAGCTAATATGGCACTGCACGCACTGTCTTGCTTAGCATTGCCAATTTCAAATGCAGATGAAACAAATTTTCTGAACTGCAAGTTTAACAAAAACAACGTTGAGGAATTGAATGAAGCGTAGGGTGCTAGATGCGTTGTTATGTATAAAAACGAATCCCAATTTTGAATAAAGATTTTGCAGAGGTTTTACTGTTACTGTAAGAATGCTTGATTCATTTAATAAGAAGCAAATGTATGACGATGTAATTGCGAGAGAAGAAAATGTTTTTGAAAATTTAGAACAGTATTAGCCTACATCGATGACTCTGACAAGTTGCAATATAGTATCAATCTTGTATTTGCTATTTGTTTTTTTTTAATCTTTTTTTGTGACTAGCTCTGGCTTTTTTTATGAAGACAGGTTGGCAACCCTGGTACTGCAAGCTTATCACTGGAATGACAAAAGAACAGTGAACCTGGCTCCATGTGCAGTGTGGGTGCCATGCTGACAAATAAACTGTCATTGCAAGAATTAAATCAATTAATCGGAATTAAGCTGCTGATTTCAGGTTTTCCAGAAATTTTGGCTATTAAGTCCCGATGTGCTGGTGGGAGAAAGCCTGTTTTGCCCTAACGCTGCAGATGCCCATGACTGTACCGTGTGCTACGTGAAAAATTGAGTGAAGTCTTTATAATGTATTAAATGATATGTAGAAATATCTTACAGAAATATTGTAAGGTCAGAAACCTACTGCTGATGTAGACTGAATGTTTTTGGAGTAAAGGAAGTCATAAGTAGTTTTAACTTTCTTGTGCGCGATCGGTATTGTGCACAACCATGGTTGCAGTTATTCGAAATTCCGACTTGCAAGATACTATAGGATTTAAAGAGTGGCGTGTTTGTTACGGCTGCTACGATTGGCATTGTGAAAATAGATGCAAAATTGGTTAAAGTCTGAATCCAACTGCTGTCATTGCCACAATTTTTTCACAACGAAATCAGAACTGCTCTTTTAATATTTTCCGGTATGCAATATAAAATCAAACAACACAATGTTATGTCACTCACGGCTGAAACTTTTTTCCAGGCATCCAAATTTTGTCAACTACCAACGTATTTCTGAATCTCTCAGCCAATCAAGTCTACGGAATTGGCCAAGAATATTTAATCAAAACGTGTCTGAATGGATATCAAAACGACCAAATTTACGACAGGCTTTATGCAGCAACTGAAAGTGGCACGAACCCCAACCTCGCCTACAGCATTGTACACACAACAGGTATGACAATTGCAGTGACGGATAGATCGAGTTAAGAACTAGGTTTTTGAACTTGAAAGTTAGGCCACTGAGGAGACAAGCACTCCAGCAGAGCTATCATCTTGAGAAACAAAGATGTGTGATTAGAATACCATGTTCATTTTTCAGCCCCGGAAGCAGTGCGGAATGACACATCGTCAATCAACGTGACCTTCGTCTATTCACCTAACCAATACGTAACTGCCGCTTTTGATATTCGAGCCATCAAACACGCCACTCGATACAATTTCACCATCGCAGACGAAAGAAACTCGCCGCTAGAATCAATGGAAGCAATTGGTTTGGATAGTTCACCTATTATCCGGGTATGTATATGAGTCCCAGCCACTAGCGTACGGAGGGGGGCACTGTGCCATGCCCCCCCCTCAGACCCTAAAAATCAAAAAATGTAGAAACAGTATTCGGCAGTGGTGTAACTAAGGGGGGCAAGGTCCTCAATTTAAAATAAACTGACGTTGTTTTCTGGCCACTGATATACGCACTACGCAAATCTTTTATGACTACTGTACGTTTCCTCTGCTTGATTTTCATTTTACGATTTCATTCGTTCACTGACAAAATTGCTTCACACGTGGCTGTTAAGTAACTTAACACAGGTAATAATGAACACCAGAAAAAAGCTTCGCCTGGCGTGAGATTTGAGCCAACAAACTTCAATAAGCGTCTTCGATAAGCGATACATGTCTAAAACTTATAACATCCAAGCACGCATATAGGTTTATTTTATGAGCCTCAGACAACAAAAGTTCCGTTTTCTGTCTCACCCGCTAATAAGTCTCGTAAAAGCATTATACTAAAACTTGCTTCCAGAATGCACAAAAATGCGTATTTTTAGGTGTAATTTTGCAAACTTTTTTCGGGGGCATGCCCCCGGACCGCCCTAAATTGGTCGTGCCTTCGGCACTTCCCCTAAAGTTGATTTTTGACGTCACACGATTGTGAAGAAACTTTGCCCCCCCATAGGAAATTTTCTGCGTACGCCACTGGTTCCAGCAACTGCATTCTTACGATGAGTGAGTACATAAAATAAAATCACACGACAATTTGTTTGATGATGATGTCTCAAACTTAGGCTGACCATAATTCTGTTTTTACAAATTGGGAAGCTTTCAAATAACGATGCTGATAATCATGGACGGATTCAGGGGGGTAAGAGGGCTGCAGCCCTCCCTAAATTTTCTGATACGTTTTTTGATGGATTGTTCCCAATACAGAAACGTCCATCGGGTTATTTTTTGGATAGCCTTCCAATAAAGCGTTTCTCGCACAGGGATAGGGACGAAAATATTAAATGCGAAGCTCATTTTACTGAGTTTGGGTAGTCCGAATGTATTTATTTCATTAAGAATGAAACTTATAATAAGCAAACTATTGTACAAAATCTATAGTCCCGTTGTTACATAAACCACATGTAAGTATTTAAATTCTTGTTTCACTTGGGTAAGATTGGGCTTCCTGTGGACAAAAGTTGAATAAGCAGCAGACTGAGGACAGACTATACTATTAATTTCTTGCAAGCTTTCATGAATGAGTGCAGATCATTTTATCAGTTATTTAAGCGAAGACATCAAAATTACGCTACAACAAACTTACAATGCAGTTAACTACAGGCTAGGTTAGAGCGCTCAATGACAGCGTAAATTGCAAAACAGCAAACCTAACCGTAAACATAGCCTACATGTCAGGTAGGCTAGAAATGACGTGCGCTAGATTAGCTGTAGGCTATGCTAAAGATGACTATTGATTAGCAGACTTGCCAGCAAAAATTTTTGGACAAAAGTTCAGCTCAGCACGAAATCAGATGCTTTTTTTATCGACCTATATTCTGCTGTCTCTTGTAAAAAATTTTCAACCTACTGTACAGTATTTCTAAAATAACGACAGGACAAACTGTCAGAGGTGATTGATAACATACGGACAAAGTTCAAACGGAAGCGTCTGAAGTCCCTCTGCCGTATTCCATGGGTGAAGCGACAAACAGTCGTGGAAACCTTTGCCGAATTCTTTCCAGTCATCGTAAAAAGTCTCAGAGGTATCGTGCTGAAAGAGGACACAGTGCAATGGAACCGTGAAACCGTTGCCGATACCAATGGTCTACTGTCAGCTGTTGAAAAAGTGTCGTTCCTGGTGTCTTTGGTCATTGGCTACATTGTCCTAAACTCTGTCAAGGGCCTCACAGCCATGTTTCTGGAAAGCTCAATCGACATCACCCGAGCGATGGGACTGGAGGAAGATACCAGGAAGAGTTTTCAAGGCGTACGTCATCGTGGTGGGGACTGGGGCGTTCCACGGAGGATGGATGAAACAGGCACGCGAAATAGTGGAAAAAGCTGGAACCAATATTCCCATGGTCCCGCGCATGTGTCACAGGGAAAACATCAGAGCTGCTACATCTGATGAATACTACTGCCAAACCATTACAATTCCACTTCTGCACCACCTGTTGATGGAGTTTACCAATAGGTTCAACGAAAACGCCAGAATGGTCACAGTAGGTTCATACGCCTTGTCTCATCAGTAGTGATGAAGGCTCATGACTGACGCCATCACGTTGACAGCCTGGTTGAGCCGTTCAAAGAAGATCTGCCCTCACCACTATCTGTACCTTCGGAGCTCCATATGTGGTCAATCAAGTTCACTAACTGCGACCAGTCGAAGCTGCCCAGAAGTCCGCTACAAGCCTTGATCCGGTGTGATGAAGAGGTATTTCCTAACATCTTCAGGCTCCTGCAAATTTTAGCTACACTGCCAGTGACAACGTGCGAGGCTGAACGAAGTTTCTCGGCCTTGTGCCGCCCGAAAATGTCTCCCCACCACAACCCTAGAAGACCGTTTGAACGGACTAGCCTTGCTCCACATACACGGAAAAGTCAATACAATTTTGGACTTTGTGGTGGATGATTTTGCAAGGCGTCACAACCGCCGCTTAGTACTGCAATGAATGTCCCAAGTGGAGGTGTCCCTTGCTCTGCTGGGGCAGTGGCAATGAAATAGTTATAGGCAAGGTGGCCATACCATCCTTATTTCTAATGTTGTCCTTATTTTCATAGGCTGTTTCCTACAAAATAGTTTTGTCCTTATTTTTGCCTTGTGTTTTTGCTTTCTTTGGCAAATATTAGTGCTTCAGTATAACCTTATATCTGGTGACTACGTTAACCAATTTTAGCAGGACAAAGACTGGCGCAACAATTTGTAAATCCACGGTCATAGGAAGTGTGACATTCGAGGGTGGTAATAAAGTTGTAGAAACATTGTAAAGAGATAGAAGAAATGCAGAATTACGTTTGAAATTTTAACTGAGCAGGAAAGTGTTGAAATTGTCTGTCAGAGGTTATTTGTCAAAGACAATCTCGCTACCCGAGAGGACAAGTTGAGATTTTGCAGTGCATGTACCGTAGTGGTCTACAGCCCTTCGCTTCCACCAAGCAGTATTTCATACGAAGCTCACATTTTGATATGTTGCACATTGGCTATCTTCTTGCAACCTGCTAAGTTAACTTCACCCATCAGAAGCAGGAACACGTCACCAGCGTTGCGTTAATGGCTGCGAGACTGTAGCAGACTATGGGTAGACAAACTTTTGGCGATAAAATAATTTAATGCATAGTTTGCCTTTGCATTCTTAATTTTTTTCTAATTTTTTTCTTCATTTTTTCTATAGCGTGAACAAACACTTTTCAGTTTAAAACGTTTGCTGCATGAAATTTTTGTGGGTTTTTACTTAAGGCAAAATCTTTTGAGAAACGGATTGGAAAGTTTTTTCGTGATTTGCGTTTGCCTATGTTTTATTATTTGCTTTATATAAAGACTTATGGTTTTTGATACTTTGTATTCTTTGGTTGAAAGCTATGGGGAAACGTAATTGAGCTTTATTTTGAAGTAAAAAATTTTCCAAGCAAACTTTTTCGACCCCTCTTACCAAAGTCAGTAACGTGAGGTTTCAGTAGAGATCTGATAAATTGTAAAATGTCTTTAGTTTTGTTTTTTTGTATGAATTTTGTATAGATATTTCAGTTAAGTTGGTAGTGCAAAGACATGAAAACAGCAAAACATTGCTTTCCTGTAACGGCAAGGACATTGGAGGACATCGAACACTAGAATTTTTCCTGAATATCTGAACCATACGACGCTGATAAACTTGGTAAAAAACATTGTTAAGATGATTTCTACAACCCTTTATGCCCATCCTTACAAGATGCAATCATTTTAACTGTTACCTGTTGGAATACTTAAGCGTACAGGCGAATTGCAAATTCGCTTGAACGTAGTGGCTTATTTCTCTTCCTTCTTATTGTCAAAAAGCGGAATAAATAACTGGCGATAGCCAGCACTCTTGCTAGTGACATTTTTACCTGGATTACCTGGACTTGTCAATGCATGTGCTTCGAACGAAAGGAATAAGAAATCAAAATATAGGAAATTGGAATAAAAGTAACTAGTTACTGCTGCAACTCATTGTAAGATCTCCCGTCAGGAATATCTAACGTATAACTGCTCATTTCACTTGTTGAGGGAGACAGCGACGAAAAATCTTTGATTAGATCCACAACACGTCTTAATTTTCCTCCGTTGCTCACAAGGCAGTGCAGTCAATTCACGCAACATGTGCTTGGTTTTTGGCGAGTTCGCAACAAGTACAATTCGACTAATGTGTTAGCACCGCCAAGAGTATCTGTAGGTGAAAGCTTTGTATATGAAAGTAACGGTTCCCTCATATGCTTCATGAATGTTGAGTTGTTTTACTCATGTTGTATTTCTGCTTAAATGCCGTCAAAACAGAAGCCTGTGAGCGTCTTGAGGTATGTCCAATATTCTGTTGCGTTTTTACTTTTAACAAAAACCCTTTGAAATGAGGTTTATGGATTTTTTGAACCATCAACAAGTTTACTCTGGTCAGGGATAAATCTTACTAATTACAAAACTTTTCGCTTTTTGTCCGACGAAGCAAGCGTATAGTGTTTAATTGTATGTCGTTTTGTTGCTTGGTTCAGCTTGTTGGATCTTTTTCAGGTGGTTTCAACAACCAAGCTTCAAGTGAAGAAGACGTATTTTCTTTCGGTGCAGGTTACAACCTTGCTTGCCAATGGCAGTGCGGTTTTAAGCCCATCTTCTTCCTTAACTTTCACAGTAGGTATGACAAACATTGTCACAAGATCATACGTTGGATTTCTATTGCATTAGATTTGTTTTTGTGCCATCGACATGTAAAAAATTTGGCACAAGCTGATTATAACAGCAGCGTGATATTGTATTGCCAAATTAGTAGTCAACATGACGTTCTCGAAGATATGAAAAGCTGTTCTTAAAGCAATCGCTTAAGGTACTTATTTTTTAATTCTGAGCAGGAAAGCACGCACTTTTAGATGAAACTTAAAAGTTCACTAATGTCGGACAAGTAAGCCTGTTTTTTTGCTTTCAAGGTTTGCTCAATCTATCGGTAATTCTCTCTGAAGTCACTTCTGAGACTTTTACTGTCAAGTGGAACAAAATTCCTGGAATCATTGATTACAAGGTATTTTTTATTCGTGACAGAGTCAAAAACAGTCTATTCGGTTTGTGCTTGATACAATAATTGTCTTGATGAAACAAGTTAATTTATTTAAAAACTTTGTTATTGATAACAAAACTTTTGTTTAAACTTCCACTGCACTGAGAAATGAGGCAAAAATACATGATGTATCTCGAAAGAATGACAGTTGAAACAGTGTTGTAGTTGATTTTCATTTATCTGTACTTGCGTTTCTGCTTGAACGCCGCTTCACTGACTGCAAACTGTTGTGATTAGATCAACGTTGCTGCCCCCAAAGCAGGATGGACAAACCTGTCTGCATGTTGCAACTTTACCGTCGGGAGGTTGATGCCAAATACAACCTATTCTGTGAGTGTTTCGGCTGCATACGGTGGAATGGACGTGTCATCCAGCAAAGAAGAAATATTAACGGCGAAAATATCTCGATTCACAACAACTTCTAGCTCTTTTCCAAATAACAACTTCACTACAGCTCGCTTTCAAACAACTTCGCGCTATTTTCGACGTGATAACTTCACCACACCTTCTCGCCTTGCAACAACTTCTCGCTACTTTCCAAATGACAACGGAAAGACAACTTTGAATGACAATAATCAAGTCACAGGTGGTTGTTATATTTGTACGTTTTTGATACGAAAAGAATACTTGTGTTTAAACAGAAGCAAGTTGCTGCACTGCAGTAAAAAATTATTCATAAAGTCTTTAGTATAATTACAAAGATATATTAATTTTTTGTTGAATCAATAAGTGCTAAACTCAGGGTACGTATCTTAAAGCATTGGGTTTGTAAATGCACGTAAAACAAAGAATAATAATCTTGCGTCAGTTTTGCTCGTATTCAGAAAAAATGGCTACACCACTGTTTTCTTTTCGTCCGCGTGGGAGCTACAGTATTCTGGAATAGTGTAAAAATAACGACTTAGTCTTGCTGTCTCTCAAAATTAAACAACATAATGTCTCTTGTACAATTATGCTGACAGGAAAAACAATAAATTGAAGTGATTATGGCACTGCGCGCGTGCAAAACGTTGATTACGGTGTTTTTATATCGGTTTATAATAATCCTATAGAAATATTGCTGTCAATTTTTTATAGATCGCACTAGAGCTGGTTGCTAGAATCAAAACAAATACACGAGGCTGCTGTTGTTTATCACAGTAAAAAGTATTGTTTCAATTAAAACCCTTTCTTTGATGGCGCATTCTGATAATTACATCATGATCCTTTGCTCTACAGCGGTGATTCTCACGGTGGCCCACATGGGCCACCGGTGGTCCACCTGGAATTTCTAGTGGTCCATAGAGAGTTCAATAATTTATTGATGAAACCCTGAAAATTTTAACCTTTACTGTACAATAATTTATGTAGGAAATATACTTTCGACTAGTTGGTCGTGTGGTGTCAACATAACAAAGTAGACTATCGGATATTTTTTAAAAAAGGTGGTCCATTGGCTAAAAAAAGGTTGAGATCCACTGCTCTCCGTAAAGACTATGTTAGGAACGCTAAACCTGAGCCACAATTGGGTATTTTTTGAAGCGGGGTGTTAGTTTATGTTTTATCTGATATGCATAAACCTGGTTAATTCAAAAATCTTTTTGAGACATTTTTTAAAAACCAGTGGATTTTTTTGGTACTGGGCTAAATGAAACCAAGACTTTACCAGACAAAATCGCCGATCAAACTGGAAATGCAAAACGTTTGGAAAAAATGAGCAAAAATGAAAACTTTTAATTTTTATCATGTACGTTTTCCGTGTTTTACCACTGGCTTAGGCTGGCGTGGCAACGTGTGTTTCTGCGATGAGTAAGATATATTCAATAAAAGCGTGGAGATTGTAAATTTGGTAACATAATATGACGAGGAAGTTTGCAGTAGACAGTTGAATGACAGCAAGTGTGTATGTCTTTCAAAGAGTTTTGGAAATTTTAAACGTTTATGCTCTCTTGTGGAACGTGTATATACAGACCAGCTATGTCCAACCCAAATTACTTACTGAGCCAAAAATCATGTCACTATCTTAACCAGGGCCGCACGTTGAATAACATATTAATGAGGGCCGCATATTGAATGGCGTATTTTGATCTTAGCAAACTATATTTAGCTTAAGCTAATGTACTGAAAGCGTTCGAATCCTGACTGCAATGGTAACAGACGTGATGAAGTGGAGCTGAGGACCACCTGCATCAAAAATGTCAAATTCAAGATTATCAAAATAAGGACAGGTTGTCAGTATGTAGGATACTTTCACTACAACAAAAATCTGAACTGGGCCGCATGCGGCCCGCCGGTTGGACATAGCTGATATAGACCATGTTGATGAGTAAGTTCCTCATTCTCTCGTTGTTTATACTTAGAAGCTGCGGTTCTTACCTGTGCAGTGATAGTGGGCTAGTCGAGCAAGCCCAGCCTGCGTATTTCAAGGAGGGCTCAAGTTTGACAAGAAAGCGCATTGCCCTCATTCGTCATAATTTTGTGAAATAGTGCTTGACCTAGAGAGAAAACTGATTAAAACTTCTGTCAACCGCTGATTTCAATCAAAAAACGTTCCTTCCCACGTACAAAAAGAATTCTGCATATGGTCCAACACTTTGACTGAAATTTTCCTCTACTTTCTTTTTTAATGTAAATAAAACCAGTGGTAAGGTTTTATATTAGACATCAATATGTCCATCTCTTTTGTAGAAGCTCCTAAAATATTTATCACAGACAATGAAATATAAATTGCGAAATATTGTAACTACTTTTCCCCCTATATGTGAGTTTACCACAGCTTTTGTTGTAACGAATATCTTCTCTGCATATAAGGTGGATCTATAAGCAGCAGAGGAGTGAAATAATGGCAAAAATGAGATAAGATTTTACGTAGATTTTGAAATACTGCACAGACTACAGTCTTATGACTTAAACAAATACCTATTGCGCGCTGTATTTTGTGATATGTCAAATAAGTGGTTTCTTAAACTTCTCCGCATAAATCATTGCTAAAATGATAACAACGAAATTATTTGATGCAACATGATATTTATCTGACTTCTCAACTCCGACTGAATCGAAAACGTTTGGCATCATCTTCACAACCAGACAAAATATTCTCCACCAATTTTGAAACTCCTGGGTTCAGTTCTGTACTGGTTTGAGCGTAAGTGTTTGAGGTAATTACATTTTAAGTTTTTAGGTCAACTACAAGCATACAAATTTATATGCAAAGTTGATCAATCATTGCTGTGATTTATTACAAAAACAGAATACTGTACGCAAATAGTTAAGGGTGCTATTACCCGAGTTGCGATGAAATTTCTGTGTCCCGCGGATCTTACCTAAGTTGTTTTGCTTTAAAGTGGGGCTTGAACCATATACCAGCCCATTAACTATTTTGCAAAACAAAGCAACTGAACTTTCAGACTCCAACGATTTTGAAACATTAAGGTCTAGACCAGCAAATGATCGTCTTACACCTCCACCCAAGTATTCCAAAGTTTATTGCAATTTTATGCCTCATTATGTAAACAACTCATTTGTCTGCCATCATATTTCAATAGTATTTCTCCAGTCCGTTACGATCTATACCTGCCATAACGAAACAAATACTTTTTACCAATAAAAAACGTATTCCGTGTCTAAAGGTATGACACATAATTGCTATAAAAGCTTTCGGTAGATCGGCCAAAACGTATTGAAAGCATGCCACTGTCAGGATTTAAAAATAAATGCAAGTTTCATTTTCCCAGCTAAAAGAAAAAGTTGTAATTACTTTAAATATTAAGTTTTGTCTATTTATCTAAACAGTTTTCTATTGCACAGCTCTTAGAAAACGTTTCTTTCATATCTATATTTAAACTCCCTGTTTGTTTTTTTCGATATTTCCCTGATATGCTTTTGCTTGCTGTTGTGTTATGTTCTCTTTGGGGTTGCTTGAATATCTGACAGTTTTAGTCGTTGTACAGTCCTTAGACTCTAAGGAATAAATCCATTGGAAGAAATAGAGATCTTTACACTAGGGCTTAGTGGTTTTGTAGCTATACCAATTGTTTGTAACTTGAAATATGGTTGCTTCTGCTTTAAAATGGATGGAGTGCCACTGCTTGTTTCAATAATTTTCCCTATGGCAAGTCGTTTTTTACTTTTTTATGTTGCTTATCGTGTAGATTTTACTTCGTGTCAGTGTAATTTTCCTATTTTGATAGCATTCAAAATTGCTGCTGAATTTAAAGTTGAGATAGGAACGAACATAAAAATATTTGCAACTTGGTTAGAAAATCTCACAATGATTGCTTTTACAAGCTTGGTCAAAGAAGCTAGAAAAAGGGATGAAGACTTACAAAAGTTTAAAACTGCTGCACAGTTGCTGCTAGATAGCAGTACCACAGTTTCTTTTGCCACAGCGCTGCACAAACATACTACTTATATCGTCATCAGGTTTTTCGCAAGAAATCAGTTTGAGTTATTATTAAAACAATTACAGCACTTGATGCATATGTTTGGAAATATTTAACAGCTTAATGTTTCAGGTGGATCTGGGGTGAAACAAGATGTGCCGTTGTGGAAGATAGTCACTGCTGCAGCTGCTGTTTTTTTGCTGGTGGTGATCTTTCTCATAATTGTGTTGAAAGTTATGAAAGCAACCACTTCATAGACCTCGGTAAGTTGGTTCATGTAGTATACTGGCGTTTGGTGTGATAGTAACTAGTAATATGCGATTTTTCGCACAAAATGCTTACTTTCCTTTTCTAAGGATTTTTAAAAGATTAAAAAACTAAATTTTCGGAAATGATTTCAAAACTTTTTACCACAAATGATTTAGACTGGTTGATGTCTTCAACAAAAACTACAGTAGTAGAAGATGAGCATATCTTTGTATATTCACTTTTAAGAGGCTTGGTCAAGGTACCCATGAGATCCTTTGACAAAGCAACTGGCCTTACAAAGTGATCTCTGTATACACAGAGACAAGAAAGTGGTTGCTGATAAAAATTTACCACATCCTATTTATAATGACCATTCACTTTCACATTGCAGATATATTTTCATGAGTTTTCCAGCTAACCGTTGAAAAGCAAAGAGATGAAGTCATGGACACTGTGTATTTTGAAGATCGGAAAAATTTCCCGGGAAAAGTGAATTACATCACGTTTTTGATGTTACGGAAAATGGTTATTTGTATTTTAAACCTTGAGCTTGTAAATACTTGATGTTTGACAGAACGTTTTCCAGAAACAATTTTGAGCACTGCTTGCACCAAACAGCCGCAATTATAACTACGAAAGTTGACGCTGATTAGCAACGACACAATTGCCCCTCCACTTTTTCATGCAGTAAATTAGCAATTTTATTCCACATGGCATTGAAGTAGGTTAACGGGTAAAGGTTTCATAACTCGTCTGCGTGGCGGATTCACTTCTGACTTGTTGACACTCACGCAGCGTTTAGAAGATTTATTCAAGAAAGATTAGCTCTAAAGTTAAGGGACAAATCAATTGCCTATATGCTCACATCAAACAGAAGCAAACGCATTTTACTGCAAAAAACATCTTTTACGTTTTACGGCAAAGCACGAGGTCAATTGTGATATCTCTGCTGCGTACAAAATTCTACGTTGTGACATTTTACTCTTACTTGAAAAAAACTTTTTTTAAAGATGAAGAAAATCATCTCGAAATTGTCCCACGTCTTTTACATTTGAAGATTTTAACTGACCTATCTAAACGTCTTTAAATCAATTTAATCTCAATTACGTTTTGGTACTTTGTGTTTTTTTCTTTGTACTTTTTGTCGTGATTGCATTTATAGTATGAAACAGCTGAAAATAGATTCTGATGACTGATATTACATAAATGGTATTTTTGTGAATATGATCACGATGCAACAATTTCGACTGTGCTTGCAGCGGGTAAATTTTATCCATATTTCTATGTGAAAAATCGAAAGTTAAAGTTACCTACTGTACTAAGCCTGGCAAGGCGCAATATATTCTCTGTTTAATATTTTGGTGGCTGATAATTTTTTTAATAGATGCTATTAGTACTGATATTTGTTGCGAATTGGTGTAGATTCCCTAGGTAATGATGTTCTTATGCCGTAAAGCCATTTGCCTGCGCTTTGAATACCTTCAATGCACCAAAGGTTGAGGAATATCACATCTGAAAACTGTCGAACTGCGGCACTTAGCAGAATGAAACGCTGCTTTCCCTCTCATGAGAAGCGGAAGAACTCTCTTCTGTGTGTCTTCCCGACTATAAACCTTAGTTGTCGAATTTCGCAAGTCAGCCAGGCCCGAAGCCACCACGATACAAACTGTTGTAAAAGCTGATTGGCGAAGATAAATGTAAAAAGCTGGCGTAACGATGCTTCGGTGGCTACGTTAATTCTTCCGCGTGTTTTCGTCTTTTCCAAACCGAAGTATTGAATCCGTTTATTTCTACCTGGTTAGTCGGTGCCTGCGTCAGTCTCTTTTTCTCTGATGAAGGTAGATAACCACTCGGATGTTTTATAACATTTCATATTTTGTATTTCTAACTGAGCTCATAAATAGTGTCACCAACGTTGAGTATCTGGCGATTGTCATGGAGCGTGAAACCACGGCTGCACTAGAACTTCTCAACCTGCTTTCAACAAATGCTTGTAAAAATATTCCATTCAATGTACGGAATTAAACGTTCCAGTCATACTTTCAAAATATGATTAGATCAACTCTTTGGTTGCTTTCTTACTTCTAAACGAAATTTGACATTGCGTAATTTGCCTAAATCTTTTATTGCAGAACACTGTCGGAACGTTTCGCCATGATGACTTATTTGTTGATATCGTACGTTCAAAAGTAGATATATCAGATTTTTCAAAACTTAATCAACCGTAACAGTAACATTAATCATTGGAACAAGAACATTTTCGTGGCTTTGACGAGGTCAACGTGTTGCAGTTCTAGATTTTCTTTTTCTGTCCTTCAGAACTGTGTGGCTGCTAATGCGTAGAACGGTTACGATCCGATGTTAATCAGTGGTTTGAAAGATCACAATTACATGCATCAATATCAGCTCACCAGGCTCAGCTCTTCCCTACTGGTATACATTTGTATATCCATGTAGCCTCCACAGTTCTTTCAGAAACCTTTCCGATGTATCAATATTACTGTGTTAGGAGTCTTTAATTAATATCTATGTGGAATTCAATACCTGTGTGAATACAACAACTGTATGAGATTTCTTTGACAAGCCTGTTATAAATCTCTTTCATGACGGTATTGCACAAACGTGTTGTACGAGTCTTGGCGTTCTCCTTTCTTGCTTTAGTGCAGCGAAGTGAAAGCGAGTGTAAGGTTATCTGAAAACAATACCATAAGATGGTCAGCATATGTAGAAAACCCTTCTCAGGAATGTAACGTGATATGTTTGGAATGATGCGCAAAACTTTCTAGCTTGATACGTCACTTTCCATTGTTCAGTTGCGCTCATTACAATAACATATGAAGTTGGTGTTGCTTAGGCTGGACACAGTGGGATTGCTATCTTTACTTTCGGAGATACAGGCGATGTTTAGCTGAATAGAAAAACGCCAAAAGAGTTAGTCTCCAAACCGTCATACAGCATCACAATCAGTCGTGACAGCATCAGAATCAGCAGTGCAATGAAAGAACCTTAAATAGGACCCAACCACTTTTATTTCAAAACGTTAAACGATCTGATATATAACAATAAAAGCATGAGCTTCGTACCAGACAAGGGGAAAAATGTACGTGAAAAAATAAATGAATGGTAAGCCATTACAGGCTTACGTGTTATGTTCAAACGCACAATAAAACAAAAATAAATGCTTGCAATAGAATTAGCCTACGTTAATTCGCCACAAATTCTCACTGGGAAACTTTAGATTAAGTGGCATTGGAAAAAACTGGAGAGATAGTCACATCATTTTAGCTACCTTCCGCAACATTTGCAGCGAAATTAACGTCAAAGAAGATCGCAAGAAATGTAGAGCATCCAGGTCAAGAATAATATAGCAGATCTTTTGGTTACCTTAAAAAATATAACATGATATAAAGAGAAAAGCGAATATTCGAAAAACATTTTATAGAAATAATATCACAATATTTAAGAAGCTACTGAGCTATGAAAACTGTACTGCAGCTATGAAAGGAACTGAGGGTAAGACAACGGTTTTGCATTTAGAAATGCTGTATTGATATTGTTGCGATCGGAAACCCGAGAGGCAAGTGCGCAAAGCTTCACACTGTGGCAGCAAGCAACAATAGAGATCATACATCGCAATCTCTCTTATTACTGTTTGTTTGCGCCACTTATATATATTGTTGTTCTTCGCACACATCCCGTTCGTGGTGAATCACACATTCAACGCAGCGCCACCGGAGAGGTTGCAACAACATCAGTCCTGAATTCTCGATACTTGGTCTCAATTACGAGACTCGTCTCAAGACCCATTTTTGCGGGTCTCGGTCTCAAAAATTTCAGGTCTCATCTCGGTCTCGAAACTTTGAATATTGCAAAGAAATGGTATGGTAAAATTTCTATAATTCAACGATTGTTTGTTTGTTGTATTTGCAGGTAAGAAACAACCAAAACAGGTCGGAAAATTTACAGAAATTTGGAAAATTTTCAACTTAGAAGTGATGGTGACATTCAAAAAAAATATTCGGCAAAATGCACAAATTTTGAAGTCTCGAGTCTCGGTCTCGCGATTTTGATGAAGTCTCGGTCTCGACGTTTTGACTAGGTTTCGGTGTCGGTTTCGAAGGTTACGGTCTCGACTACATCACTGGTTGATATTAAAAAGGATGTTTTAGCAAACTCGTAACATACAAATAATTTTTCTAGCAAAGAGATATTCATTAACTGGAAGTTATGTCAAACTGACACCAGCGCAACAATGTTAAACGCTAGACATCTAAATAAAACTAATTAAAGCCACTGACCTAGTTTGAAATGACAATAAGACTTTCCAAATATGTCGAGCCTGATGGCAATTAATCCAAGGAAGACCGATGGCAAGCATAATTTTTAGTTTTTTCTGCAAGAATCATATCAAAGCTAACTTGACATACTATATTGTAAAATTGCTTGATCCTACTTTGGGGCAATAGCTTAGGTTTTATTTTTGAATATAAGGGTTGTTAACACTTTCTGATCTTTTAAATCCAGCAGCAGTGTTTAAGCGACCGGTTGCAGATTGTGAAAAAGGTTACTGTCGCAAACATTGTAAAAGTGCTGAAGATGCCCAAGGCGTACTGGCAGAAGAGGAGATTTTCTTGCAGGTTTTATGCTAGCAGCTATGGCAACAGAGACAACCATCCTTCAGTGTTCAAGCTCTGGTAAGTGCACTTATGCTCTTAGTACTAATGATCAACCGTGTCGGTCCCAGTTTACTTGGCAAAAAAAACCTCGTTCACCTCATGTTGAATTCGAGTGTTGCTAAAATCGAACGCTTGTGTGAAAAGGATTTCTAATTTTAGTTTGGTGATAATACTGATCATAAAAGCAATGCAGTGAAAGTATATTTCAAAAGCAATGCAGTGAAAGTATATTTCAAAATTTACATAAAGTTTTGAAAAAGCAAGAATACTATCTTTGCAAACCGAAGAAATGAAAACACTATTTTGTGAATGGGTAAATCGCATCGTACATCGGAGCAATGCTTAATTTTTATTCTTTCACTGTCTCGTGCACTTTCACAGCATGGTATTAACACATTTCGGTTGAATGGAATCAACTACGGCAAAAATACGACCTATTTCAGTTTGTAGTGAAATTTTCTTAAAACATGGGTAACCCAATTCGACTGTAAGCTTACAGTAGTTTTCTGATAAGTATCCAGACAGTAACTTAGCAATACTAGAAAGTTTCACTGTTGCCGAAAAAAAGTTACGACGAAGTCTGCAATACTGGTTCAATCATATCAGATTTTTGGCTGTTCTTAACTGCTTTGAAACACAGTTGCAGAGTACACCTTCACTGAAAGACGTGAAAATTTTTTATTTTTTTCTGTTGTAAAACACAGATGACAGCACGGCAAAGTTTAACGAAAGAGAACTTCATCTTGCACGGGAATTAAGGAAGTTGTGCGATCTATCGGGAAAGGAAATTGATACCGCACAAACCCGAAAGATACTCCATCAACTTGCTCTGATACAACGAGAAAAGAGCCCTGACAAAATATGCTTGATTCAAGCGGCTGCGTTAATGGACGCAGCTCTTGTCCGAAATCAAACGGAAGTTATAAGTGATTTACGAGAACTGCATAGCCACGTTCTGCAACTGGCAGGGAGTGCTCGTCTAGAATGTAATCTCAAGAAGATTTCCGAAAAAGTACACGAAGACGTGTCGGAAATGCGCCTCTACACGAAGCGCGCTCTCGATTCAGTAAACGATGAGTGCCACGAAGGTTGTGACGAAGCGACAGAGCAAGCGAAAATAAATTTCATGAAACAACTTCAAAATGCCATAACTAATAAATATTCCTCAATAATGCGAAGCATCGCTGAAAACTGCCAACATCTACTAGGACCGGCGCGTTGCAAGTTTGCTCTTGTTGGAATGGGGTCGTTGGCTCGCAAGGAAATTACACCGTACTCTGACTTCGAGTGCGTCATAGTACTGGAGGAAGGTGTGCAGAATCGAGCGGATTATCACGAAATACGGGAATACTTCCGCTGGTTTGCGGTAATTTTTCAGCTGATTTTGATCGGTTTCGGTGAAACTATCATACCTGCTGTAGCTGTGCCTGTCTTGAATGATTTTGACCAAATCGGCGGTGATTGGTTTTGTGACATTCACACACCTCGTGGCATTTGCTTTGACGGGTTCATGCCTCACGCTTGTAAGACTCCTCTAGGAAGGCAGCGCGGAACAAAAGCAAAGCCGTGGACTCTCGAACTCATACAGCCTGTGTCAGAAATGGTCCATTTTTTGGACGTTCGAAGTGACATAAAAAATGGCTACCATCTGTCAGATATTTTAACGTTAAACCATTTCGTTGCTGGAGATCAGTCTGTTTATGATGACTTTCATTTGCAAGTCCTCGAACATGTGTCAAACATTCACCCTGACGAAGCTGAAATAATTTTAAATCAACTTCAAGAAGACTTAGAAACTTTCTCAGTTTTTAACAATCTTCCAAGCATTCATTCCACCAAAAAAATCAACACCAAGAGAGCAATCTATCGGAGCACTACCATTTTTTTAGCGAGCCTCGGAAGGCTCCATGGTCTTGCACAAAGTTCTTCCTTCGACATTGTGGATGAATTGGCATGCATGAACGTCATTACATCTGGAGCGGCACATAACCTGAAATACGCAGTAGCTTTTGCTTGCGAGGTTCGTTTAAAAGTTTACATGAGCAAAGGCGGGCAGTATGAAACTGCAGAAAATTCACCCTTCTCCAATGAATCAGAGGTTGTCAAACTGGCTGGCCTGCCCCCCTTGATCAAGTATTTCAAGACCGCTTTTTGCCTTCAGCAGATGATCCGCGAAACACCCGAGCAGAAAAAGCATGTTAGCAATTTGGCAGATGTTCAGTTGGACGTCGAAACCCAAATCTATTACTATTTCCATCAATACGAGAAAGCAATCGAATGCTGCAAGGCACTGCGAGAAACTTGTAAAAAGGATAAAGGCCAGCAAGAAAGAATGCTGGAGTGCACCTCTGTCATAGTAGAATGCTTATTTCGTGTGGAAAGATATGACGATGCATTGCGGGAGTGTCAGTCTGAACTCGATTGCCGATTAAAAGTGAGTTCAAGCGATCAGTCAGCAATTGCCAACACACGTCGCGCTCTTGGCAGGTGTTTCTGCAAACTGGAAAGGTTTGACGAGGCATTCTCAGAGCATAAAAAAGAATTGGCGATTCTCCGTTCTCTCCAGGAAAATGAACGCCTAGCTGCCTGCTTGAAAAATATTGGCACGTGCCTTTTCAAGATGAAGCGCTATGACGAAGCTATTGACGTTTTTCAACAATCGCAAAATGTGCAGGATAAGCATTCTTTTCCCCCAATAAAACAATCATTCGAAAGCATTACGAACATTGCTGGCTGCTATTTTAAGCTCAGCAGGTATCATGACGCTTTACTTCAGTATCGTGCAGCGAAAAGGATGGTATCGGACAACGATTTAGAAACTAAAGCTATTTGTGAAAATAACATAGCTCACTGTCTATTCAAGCTTTCCATGTTTGATGAAGCACTTCCAGCCTACCAGCGCGAACTTTCTATCATCAGCAAATCAGGCAAACCTACAGACCAGAGAGTAAAAGATTGTTGCGCAAACATTGCCAGCTGTTTTATGTACCTGAACAATTTCGAACAAGCTTTCGGTTGGTATCGGCGCATCGAACAAGATGGCGACAAAAACGTTGATGAAAACGCCGTAGACCATCTTCACAACATCGCCTTCTGTTTGTTTCAGATGGAAAAGTTTGATGATGCACTGGAATATTATTCTAAACACCTCGTCCACGTTGTCCCTGAAAACGGTTTAAGAAAGTGCGCAGCATGTCTGCAAGGGAGAGCTACCACCCTGCGCAAGATCGGAAGAATCGACGAGGCCGTGACTACCCTCGAAGAACTTCTTGCACTCGAGGAACAACGCACCGTCGATCCAAATCCAAGAAAAGCCAAATGTCTTTGCCAGCTCGGCAACTGCTTTGTGGAGAAAAACGATTATGAAACGGCGCAAGAGCACTTTGAGCAAGAGCTTGCAGAGCGTAAAAAAATTCACCAGAGCGACTCGGGTGCAACGACTATAGCTGATTGCATGCAAAACATAGCCAGTTGTCTTTACAAACGTGGAAAGTCTGAGACAGCTATGATGTATCTAAAGCAATTGAACGTAATAAGAAAATGTTCGATTTCTGACGACTTTTTGGTGCCTTACCGCTGAGTTCTCATTGCTTATCTTATGCTTTTGAGTTTGAGCAGTAATTCTCGACCTGGTCTAGGTGGACCACCAGTGGTCCGCCTGGAATTTCTAGTAGTCCACAGTGAGTTCCGTGAATCCTTGATGAAACGAAAATTGTAACCTTGCCCTTGAGAACATGGCCTATGTGCAACACAGTTTCGCCTATTTGTTCATGAGGTGTCACAAAAGTGTTCGGTCCATCGGACAGATTTTGTGAAAGATGGTCCGTGGGCCAAAATAGGTTGAAAACCGTTGATTAGAGCAAGTAGCTCTTAATCATAAGCACGGGATAAGCAAATAGAGCATTAAATGTAAGACACCGATCACCTTGTTAAATGAGGTAAATAAAACGCAAAGTGTAGTTATTTAAGTTTAAACTATCACAACTATATGAACTTTTACAACTGCCGTAAATAGACATTGAGTGCACAAGGCTAGTGGTAGTAGTGTCAGCAATCTTGATGGTACAGTACTTTAGAAGTAGCAACTATGCTCGTCAAACTTTCTTTCCATGGGCGTCATCTAACTCCATCACCCTTATTTCTTTTCATTTAATAAGCACTTTTCAAAGTAATCTTTTTGCGCCATTTTCTTAGAATAGGATCCAGAGCATGAACGATTGAACTGAATCAGTTTTTTGCAATGCTGAACTTTGCTCTACTTCGCACGCATTTTTGTAGTCATTTCTAATTTCGCTTCGTATTGTTTTGCAGTCAATTGTCACCTTTAACACTAGCTCGCAACCGCGCTCTGTTTCCTTGATCCACTATTTTACAAATTGATCTCATAACAATAGACCAGAGGTTCCCAACCTTTTTCTGACCGTGTACTCCTTCAGCATTTCGACAGATGAGCATGTACCCCTAAAATTTCTTATGACAAAAAAGCTGAGTAAAGTATCAAAATCCACTGAAGTTCTCATGGAACTTTTATATGCTAAAATATTTGGAAATAAATATAAATATATTTTTACCTTAAAAGTACTCCTTCAGATAGGCAAATGTACCCCAGAGGTACATGCACCCCAGGTTGGGAGCCCCAGCAATAGACAATCCTAAAAATACCTAACTTAAGCATCATCCTGCCAGTGTGACTATCATCAAATGTTTAATATTGCAACCTTTCCCTCTTTTACGGAAAAATATGCAGACCAATTATAAGTCAATTATGTCCAAGAATTTTAAAGCAAATCAAGAAAATTTTAAACTAAGGTTTTTAGAAAAACAACTAATGGGCTAAGTTCGATTTAAATTTTTCATGTCGACTAAGATTTAAATCTTATCATTTGCCCCGTAGAACGCATTCATTGATCTTTTGGGCTTCCACTCACCCCGATTTAAGGGAATTTTATCTTTAAAACAGCCGTACGACGAGTTTTCACTTGTCAATCGCATTGACAAAAATGCACTGTTGAGTCGGTTGAAGATACAATTGTTTTTCAACCTTCTGACATAAATCAATTCCGCAGAAACTCCTATTCCATCATGATGGTTGGCCCTGCAAACGTACAGACATTCAATATGTTATTTGTTACATGAAAAAGCATTAGACTGATGATCAAAACATAGTCATTCTTTACACCAATATCAGTTTATTTAAAATGTGGCCTGCGCCTTGACCAATTGTCGGCTGTTACGTTTCTTGTCAAGCGGTAGTAGGCTTAAATTAAAGCAGTGTTTTTCAACCTTTTTCAAACAGCGGAACACTTTTTGTATTACTCTCATTACATATGGATAGTTGAACAGCTGTCGATCTTCCGAAGACCAGCGTTTGAAAGTAACGGGTGTAGCGGCTGCACGCTTCTTGCTTGGTTCCGCTGTGTATTAAGCGAGAATGCAGCGCAATTTATTATTATTGACTGAACGAACCTCGTGCGTGATAGCGAGCGGTACTCGAGAGAGATAACTTTAAAACCGGCGCGGCTCGACACGCGCGGTGTTGAGATGTTTCAACTTTTCTTTTTGAGATGTTCACATTTTTTCTTTATGAAACGTTTCCAATTTTCTTTGTGAGATGTTTTCGAGTTTTCTTTGAGAGACGCAAAAGGAAGTCAGCAAAAATAAACGTTGTGACTCGTGACGCAAGCATTGTGATGCAAAACTTAGCTTCACAGAGCCAGGAAATCCTAGACATTGGTTCCCAAACCGGGCACTACACGGGGTTCAAAGCATATATTCGAAAAGGACACCGATTAAATCGAATTTTCCGAAACTACTGCAATTCAACAGATTGTTAAAGTCAAGCCGCCCCTAATGAAATACAAAACATTAAAAATCAGTGGAGTTTTTATCAAATTTTCAATGTAAAGCCCCCCGGCACAATCGTAAAGCCCTCCTATTGACGTCTTCCTGGCGACGGTTCTGAAGAACACTATTACCCACCAATTGATAGACTAGGATTGCACGTTACAAATGGCCGAACAGCACTTGTTACATTATAAAAAAATACACGGTAAAGTAATATGTGAGCGTATTGATTTTGAGAGTGGTGATGTTTCTGTTCTTTTTTGAGCAAAGATTTTGTTTGCTTTCTCCGTCAATATCGTAAGTTTAAAAATAAACCAGGTCTCTACCATGTTTTTGAAAAGATATATATCCACTAGTACTGCTTGTGACTGACTGATGCCTCGATAATAGTAGAAAGATATCACCTGATTTTGTGTATCTTGTTAGCTGGTTTTTCTGTTTACATGTAGGTTTTTTTAGTTGAGCCTATACAGAATTTTTAAAATTTTCATCGGCAGCCCTGGTTGTACAACGCACGTGCAAGGGCACAGAATTTTGCATGGCAGTTTTGGCGAGAAAAAAAGTGAAGTGGGCTGCATTTCAGAAAGAACGTTGGCCACCTGCTTAATACGTTTTTCAACATATCGTACTTGGCGCCGAAAGTATTTTAACACCTCCGAACGATGTTCTTTCTGAAAAATTTAATGTGTTCTTTTGATCTTCGTTTGCAACAATTGAAAACGAAGAACGTATCGCCAAAACGTCCCTCACGATAAAGTCCTGTGACACAATCCGCACTGCCACTGGAAACGAAACCAACCAGCAGTGGCGTAGCCAGACCAAAAATTTTTTTGGGGAAGAAATTTTGGTGGGCGAAAATGTTTGAGTTTAGGCGAATAACACTATTTTGTTTGGAAAAACGCCTCTTAAAACACAAAATGACTATATTTTCTAATAATTTGGGGTGGCCATGGCCCCTTTGGCTCCCTTGGCTACACCTATGCCAACCAGACGAAACACCATCGAAACATCAAACGTTCTTTACTCATGAATCCAACTTTGAACAAGCAAGTTTAAGAGGTCTCGGCTTCTGTTCACTGAATTGTCCTCTTTGCTTTGATTATGGCGTTTATAGTGAAATGATAATGAATTACGAATGATAAAAACAATGCCTTAAATATATTTCAACAATATGTCGTTGCCATTCTCGCACCCTCATGGCAAATCTTTCACGCCTCCCACTTTAACAACCCAGGCTCTGGAGAGAATCAGAGATATTTTGAAGACTACAAGTCGCAGATTAAAAATAGGCTAGCGGGAATTGGCCAGCCTACAAAGGGAGGATGAGAGAATGGGTACAAGGCCTTTAGACAGCGATGGCAGTGCTTCATCTCTCTCTCGGGGATTTAACATAGATTTGCATACCCCTCAGGCAAGTTCTCAGAAGATTCATGCAGTATGTGTGAGTAGCCTTACATTAAAAGACGAAGAAATACTTAGCTATAACTTAAAAAAAATTATTTTTGTAATTTCATTCGTTGGATGCCCGGAGCCGTCGTCCCGTTCGTCCACCCCGCTGCATGCCACTGTACAGGAGCAGGAAATTTTTTGGCCGTGCAAAGGATATTTTGCCCAAATTTGCCCTAAAAATTTTAATGCGACGAACTTTGCGTTTATAAATTTTCTGTAGCTGTTAGCATATTATACTTTTTTCTACAATGTTGCCAGGCACATTTCGCTTCTCAGAGAGCATTAATATTTTGCACTAATTCAACCATTACAAAAATACCTAATCAAATACGTGAACAATGCATAACCTTATAAAGCTAAACGTACGTAGGATCCAATTCAGTTGTAAGCATATTAGATATGTTGTACATGCAAAACTTAGCAGCTCATCTAATCACTCAACATAGATTATACAGGTGATCTGAGGTGGGCATGATGAAACATTTAGGCATAAGCCAACAATAACAACATCCAAAAATATGACTTGATATACCTACAACTACATGTCTGCTTCGGTTCCGTGACTATTGAGACCAATTCATTTGAGACCATTCATTTGAGAACATTTATGTGAGACCACGTTCATTTGAGACCTGTTCATAGGAGACCACATTCACAAGAGACTTTTTCATTTGAGACCACATTCATTTAGGACTTTTTCATTTGCGACCACATTCATTTGAGACTTTTTCGTTTGATACCACACTCATTTTAGATCACATTCATTTTACGCCACGTTAAAGTGAAGTTGTTTTGATGTACTGTGTATCAGATTTTTGTGACGTACCTTCCACTTCTTTACGAGAGAGCTGAAGTTTTGCAAAGTGACTCTTCATTTGAACTTTTGCAATGTCACGCCCTTCCGTGTCCAGGGATGACTCATGTTGGGTTGTAAATGCACTCGCACTTTAAAACACCGCGGCTTTCATGGCTTTTGAGGGAAAGCCGAAAATGTTGTGGCTTTTGAGAAGAGAAATGCAACTGCGTATGAGCAAACCCTTTGATGCGTGATCTCTACAAATGCGACTGTTTTAGCAGATGTTAATTCTGATGAAAATCTCACAATGTCTGAAACAGCACATTGCTATTGGGCCAGACAATGGCAACATGTTTCTCGCCCGAGAAGTTTTTGAAAAAATGAAGATGCGGGGACTTCTTCATTTTTACTAAATATGTTTCAAGATGATCGTCATTTGAAATTTTTAGTAAATTTCTGCTATTGTTCGGAATTAACGCGCCTCGATAAAGGAATGGGCAGGAACGCAAACATATAATTCTTTGACTCGGTCTGATAAAATTACATTTCAGAGGTGCAACGCTCCCTTCCAAACCGGAGGTATGGAGTTTACTGGCCTCCGCGGTGTTTTAAAGTGCGAATGCATTTACAACCCAATGTGAGTCACCTTTGATACCTCCTGTCCTCAATGACTAACAATAAGTCAGGGCAGGTTGTGTGATCCAGCTTTGAGTACAGAAATGGACGAAAGAGAGAAAGCTGACATTGCTGAAATCATAAACGAATTTGCTTCAATAAAGGCACGTTAAGTTTCGTTTCAATCAGCATGTTGTGCTATTTAAAACAAGGAAAGACTGGCTATATTCATGTTTCGATGGAATTGTGTTTTTGGAACACAAGTGATACATGACTTGCATTAAATAATTTATTGTACAATTCTGATTAAATGTGTTTTACAAGTGTTCTTTTCAGAAGAAATTGTCGTTTGCAGTTGCAATCAGTTGTTCGATTTTTTTGTAGGACATACAATCTAGTCAGGCAACATTATCTAGGCCTATAAATTATGATAACGTTATTATTTGAACACTGTCTATGGAAAGAAATCCTTTCTCAGCAAAAAACAGACGCTAAGATCTTATCAGAGTATGTATTTCGCCAACGAAGTAGGCATCATCAGCTCTATTCAATTATTTGAATGTTTTCATACACTTCATAATAAAAATAAATGAGTATAGAGGCATGTTATGGTCCTTATGGATAATTTATATTTTGTTTGCTGAAAACTTCAAAGCAAAAAAAAAAACAAAAATACCTTCCTCTTTAAAACATTAATTTTTTTCATGGTCTATCTTCCGTAAAAATTTTCCCTACATTTAAATTATTAGAAAGGGCGCACATTTAAACTTTGCCATGGGCGCCACTTTGCATAGGTTCGCCACTGTCAATGAATGTGGTCTCAACTGAATATGGTCTCAAATTAATAGGTCTCAAATGAATGTGGTCTCAAATGAATGTGGTTTTAAATGGATAGGTCTCAGATGAATAGATCCCAAATGAATGTGGTCTCAAATGAAAAAGCTTCATGTGAATGTGGTCTCAAATGAACAGGTCTCAAATATTGTGGTCTCAGATGAACGTGGTCTCAAATGAATGGTCTGAAAATGTACAGCATGAGAACTCAGTCAGAAATAACAATACAGCATTCATGAAAACACAGTATAAGAAATCACCTGCCAAAACTTCATAAAAACAAAGTTTGCCAAATACCAATTTAACAGCGAAAACTAGACTGAAATGTGTAGCTTGAAAATTGGTGGAGTATAAAAAAATGAAAGAGTACTTGAAATTTGGTTCAAGGTCACCCAACTGAAAAAAGTACGCTAGGCTGTGTAAGAACGTTGTCAGAACCAGCTGGCTCAGTACTCTGCGCATATGCCTCATATTTCTGAGGTTTGAAGTTGCATTTACAATTCAGCTGTTGCTGTTAGCAAGTAACCTCACTCTTAGCGGAGGAAGTCTAAAGTCGCTTCCTTCTTTGAAAACATATTTATGAAATATGTGGCATGTATCATATTATTTATATTATGACTGCGCCGTGAGTCTCACAACATTGTCCGTTCAACTGCATATATACAGTATGCAACAAATTGTATATCAAATGTGTTCATCCAAACACTAGTTAAAAATAGGAATCTACCAATATGAAGTGCCCTACAGCATACTCTATTCCCTACAATGTACTGTACAATTGATGAAGCACATACTGTAAATGAAATGCTCCAATTACATCATTTTCGCCCAAACTTTTAAGTGAGTTGGTTACTCATCAGTTCTCACAAAGTAAAGCATGAAAATACTAGAACGTTTGTTGGTTTTGTATATATTTAATGTGTTTCTTATATGACGCGATTTATACACTATATAACAAAAACTAGTTAAAAAAACTTCATTATTGTTAAAAATGTCAAAATTTCTGTGCCAAACTTTTTTGAGGTTTTGCCCAAATTATTGACAAATCAAAAGTTTTTAGGGTGCGCTTGCACTCCCTGTTCCCCCAGCTCATACACCATTGACATCGATGGTGCTAACTAATGATCGTTATCCTACTGTGGCAAAGTTCGTTACAAAGCTGTTAGTTCATTTATTGTGAGTTCAGTGCAGTAGGTAGCAATGAACCATGGACAGATTGGGCAGGAGTTTTCTTTACAGATGAAATTAATGGTAGTGAAAAAGGTTGGTTTCAGAAATGGGTAAATCGCTTGTTATTGTTGAATTGCTATGAGTAAAGTGTTTTATAATTGCAGACTTGCTTGGAAATTGATCTACTACAAATATAATATGAACAAGACCAACAGTAATTTATGACAAAATTTGCCGGATATCCTGATTTGGACAAGCACTAGTCGACACTGCATTGTAAGATCAACGTTTCTTCATTGTATGCAGTGTGGTAAACAATTCAGCATTAGTCATGCGTTACGCCGGAAAAGCAACGGGTGCGACGTGTGCCACAAGCCAATCATTCGAGAGGTTACGCTGCGGCCAAAACAATGACCAATGCATGTGATCCAAACTGCATGTACGCCAAGCCATGGGCGTCGGAAAGATTTTTTTCAGGGCGGTCAAGAGTGGATTTTTCAAGAGATAACCAAAATGGAATTGCAGGGGGTGAAAAAGTGGTGAAATTTCACTTTACCCACTTGAAACTAATAAAACATCCATTTTTTGCAGAAAATGTAATAAAAAATGTCAAATATTAAAATCCTGTGGGGTCAAGGCTCCTCTGCCCTTCTTCCAACGCCCATGCATCAATTTGTGTATCGCATTGTTGAATTTTAGGTATCGCAGTAGCAAAGTGCAAGTATATGCTGAGTGATTCACAGCGGTGCAGTAAGGTGGAAAGTGTGGGAAAGCTGCTTCCTAACTATTTTTAAAGAGGAAACCGTGTTCTCGTACATTTTGATGCAACGTTGAAAAACTGGTTCAAATATTGTAATTTTAAACAAACGAAGTCTTTCTTGTGGTGGTATTTTTTTCGTTGATTGGCCGACATTTCTCCCAACTATTCAGATATGTTTCCTCAGGGCAGTGGCGTAGCAAGGGGGGGGACAGGGGAGCCTGGGCCCCGGGCGGAACTTTATGGGGGGCGGCACTTTGTTGATCAAAAATTAATTTTTGAAAGGTGTTTAAAAGTTGTAACTCTTCTCTATTATTTTTAAATCAATTTTTAAAGCTTTAAAAGCTATAATTCTTTCAAGTTTTGTCTTTAGAAGCCCTAGATTGGAAGGCTAACCTAGAAAAAACAAGAAATTTGATTGTGGATTGAGCAAATTAATGAAATGTTTTCTCAAAAATCTGGGTCAAATCTAATGTATTCAAAGAACCTCAGTGTTATTCTTGAAATCATGGCTTTCTAAAAGGAATTTTTTCCCAGTCCCTACAACTTTTTCTCCAGACAAGAAATTTTCCACATCCCAGTAAAAAGTCCTTTGAACAAACGAAAGAGATAACATTCGACTGCATACTAGTGTAGGGACTGAGGTTGTAGGTTATTGCAGAGGTCCCTACTAGTTGAGGGGTCAACCTAGTTGTTGCAGGAGCACAGGTCGGTCTCCCAACTAAGCAACCTGACGTCTTGAAGTTGCCAAGCCAAAGCAAGGCTCTCACCACTTTGTTCGCTAATAACTCTCCAGTAGTACTCTAAGTTGACTGCTTCTTTCGGTTATATTCAGATATACAATAAAAACGCCAATACACTTGGGCGTGAAGTCAGAAACACGTAACGCACTGTTCGGTATGTAGTCAAATTCAGAATAAAATGACGAACCAAAGCGTTGGGCGTTCGAATGCGCCACAGGAAATAGCGACCGACTGCGGTTATGTAGGTTTGCAGGCTAACATGTCGACGGTCGGACTATTCGCAAACAAGTACATCACGTTGAAT
>Ga0210059_1002018_pt1 | contig 31407 bp, 20 predicted proteins | sample Ectturendosymbi2_FD_188042 | JGI IMG/M metagenome (GOLD analysis project Ga0210059, IMG submission 188042) | Ecteinascidia turbinata endosymbiont from Florida, USA - Sample 2 (SPAdes) (version 2) | ecosystem: Host-associated > Tunicates > Ascidians > Unclassified | place: Key West, Florida... | reverse complement strand
TTTTGTGTTAGAGTAAGCAGATGGGGAAAAGATGTAGCCCAAACCTGTGGGTCTTCTTTCTTGTCGCATTTTGGGGGCCGTAGTCTGTCTTCCCAATTAGATGCCAGTGCTATCATGTCATTAGTCCTGTTCAAGGGAAATTTTGGACGGATCGCTTTCTCTTTGAGTCGGTTTAAGCTGCTGAGGTAACCATCTTTTCTTTGGTTGAGGCGCCTCAATCTAATAGCTTCTCCAAACAGGATTGACTTGAATGTTGTTTGCGGGTGGTGCGAATTCCCATTTATGAATTGCCCTCCCTCCGCTGTGGGTTTTACGAAGTCTTTAGTCCATTGTGCTTGTGATATGGACCACGATTCTGCGGCTAATAAAGGATAATAATAATAATGACATGGCCAAGACGTTTGCAATGGATACTTGCGGCAGTGGTATATAATATGAGTCATGCACCGTTTGTCAAAATCATTCTCCCTTGAAGCTTTATCAGAGTTGCCAGAGCTGTTAGGTACACTATAGATAATACATTATCCCTAAGAAAACTATAGCTGAAAAAATATTGATGAGTTTTGGTAGAGTTTCATATTGTCAAAATCGCAACATGGTATTTCTGAATTCATAAGTCTCAGTAATTATGTAGAATGTTCAGTTCAGTGCAAAAACATTTTCGTTTTACTGCTATCTACAGAAAATTAATGCAGAGCGGTTTCAAAAAGACTTTAAAACAGTGGTTCTTAACCGGGAGGGGGGAGCGTCACGAAATTTCCAGGGGGACGCGGGCCCTTACATACTCCACAACATGGAAAGTTTTTGAAAGGGAATGTGTCCCTCTAAGCGTTACGACAGTGCTAACTTTACGCCGCTGCATGTTATTTTGTTAAGTTCCTGCAGAGATGTAAGCCGGGGTTAAGTTTCGTGAAATTTTGCAGGTCGAATTGGAGTCTGCATGCAAACATTCAGGGGCACAACTAGGGGACTGCTTAGACGGCATGCCAAGTCCCTTTAAAAATAACATATGTGCCGTTATCGCATCTGAGAACATAGCATGGTGCACATAGAATTTCAAGGTAGCCGGATGCATAACATAGGGGCTCGCCTAATTCCAGATAAACATGAATGCATACACTTTCCACAGCTCCACGCAGCGTGGGATACCGCTATGGCTTTCTGCAATTCAACGAGCCTTCTGCAGTGTGGCTACACACCTGCATGATACTAATTTTCTACAGTACTTCCACCGTGTCCTTCTGTGATGCGACTATGTATATTCATGACGATTCAACTGCACTTGAGCTACACTCTTGTTGAACGTGAGACTGAGTTGTTAAATGCGGCTTGGCAGCTACACGCCACCATGCCATATCGACTTCTTAGCCAAAGAAATATACTAACTTTGCTTTCTGGCCATCTCAATGGCGACACTTAGCTACTTAATCTCGGAGCCGTAAGTGTTTAAGTCTACAAATAAAAATAACGCTTCTATTGGAATGTCCGATTTATGCGATTGACCGAACTATTTTTTTCACGTATGAATGGGTTTGGTTTGAGATTATGGAATCTTATGCCGAAACGCGGTTATATCGTTTAACCCAGTGGTTCCCAAAATGGGGTAAATTACCCCCAGGGGTAATATTCGATCTTTGGGAAGGTAGCACGGAACCAAAACCACAATGTTGTTCTGTATTATGAGCGCTCACTGCGAAATATTGAGGGTAATAAGCTACCTTGATTTGGGTAACGGCCCGAAAAAGTTTGGGAACTAATGGTTTACCCGATGTACAACCAGGGCCGGTTTTAAGCCGATTTGAACGATTTCTTCAAATTGGGCCCCGCGCTCCGCCTACTAACCAACGCAAACTTACACTTTCTATCGAAGCTGCTTGTGTATAGTGCCGGCATGGGGCCCAGTGTTTTCATGTTATTTTGAGAGACCAAAACGATTATTAAATTTTTCCAACGGTATCTCAAAATACAGTATAAACTAACTTCGGCATCACCATCAAAGTACACTAAAACCTTGATTTGCAAACATCTCGGTCTTCAGATGATATATTCGCTGGCTCTGAAAATATCTTTGCAGTGAGAAAGGTCAAAACGTAAGAAAACTCTGGAAGGGCCCACAGTATTTTGTAAGCGTGGGATCCGTTGCCAACTAAAATCCAAGTGAACAGCCCGATTTTTAACGCCTTCATCAAAGTTCTATAGTAAGAATGGTCATTGCTTTCAGTGGTGAGTAGCCGAGTTTTTTTCACCAGCACCTCTCTAAGGCAGAGAGGCTTAAGTTTTTAAGCTGTTTTCTGTTTCATTTACAAAAGCTTTACGTATTTGGCAGGTCACGTCTCGATAGTTGCTGCAAAATACGGTTCGATAGTTGTTGAATGTTGATATTTCAATATTTACTACTACTTGTTTTCTGAAAATAACGTTTAATTCGTAATTGCAAATGTATGCTGCTTAGTTAGTCGTTTAATAGTGTTGTCCATTTTCCCTGTAGTAAAGATTTAATGAGGCAACCTGAGATTGGCGAAAACGTTTGAAATAAACTTAGTTTTAAATATGAATGGCGATTTCAGGTGAGCAAAAAATAACCATTTCTTAAATAGCAACAGAAAATTACTAACAGTTAAGCTATTCGCAAATAGAAGTGACAATTTCGTTCAAGTGTAGTCAGCCTCATGATGTTCTTGTGGTGAAAATTGCATCATGAAACACTACTGAAACAAGGATTGTGGCATCAATCTCACAGACTGGTGTTGTAATTTCTGAGATAGATATAGCCTAACAAATTAAAGTTGCAAAAGTCTGAAAAAGTTGAAAATAGAAAAGCGTTTGTGGACGTTTGAAGCTATTACAGTATTTGTCTGTTTTGTAAGATTAATTCTAGGTTTAAACTTATTGGGAGATCTACAATCTTTCATATATTGTTTTAGTGTTAATGGAGAAAATAATTTTTAACCTTCTCTGGGATATTCAAAACCTGCTCTAATAAGCTTTTTGCAACCTACTCCTTTAATTGGTGGTCTATTAAGTGTTTTTCACTGTAACCATTTTCCACGTGTAAAGTATGCAGTGACAGCCATGTGTTTTGTACAGTCGAATTTGGGATATATTTAAGAATATGTTTTGTCTGTAACTAAGCTAAATATTATGAGTCCAAGACCAAGAGACCTAGGCCGAAAATATTACGTGGCAGACAAAAGAGGCCTAAAGCTAAGGCATAAACAGACCGAAGCATAAAAAGGAAAGGTGCGTTTGGACAAGTATTTTAACCACTGAGGGTATACCTTCAATGCCACACCACACTGAAGATGGCGACAACGTAGCAGATAGCCTGATCATGTTACGCCAGATAGTCAAAGTGGAAGTTTATGTACGAGAAGTGATACAAGTCGTTTCGAACGTGTTGATTTTGACAAACAAGGAACCTCGTCAGATGTACATCTGGTGAAGCATGCGAGCAAGAAAATTCAAAATATGGATGAACAAACGATCCTGCTACTTAGAAGGCATAAGTAGGAAAGTTACGGACTACCCTGAGCTATGTAGCCCAAATAGGACCGCCTGCAATTATAATAGAAGTATTCCCCCAAAACGAGAGTGATGTGACGCAGTTTTCTAAGTTTCACTGCAAAAGAATACAAAGGTCATCCATAGCTATTATTCCTGGCCTGGAAAAATAGAATCTTTTGTTACTACTGCAAACTTTTCAGCTCTGTATATCCACTAACACAGCACTCGATACCTCTCCTCTCTGTAGGACTACACTCGTCACTCCCTTCTGATCAGGGATGTGCCTGACCAGAGAGGAGGTATTGATGAGGGTTGTAATTAGTTTGTTTGTTGGGTTTAACGGCGCTGTCCATTGAAGTCTCTACTGGAGAGGTCATGGAGTCAACCGTTCGGGCGCCGCTTTGTAACATCACCGATTCCTGTCATTACGCCATGCTCCTCCTCAAAACTTTCTACACACCACTGCGTGGGGCCCCGAAAAGTGTTTCAAATAGGGCCCCGCACTTGCTAACGCCGGCCCTGCGTACAACTAGTCAGAGTAATCTGCATTCATTCTGCAAAGTAGTGTGCGGCCGCAAAGCTATGCAGAGTGAATAAAACAAAGAAAGAATTTGCAAAAGTTCACAAAGCAACTACAACACACCGTGCGAGATAGAGTGGAAACATATACTGTATATCTGTGAGTACCGGTACGTCTTGAGCAATGTCGCTTAAAAGAAAGCGTTTTCCATCTAATGTTGCAAAATATTTTTGCAGAAAATATTGGCCAAAAATTATCAAGTAATCGGTAGCCTATAATTTTGAGTGCAGGGGTCTATACAACCTGCCGTGGCGAGCGAGTGTTAGTAGTCATAAGGTTCATTGCAATATTCACTACTTTTGAGGCCTTATTGTGAAAACATATGTACCTCTTTCTTGAACGATGCAGAAAGTCTAACAACCTATGGTTGCGCGCTTGATGCAGTCAGATTGTTTATATTCGTCCTTATTCTTTGAACACTACAACCGCATTTTAGTTTGCGACTGAGTGCTCGGACCTTAAAGTGTTTGTGTAAGGGTGTGTGCATACCACAATACTTTCGCATTTACCTGGCCCTTGACCAGGGTTGTACTCAGTGTCCTTCTCTGAAAGTAGTGTCGTACCAAGTGTTACGGGTTAGCGAACACTAGTGTTAACAAAGTGTCTGTAACTCTGCCGTTCTACCTCAAAACCCGCTATCAATTGTTCTGTTGCGTCTGTTTTTATCAATCTGCATTGTGTAGACTTTGTGTGTTTGTACGCTATAGACTTAGTGTCTGTTAAAAAAAACTTACAATAAAAGAAGTAGATAAACTTACCAAGAAATACATTTTTGTCCAACTTTAAAGTCAGGGGGCGTGAACCAATGGAAAATTACTTAAGGGGAACGTGGTGGAGAAAAGTTTAAAGCACCACTTCTTTAGAAGTTAAACGTTATGTTTCTAAATGTTCAGGTCAGTTCCATTAGAGAGTGTTCTGCGGGCGACCATCTCCGTTTGCCTGCGCCATGGGCTACTCCGCTACTTTCCGCTGTGAATACTGCACTGCGGTGGCAAGACAATGGCAGCACAGGGCATGAAACCTCTTGCATGCACTTGTTCAGAAAGGTCAAAAGGTAGCGGGTCTCTACTGCAAAGCCCTGTACTTTGGATCAATCCCACTATTTGAATAGCATATGCAATATGCACACGACCTTGGGCGAATAAAAGTATTGCGGCTTGAAAAGGAAACATAACTTGTTTAGCGTATGTTGTTGTAATTAACACATGATCTTATCATTTTTGAATTTTTCACGATATATATAAATTTTCTTGCAATTGGGTAGGAGGTTATTTCGAGAAACTGCCGTGAAACGCACTTATTGTTCGTAAGTCCAACCACCGATTATTCGTTAGTTCCAACTTCATTATTCGTTAACTCCAACCACGATCCATGCCTTTTTCGGAAACCAACATATGATTGGAGTTGATGTCTTGTCACGAAAAAATTTTTGAAATGCAATGTTAAGCAGTTGTTCGGAACGTTTACAGTTCACTTCCCATGTAGTGGAAATTTTCAGTTTAACCAAGAGAGGAATGTTGTACTGCAGAGCCGCAACCAGAATACACGAACCAATGCAATGAGGCTTCATTCGGATAATCAAGGACGGCGCTGCCGTCATGACTGTTAATGCAATTGAAAAACCGAGAGGCAGCAATATTTAAAAAAAACACATAATTGTCGCTATATATAGTTGTACAATTGCAAATCGAACGAGAGACTTTTAGTGTTTGTCAGTGAGTTTCACAGAGTTAACATTTTCCAATACGTTTTTCACATTCTTTGCAGCTTGGAGATATTATGACCATTCCTGCGGTGGGTGCGGTCGTCAAAACGCATTAGCCTAATGTCACTCTAACAACGGACAACATGACAACTGTTCCAGGCCTGACATTAAACATAAGTCAATTAAGTTTGGCAAAACCTTACAATATGTTACTTGTAACTGCTCTGTAGAGACATTCGTTGGTTATTATCCGCTCACACACATTAGCTGTCTCCAACATCAAGCAACAGTTTCCAGGTTGTGCTGTCCTGTTGAAGCAGCTTTTGTTCTTTGATTCAATTGCGTCACAAAATCTAGATACTGTTGTTTAAACCAATAAAGTATCGCTATTTCACATATCAACATTTGATTTGGTCTTTTTTCTGCTGGTGGAGGTTATATAAAGAAAGTTTTGAAAAGACAAGACACAGCTTTGTGTCTGTTTCGATGTTTATGCCCGAAACTTGTTGGACCTTGAAAAGTTTGATGTTGAGGTGATTGAGCCCCATAGCACCATTGACTGGTACGGTTTACTTACTGAAGGCATTGAACTTCAGGTGACAATACGACGAGAAATGCTGACAAAAGAAAACGCTTGCTTTATGCTAAATGAAGCTTATCAACCAGAAACATCACATTTCCATGACGACAGTTTGGAATCAGGGTTATTGTGAACAGATCATTTCAAACAACTTGGTTTGACTGCTTCAAATGGCTTCATTATGATGCGGGAAGTGATACTAAATGCTGTTTTGTATGTTGCGAAGTTGTCAAAGATGGGAAGCGCCAAATGAAAGTTTTTTATCGAAGCTTGAACTCGAAGTACAGCTGCCACTTCTGAAACCGCACTGCAAGATGCTTGCAACGAGTTGGCTACTAATTTTTCTATTCACGATGCCTTAAAATTTTTCCAAAGCTGTCAGTCTCTGAGTGTATTGCATGAAAATTCGTACGTTAAATTTTTCTGTATTCAAGTTCAAAATTACTGGCAAACCAGTTGCCAGTACACGAGTTAATTTATTTATCTATTTTTCTATATTATGATTACTACACAAACAAGCTACTCCAGTCTCGACAAGAGCTGCCGGAAGTTAGGGGGTCAGGTATCGGTCTTCGCAGCCCTTGGTAAAATTTTTCTCAAGGGCCCTGCGCATAGCCATGACTTAGAACAATAAGAACGAGTTGACAGACTTGCAATGGAAAAACTTGCTGAAAGTTATGTTTCTGGTGGAGAGGACACACTGAAAAAGTTTGATTCATCTCTGTTAGTAGTTTATTAATTTTGTCGGCCCGTAACATTGCCTAAACTTACTGTTAGACACGTTTTTATTTTTGTCTTTGGGTTCAATGGCGAAAAGTTAGAGCAACAACTCTATAGTGTGCTTTTCAGGCAATGTTTTTTAATTTGCAAAATTCGAGATATCGAATAGTCGAGAGCAATGCTCCCTCTAATATTTTGGAACTGCGAGGAGAGGAATAGCTTTTCAGCAATAAATTTTTACGTTCCGGTCGTATTCAAGTTTTCAGTTTAGGTTGGATTTCGGATTTAGATGCGCAACTGCGCTGTGGTAGAAAGTGCTTACGGGGATCGCTTACTATAAATGGCTAAAAAAGATCATCCTTTCTAGAGAGTACATAGACACAAGAGAACCCCTGCTTTGGAGGGCAACAGTGTTCCATGGATGCTCAATTTCTGCTAAACTTGGCCGTACCACTAAAAAAGCTAACGTCGGCTCTGAATTTGGCTTAGTATAAAAAGATCAGCGTTGGCATCTCAGAATTTGCTTTCTGCCATCTTCGGCGAGTAAAAGTGTTTTCAGCATAATAAGCACAAACCTCCCACAACACTAGCAGTACTTCCTTTGTTTCTTGTTTCTTTCACCCTCAAAACTTTAGTTATTCATCCTTTGTTGCTTCCGTTTTTGATCGCCAGATGCTTTCGTGGCATAATCCAATTGCGTCAGGGTTTTGTCTTCTCTGTTCATTTCGTTGTTGTTGTTTGCGCGTTTTTGCGCGTGTTTTGACGTGTTACTTGCATGTACTTATCAACCAAGCTCAAAACGTGTTGGGGAACCCAGTTTGTTAGACCAATTCTGGCCTTTTTTGTCCTGCATGGACAGCACTGCAATAGAAACGAACTGAATTGAAATCAACAAATCAGAATTCACACGAATTAAAGCTGGCCAGGAGTGTATGAGAAAAGACTTAATAAAATCAGTATTTTGCGAATTGCCAGCCGTTAGATGATTGTAGGCCTTACCTGAAAAGAGCAAGAAATATTCTTCAATATTTAACAAATCAACTTTCCTACAAAAACAAAAAGTTTGAAACATCGGATCATTTATGTAAAAATAATATTATTTAATTTATGTATGTCCTTAGCGGCGCTTCGACAATTCAGCAAGCGCAAGTTTTAAACCGACGTAAGTCTAACATATATTGCCCGAGGCAACGGTTCGCTTAAACTCAAGTTGCTGGAAACCCGCCCAACCTGTACTTTTGATAAAGGTAGAGAACCGATATAGTTGAGAAGGATATTAAGCGTCTTTGCTACAACTTAGAAGCGATTAGATGGAGACGACGATTCGTCACTTAATTGCAGAGAACTGTCATATGTACCTCGTATACTTGACGAACAGCTACAGAGGTGTAGATTTATTTTGGAAACAAGATCTGTGTGGGTGATCAAAGTAAATGTCTGTTACCATGTATCCACCAAAGCTTGAGACAAATTTTTGAAGAAATTTTGATGCAAGCAGAGATCCTGGGCAAGATCGTTAATACGAAACAAAATATGTTCGAGAAGCCGTTAACAGTGCCAATAAGTTTCTCCTATATTTCTTTGAATAAACTATTACTGTGCTTTCTTAAAAAAACTCGTGACAAAATTCTAGTCCTTTCAAACATTTGGAAAACGTTGTGTGCAATCTGGGCGTATATATGTCGCGGGGCACACTCCTTCAAGACTGTATTTCTGCCGATTCAGACAAAAAGTTGTGAAAGAGACAGGTATTTGAAACAAAGTTTCATTTGCAATTTGAGTTATTTTTACAAAGTTAAACTTGGGAGTTAGCTACCGTAAATCTTTAATAGTTTCTGTTCGTGACCAGGAAGACTAGTGAAACCACCGCAAGTTAATCGACCGGTAGTACTTTGTAATGAAAGTTTGAAATTTTGTGCAGTTGGATACAAAACGTTTCCTGAAGTCGTTTCAACATGCAGGTTTTCATATTTCCTTTTAGCTAAAACTAAATATATTGTTACTTAGCAACCAATCAAATATTTGAAGCACATTGTCAGACATTCAGTACAAAAATAGGTCTAAATTAAAGGAATCCGTACTACTACTACATAAATTCAAACGTCAAATAAAGAAATACTGCAAAATTCTTGCTTCGCAACATTGAAACAAAAAACTTAAACCAACAAGATAAATGTAGAGCATATGGTACTATCCTGTAGTTTTATTTTGAGAGACTTGCCTTGGGTGATAAAGTCTAACGCAGGTCTTTGAGGTTGCTCTAGTTCCAAGTAAATTCCTTCAAATATAGAATTAAAGTATAACGTGAAATTCATTTTCATGTATGTAATCTGAACGTTTTGGCATTGCCATTTAAATGTTTTGATTCGTATTTATTTTATGATGATGGAAGGCAAGGTGATGCTTGAAATGTAGAACTACATTAGAATTTATAATCGAACACGTTTGATCAAAATAATCTCACCTCACTAAATTCATGTACTGCAAGTCAAAACAAATTTCTAAAACCCCATACAAGCAACTGTACTAATGTGAATAAAGAGCTAAAGTTAGAGTGCCTTACGAAAATCCAGGCCATTTACCCAGCTTGGGTTGAGGATGTCTTCCAGTTTGTCGAGTCTGTAAAACCTAATGATACATCAGCATCCCACAGCCAGCTGATCGGGCTCTGAAACTCTTTACAGAAAAGAGAACGCTGTTCCACTGCCTTGTTGCTGCACTTCATGCAGTTTACTTTACAAAAAGCATTTTCTTTGTTCATGGTTTGCAGATGAATAATGCATTTTATTGCAGGCAGGGAAATCCAACAACTTGCTGTTAACAAGTGTCATTGCTCGTAATTACTCGTTTATGAAATAAAAATGAAGAAACTGCACATAATTTTCTATCTCGCAACCAAGAGCCGCAGCCAACTGTTGGTTTCTGGAGGGGGGAGCAAAATGATTAAAATGATTGTAACTTGAAGTTGTACACAACTGAACATGTTTTTGAAAAGTTCGGGGAACAATTGCCCGGTTGCCTTCCCGCATGGTTGCGGCCCTTCTGCGACCTAAACCTAAAAGCAAACCAACGTTGTCGACGGTTTCCGTTGATCTCCAAAATGTCATTGCTGATATTTTACAAAACAAAAAAGCTTGTGCAAAATAAAATCATTATCATACAAAACAGGAGTCTCCAAACATTTTTGTACGAGGCCCACATAAGCTGTTGCACAACAGTTCGAAGGTCGAACATAAACCCGGTACGGAACAAAAGAAGGTCAAAACATGGATCTTCTTCAATAATAAAAGTATATTTATTGAAAAGAATGGTGAAATTGCTTCTCTGCTTCTAGCACATTAGGAAAATATGGCTTCAGATGGCATGAACCTAATATCAACAAATACCTCAGATTGCGGAAACACATCAGCTAAGGTTAGGCCAGCCGCCAATAGAGTAATACTTAGCCAACTGACATTCACGTGGTGGTCTTACGTAAAGATATTGCTTTGGGTTATAACTCGCATTAATTTCAACCAGCAATCCAAGTGAAATGGCTTCGCGGACCGTATCCGGCAGGTGGGACTTACTTGGGACACCCTGTTCTAGAGCATATGCTCCTTTGTTTTGTGGAAATAATTAAAACGAAAGGCAATCTGCGTACTGTACTTTTGTTGGAATTTGCAATTACGCTGCTTTCTACATGTTCTCCTGACTGTAACCTGCCCTTGTTTGACTCATTTTCCAACTAAAGAATTGTAAAAGATAAGCAGTTGCATCTGTAAAAATTTACTGTATGTCAACAATAGAAATTAGAGTCCTCCACCACTAGGCAAAATTCACTGCAACAACAACAGTAATTTTATTTTTTGGCTTTAACGCTAGTAAACTTGTTAATATAGACACAGTAAGGCCGGGAGGCTGCGAAAAGATACACCGGTCATCCCGTCTGCCACCATCCATACATGGCCATCTATATACTTTATTTGTAATGATTCATCTTTTGCTGCAAAGGAACCTCCTTCAACTTTTACTGAAAAAACTGATTTCATTTCTGAAGGAGCTGAAAAAAAAGATGAACTTCAAGGAAACCTTTTTATATTTTTACTGCATTGGACAGAAACAAAGGAAAATGTAAATGGGTTGATAAAATTTGTTTTCACTTGTTTGATTTGTCAGTGAAGGTGTAATCAACATCCAGCAATTGTTTTTGCAAACGTGTGCATGGATTAGCTCTGGGGTATGTTTAAGGTTTTTCAAGATATTTGCAACTATTTGAAAGCCAATATTCTTCTATAAAGTTGGATGTACCAGTACATTATAAGAAAAACAAGGGGAGCTTTTCGACCGTTGTGATTGAAACTAACGCAAAGTGCATGATCACATAATGCTGCTGTGTTGCAGCTATTCGCTATTAAAAACTGATGCATGAAAAAATTTTGTAATAGATTTATGTACCGTGTGAACTTTCTGGAAAGAAGACTAGACATTCCTAATGGACATTTTGAAATTCTCACTTTTTATCTTAACAGGTCTTCAGGCGCAGTATGCGCCGCGCATTTTGTTGTGCAAAGTTTGTAATTTCTTTAGCAGCAGTAATAAGTGCAATAAAGATAAACGAAGAAATCAGAAAACCAGTGATACATGACTTCCGGAAGCAAGGCTTTCATGTGGTGCGCGTTAACTATCCAACAGTGAGCAACAGAGGCGTACACACGTTGGCAGGAAATCAAGCATCTAAAAGTAGGACGAAGAAGATAAAAAACGATCATAAAACTTGCCCAGAATTTTGCAGTTGTTTCGAGGAAAACAGTGATTACTTTGTCTCTTGCTCCAACGTCAACCGCACTACTTTTCCTTGGGCGGTCCATCGCAATGTCACCGGTCTGTTCCTCCCCAACTGTCACCTTCGGCTGCTCATTCCCAATATGTTTCACAAGTTGTACAAGCTGGAATCGCTTCACATTACCAGGTGCGTTTAATTCCCATTGATATTCCTGTTTTATACTCGTTACTCATGTTGCAGCCGTAATGCTGCATCGCCTTGAGCCACCTAAAGAGAGAATCAAACCGTTGACCCTCCGCGTAACAGCAATGTTAGAGCCTTTCCCAGTTCCCACTCGTGAAAGCAGACTCTACCATTGCTAGTACGAATTCAGCGTAAAACAAGCTCAAGACGACTTTCAACGGGGGATTCCAGCCATCGTCACGTTGGGAGCCATTTGTTGCAGGATGTGCATCGTCTTGAACTACTGAAGCAAGCACAAGAGAAAGATAGCGATTCGAGACATTAAACCAACGGGAAAGCAACCTGCAACAATATAGATCGCTCACTGAGTTCACTCTACCTTTACTAGGTTTCAATATCATTAAATAGGGATAAGTGAATTACGATATAATTCGCTTGTGGTAACTATCACAGTGACTTGTTAATTATGGGCATCATCTACCGGTAACCATTATTTACATGTGGTGCCATCTTTAAGCCGCCACACGAGAGACAGTTGCAATAAAACAGACAGTAATGCGAAATGTACAGCAAACGAAGCATGTTGAGGCACCTGTTGTTGCTTCTGACAAATGATGCGGAAGGCTTTGTCTCGGTATGCTGTTCTCTTGTTACTTTTATAAAGTTAAATGCTCCGTTGACAAAACAAAAAAGTCAAAGTCATTTGGTGCTGTGGGCCACATTCACGCAGTTAGAGTGCATGCAGGCTAGGCGGTATTGTAAGTAACGATACAATCGATATTTTCATTGCTATTTATTCATAGTACTGCGACTCTAAGAAACCTGACATCCTTTGGCAGTTACAAGCATGTTAATATATGGTACCAAAGATCGTGCAGTAGCATTAACTTTTAGCGTTGAGTTGAGATGCGCGTCAATTGAGACCGGGCTTGTTTAATTTCGAGGCTTGTTTAAGTTCAAAGAGAACAGTTATTCGCAGACATAAGTATTACTGTACCATCGAACACTGACATGATCTTCGTTGTTGATCCAACGTATTGACAAAACGTTTCGATGTCAACAGTTTGAAATGTAGCTTTAAGGGTACTGTTGCATTGTAACTCAATTAGCTGCATTTGATACTTCTTTGGCACCTCTCAGCAATGACAGAAAAATGGTTACTGAAAATAGCAAAGTCGCTTTCCAGACCTTTTAAATCAGAACATCCTTCTTTGAAAGCGTTGTAAATTCTTCGAATCCACATGCTGTAATCTTCATCAACTCATGGTTTTGAACTGAAAAGGTTGTTACCTGTTACGGACAATTCACGCAACAGAATATCTCACAGTTCAACACTTCTGCACTAAACCAGCATACCACGCACTGATTGAGTGTCGATGTGTTCAACTGTGAGATATTCTGTTGCGTGAATTGTCCGTAACAAAGTTTTCAAACTATGAGCCTTTCACAGTTTCGTCAAGGTACAGTCTCGCTCTCAACGTACGAACAAAAAACGATAGCGTCTTTCTTTACACAAGTAAACTTATTAACGTTCGACGAGCTTAAGCTTCTTCAAATTAAATCAACCTAGGAACAAGGCAGCTCCTCAACACGACCAACCGCGTTCACGTAAATTTCCACACTAAGCGCAAATCAATTTTTTACAACGTGAACGGAACGATGCGCTGCTAAATTACAACGAAGGAACGCGGCGAATAGCGCCACTGGCGGAGAATGCAAATCACACGCACGGTGCAAGAAAATTCCAGCGGTGAGAAACAACAAAAATATGCACGTTTTCTACATTACCTTTGGTTTACCTTAATTATTACTTCAAGTCATATTGCGTTATGACTGTAAATAAAAACGTAATTCTGCTATGACATACATAAACGTAAATAGACCAGCCCGTGGTCTAGTGGTAAGTGCGTCCGCTTCGGTGCTGGTAGGTTGAGGGTTGAGGGTTCGACTCTCGGCCGGGTCTACCTAGTAAATTGGTACTGCAGCCTTCTTACCAGGCGCACGGTGTGAGGAAGAGCCGCAGGGAACTCACGGAGAATACACACAAAAAAACGAGTAAATTGAAACCAGAAATTGTGCAAACTCAGTCGTGACGCTGCAAGACCATTGTAGTTATAAAGCGCCAACAACACACCACCTTATCAAACAAACATAAATGTAACTCCCTCAGGCCTAATGCAAGCAAAAACTGGAATGACGCGGGCCACAACACGGAGCATGGTGTGTCGGATAAACGATTGTCTTTTACAAAAGCTGCTTTACTGAAAAAAAAACATAACTGAATAGCGCGGAGGTTGCTACCTTTATCAGCACCTAAGTCCCACGAATCAAAAAACGAGAAAGGGGAAAGGAATTAGACGTAGATAGAGAATGAAAGAAAAAGAGAAAATATAAAAGTAAAGGAAAGAGAAAAACAAACAAATCCAAGTGGGTGAGGTTTAACACGAAGTGGAAAATTATCTTGAAGCTCTACGGCTCACCAACACATGAGCCAGAATGGATGTTTGATATTATATATTCGAGACTGAAACTTTGGTATTTCAGCTTCAGCTTCTCGGTCATTTATAGCTTTCAAAATATTTGCCTCAGGCCAATTCTTACTGAAATTCATTCACAGTGTATGCGATTTCGTTATTCCATCATTGACACTGAGTTATTTACTTGCCTGTAATATTTTTTATTCAAGGATAATCAACATATTACGTTCGTGTGAAAAAACAAAATAACCTTGGATTGCAAACCATTTAAAAGTTTTGTCTCCATGTGAGTTTCGCATTATGTTACGTCCGCTATAAGTTAAGAGAAAAAGCTTTCTGGTATTTCGCCAGTCACCCTGTCTTTTAGACTTGCCTAATAAATGTGCTTTTGCTGAAAATTTGCAAGTGCAAGACATTGCCTTGTTATCGCAACTCTTATACATTGCAGATGCAGGACTAAAAGAATAACAGAACTCGCTCTGACAAACCTCACATCCCTGCTATCTGCTGATTTCTCAGGAAACGAATTTGAAGAAATCAATGACGATCGCGGCTTGGACAGCGCGATAACGGATCATTCTGCTGTATTCCGACCAGTTGCACTGAATTATTCAGTATTTTTGAAGACAGTAAATCTTGCTCACAACAAAATAAAAGACCCTATTCAGTCAAAGGCTTTTAAAAGCTTTAAATTTTTACGAGTGTTTAACTTGTCACACAATAATCTAAATAAAGTTGGATCTGCTTTTTCTAAGCTAATGGCATTGCACACGCTAGATTTAAGTCATAATTTCATTAGCTACGTAGAAGATGACGCGTTGGAATCAAATGTTGTTTTGAAAGAGCTCTACCTTTCTCATAATACCCTGAAGTCAATAAAGCACAAAGTTTGGAGGCACTTGTTCGAACTCAAGGTGCTGGACTTGAGTAGCAATAAAATAAGTACAGTGGAACATGAAAGTTTTGCAAGTCTTATTGCTGTTAGAGAATTGTATCTTCAAAACAATTCAATATATCGACTTCAACAGAAACTTTTTGCATGCAATTCGCTGCTAACTCAGTTAGATCTCTCTTCAAATGTCATCGCAACGATTGCGCCGAACTCGTTTGTTGAACTCCATCAGTTGACAAGTTTGCTTCTAAATTCCAACCGCCTTTCCTCAGTAGAACCTTACACTTTCGCAGGCCTGGTAAGGTTGAACATTCTTGTCCTATCAGACAATCGCATTCGAAATATTTCTCCGCAAGCATTCTGCGAACTTACAAGCTTAAAATATTTGAAGTTAAAAAATAACAACCTTCAGGAACTTTCCCCATCGGTTTTTGACGCAATGCATTTTATTCATTCAATCAGCCTGAATGGCAATTTTTTGACGCAAGTACAAACCCGTTGGTTTCTTGTTCCAGCCTTGCGCATTGAAAGCAGAAAGATTGTTGAGGAATACCCAGGCATGTCCATACCATTTTCTGTGCTCACTGCGTTGTCATACAAAAATTCTGTTGATCATTTTGCCGATTACGACCTTTCGGACAACCCGTGGGACTGCAGTTGCCAAACAAGAGACTTTCTAACCTGGTTTCATTTTCAGAAAACAATTCGTGTACGTAATTTCCGTTCGTTGCGTTGTCACGATCCGCTATATCATCGTGGTTATATCCTCACTGAACTTTCACCAGAACAGTTATCTTGCTGGCCAATTTCGTTGTTCCAGATGCAAATATTAGCCGTCGTTATTTTCCTGGTTGCGTTGTGCTCAAGAGCTTTCTGGTCCCGTCAAACTTTCATGCGAGGGAGAAAGACACACGTACTGTGACTTAAAAATGACGGATACACCTTAACGTTCGTGGATGAATCCACATAGAGTATTCAGTTTCGAAAACCTAATCTCTCTTGACTACTGATGAACGTAAGAAGTCGCGTGCCCGACCATGCTTGCAGCAAGCAAGTTTTCTTAACATATTTTCTCGTGTCACCGTGACGTGTTCCAGACCGACTACCTTATTCAAAGTTATTGAACTGTTTTGGCAATCAGGTTATTGACATGTTTATTAATTTTCATTACTTTGTGAGTGAATTTTGCTGCTGCTGGTCAACACAACAGAAATCGTCGATTTCCACACCACGGAAAGTGCATGTGGGATAGCTGGGACGCAGACTGGCTAACAGGCCTGCACAACTCACAAAGCTCGAAGGGCCCAATTATCAACAAATTTGCTGCGGGCCGCAAAAATCTGTTTCATTTCGATGTAGAGATTTCGTTGTAGTATGGAAGAACTTCTGAAACGACAATCACTTATTCGAGGTCGAGTTTTTGCAACATTTTCTACAATTGAGAAAGGTCTCGCGGGCTGCAAGCGGCCCGCGGGCCGTATGTTGTGCATGCCTGGGCTAAACGACAGAATATTTTGATCTTTGTTGGACATGCGTTCACATAATAAACCGTAGGCAATGAGACTTGATTTTGCTGTTTTCTAATCGGTCGTGTGAGTGCATTTCTAATCAGCGTTTTTTCGCAGAGTCCTGTCTTGCGTTGCACTCTCCGCGTCGCAACGACGCCGCGCGCCTCGCCTATGACGTGACAACAACATTTAGAACGCTGTCAATCGTAGACTTGACAGCGTGTTTAACGACTTTGTTTGAACGTCTTTTTTACAAGAAATTAACAATCCGTTGTTCGCATTAATCGAAAGATTTACAACATGCATTAATCGCAAAAGCAGATTTATAAAGTTCGCTGACATCTTGCCGCGAGTAGCAAGAACGAACTACGCTTGTTATTTTCTGGCGAAATCTACAGAATAAATAGTAGGCTACGCAATCAAGTCGTTTTGGATAGTTTTATGGTGGGCCATTTGCGTCATGCAAAAAATTTTGTTATATTTCTTTAAAAAATCATTGCAAAAACTTTTTTCAGTTTTGAAAAATATATTTTATTTGAGAGAAATTTCAAACTGAAAAATAACTATTTCAAAAAAACAATTTTCCGACAATGGTTTTCCGAAGGAAAGCTTTCATGACGAATTTTTTTTCGTACTGTGCCCAACTCAATCAACGTAGTGTTTCCCGTTGAAGTTTGTGAATAAACTATACTGGAAATTCATGTTGCGTGCTCATTTTTACTGCAATTTTTTTCTAATACATACATCATCGCTTACCTTATTTCTTCTATAGGATGTTTCTTTTCATCCTCTCAACGAAGTCTGATGTCTTTAATAATAATCTTTGTTGAAGTAAATTTTTAAGTATAGCTGTTGTTGTGGTAAGCGGATATTGCAAAATGTATGCAGGAATTGAAAGGTTTCTTTAGGTGGCATTACATTTTCCACTTTGCAATTAGATTAGTCTAGGCACAGTACATACAGATGTGCCACAGGTGTAACGTGGTATACTAGATCACAAGCATTCGGAAAGGTCATCATACATATTTGTAATAACGCTTGCAGCAGACCTTGTTGTACTGTTCTGCAGGATTCTTAAGTGGCATCAGAATGATATTTGTTCCTAAAATTTGATATTTGTTCCTAAAATTTAAATAAATTACGAATGTGTCGCTTGTAGTACTGAATAACTCTGTCATGAGGAAAAAAAGGTACTTCCCATATTCGATAGGTTAGTTGGATCATGTAATGCCTAAAGTTTGGTTTACCATAGTTTTTTTCAAGCAAACAGTGATAAGGGCAAATGGGATCTGGGGGAGTTCTATAATCTCCCAGTGGAGTACGGGGATCTTTCCCTGACACGTTTGCATTCAATGCATTTTAAGGACTCGTAGTGGTCTCTGGTCATATGATTTAAGCCATCGTTTATTTGCAAACTTCAATAACAAACACTTAACTCGCGAAGTTTTGCGGATTTTCGTAAAAAAATGGTCTTGATATTTTTCTCGGAAAAAATGTTTTCGCCACATATTTTTTTGAGAATATATTTCTTTTCCACTTCCAAAAAATTTGTGAATTATAGAAATTTTTTTAAAAAAACTAAACTTTTGGGGAAAAATCTTTAACAGTATTTTCCAAATTATATAACATTTTTCCATGGCGCAAACGGGCCACCATTCTAAGCAGTATGGAAACTGTGCGGGGGAATGCCCATGCCACTAAAGCAACCTTTACTTCCTACGAAATAACCTGTTAACCAAAAAACCGCTGCTGCGACAAGCCTGGCGTCGAGTGGCACTCAGTTGAAAGTTACATTTTAGGCGGAACTGGGATTACGCATCCTTGCATTAACACCACGCAACAAAGATCCACCAAACATGCTGAAGACGGCAAGGTACTAAAAATAAAGCTACACCATCCCATGCAACATGATAACACCACGCAGTTGCACGATATGCGCTTTCGCCTAAGCAACCAGAAAACCTTCTTCTGAACGAAATGTCCCGATGACATGCTGCTTCAATGAACAGTCGTGTTTTGCATATTTTTGTTTTCTCGAACTTAAGTTAAACTGAACGTAAAGTTAGTTTGGAATCACTAAATTTTGGGGGTTCTGTACATTTCTATCATTGGAAATAATATTTTTCGTGTCTCTCGGGTTTCACTTCCCGTCGAAATTTCTGCAACGCCACGATTATCCTCCCCCGGTCAAAGCAAAATTATTCTCCACTCTTATCCTATTTTAAACAAATCTTTCCACTACTATCTTTATTTTCGACAAACAAATTTTTCTCCACTATTATCCTATTTTCAACAAATTAAATTTTTACTCCGCTATTGTGCTCCACCAGAGCAAAACAATCGACCGAGCAATTACCTGCTTTTGGATATTGATTCTCTGATAGGGGTCCGTGATAAGATGCTTAGATGGTCTCAAAAAATCCTGCTGTTTCAAAAACTCTTGCTACTTTATTTTACAGTCTGCCGGTACGCTAAGATTGAAAACACTGCTTGCTGACAATGATAGAATGAAAAGCATGTTACGGCGCCCGGCATCATTTGAGATCTGCATCACGTGCTACAGGTCGTTTGGATGAGATTTCTTTACGATGAACGAAATGCATTCGACACAATAAGGAAATAGACTTTGTTAACACTGGCACATGTCTTTTTCATCAGACACGAGCCTTTGCAAGCAAACAGCTCTTCTTTGCGTTGACGGCAAAATAAACCGTTGACAGTTGTGTTTGCTCAATAAGTCTTGCAGCAAAAAAGTAATTCCTTTTTCGAATGGACTGCTGTTACATCGACACGGCGTAGAATGCGATGTGTGCGAAAAGTAGAAACAAAACTGATGGTCGGAAGATATCTCCTCTGCTGATGTGAGATCCTGAAATAAATTCCAGTTCAAGCATTTTCACTCTGAACCTTTCGTTGCACAGAAATAATAAAGCATCGGATTTTTTTCAAAACGAATTGGTTCCTGCTCTTTTGCCAAAAGGTTTTTGTTGCATTTGGATAAGTGAAAAGAAAATTTCTAAATCTGAAAGCAGCCATTTCCAATTCTCGGAAACCACAGTGACATAGCGGGTTGACAAAAGGGTAATTTTTTACCTTATGCTGGTGGCACTGCGCAGCTTGATTAAGACCGAGAGCAGAAATTAGTACATTCAAATGCTAATGATAATATTAACCACCAAAGTTAAAAACACTTTAACTTGTGATACAATAACTCTGAAGTTATAGCCAAAATAAAAAGGCCTCATCTTGCATGCGCAGTTGAAATAACTTATTTTTTGCTTGGACTTTTTCCAGAATATTCCTTAAGTCGCACACTGGTTACCGAATTGCTTTTCTCCAACAAATCTGTATTGTTTTGATTTTTAATCAAGTCCGCAGTGCAGTGGTTATTCATATGGTCAAGGAACAGACGGGTCCAGCTCCCAGACCAAAACAATTTTATCAAAGGTGTCTCCTTTGCTATCTCACTGGTTACAGTGTGTTGGAGACGTTTGTGCATACTGCATGCGTTTTCCAGGTACAAGCCCGGTGGGTAATTTCTGTTTCATGAGAGCTCGGACCAACTTGTGACATTACTAAGTACAGCTCAACCAGACCCCGAGTCTCGTAGCGACGATTCTGGTCCCACATTTCGTTGAACAAAAGCTCAGACGTTCATTATCAATTAATATAATAAACCACTTGAAAATCCACATTCAGCTTATTTGTTCCAGTTATTGGCCACTTTTTTAGATTTTTTCCCACGTTTATGCAACGTATCATTAAACAGTTGTCTCAACGCCATTTTGCAAGACAAAAGCTGAGACACAGTCTTGGTCAAAAATGGTGTTGTTAATCATGAAGTTACACGCTCGTGTAGTAAACGCCTTTAAATCGGCAAACATCATCGCCTATAAATCATCAAATCCTTCCTTTTATGATACAAGATTTTTCATCAAGGCTAGTTTCGCTAACGAGGGTTGATAAAAACTAAATATTTTGAATGTCTAGTAGGGGGTAAGAATTGTCAAACTCGAGTAGTGCAATGCGCAAGAACATGAGTTCAGGAATTCATCAATCAATGACTTAAAGTTTAAGGTTTAAACTAACCAGGTCTCATCACTTAGTTGAAGTCAAAAATTAACATTTTGACAAAAAAATATTCATTTCAACTGAAGCGAGATGTATACTGAAGTCGAAATTTTACCACGTAATTCCATCCTACCTACGCTAGTCATTAGGTAGGATAGAATTACTCACAAGTAAATGTTCGCAATTGTGCAAATTATTCAGAATCGCAGTACAAATTATTCACAAGTAAATGTTCACAATTGACAGTTTCACTCACCAACACGCACAAAAAAAATTTTTCGGAATCTTCTTCCTTCAACATCTGACAGACAAGTAAGTTTTATGGGTAGACCTTCTCTGTTAGTTATCATAGGTTGGTCCTGTTTTATAGCCGTCACTGAAAAAGCATATTTCGTAAGTTCGCAAAAGCCGGGCTTTTAAGACAAAAACTTTATTTACTCTAAACAAATGGTTGCAAAAAGTGATTTTGTAAACATATGACATTGTCATCCTTCTTATGAAACTGTAACAGCTCCGTAACATGAACTTTGATTCGCACCTACAAGATTGATTTCAAGGCATGCCTGGATGAAAACGCGTAACTAGCCGCTGTATTATTGTAAATAAACTCAAGTTAAAAATTTCACGACTATTTAGATCAAAGACTGAATTGATTTTAGACTGAACTGAGAAGCACCGATACATTAAAAGCCAAGTCGTTTTGATTTAAAAAATTTCTCCTAGGCGTTGTGAGAGAGTGCTCTTAGTAATCAAGTTCATTCTATCAGCTCATATTTTTACAACTAAGCACTCTCTCAATTTCAAGCACATTTTTGTTGTTTCCTGAGGTTGTAAACAATCGCCCAGTGTCTCTGGCTCTTTGGCAAGAATCGCAATTCAATCATGTTAGTTTTTTTGTGAACTTGTTTTTCCTGATGTGCATTATACGTTAAGACTTTCGCACATTGGTCTGTTTAGTGTTTAGACATGCATCATACCTGAATCATTGCCAGTCGGATTGACGGATGACTGTGACTCATTTAAGTTGGGAAAAGAAGCTCGTCGAAACATTTCAGTAAATCCAGGCGGCAAGTACAAGGAGAGAGTGCCGTTATATACACCATTAACCTGAAAGACAAATGATTACATGACTTGATTTGAACGTTTTCTTGCTCAAAATGACTGAGTCAGCGTTATCAGACGAAAACGAATAGTTTTTATTCATGCTGGGACAACATTTTTTAACATTTTGTGAACTGAACTGTGATGAGGTGCTTTACAATCAGGTTATTTTAGGTTGCAACCTAGCGGCTGAATTTTCGATATCTGAACATTTTTGAAAAAATAATGTTGTTACATCGTGATGTTCAACCGCATGTAATCCTTCCCTCGGCGAACATTGTACGGAAATGCTCAAACGCCTCATTACAATGATCGTTTTCCAAGCAACAAAACATGCTCTTTCGTTTGATTTTACAATACACTCAGGGATAATACTCCTCTGCATACGTACACTCAACATTGATCAATGGACTGAAACCGTGGTTCAGCGGCGTGCCTTGAGCGTCATGTTCAACTTGTTATGCTTTGCCCATATGTAACGAAATAATCACCTCTACGATTAGTCGAATGTTGCGAGCAGTTGCAACCGATGTTATGATAATTCTAAACGTTCGTTGGTGATCGTGAGCACGTTTGTGTTGCGCCTGAAAGGTGTCGAATCTTTCCTAGAGACCAGTCAACGCGCTTTGAGAACACAAGTGTGTAAGAGGAGAAAAATCCGGATTACGAGATGTGAAAAAAGCAGATTTTATCCGGTACTGGCGAAGATCCGGATTAAAAAATCCGGATAAATGGAAAAGTTTTATAAAGAAAAACGTTAGAAATCATTCGTACCACCAGTTTTGTGCGGTTTTGGCGAAGATCCAGATTAACCGAATCCGGATTAACCGAGGTTTTGTGTACTCTCGGTTTAAAGGGAGTTTTCCAGAAAAGATATGCCAACAAAAATGTTTCATATGCTTCAAGCATTATACCTTTGTGCAAACTACCTTTAACCAAATTGCGTACACGGATTGTTCGTTGCCGATTTGGACGAACGGCTTTGAAATCAATAAATGGTGAGAGTAACAAAATATTAAGACAACGGAACATAGCCCATTTAGACCGTAGGTCTTTTGTCGCGCTTGCAAAGATGACAAACCTTTTCAACCTGATACGTTTATTGTCTTCAGATAAATCGCCCAGAGAACAAGTAATGCTACTTCAGACTCTCTCACACTTAAATTTATCATTTAGTCGTGTAAATTGCGACCACACTTATACAGCAAAATTTGTTATAATCTGGGAAAAAATTTTGGCGTATGTGAAGAAATATCAGATAGAGCTTGAAAACATCCTAACCCACGATGCCTTTGGGAAATTTCCAATAATTAACGTTTAAGTTATTTAGTTTATTCACTTGTGTTTAAAAGTAGTCGGCCAGCGAGTGAACAAGTTCCTTTAAAACGAACGTTGCGAGGGCTAGAAACGATTTGCCTATAACTCATGATACCTTTCGCAGGAAATATGATGTAAAAGCTGTTTCTATAGTGAGGTTTAGGTACTGTCATTATTGCGTCAGCGTCTTAATGCGACCCTGGGGTCACTTCAAAAGTCCTCATTTGGCCCTCGGGGCAATTGAGTTTGATACACCTGTTCCAACCCATGAGCAAATCAGTTCTTGCTTGAGCCCTATTAGTTTGTATTTGAGTATTACAAGGTTAGAAACTAAATTTTAGCCAATTTTTGGAAAATAATGTAAGGATTGAAAACCAACAACGAGATTATTTATAATGTTTTTTTCAATGCCCCCAAAATTTGCAGCTCTTCTCCAACCACGTGAATCACTGATTGCAAGTCAAGGTCAACCGATTTGACTCTGTACCCTCAAAGTTGTTTAGGGCAGATTACTTCAATAGCCAAATGCCATCAGCGCAATAATGTACACGTCTGGCAATAAATTATTTTTTTCTTTAGGGTTGGAAACGCAGAGAAGCGATCCTAGCAGTTCTGCGACGCAAAAGTTGGTAATAAGAACGAAAGTGGACCAAAATTAGAAAATTATTGAATTATCTAAATTCGTTATTTAAAAACTTAAAAACCCTTAATATCTATTTGACGATTGCTTAGCTTGAAACACGGAAAGTTGTTTTGCACCATAGAAAACGCTTTTCTAGTTGCCATCCACTTCATAATAGAGTTGGTATCATTCCACAACCATTGCATGTTTGGTCTGGGAACAGAGCGTAGAGAAATGCAAGTGATGTTCAGCCACGATCCTTCCGTCACGTGCACAGTGAGCAGGCCTTCTTCATGTTCGTGAAACATTACTTCGGAATTAAAATTCACTATAACTTCATCTGGTGGTTCTAAAAATAATTTTGTAAATTTTGTGTTAATCAGTGAAACTTCAGGTCAATGCAGTTATCTGATAAAAACAATAAATGTGCTCGTAGAGAGGGTATAGCTGCACATAGAGTAGATCCTGATTTTGTGCGTTAATTCTCAATTTCGGATTGAGGTAAAACTGTCAACAGATGCTTTCAGTATGCGGCCATGCCGTTCTGCGCCGGCAAATGTTAAAGTCAAAGTTGTATCAATATTTTATGCAAAAACACATTGCAACACATTTCTTTAGTAGATAGACGATGGATCATGACCTGCCGCAAAGAGCGCAAAACGAGTAGACCTAAAGATTCAAGTTCATAACAATTTTGTAACTTTAGCAAAGAACCAAAACCTGTTGTTTTTGACTTACTAAACAAGCGCAAGTAATGTATCGCCTGTGCGTTTTCAACAGTGCACTTCATATACCCAACGTCTGTTGCAGTAAACCTATTGATGGTCATCGTAAAATTTCCACCTTCCCTCGTTGCTCCCGTAAAGTTGTACTTGCCCACGTCACCAGGATCCTTAAAACAGATATCCAATCAAGTACAGTTTACAGCAATAGCTTCACAGACTTAGAAGAATTGGCAGGATCAGGGCAACTGCTAGGAATTTTCAACAATAGTTTTTCGTTTCTCATCAAACAGAAAATTGCCTACATGCTCACTTGACAAAGCTCTTTGCGGTACTACACAAACACTGTGGGTTGCTGCTTATTTTGTAAAACATAAAACAGCGGACAAAAATCGCTGCACACAGGTAGTGGATGCTATTTGCTTTCCATAATTTACCTTGATTTTTTACTTATACATTTTTGCAGTTATAAATTTCACAAGAGAAGTTCACTTGTTTGCACGAACGTATGAAACTACACTCTTGACAACAGCTGAATGCAAGGTTGCACAGAAGTAAACAACGAGTTGATTGTCCACTGCTGAAACGTTGAACAAGAAAAATACATTGCTTAGCACAATTGTTATTACAGCCAAGCCAAAGAGTGGCGTTGCATTCAAAGTAACAAAAAAACTCCGGAGCAACCTGCAGCCAGGTTGTAAGGTTTGGGAGCAATTATATTTTAGGGAAGCAAGATCTTCGTTTTTATTATATATTTAAAACAAATTTTCTGGCCACAAATAATCGGGGAGGCACTGCCCCCGAATTTCCCCCGTAACCACAGACCTGACCACCTGCAACTCGATATGATTAAACGAAAAAAAACAAATAGTGGAGTAGGTAGTGTGGTTGCATTTGCAGTTGTCTCGCTGCCTTCAATGTCACATACAAAAATTGGCAAAGTGTATAAAAGTTTTCTTCGTCATGCAAATCATCTGAGCTTTTCACTATTATTTAAGTCAGAAGTTCCCAACCTGGGGTAGATGTACCCCTAGGGGTACATTTGCCTATCTGAAGGGGTGCATTTGACATAGGCGGATCCAGGATTTTTTTAGGGGGGCTCAATGACGAGTTCATCCGGATGTGTACTGACTGCAAAGCAGTGAAGACTCAATTGCTCGGGCAACTTTTTTTATCAAACACGGTTAAGAACCACAGACATTTTGGTTAAATTGCATTCTCACATTACCCAGGCTTTGTGTGACATTTCCGGAGCAGAAGCGGACTTCAAAACAATTAAGAAATTATTCTAAAACTTATCTAACGTTCAAAAAGTAACTTGTTGAATGTCGGAAAAGTTTTATTATTAGCAAAACAAACACAGGTCCACGCCGAAAAAACGCGTGAGGCAGGCATATACGTGACACAAAAACTTCACGAAGCAACCTGAAATGCCACCAGTTACCTTTGTCGGCAGTCTGTGCAAGATCTGAGCCGTATTGCGTTCGAAAATTGCAGATGTTCATGTAAGTGAAGTTCATGACGTTCGGACTTGAAAATTTTTTTATTTACGGAAAATTTTCCGGTTGTTATTGCATAACACCACAAACGCAACGAGGGGGTACAAGGGGGAATAATTCCCCGGACGCCGAATCACTCTGGGAGGCCAAAAACTCACAACAGTGTCATAAACACTTTTTTCAAAACAGTACATTTGCTTCCGAAAGACCTAAGGTTCGAACGTGGGGCCAAACCTGAAACTTGTTTCTTACCCCTGGCACCATCTAACCTCGTTGCGCCCCTGCACGTCACGATTGTCTAACCAAAATGTCGAAATTTGTTTACAAAAATACCTGCCCATCAGTGGCAGACTATTAATCGCAATCTATTTAAAACAAAATGCTGTTGAATCGAAGTCATTTGGCCAAAAAAACAATTTGAAGGTTGAAAAATTGTATATTATTTCGAAAACAAGCACAACTTCCCTCCCCCAAAAAAGCGCTTGGGGTATGCGTAGAGACAAACATGCCAAAAAACTCGAAAGCAATTATTATGCTGGCACGTTGCCCTGGAAGGTGTTTATTGCATCACAAGGGCATTGAAAATGATCAGACAATATTTTTCCACGTCACAGCGGGAAACGTGAAGTTTGCAGTGAGTCAATGATCAACTTCTCATCCATTCAATTTTTTGTACGAAACGCGACTATTAGAAATACTGTACAGTAGGTTGAAAAAAAATTATTAGAGACAGGAGAGTATTGGTCGATAAAAAACGTCTGATTTCGCGGTGAGCTGAAGAAAAATTGCTGCTGGCGGGCAGGGTGTATTGCTAAAAAAAGAGGTGTGGGAACGGCGTTCCCATACCAAACATGAAGGAAGATTGATTCGCGTAGGCTACAAGCAGGGGCGGAGCTAGGGGGGTGCCAGGGGGGGCCACTGCCCCCCACATTTTGCCTGGCCCCCCCAGTGGCCCCCCAAAAATTTTTCAGGTATCTTTCTGAAAGTCCTACACAGACCACTGACAGCTCCCCTTGTTGCAAAACTGGCCCCTCCAGTGCCCCCCCCAAATGAAAATGTCTGGCTCCGCCTCTGGCTACACGAACTTCCACGCTGGATCTTCCTGCTTCACTTTAGTGCTATGGTGCTATACACAAGATAACTTGTCATTCATTCATTTATGCTGCTCCAGGCGCTACACGTAGCAATTGTAATGAAAAATCTAAATTTTCAAGTAACGTTACTAGTGCAAAAAGGTGTGGGAACACCGTTCCCACCCCACTACACCTCTACTGGCAGGTCTGATGCTAATCAGTAGTCGTCTTTTGCATAGCTTGCAGCTAATCTAGCGTGCTTCATTTCAAGCCTATCTGACATGTAGGCTACGTTTTACGGGTAGGTTTGCTGTTTTGGAACTTTCGCTGTCATTGAGCGCTCTAACCTACCTTGTAGTTAACTGCATGAAAAGTTCGTTGTATCGTAATTTTAATGCCTTCGCTTAACAAATAACAATAGCTGCACTCATTCATAAAAGCTCGTAGGAAAAAATAGTATGATCTGCAATTTATTCAACTTTTATCCACAGCTTGCACAGTCCCGTCGCCACGAGGGGCTTTGGTGGGCTTAGCCCCCAAACAAAGCTCCAAGCCCCGAAATTGAAACATGAAACACTATAAATCAGTGGAGCTTTTGTCAACTTTTAGCATGTCAAGCCCCCAGCAGAAACAAAAAGCCCCACTATTGAAAACATTCTAGCGACGGTTCTGAGTCTGCTGCTTATTCATCTCTTGTCAACAAGAAGCCCAATCTTACTCAAATGAAACAAGAGTTTAAATACTTACGTGCGCAGTGGCATGACCAGCCCAAAACTTTGGGTGGGTCAAAATGTCTGATTTTAGGCGAGCAACAGTATTTTGTTTGAGGTACTGCCTCTTAAAGCACAACATGACTAGATATTCTAAAAAGTTGGATGGGCCATCGCCCCCTACCCCCTGTCTACGCCTATGTACGTGCGGTTGATACAACCTATACATGTTTGACGTAAAAACTTCAGTATTTATAGAACATTGGGACCGTATTTATTATATACAAACTTGCTTATTAGAAGTTTCATTTATAGTGAAATAAACACATGCGCACTCCCCAAATTTAGCAAAATAACATTTGCATTTAAATATTTTCGTCCCTATCACTGTGCAAGTAATGATTTATTTAAAGGCTATACAAAAAATCATCCCAATGGATGTATCTGTGACGGGAACCATCGATCAAAAAACATATCTGAAAAAATTTAGGGGAGGCTTCAGCTCCCTCAGCCCCCCTGGATCCGCCTGCGTTTGAGGTTAGTAATATAAGGTAAAAATGTAGGATACTTCTGTAGGGTATTAGATATATCCACATTTTTATACACAGGCCTATATCAGTGAACATCATTTTCAAAAATCGTTACAGGGGTGCATGCTCATCTGCCCTAATGCTGAAGTGGTGATCTGAGCAGGTTTGGTAACCCCTGGTTTAAGTCGTTCGGAAGTTTGAAAATACGCTGAGAAACACTGAAGAGAAAAGATAAATTCTGCACGTTGAGGTGTTTTCTAATTGCAGCAAGCACAAACAAATCGCTTCACCAACAGCGTTTTTATAATCTGCGCAAATTATATAATGCACATGCACAAACATGACGTTGAAATAACTAATCGATTCCGCAGTAAATTATCAACTATATTTTCATCTTCTAAGCAGTTTCAAAAAAGTTTTATATCTTACCATGTGAACAATTGTGTTGCCTTGAGCTACAGTCGCTATCAATTTGCCGTTGTGATTCCACTGAACGGCTTTACCAGCCAATCGATTGACTTCGCATACTATCTTGAACGCACTTCCCAATTCTATGTGAGAGAAGTTGCGGGATGACAAAATTCTGACCTCCGTCTGACCTGTAGAAAAGCACACTGATGGCGAAATATTTTCACTTTTGACAACGTTGATGCAACTATTTTTTCGTTTCCCTAATTTTGCAAGCTTTTTTTAGCGTTTTCTCCAGTTCAGCAGTAAACGTTTTTTCACTTTCTTTCGTGTTTCCTTATAACCTGAATTAAACGTACCTGTAGCCATCCACAAAACCAGCACCTAAATATTTGGAAGCACTGATGTATGTTTGCTGGTACAAACTTGTAACTGATTTTGTTTTCCCGAGCTTAACCCATGTGGCCACAGTGTACATGACCCGAATTTCAGTACAAATTCTTCGTAAATCATTGTGGGTTGTCGACCACAAGGCGTACGATATGTCGCCCAATCCTTGCAGTGACAATCGGCAGTGCTGAATTCTGAGGTTTCTCGCGACATGGCAAGTGATGACATTGGGGCGTGGCCATAGGTGTAGGAGCAGGCAAATTTATGGGGGTGCGAAGAAATTTTGCCCGGATTCTCCCAAACTTGCCCGAAAATTACTTCAAAATAAGTGGCTTCCAATAAAAAAAGCTCTTCATGTCAATTCGGGCGCCATTATTCTCGATTCAAAGCATGTTTGGCGCCATTTTTTTCAGATTTTCAGGGAGTTTCAGAAGGTTCTCAGAAATTTTTCCTGGATTTTATGGGATTTTCACCAAATCAAAACTTTTGCGGGTGCGTTTGCACCCCCTGCACCCCCGCCTCCCACACCAGTGTGTGTGATGGATGCAAGCTTTGAGTTCTGAAACCTGAATTTCTCCATTTTTACGATGTGAATCCTACGGCACTTCCCCAGTTCTAAGTTCTTTTGCGGTCAAATAGTTTGATCCGAAGCCGCACAAACTGAAGCTCCCAGCGCACAGAAACTATAGATCGGAATATTTGATTAAATCGAGCTTTCACATTCAAACCGGGCTTTGTTTCAGAAAATATAAATGCCCCATATCACAGCTTTCAGTGCAATCTGCATCAACTACCATCGACTTATTATTTCTAGCCTAGACTTGATAGGTTTCCAGTGCTCCGCGTTATTTTCATATTTGAAACCTGTTCCATGATTAACTAAAATTAAAATCGCAGAACGAGGCGATTACGAGGCTTAATTGCACAATTCCGCTTCGTTCTGGAATTTCACCACTTTCGGAGAACATGTGATCCGCAACACTCACACGAGCTGCACGTGGGAGCTACCTTTCCGAAAAACACAGAAATAAACAATAAATGCATTGGCAGTTATCCCCTACACGCATTGTCAACACCTTGGTAAAAATTTGCCGCGTGTTCACACTGTAACCAGGGACCCCGGAACAGCAGTGGGGCAAGAAGAGTTGGGGCAAAAATACCTTGTAAAAAGCAAAATTGTTATCAATAATGCTTGTTTCTGTAACCAATTATAGAAAACCATTCTGAATTTTCTGGGTGCACGAATGGCTGCAATAAATGTTTCAAGTCGATCTTGACAAACGATGAGATGACCTATGATACTGTTATGAAAACTCTCCTCTGTCCCCGTCATTCCCACGCTCTTCGGCGTCGCTGACTGTAGCTCAAGACTTCCACCAAGACTGATGTTTGGTTTCAAACGGAAAAGAACCCCGAGTACGAGACTGTGCCTAACTGCAGGAATAACATGATAGCAGTAATCTGCACCTAGAGGCGGCCACCAAAAAATTAATTATGCCGAGTGTTTGGGTTCAAAACTAAACTCACCTCGGACGGGACCAGAGACGAAGACGATCAAGACGCAGAACAACCAGCACCGCATTTCGAAGTTCCACTCCTGACTGTGGGCGCGCGACTTTGACGAGTTCTTTTTATTGCAGACAACATGGCAACAAGTTTCTGCCCGGACCTAGGTTTGCGCTTAACGAACGCGCCCGCGACCGAAGCGCGCTGCTCGCCGTCGCAGCAGGAATTCCGTTGATTGGCTCAACGGAAAGGGGCTTAAGGAGTAATTGGTGCCCTGGACGTGCAACATACAAGCGGCAGTAAACGGAAAAATGTTATGTCGGCGGTTCTAACTGAATCACAAGCGAACGTACACGAAACTGTCTAGGCAGGTTCCTTAAGTCGTACATGCGCGATGCGAACATTACACGAATTGCGGCTTGCATTTTCCGAGCGAGCGGAATACGTCACCACCTCGAAGCTGTGTTGAGCGGGTGTAGACGACGCCAGTGAACGCTCACAGCTTGACTAGTTCAGACTGCCTGTCTGGTAACTTCGTCGATTA